>VOFK01002650.1_pt1 | contig 34454 bp, 40 predicted proteins | sample 5384121 | NCBI WGS metagenome assembly VOFK01 (sample SAMN12384730, study PRJNA508395) | human gut metagenome | isolation source: healthy gut J | host: Homo sapiens | reverse complement strand
GTTGATGGCTGCTGAAGACCGGTCCCGAGTATCTGCTCGTGGACGGCTGGCTAACATCTTCGCGTGGGACGCGCTCAAAAAGCCTCGCCGCGCAGGACGTCGCCCGCGCGCGAGGCGCTGCGGGCATCCTCGCCAACTACCGCGGCTGGCGCAGGATGCGAGATCATTCTGGTCTTCGACGCCTTTCGCCAAGGTCAAAGGCAATCCCGGCTCGATGGAAAAAGAAAACGGCATCTACATCGTTCTACACAATGGAGGCGCAGAACAAGCGATAGCCAGCGCGTGACCTACGATCGGCAAAAACCACCGTGTCGCGCCGCCACGTCGGACAACATGGAGCAGGTCATCATCCTCGGTCACGGCGCGCTGCGCATCTCCGCCCGCGCGTTCGAGGAGGAGGTCGCCGAGGCCGAGGGGCGATCAGCGACCTCATCGAGCGCTGGAACGTGCGGGACTTCGATCTGCGCCGCGTGCGCGCCCCCGCGACCATCATTGACAAAAAGGAAGAGAAAGGGTCCTGAGACCTTTTCTCTTTTTCCTTGACAAATACCCCCATATATAGGAATGCAGATTACCCCCAAAGGGGTATATCGCTATCCAGGGAGGCACGGTATATGGACCGATCGGAATGCTGCCGCTGCTCGCAGCGCAAGAAGGAGCGCACGCCGGAGGAATACAAGAAGCTCATCCACCGGCTCAACCGCATCGAGGGCCAGATCCGCGGCATCCGCAGCATGGTGGAGTCCGGCGCGTACTGTCCCGACATTTTAGTGCAGGCCGCGGCAGTCAACGCGGCGGTCAACGCCTTCAACAAGGAGCTGCTTGCCGCACACATCCGCACCTGCGTGGCGGAGGATATCCGCGCCGGCAGGGACGAGACGATCGACGAGCTGGTGACGACGCTTCAAAAGCTCATGAAATGAGTGAAAAGCGCACAACCTAACCGCAATTTCACAGAACCGAGGAACACGCAATGACACAATACAATGTGACCGGCATGAGCTGCGCCGCCTGCTCGGCCTCGGGTCGAAAAGGCGGTGATCAGGGATCCCGGGCGTCACGTCCTGCTCGGTGAGCCTGTTGACGAACTCGATGGGCGTGGAGGGCGCCGCCGCGCCGCAGGACATCATCGCCGCCGTGCAGGCGGCGGGCTACGGCGCGTCCTTAAAGGGCGCGGGCAAAGCCGCGCCGAGCGCTGCCGAGGCGGAGGCCGCGCTGGAGGATCACGAAACGCCGAAGCTGAAGCGCCGGCTGCTCTGGTCGCTCGGTTTCCTGCTCGTGCTGATGTATTTTTCGATGGGACACATGATGTGGGGCTGGCCGCTGCCCGCGTTCTACACGAACAACCATGTGGCGATGGGCCTGACCCAGCTGCTTTTAACGGTCGCCGTCATGGTCATCAACCAGAAATTCTTCATCAGCGGCTTCCAGAGCCTGTGGCGCCGCGCGCCGAACATGGATACGCTTGTCGCTCTCGGCGCGACGGCAGCCTTCGGCTACAGCACCTACGCCCTCTTCGCCATGACCGGCGCGCAGGTGCGCGGCGACACGGAGGCCGTGATGGCCTACATGATGGACTTCTACTTCGAGTCCGCCGCCATGATCCTCACGCTCATCACCGTCGGCAAGATGCTCGAGGCGCGCTCCAAGGGCCGCACGACCGATGCGCTCAAGGGGCTGATGAAGCTTGCCCCGCAGACCGCGACGGTCGAACGCGACGGCCGGGAGCTTGAGGTCCCCATCAAGCAGGTGCAGAAGGATGACATCTTCGTGGTCCGCCCGGGCGAGAGCATCCCCGTGGACGGCGTGGTGCTTGACGGCGCAAGCGCCGTCAACGAGGCGGCGCTGACGGGCGAGAGCCTCCCGGTGGACAAGACCGCGGCGACATGGTCTCCGCTGCGACGGTCAATCAGTCCGGCTTCCTGCGCTGCCGCGCCACGCGCGTCGGCGAGGACACCACGCTTTCGCAGATCATTCAGATGGTCAGCGACGCCGCCGCGACCAAGGCCCCCATCGCAAAGATTGCAGACAGGGTCTCCGGCGTATTCGTGCCGGCCGTCATTGCCATCGCGGCGGTGACGACCGTCGTGTGGCTGCTTCTCGGTCAGAGCGTCGGCTTCGCCCTCGCGCGCGGCATTTCCGTGCTCGTCATCAGCTGTCCCTGCGCGCTGGGGCTCGCCACGCCCGTCGCCATCATGGTCGGCAGCGGACTGGGCGCGAAGAACGGCATCCTCTTCAAAACCGCCACATCGCTGGAGGAGTCGGGTCGCGTGGACATCGTCGCGCTGGACAAGACCGGCACCATCACTGCGGCGAGCCGCAGGTCACCGAGCTTCTTCCCGCAGACGGTGTAAGCAAAGCAGAGCTGCTTCGCGCGGCGCTTGCGCTCGAGCAGAAGAGCGAGCATCCGCTCGCCCGCGCGATCCTCGCCAGGGCGCAAGCCGACAGCCTGACCGCGGATGAGGTCACGGACTTCCGTGCGCTCTCCGGCAGCGGGCTGACCGCCGTGCGGAACGGGCAGACGCTCTGCGGCGGCAGTCTCGCCTACGTTTCCGCCGCGGCGGAGGTCTCCCCCGCCATGCGCGCGCGCTGCGAGGCGCTTGCGGAGGACGGCAAAACGCCGCTGCTCTTCAGCGAAAACGGCAGGCTTCCTCGGCGTCATCGCCGTGGCGGACGTCATCAAGCCCGACAGCCCGCAGGCCGTGCGCGAGCTGCGGAATATGGGCATCCACGTCGTCATGCTCACGGGCGACAACGAGCGCACGGCGCGCGCCATCGGCGCCGCCGCGGGCGTGGACCGCGTAATCGCCGGCGTACTGCCCGACGGTAAGGAGCGCGAGATCCGCCGCCTGAGCGCACGCGGCAAGGTCGCTATGGTCGGCGACGGCATCAACGATGCGCCGGCGCTCACGCGCGCGGACATGGGCATCGCCATCGGCGCGGGAACGGACGTCGCCATCGACGCGGCGGACGTCGTGCTGATGAAAAGCCGTCTGAGCGACGTGCCCGCCGCCATCCGCCTGAGCCGCGCGACCCTGCGCAACATCCACGAGAACCTGTTCTGGGCGTTCTTCTACAACACCATCGGCATCCCCCTCGCGGCGGGCGTGTTCGTCCCGCTCGGCCTGACGCTCAACCCCATGTTCGGCGCGGCGGCCATGAGCCTGTCGAGCTTCTGCGTGGTCTCGAACGCCCTGCGCCTGAATCTGTTCAAGCTCCGCGACCCGAAGCACGACCACAAGTACAGAAAAAAGCCTGCCTCTGCAAACACAGCACCGGCAGAAGAAAAAACTACAACGGAAAAGGAGAAAGAAACCATGAAAAAGACGATGAAGATCGAAGGCATGATGTGCGGCCACTGCGAGGCGGCCGTCAAAAAGGCGCTCGAGGCCATTCCCGAGGTCGTGGACGCCGAGGTCAGTCACACCGCCGGCACCGCCGTCGTGACGCTGCAGTCCCCCGTGGACGACGCCGCGCTCAAGAAGGCGGTGGAGGACAAGGACTACAAGGTCCTCGGCATCGAATAAGGCACCAAAGAGAAGGAAAGCGCGCTCGGATCCGAGTCGCGGTTTTTCTGCTGCTTTTCCCTTTATGCTGTGATCTGCATTACCGGTGGGAGCGTGATGATCGTCGCGCCAGCGGGCGGAGGCGTGAGCGGCTTCTCGCTCGTCGTGCGGACGCTGACCGCCGCGGCAAAGGTCACGTCGCAGACGTTGCGCACCTGCACCGTTCCCTTGGCGGTCATACGACTGCTGTTGCCGGCGAGCGTGTAGTTGATGCGAAGCGCCGCTTCCTCATTGATGCTCGTCGACGCTGTGTACTTGAGCTCCACGCCGCCGTCGCTGCGCATCGTCAGGTCAATACTCAGCTCCTCGACGCCGCTGCCCGCGATAAAGCCCGGGACCGCCTCCGCATCCAGCCCGCTTCCGTCAGCAGCTTCGCAAGCTCCTCCTTGCCGAAGTGCCACTTGTAGCTGCTGCCCGACCTGGTGAAGGTCTCGTCGCCGAACATCCTCGACCGCGGCGGCGGCAAGCTGCTCCGTACCGCTCCAGCTCTCATAGAATCGGTTCGCGTCGCCCTGCTTCATCGCAGCATAGAGGGCTTTGCCGACGGTGTAGTCCTCATTGCCGCCGTACATCGACTCGTAGAGAGCGCCGAAGCTCATCACAGCGTCCGTCGCGTACCATGCGCCGGAAACGGCCTGCGTGCCGTCTACCTTCGCCATCAGCGCGTCAAAGAGCGGGGATCGGAAGTATAGCTTGTCAGAGAAAACAGCCTCCAGCTCCGGCTTGATGAACGCCGCGCGGTAGGCCTCCGGCAGCGGCTCGCCGGCAAGGCTCTCAAAATACTCCGCCAGATCGCTGAGGTCGGCGCTCAGGCTCATGCTCATGCCATCCTTGCCCAGCAGCACGGACGCCTTGCCGGAATACGGATAGCTGCGGTCGCCCTTGATGGAGTCGATGACCTTGACCGTGCCGGAGAGGGTCACATCCTCCTTATAATTCTTGGAGGCGTCAAAGCGCTTCGCATTTCCAGCCAGATAGCCGTTGAGAATGGTGAGACGGCTGTCCACCTTCTCCGCGAAGGTCTCCTCGTCGAGCAGGAACGCCATGCGGTAGCCGTTGTCCCAGAACACGTCGTAGCCGAGCACCTGCGAGAAGAAGCGTACCGGCACCATCGTGCGGTTGGAGGGCGTCACATAGGAGCGGACGTCCATCTTCACCATCGAGCCGTCGGCGCGCGTGATGACGTCGCTGCCGACAACATGGGTAAAGCTCGCCTTCTCACCCGTTACGATGGCGGTCTTGGTGGCCTGGTCAAATTCGATCCTTGCGCCCATCGCCTCCAGCGCGGCGCGCAGCGGCACCATCGTGCGCCCGTTCTTCACCTCGGGCACCGCGTCGGTGAAAGCAATGCATCGGTCGCCCAGCAGCACATTGACCTGCCCGGCCACGCCGCCGAGCGCCTTGATGTTCTGCTCGCGCTGTTCCTTTGAAACCGTCGCGGCAGCTCGGATCGGCGCTGACGAGAATATAGGTCGGACCGTCGGCTCCGCCGATGATGCCAATATCCTCGCCCGCCGCGCTTGCGGGGACGGCCAGCGCCAGCGCCAACATCAGCGCCAGCAGAAGAGCGATCAGTTTTTTCATTTTTCCATTCTCCTTCCCTGTGTGGGTCCATTGGGTATCCTGTTCCTTCAGCGTACCATAAACGCCGCTCTTTTGCAAGGGCTTTGCCCCGTTTTCCGCCCTCCTACGAAATGTCCGCCAGTTCCAGATACTTGTAGCCGTTCTCTGCGATATGGTCCTTGCGGCCCTGCAGATTGTCGCCGAGGAGCAGATCGAATACCTGCGCGGTCGCCTCCGCGTCCTCGGGCATGACCTTGATGAGACGGCGCGTTTCGGGGTTCATGGTCGTCAGCCACATCATCTCCGGGTCGTTCTCGCCGAGGCCCTTGGAGCGGTCAACCTTATAGCGCTTGCCCTCAAGCGTTTTCACGATGTCGTTCTTCTCCTTGTCGGAGTAGGCGAACCACGTCTTATCGCCGCAGTTGATCTCAAAGAGCGGCGTTTCCGCGATGTAGACGTACCCCTCGCGGATGAGCGTGGGGCAGAGACGGTAGATCATCGTCAGGATCAGCGTGCGGATCTGGAAGCCGTCCACGTCGGCATCGGTGCAGATGACGACCTTGCTCCAGCGTAGATTGTTGAGGTCGAAGGCGTTGAGCTCCTTGACCGCCTTGCCCTGCACCTCCACGCCGCAGCCGAGCACCTTCAGGAGATCGGTGATGATCTCGCTCTTGAAGATGCGGGCATAGTCCGCCTTCAGGCAGTTGAGGATCTTGCCGCGCACCGGCATGATGCCCTGGAACTCCGCGTCGCGCGAGAGCTTGACGCTGCCGAGAGCACTGTCGCCCTCAACGATATAAATTTCGCGGCGGGACACGTCGCGCGTGCGGCAGTCCACGAACTTCTGCACGCGGTTGGAAATGTCGATATTGCCGGAGAGCTTTTTCTTGATGTTCAAGCGCTGCTTCTCCGCGCTCTCGCGGCTTCTTTTGTTGATGAGCACCTGCTCGGCGATCTTGAGCGCCTCGACGCGGTTCTCGATGAAGTAGGTCTCCAGGCGGGACTTCAAAAAGTCCGTCATGGCCTCCTGCACGAATTTGTTCGTGATGGACTTCTTCGTCTGGTTCTCGTAGCTCGTCTGCGTGGAGAAGTTGTTGGACACCAGCACGAGGCAGTCCTCCACGTCCTGCCAGGTGATCTTGCTCTCGTTCTTCTGATACTTGCCGCTGTCCTTGAGATACTTGTCGATGGCGTAGACGAAGGCGGTCTTAGTCGCCTTTTCCGGCGCGCCGCCGTGCTCGAGCCATGAGGAGTTGTGGTAGTGCTCAATGACGTTCACGCGGTTGGAAAAGCAGCAGGCGCAGGAGAGCTTGACCTTGTACTCCGGTTTATCTTCGCGGTCGCGGCCGCGGCGCTCCGTCTCCCAGAAGACGGGCGTGGTCAGCGCGCCCTCGCCCGCCAGCTCGGTCACATAGTCCACGATGCCGTTTTCGTAGAGGAACTCCTGCGTCTCAAATTTTCCGCCCACCTGGTCGCGGAAGCGGAACGTGATGCCCGCGTTCACGACCGCCTGACGGCGCAGCACGTCGGTAAAATACGATGCGGGGATATTGATATCAGTAAACACGTCGAGATCGGGCAGCCAGCGCGTGAGCGTGCCGGTCTTCTTGCCGCGGTCGGTCGGCTCGATCTTCAGCTCCTCGCCCTTTTTGCCGGTGATCTGCCCGCGCTCAAAGTGCAGGGAATATTTGTTCCCGTCGCGCCAGACGGTCACATCCATGTATTCCGAGGCGTACTGCGTGGCGCACGCGCCGAGGCCGTTGAGGCCGAGGGAATATTCATAGTTGTCGCCGTCGAGATTGTTGTACTTGCCGCCGGCGTAGAGCTCGCAGTACACAAGCTCCCAGTTGTAGCGTTTTCCTTGGGGTTCCAGTCCACGGGACAGCCGCGCCCGTTGTCCTCCACCTCGATGCTGCCGTCGGCGTAATGTGTGAGCGTGATGACCTTGCCGTGCCCCTCGCGCGCCTCGTCGATGGAGTTCGAGAGGATCTCGAACACCGCGTGCTCGCAGCCGTCCAGTCCGTCCGAGCCAAAGATAACGCCCGGGCGCTTGCGCACGCGCTCCGCGCCCTCGAGTAGGGAAATGCTCTCGTTGCCGTAATTCTTTCCTGCCTTTGCCATTTGTCTTCTCCGTTTCCATAGGATACTATTCCTTGTATATTATAGCGGCTTTGTCCCACAATAGCAAGTGTTTTGATGCGCTCCCGCGCCGCGTCTCCGCGCTTGTTAAAAACTCGCACAGCATTCTCAAATAGTTTTTGTACCGGTCAAAAAATAATCGAGCGTCAACCTGTAAATTTCTTGTAAAATCAAGGTTATTCACAGTTTCCACAGAGTTATCCACATTCATTATGTCAACACAAAATCACGCAAAAAATGCGCTTTTTCTCTCCCATTCGACCTCTTGCAATGTGCGCGCAGGTGTGCTACCATAGGCGCAGAAAATCCGCGTGCGCTCCATTCCGCACGCAGACAAGGAAGGACCCATTCCATGCAGGCATTTGAATTTTACTGCCCGACTAAGATCTATTTCGGCAAGGGCGCGGAGGCAAAGGTCGGCGAGGCGGTCAAGCACTTCGGCGGCACGAAGGTCTTTATCGTCTACGGCGGCCACAGCGCCGTGAAGAGCGGGCTTATCGCACGCATCGAGCAGACGCTCACCGACGCAGGGCTTGAGCACATGAGCTTCGGCGGCGTGCAGCCCAACCCGCGCCTGTCCCACGCGCGCGAGGGCGTGCAGAAGGCGCTCGACTTCGGCGCGGACTTCATTCTCGGCGTCGGCGGCGGCAGCGTGATGGACACGTCCAAGGCCATCGCCCACGGCGTTGCCAACCCCGAAACGGACATCTGGGATTTCTGGAGCAAGAAGGCGGCGCTCACCAAAACGAGCAAGCTCGGCGCAGTGCTGACCATCTCCGCCGCCGGCAGCGAGACGAGCGACAGCGCCGTGCTCACGAACGATGAAACGACGCTCAAGCGCGGTCTGAACACCGATCTGCAGCGTCCGCTCTTCGCCATCATGGACCCCGAGCTGACCTATACGCTCCCACGCTATCAGGTCGGCTGCGGCGTGGTGGACATCATGATGCACACGCTTGAGCGCTACTTCAACCCCGGCCACCCCTCCAACCGCATGACCGACGAGATTGCCGAGGGTCTGCTGCGCACGGTGATCGACGCGGGCCGCATCGCCATGCAGGACAGTCACAATTATGACGCCATGAGCGAGATCATGTGGGCCGGCTCCCTCTCGCATAACAACCTCACGGGCCTCGGCGGCGTGAAGGACTTCTCCGTGCACCAGTTCGGTCACGAGCTTTCCGGTATGTTCGACGCCGCGCACGGCGCGACGCTCTCGGTCATGTGGCCGCAGTGGGCGCGCTATGTGGTGGACACCGATCCCGCGCGCTTCGCGCACTACGGCGAGGCCGTTTGGCGCCTTACCCGCAAGGACGGTGAGAGCGACCGCGACCTTGCCCTCCGCGCCATCGACACGACCGAGGAGTTTTTCCGCTCCATTGATATGCCGACCACCTTCACCGAGCTCGGCATCGGCGTGCTCAGCGAGGAGCAGCTGCGTGAGCTTGCCGAGCGCTGCACCTTCTTCCACACCCGCGTTGTCGGCAAGTTCTGCCCGCTCGATTACGACGGCATCCTCGCCGTCTACCGCATGGCAAACAAGTAAACCGCATACCGCGAAAAAAGGCGTGGTCCGGCACGCCGCCTTTTCTCTATTTACCGTTTCAAAAATGCCCAGAAGCCCGCGCCTGAGGATCCGCCCACCCGCGGAGACGAGTTGTGTCTCGATCTTTGGACTGGAGCCGCTCGGCCTTTTTCTTTGCCGCGGCGGCCTCGCGCTCGCGCTTTTTTCTGCTCGGCCTCGGCGGCCCTCTCCGCCCTCCGGCGCGCCTCGTCCTCCAGCTTTTGTGCGCGGCGGCGCTCCTCATCCTCTAACTTCTGCGCGCGCCTGCGCTCTCGTCCTCTAACTTCTGGCGGCGCTTTTCCTCGGCGGCCTCCTCCTTGGCGCGCTGCTTTTCCTGCTCCGCAGCCAGCCTTTCCTGCGCGAGGCGGTCCTCCTCTTGCTGCTTTTGCAGCGCCGCGGCATCCGCCTGCTCGGTCAGCACCTCGTAGGCGGAGAGATTGTCCACCGCGTCGTCGTACTTCTCCATGCCGTCATGCAGCATGGCCTTCATGCGCGCCATCGCCTCCGGCGCACCCATCAGGCTCTGCGGGCAGATGATCTTCGTGCGCTGCACGATGGTCGGCACGCCCTGTTCATCTAAAAACGAGGTCAGCGCCTCGCCGACGCCGAGCTCCATAATGGCATCCTCCGCGCGGAAGGCGGGATTGGCGCGGAACGCCTGCGCCGCCACGCGCACCGCCTTGAGCTCGGTGGGCGTATAGGCGCGCAGCGCGTGCTGCACGCGGTTGGAAAGCTGCGCGAGCACCGCGTCGGGAATGTCGCTCGGGCTCTGCGTCACGAAGAACACGCCCACGCCCTTCGAGCGGATGAGCTTAACGGTCTGCTCGATCTTCTGCACGAGCACCGCCGGGGCGTCGCGGAAGAGCATGTGCGCCTCATCGAAGAAGAACACGAGCTTCGGCTTTTCAAGATCGCCCGCCTCGGGCAGGCTCTCAAACATCTCCGAAAGCAGCCAGAGAAGGAAGCTCGCGTACAGCGTCGGGTTCTGCACGAGCTTGACGCAGTCGAGCACGTTGACCATGCCGCGTCCCTCGGCGTCGGTGCGGATCCAGTCGTTCACGTCGAGCGGCGGCTCGCCGAAGAAAGAGGTCGCCGCCCTGCTGCTCGGAGCGGCAGCAGCGCGCGCAAATCGCCGCGACGGACTGCGGCGTGATGTTGCCGTAGGTCATCATGTACTCCGCGCGGTGCTCACTGACGTAGTTCAGCATGGCGCGTAGGTCCTTGAGATCGAGGAGCAGCAGCCCCTTTGTCATCCGCGATGCGAAACATGATGTGCAGGATGCCCTCCCCTGCGCGGGCGTAAGGCTGAGGATGCGGGACAAAAGCTCAGGCCCCATGTCGCTCACCGTCGCTCGGACGGCGTGGCCGCCGGTCTGATAAATGTCCCAGAAGGTCGTGGGATAGCCCTTGTAGGAAAGCTGCCGCGCAGACCGAAGCCGGTCGATGCGCTTTTTCCATGCCCTCGCTGCTCACGCCGGGGGCGCAGATGCCCGCGACATCGCCCTTAACGTCGCACAAGAACACCGGCACGCCCGCGTCGGAAAAGCTTTCGGCCATCACTTTCATCGTGATGGTCTTGCCCGTGCCGCTCGCGCCCGCGATCAGGCCGTGGCGGTTGCACATATATTGAGCGCAAGCTCCCACGCGCGCGCGTCCGCAAGTCCCATGTAGATCTTACCGTTTCGTACATCGTGCCATCCTCCGTTGTTTGATTCGATGGCAACATTATAGAATATCGTGCGGCGCGGCGGCGCGGCGGCCCCGCCGCGCTTTTTCCTATCCCATCAGCATCAGCACCACGCCGTACACCACGCTCGCAAGCGTGCCAAACACGATCACCTGGCCCCGCGATGACGAACACCTTTGCCGCCATGCCGGTGATGATGCCTCGGCCTTGAAGTCGATGGCGGGCGAGACGACGGAGTTGGCAAAGCCCGTGATCGGCACGAGCGTGCTCCTGCCCCGCGAAGCGGGCAAGTGAATTATACAGGTTCAGCCCCGCGGTCAGCGCCGCTAAAAAAGATAAGCGTGACGGAGGTCGGTACCCGCGTCGGCCTTGTCGAGCCCGAGGGACCCGTAGCCGTCCAGAATGAGCCGACCGAGTACCACAGATCGCGCCGCCGATCAGAAAGGCGAGCGCCGTATTCTGACGATGGGCGACTTCGGCGCCCTTTCCTTTGATATACGCCTGATATTCCTGCGGTGACATATCCATAAGATCACCCCTTTTTGGCATAGCATTTCAGCGGGAGTATTTTATCCATCGCTGCCTTTCCCCGCAAAATCGGCTGGCTAATGGACGCGAGGTGATACCATGCGCTCACTTTGGGCTTTACATCCAATATTCCGTTCTGCAAGCAAGGCGAAGTGCATTTACTGCGACTTTACCCCTGCCGCGCGCCGAGGACAGATGGACGCCATGTCTCCCGCGCTGACCGCGCAGCCGCCGCGTGGCGGAGCGCACGGCGGACTGCACCGTAGACACCTGTTTACTTCGCGGCGGCACACCGAGCTATCTCGGCCCTGGACCGCCTGCGCCGCCTTCTGACGCGGGTTTTTTCAGCTACCGCGTCGCCCCCGGCGGAGATCACGCTCGAGGCCAACCCTGACAGCGCGCAGGATATTTTCGCCCTGCGGCAGCTGCACGATGCAGGCTTCGACCGCCTTCGCTCGATGCAGTCCGCGGACGACGCGGAGCTGGAGCATCGGGCGCGTCCACACGCACGCGCAGACCGTCCGCGCGGTGGAGAACGCCTCGCGCCGCAGGCTTTGACATTGACCTCACTCATTACGGCCTGCCCGAGCAGACGATGACGCGCTGGCAGGCAAATCCTTGACGCCGCGTTGCGCTCGCGCCTGGAGCATCTTTTCCTGCTACGGGCTGAAGGTCGAGGGAGGGCACGCCGTTTTTGCAGCGCGAAGCGCGAGTTTTCACGCCGGACGACGACGCGCAGGCGGATAGTACCTCTCCGCGGTCGGACTTCGCGCGGCAGGGCTATGAGCAATATGAGATTTCCAATCTCTGCCGCCGGGAAGGCCCCTGCCACAACAGCCGCCACTGGATCGCCTCGCGGAATACCTCGGTTACCGGCGCGCATTAGTGATTTCGGCGGCGAGCGCGCCGAGCCGCGCGCGATTCGACGCCTACCTTTGTGGGACAATATCGTCTATTCCGGAGCCCGCGCCCTCGGCGCGTGAGCGGGAGACCGCGAGCGTCATGGCTTCGCGTCTCCGCACGACCCGCGGCGTCGCTGCGGATACGCTGCCGGAAGCCGCGCGGCGCATTTCTTCCGAATTAGAAGCCCACTGGCCTGCCCATCTTTCCGGCGGCTTTATGCCCCTCACGCCCCGCGGCTTTCGGTTCCAACGCCATCCTTGGTCAATCTTTTTTGAAACAATGGAGCTTTCGACCTGAACTTTTTCCCGCCTTTCTTCGTCTTTACTTTTTTAAGGGCCGTCATGGTATAAGTAACGTTATGTCAACTTTGCTGTGTGCAAAAAGCATAGCAAAAAACAGTATAAAAAGGTATTTCAAAAGGAGATCATTATGAAAGCACTGTCCCGCAAATGCACCGCCTTTCTTCTTATCCCTCACCCTGCTGCTGACGCTCGCGCCGACGCGGCGCCTCCGAGGCGCTGGGCGACGACGACCCAGTGTGCTCGACAACGCGCTTTCAACCGCGGCGCCGAGCTCGGTGAGGGCACGTTCTGGAGCAACACCTTCCGACCCTGCGGCAGGAAAAACTACGTCATCTCATCGCCGAACGAGCGTGACGCCTCGTCGTCACCACGGCGATTACACCACCGCGACGAGCACCGTTTCCGCCGCCGCCAAGCGTCTGGAGGGAGCAGGGCCTTGCAAGTGATGTCGCGGGCATCAACGGCGCGACCAGCCATGGATATGCTCAACGGCGCGCCGCTCGGCACGGTGATGACCGACGGCGTGCTGCGCGTCGCCTCCGCGAGCAATGCCATCGGCTTCCCGCGCGGACGGCACAGCCATCCTCCGGTGCCCGGCGCTGGCGATGGGTCGCCACCAACACGTCCTTTTCTCCATTGCCGCCGTCAATCGGGTGCGCTACTCCCATTGCGGCATCTACCTCCCACCTACGATTTCAACGCCCGCCGCTCCATAGAGACCAACGCCGCGAGGCTTTATGATGGTCTGCTCGGCGGTCGACGGCCGCCGGAGAGCATCTGACGAATCGCTGACGCTCACCGTGGACGAGATCCTGCCCGGAAGTCACCGACACCGCCGTGCCGAGGGCAAATACGTCCCTGACGGCGAACCTCTCCCGGCGAGGAGAACCTTGCTCGTTGCGCGCCGCTTGCGGTCGGCGACACGTTGACCGTCACCGTCCGCGCGGTGGACGAGGGCTGGAACGACGTGGACATGATCGGCGCGCTCTATCAGCTCGCGGAGAACGGCGAGGTTCTGCAAGGGGAGGCTGGTAATGCCGCGCCGCGTACCGCCATCGGTCCAAAAAGGCGACGGCAGCCTTGTGTTTCTACACCATCGACGGCCGCCGGAAGGGCTGGCCCATCGGCGCGAGCTCGACGCAGGTCGCGCAGCATGATCGAGTTTCGGCTGCGTGACCGCGCGCGAGTTTGACGGCGGCGGCTCCGACGACTGTGCGTCACGCTGCCGGAGGACGTCAATGCCGGCGTCTACAACACCCCCTCCGAGGGCAGCCTGCGCGCCGTGACGAAATCATATCTTTCCTCGTTGCGTCGAATGAGCCGAGCGGCACGCTCGACCACATCGCGCTGCGCACGGAAAAGCGGCTGCGGGTCGCGGGCGCGCAGGTCCTGCTCCGCGCGCCGCCGCCATCGACACGAACTACATCCCCATGGATAAGGAGGTCTCCATCGCGAAGCGACCGCGGCAGCGTGCGGACCGACGACTGGGCAATACGGTCCTGACCGCGCCGAAAACCGCCGGCACCGTGACCGTCGGCGCAAAGGTCGGCGGCAAGTACACCACCGCCGAGCCCGCGTGAGTCGAAAACGCCGGACGAGATCCGCCTCGGCAAAAAAGCGGCACTTCACCGAGCTGCGTCTCCCCCGGCGCGAGCGCGTCGAGTTGACCGCGCAGGCTATCCAAAAACCACCTCTCCCTGCTCGCGCAGAACTCCTTGCTTCACCTGACCACCGAGGGCGGCGTCGGCACGGTTGATGAAAACGGCGTTACGCCGGTAAGCTTACCATGCCGCCACGGCAGCCTGACCGTCCGCGCGGGCGAGACCACGCGCACCATCCCCGTTTATGTCCCGATCCTCTGGTCTACTCGACGGCTTCGAGGGCGAGCAGACCGTCCCCTACCCAAAAAACCGACAAAAGGCTTGTCCGTTGGCTCTCCGCCTCCGCGCGTTGGGACTATCGCGCCGAGCACGCCCCGAGAACGCGGAGGAGCTCGCTTCTGGCGTGGAGCGAACCTACGCCGTCCCTTCCGGCTATGACCGCGTGACGTTTGGGTCTACGGCGATGGACAGCGCAGAGACGCTCGCCCTCACGACCGATGCGGGCGAAACGAACGCTGCCGTGATCGACTTCACCGGCTGGCAGCAGCTCACCTTTACCCTCCCCGACAAAGCCGCAAGCATCACCGGCTTCGCCCTGCGCCTGCCGTCGGCTCTGAGCGGCACGCTGTACCTCGATCAGCTCGTCGCGGCCCGCGAGGGCATGAGCGATACCGCCGCGCCGGAGATCTCCGTCTCCCTCTCCGAGGACGGCACGGCCCTGACCGGCAAGGTCTTTGACGCCGTGGACGGCGGCTCGCTTGCCACGCTGCGCGTAACGCTCGACGGCAAAGCGCTCAGCTTCACCTACGACCACCAGACCGGCGCGCTCCACGCCGCGCTGCCTGCCGCGGACGGCAAGGCACACCGCATCGCCGTCATCGCCGGCGACGCGAGCGGCAGCCTCGCCCGCACCGGCCTAAGCATCACCCCGTCGGAGCTGTCCGCCGCCTTCCCCGATACGGACGGTCACTGGGCCAACGCCGCCGTGAGCTTCCTGAAGGCGAGCGGCGTCACCACTGGCGACGATCTTGGGAACTTCAATCCCGACAGCCCCATCACCCGTCAGGAATTTGCTGTGCTGCTCTGCCGCTGGCTCGCGCCCACGCAGGATACCTCCTCCGTTGAGCTGCCCTTCGCCGACAACGGCAGCATCGCCGACTGGGCGAAGGACGGCGTGCGTGCCATGTATTCCCTCGGCGTAACGAAGGGCAGCTACGACGGCTACGGCCGGCTCTGCTTCCTCCCCACCGCGACCATCAGCCGTCAGGAGGCGCTGACGATGCTCGGCCGTCTCCTTGAGCTGGGCTACGCCGCGCCGGAGTGGAGCTTCACCGACAGCGACGCCATTGCGGACTGGGCGCGCAGGCACATCAATACGCTCTGCGCGATCGGCGCGCTCTCCGGCTACGCCGACGGCGGTATCCACCCCACTGAGCCCATCACCCGAGCGCAGGTCGCCGCAACGCTGTTCAGCATGACGTAAAAAACGCAAGCAGCTCTTGCCGAGCCATCGGCAAGAGCTGTCTGCGTGATTGTGTGGAGGGACTCTCGTCCCTTGGTATAGAAACCGCCTTCGGGCGGTTTTTATCGTTTTTTACTCGTTCTCGAGCATCCGGTAGCCCACGCCGATCTCGGTGAATATGTACTCAGGCGCGGCGGGATTCTTCTCGATCTTGCGGCGGATGTTCGCCATGTTCACGCGCAGGATCTGATTGTCCGCCTTGGCCTTGGGGCCCCAGATCTCGCGGATGAGGAAATCGTAGGTCAGCACCTTACCGGCGTATTTGCCCAGCAGCGCCACAATCTTGAACTCGTTGAGCGTGAGGTGAACGTCCTCCCCGCGCATGAGAACATGGTGCTTGTCGTAGTCGATGGTCAGGTCGCGGACCGTATATTTTCCGGACTGCGCGATGGAGTCGTTGTCAAGGCCCGTGCGCGTATGGCGGATAGCCGTGCGGATGCGGGCGAGCAGTTCACTCGTCCCGAAGGGCTTTTCGATGTAATCGTCCGCGCCGAGATCGAGCGCCGCGACCTTGTCGCCCTCGTGCGTGCGCGCGGAGACCACGATGACCGGCACGCTCGACCAGGCCCGCACCTGCTTGAGCACCTCCATGCCGTCCATGTCGGGAAGACCGAGGTCAAGGATGATCAGGTCGGGACAATGCGACGAGATCATCGACAGCGCCTCCTTCGCGCTGCCCGCCATAAGCGTGTCGAAGCCGTTGGCGGCCAGAATGGTGGACATGAAATTCTTGATGTTCTGCTCGTCCTCGACGATCAATACCTTATCCCTGATCTTCATCCTCTTTTTTTCCTCCTTGAGCGGCAGGTAGAAGCGGAACTGTGCGCCGCCCTCCGGCCTGTTTTCTGCGGTGATCCTGCCGCCGTGCGCCTTGACGATCGTCTGGCAGACGGAAAGACCGATGCCCATGTTTTTCTTCATATCAAAGCCGCCGCTCTTCTCGCCGGAAAGCGAGCCGTCGAAGAGCGTCGCAAGTCTTTCGCGCGGAATGCCGAGCCCGTTGTCGCTGACCGTGAAGCAGGCCTCGTCGCCGATGTGCTCCACGCTCAGCCGCAGCTCCGTCGTGCTCTCGCCGTGCAGCACTGCATTTTCCATCAGGTTGCGAGCAGCACCTGCTGGATGAGCGTCGCGTCCATCGGGACGAGCACGACCTCCCGCGGCACCTCGACTGCGATGCGGATGTTGCTTTTGAAGCGCTTTTTCGAATTTGTGGACCGAGGCCGCGAGGATCTCCTCCGCCGCCTCATATTCCTTGCTGATGGCCGTCTGCTCGCCTGAGATGCGGGTAATGGAGAGCAGATTCTCCACCATGCGGATGAGCCACTGGGCGTCCTCGTTGACGTCGCGCAGCAGCTCTCTTTGCTGCTCGGTCGAGAGCGTGTCTCCGTTTTCCAAAATGGCGGAGGTGTTGCCCACGATGCTCGTGAGCGGCGTGCGGATATCGTGTGACATCGCGCGCAGCAGATTCGCGCGCATCGTCTCGCGCTCGGCCTCCGTGCGCAGCCGCTCCTGCTTTTTGATCTTGGTATTCATCGCGCTGATGATGAGCGACACCGCCAGCATCGTCAGAAAGGTCAGCGGATAGCCGGTGAGCCTGAAGTTGAACGCCCAGAATGGATAGGTGAACACGAAGTTCACGCAGATCACGCCGAAAAGCGAGCTGAAAACGCCCCAGAAATAGCCCTCCGTAAAGCGGGAGATGATCACCACCGCCAGCACGAAGATCAGCAGAGTGAAGCTGCCGTTCTCGTCGATACTGCGCAGCACAAAGCAGATCGCCGCGGCGATACCGAGCAGCAGCGCGGTGAATATCGCGTCACGCAGGTGGATCGGTATGCTTCTCCACATTTTTTCGGTCCATTGTCCGATCCGGCTCAGCAGGTCCTTCATAGCAAGCTCCCCTCCGGTCACCCTCTATGATGACCATTGTATCATATCTCTTGCTAATTATCTGCTAAGCTTTCCGTTTTTGCAAGCCATTTCTGTTCAATTCCCGTCCGTTTTTGCCGCACCGGCGAATGGAAAAGCCGCCCGCCTGCGCCTGATGCTTAAAGGGAGAAGTGAGAATCTATGTCGGAGTTATGTAAGGGTGTGTCCTTCCGCTCAGATCCTGCGGATGTCGATCGAGCTCACGCGGGCCAGATCGAAGCCGGGCTCCTGCTGCAGCGCCGCGAGAATGGCGATCCTGACCTCGGCGGTCAGTCCGTCCGCAGGAACAGCGGGCGCGGCGGGGGCCGGCGCCGCCTTGGGCGGCTCGGGCTTTTCGAGCTTCTGCATAACCTGCCCATCAGCATGGTCAGGAAGATGATGCAGATGAGGCCCACGAAGGTGGTGCCCATACCCATCAGACACACAAACAGATTGGAAACTTCATTCATTGGGAAACACGCTCCTCTTTTCTCTTGGTGTTCCCATTATACGGTTGCAAGTTTTCCTGCACAAGGGCTTTGCCGCTCTCTTCACGCCGCCTTTACGCTATAAACTTTTCTCTTAACGCGCGGTTAACTGTCCCGTTCCTCTTCCGTCACCTCCACCACATACACAGCGCCGTCCGCGACGCGGAAGCGCACCTCAAGCCCGGCAAACGCCATGCCGTAAACGCGTTGCGGATCGCTCTGGTAGTGCGGCCGCGGGTCCTGCGCGAGAACGCCTGTGAGGGCATCGCGCTTGTCCTCCGGCACGCGCGATAGAAGCTCCGCCGGGAAGTCCACCGCCAGCGCCTCGCCGCGCTGCGGCGCAAAGCCGCCGCTCGCCTCCGGCTTGCAGTCGGCGTAGGGAGGTACGGCTTGATGTCATAGATGGGCGTGCCGTCCATCAGGTCCGCGCCGGAAACGAGCAGCACGCTCCCCTCCGCCGTCTGCTCCACGCCCTCGATCCGCACGCAGGAAAGGCCGATGGCGTTCGGGCGGAACGGCGAGCGCGTAGCGAACACGCCCATGCGCTCGTTGCCGCCGAGCCGGGGCGGACGCACGGTGGGCGACCAGTCCTCGCGCACGGCCTCGGAGAACTGCCAGATGAGCCACAGATGGGAAAAGCCCTCGATGCCGCGCAGAGCGTCGGCATTGCGGTATTCCGGCTCGAACACGATGCGCGCACGCAGGGCCTCCACCAGCCCGCTCTGGCGCGGCACGCCGAACTTCGTTTTGAAATCGCTGCGGATGCGCGCGATGACCTTGATGCTGTGCTGCTCCATAGGACCTTCACCTCATCGGTGACCGCGCCCATGGGCGCGGTGAAATAAAAAGCGCTCGCTGCGGCTATTGTATCAGCCGCAGCGGCCTTTTGCAATTTTATTTCAGCTTCATCGGGGTGAGGGCGAGGTAATCGTCCAGCGTGCCGTCGTGCAGGCAGCAGTCGATGATCTCCTTCCCCAGCGGGTCGAGATCGTCGCAGACGAACTGCGCGACCTGCTCCTTGATGAAATCGGTGAGGATCTTCGCGCCGGCGTCGTAGCCCTCGGTGCCGAGCTTGGACTGCGTCTCGGGCCGCAGGAAGGTCTGACGGACGAACTGGCCGTCGAGCTTCATCTCGTCGAGCGCGTAGCCAACAGCGCGCAGCGCGCGGGCACCAGATGCTTCGCGCGCACCGTGCCGAGGTGGCGGGCGAGGTACTCACGGCTGAGCCATTCGCCCATGAAGCCGACGTGGTAAGCGCCGATGTGCTGGTTCGGGATGAGCACGTTCGTGGTGTTGGGGCTATTCATGATCTGCTCGAGCAGCAGGTTCGCCTGCGTGACCTTGAGCCCCGTGGCGAACGGCCAGTAGGAGCCAACGCCCTCGGCCTTCAGACCGCTGCCGGCGTTCGTGTCCGCGATGGACGGGTTCTTGAAGCCGCGCGGCGAGACCAGGCGCCACAGCCACGCAATGCTCTGCGGCACGACCTGCAGCATACCCATCACGCCGTAGTTCGGGTTCTTCGCGGTGCTCGGCGGCATCCGCACGCCGAAGCTGCGCACATCGACCTCCACCGGCTCGGTATCGGGCACGATGTTGTCGAGCATCTTGCGCGGCAGGATGACGCGCGGGTTCGAGCAGGGCTTGCCGTTCGACTCGATGACGTGCTCCCAGATCAGGCAGGTCGAGCCGGGGATGCCGTCCATGTTGAAGAACACCAGCGGCTCGCTCGGATGGATGCAGATGCGCTCGTAGAGCGGGTTGTTGCCGTAGGCGTTCATGCCGTCCATGCGCAAAAACCAGCCGTTCTCGGCGTCGAGGATGCGCAGCTTGCCGCTCGTGGGGTCCTGAATGGACTTGAGCGCGCACGCCATGTCATCGGCGATGGGGTGGATCTTGCAGCTCTCGCCGAGCGTCATATAATATTTTTCGCCCGTGACCGTGTGCGTGCCGATGAGCAGCCTGTCGTCGTCCTCGCGGTGGAAGTCCTCGAGCATCTCGCTCTTGCCGCCGCCGGACGCACCCTCGTGCATGAACACGATCTCGTTTTCATACGGCGTCTCGACCATCGCGGCGCTCGTATGGCAGCAGACCCAGCCCTCGTGCTCGCCGATGTCGAGCAGCAGCGAAAACACGCCCTTCTTGGCGCTCGGGCCCGGGTAGAGGTGTGTAGGCCAGACCTCGTGCAGCTCCGCGCTGCGGTATGTGGACGACGACCTGCTTGCCGTCGAAGTGCGTATGGCGGAACGGGGGCGCGACATAGATGATGGCGCGCGGCTTATAGTGCTCGGGCACGTCCGCGATGCTCACGAAACCCTGCATATTGGCGAGCGAGAGCGCGAAGAACGCCGCGTTCATCGGGCAGATCATCAGGCTCGGGTAGCCGTGGCCGTTGGGGCCGGCGTAGAACGGCAGCATCACGATCTGCTGATTGCTCAGCCAGTCGAGCGTCTCCTGCCGGAGCTTGGAGAACTCATAGCCAAAGCGGTCCTTGAAGCGGGGCTTGTCGGTCGGCAGCTCGTCGCCGATGGCCATGCTGTTCGGATCGCGGCGGCGCATATAGTCCTCCATGAAGTTGACCACGCAGCCGTTCTTGCAGCGCACCACCTCGGCCTCCTTGACCGTGCCGAGCCCTTCAATGGGATACACCACGTCGTAGCGGGAGGTGTGCGTGGGGCCGTAGGCCATTTCCTGCAGCTCCTCCTTCGTCTCGGCGTAGGCGATGCACTTGCACTTCTTTAGCGCCGCCGCCACCTCGGGCGCAAGCTCAAATCGGTTGAAATAGTTGTCGGTATACATGCAGCAAGCCGCCTCCTTCAAAAATAAAAGATTAGGTCGTACATTATCACACTTTTCCCAAAAATGCAATAAAATTATTCCGAATCACTCCATCAAATTATCTGATATGCACAAATTCCGTCGTTTTTCCGACTTTTTGCAGGAAATCATGCAAAAGGGAGATGCCGTGCGGCATCTCCCTTGCTTCAGGACAGCTTGCGGATGAAGTTTCCGTGGATGGTCACGCCCTCCTGCGTGATGAAAAAGGCGTTCGGGTCCAGCTCGTGGACCACGCCGTAGAGGTCGGCCTCCTCAAATTTGGAGACGCACACGCACAGCACGCGCAGGTCCTCGCCGGTGTAGGCGCCCTTGCCCTCCCAGTAGGTCACGCCGCGGCCGAGCCGCGCCATGATGTTCCTCGGCAGCTCGGGGTCCTCGTCCTTGGTGAAGATGAGCACCTGCTCGGTGATGTTCTGCTGGTGCCCGCGATCGATGAAGAGCGCGCAGAACACCGTATAAATGATAGAATAGATCGCCGCGCGCAGACCGAAGAGGACCGCGCAGAGCGTGTAGAGCAGCGCGTTGAAGCTCAGGCTGAAGCGCCCCACGCTGAAGCCCTTGCCCTTCTTGGCGAGCCACAGTCCGAGGAATGTCCAGCCCGCCGGTCGAGCAGCCGCAGGTGAGCACGATGCCGAGCGAGAAGCCGACGAGGATGCCGCCGAGCACGCAGTTCGTCAGCATCTCCTCCACCAGCGGCGCCGCCGGCGGCGGCACAAGGCTCAGAAACAGTGACGAGGTGACGGTACACACCGCGGTGCGCACAAGGAAGCCCCTTCCCAGCGCCTGCCACGCCAGCAGCAGGATGGGCACGTTCGCCGCCAGATACAGGACGCCCGAAAAGTCTACGTTCGGCGACAGCCCCAGCGCCTCCACGATCAGCGTGCGGGCGACCTGGCAGAAGCCCAGCAGGCCGCCGGTGTAAAGTCCCATCGGGACAATAAACCAGTTCACGCCGATGGCGTAGAGCAGCGTCGCGGCCACGGCCAGAGCCAGACGGCACCACCGGTTCTGTATCGCTTTGTGCAGCATAGACATTCCCTCCGCTCCCGTTTTCCCTGTGCTTTTTATTGTATGCGCACCGCGTGCCGAAGTCAAGCGCGGACTACAGCGCGTAGCGCAGGCATTGATAGAGCCGCCGTTTGGCGCGCAGCAGCGTGCGGGACACCGTGGACTTGTTGACGCCCAGCTCCTGCGCGATCTCGGTCACGGTCTTATTCTGCTCAAAATTCATCCGGAGCAGCTGCCGCTGCCGCGCGGTCAGCGCCTCCTGCCTTGCCAGGCGCAGGTTGCGCTTGAGCCGAAGCAGCTCACCGTCGTTGTCCTGCGCGTTGGCGCGCAGCCACGCCGCCATGTCACCGTAGAACTCATTGTTGCGGATGCTATAGGGTGTACCTTTCATCGCGGTGATAGTTCCTTTCGTAATAGCGTTTCGTCAGCTCGGCCAGCTCGCTCGACTGACGGCGCAGCACCTGAAGCTCGGCAATGCGCCGCTTGAGCCGCTCGGCCTCCTCGCGGTCCTGCAGCGGCCCGGCCGCGGCGCGCAGCTCCGAAATGCGCGTGCGCAGCACCGCCGCGTCCGCGCGGTATGTAAAGGATATCTGGTATAGTGTCACGCTTCCCCCTCCATTCCGAACACGGTCTCACAGGGCGCAAGCTCCGCGCGAGCGAAGGCCGGAAAGCAATCCGCGCAGACGCTCTGCCCGTTGAGATACCAGCCGCGCTCCCCGCGCAGCAGCTCGCACCCACACAGCGAGCATCGGCCGCAGGGACGGCCGTAGGGCCTGCGTTTTTCCGCAGGCGAACAGATTTTAAAGTGCAAAAGCCCTTCCTCCCGAAAAATGAAAAATTTAGGCTTGACAAACGGCGCGCGGCATCTGCTAGAATCCATTCTGTTGCTGAAATGCTGGTATAGCTCAGTTGGTAGAGCAGCTGATTTGTAATCAGCAGGTCGGGGGTTCGAGTCCGTCTACCAGCTCCAAGCTTCCGCTTCAGCGCACAAGTGAATATGGGGGAATTCCCGAGTGGCCAAAGGGGGCAGACTGTAAATCTGTTGTCAGTGACTTCGGTGGTTCGAATCCACCTTCCCCCACCAAGAAAATCGTTACGCCTTATGGCGTGACGATTTTCTCTTTTTGAAAGGCGGGCGGATCCGCCTTCCCCGCCGAAGCCCCGACGGTTTTTGCAGGCTCCAGCTCCATCCTTTCCCGCCGAACAGCACACCGAAAAGCATCTCGATCACAAGTTAATGGAAATTTCCGCTTTGTTTTGTCAAGTTTCTTGTGAGAGTCATTCCTTACCATATCACAAGAAACTTGTTATGTCAAGAATAAATTTACAAGTTTCTTGTTAAAATATTTGACAGAACCAAGTTTTTTTGCGTTATGATGGTGTCGAAATTGCTCGAACCCTTTATAGGAGGTGCTTTCCATGAGCTTCCGTGATCAACTCAAGGCGTGCCGCGAGGCCTGCGGCCTGACGCGCGCGGCGCTGGCCGAGCAGCCGGCGTTTCGCCAGCGCTGTCGGCAACTATGAGACCGGCGTCAGCTTCCCCCAAGGAGGACGTTGCTGCTGCGGTTGTTCGACGCGCTGCGCACCGACCCCAACCAGCTCTTCTGCGGCAGCTACCGCAGCGGCGGCTTCGATCTCTCCGGGGCCGAGCGCACGCTGCTGGAAAAATACCGCTCGCTCTCTCCCATCGGGCGCAGCACCGTGCGCAGCGTGACCGACGCGCTGTGCGACTACCGCGACGAGCTGACAGAGGAGCGCGGCGGCAAGCGCGAGCCGCGCCTGATCCCGCTCTACAACTCCCCCGCCGCCGCGGGCTATGCCGCGCCGGTGCTTGACGAGGACTTCTACCTATATTCCCGCGGACGAGCGTGCCGCGCGGCGCGGACTTCGCCGTGCGCATTCAGGGCGACTCCATGGAGCCGTACATTCACGACGAGAGTGTGGTCTACGTCAACCGCGACCCGCTCGCAGACGGCGACGTAGGCATCTTCTGCGTGGACGGCGCAATGCTCTGCAAGCAGTACCACCGCGATGCGCTGGGCATGACCTACCTCTTCTCCCTCAACCGTGCCCGCGCCGACGCGGACGTCGTGCTCACCTCCACCGGTACGCGCAGCCTTGCCTGCTTCGGCCGCGTGATGCTGCCGCACCGCCTCGCGGTCCCGCAGCTGTAGCATCGCTCATTTTTTGCGCAAAAAATGAGCTTTTTGCCCGTGAGGGACTTGAATCGTTCACAACTCGGGCATATAATAGCAATTCAGTAAAATCAAGAAAAAGGAAGCGTATCCCACCATGACAAAAAATTGACATTTTCTCCGGTTTTCTCGGCGCCGGCAAAACGACGCTCATCAAAAAAGCTCATTGCCGGAAGCCTACACGGGCGAAAAGATCGTGCTGATCGAAAACGAATTCGGTGAGATCAACATCGACGGCGGCTTCCTCAAGGAATCTGGCATCGAGATCTCCGAGATGTCCGCCGGCTGCATCTGCTGCTCGCTCGTGGGCGATTTCAACAAGGCGCTGCGCGAGGTTGTGGAGCAGTTCCACCCCGACCGCATCCTCATCGAGCCGAGCGGCGTGGGCAAGCTCTCCGACGTCATCGTGGCGGTCGAGCGCACCGTGGGCGAGTGCCCGGAGCTGAAGCTCAACAGCTACGTCACCGTCGCCGACGCCAGCAAGGTCAAGGTCTATATGAAGAACTTCGGCGAGTTCTACAACAACCAGATCGAGGCCGCCGGCACCATCATTCTCTCCCGCACGCAGAAGCTCTCGCAGGAGAAGTTAGAGGCCGCCGCCGCGATGCTGCGCGAGAAGAACCCCGACGCCGCCATCCTTACGACTCCGTGGGACGAACTGGACGGCAAGACCATCCTCTCCGCCATCGAGAAGGTGTCGCTCAGCGACGAGCTGCTCGAGAAGATGCGCCGCGAGCACGAGCTTGAGGAGGCCGAGCACGAGCATCACCATGACCATGATGAGCATGACGAGCACGACCATGAGCACGAGCATCATCACGACCACGACGAGGATAATGACCACGACGAGCATGAGCATCATCACGAGCATGACCACGACGACCACAAGCACCATCACCATCACCACGACGGCGAGGAGTGCGACGATCCCGCGTGCGAGTGCCATCACCATCATCACCACGCCGACGACGTGTTCTCCTCCTGGGGCAAGGAAACGCCCAAGCTCTACTCCAAGGCAGCGCTTGACGACATCCTCACGAAGCTCGACAGCGGCGACTACGGTCACATCCTGCGTGCCAAGGGCATCGTGAACGGCGAGGGCGGCTGGCTCGAATTTGACTACGTTCCCGAGGAGCACGAGGTCCGCGCGGGCCATCCCGACTACACGGGCCGCCTGTGCGTCATCGGCGCGGAGCTCAAGGAAGACAAGCTCGCCGAGCTTTTCGGTCTGTAAGGAAGGACATTCATGGATATTCCTGTCTATCTGGTCGCCGGCTTTCTCGACGCCGGCAAGACCAATTTCATCAACGGCATTTTGGAGGACGGCTTCGCCCGCGAGGATAAGACCCTCCTGCTCTGCTGCGAGGAGGGCGAGGAGGAGTACGAGAAAAAGGCGCTTGACAACGTCACCGTCGTCACCGTGGACGACGAGGACGAGCTGACCGCCGACTTCTGCCGCGAGCTGGAGAAGAAGTACCGTCCCAAACAGGTGCTCATCGAGTACAACGGCATGTGGCAGATGGAAAAGCTCTACCGCGACGTGCTGCCCGCCAACTGGGTGCTCTACCAGATCATGACCTTCGTGCAGGCGCCGACGTTCGAGCTGTTCGTGAAGAACATGGGCCAGCTCATGATGGAGAAGATCACCAACGCGGATATGCTGGTCTTCAACCGCTGCACGCCCGAGCTGAAGGAGGCGCTCCGCGCCCGCAATCTCCGCATGGTCAACCGCCGCGCGGACATCTATCTGGAGGACAACGACGGCAACAGCGAGGATTACCTCACCGGCAACGAGTGCCCGTTCGATATGACGCCCGACCTCATCGACATTCCTGATGACGATTACGGTGTATGGTATGTAGACGTGATGGACCACCTCGACCGCTGGGACGGCAAGCGTGTTCACATGAAGCTCCTCATGTGCCACTCCCAAGAAGTTTCCCGGCGTCCACTGCCCGGGCCGCTTCGTGATGACCTGCTGCGAAAACGACATCCAGTTCGTCGGCGTAGTCGCCAAGGGCAAGGACCTCAAGGCGTACAAGAACCGCGACTGGGTGGACGTCACCGCCACCGTCCGCAAGGAGTATATCGAAGCGTATCAGGGCGAAGGCCCCGTGCTGTATGTGGACAAGATCACCACCTGCGCCAAGCCCGCGCAGGAGGTCGTTTCGTTCTGAGAGAAAAAGGAAGCCATGCGGTGCATGGCTTCCTCGGCAAACGAAAAGCTCCCGCCTTCTGCAAGGCGGGGGCTTTTCCCGTTTTATTCTTCCTCCGGAAAGGGAACAATGAGCCTGCGGCACGGGCGGCAGCAGTATGCCTCCGGCCATTCCCGCTGCGTCAGAGCCGGGTTCCACGTCAGCCCGACCGCCCCGATCTTTTCCATGCTCTCGCGCGTGAACCACGCCGGGAGCTTTGCGCCGTCCGGCAGAAAATACTCGCCCCCTCGGCTGTGAAGCGTCCCCTTTTCCAGCACGCCGCCGCAGTACGGACAGTTCATCTTTTCTCCTCCTTCCTTTTTATTTCTCTTTTTCGATCACTTCCTGCAATTTTTTCCAGCAGGATTCCTCATCGTATTCAAAATTCTTCTGAAATTCGAGCCAGTCCGCCCCCTCGCCGGTCTGCGTAAAGCCCCATTCCCGCGCGCGGCGCAGGCCGAGCGCGTTGCTCTTGGCGATGCGTCCGGTCGAAAGCCGCTCGCAGCCCGTGCGCGCGGGCGTAGGAAAGCGCCTGCCCGACGAGCTGCTGCCCGAAGCCAAGCCCCTGCACATCGTTCTCCAGCCAGAATTCACCAATGGTCGCAAGGCCGTTCTCGCACTTGTCCACGCTCACCGCTCCGACGGTCTCGCCCGCGCGGCAGACATCAAAATGTCCCTCTGCGCCGGAGGGCACATAGTAGATGCCGCCCTCGAAGCCGCGCGCGTTCTTCAGCCACGCCTGCCGCTTGAGCGTCTGCAGCCCGTTCTCCAGATGGCTCGCGTCGTCGCGGTACGCCACGCGGAACGCGCCGTTCTCGTATTCGAGGCGGCTCACCGCGGTGTTCTCCGCGTGGCCCGTGCCGTCGATCTCGTGAAGCGAAAGTCCCTGCAGCGTGCCGACCGTCAGTCGGATGGCCATGCCGTGTGAAAAGAACGGCGGCCGTTCCGTTCGGGTGCGCCTCGGCAATCTCGCGCAGCGCGCCGATCATGCGCTCGCGCACGTCGGGCAGATGCTCGCCGCCCGCAACGTGCCAGTGCGCGGCGTCCGTATTGAAGCGCTCCAGCTGTTCGCCGTCTGTGTGCTCCAGCTCCGCCCACGGATGATCCTCCCACACGCCGATGCCGATCTCACGCACGCGCGGCGTGGTCACAAGCGGCAGGCCGTGCGTTTTGTAAACGGAAAGCGCCGTCGTCATCGTGCGGCGGCGGTCGCTCGAATACACCGCGTCAAAACGTGTTGAGGCAAAGCGCTTTGCAAGCGCGGCGATCTGCCGGTAGCCGCGGTCAGTGATCACGCTGTCGTACCAGCCGTGCGCGCGGCGGTAGAGATTGCCGTCCGCCTCGGCGTGGCGGATCAAATAGATGGTGGTCATGAGACTTCCTCGCTTTTTGTCTGATTTTAAGAATATTATAACGGCAATGGCGGATTTTAGCAATGCGCTTTCCGACTTTTTTGCCGCACACGGGGCATACTGTCGCTGTGCGAAAAGGAGTGTGAGTGAAATGGAAAATACCGCGTTCTGGTGCGGTATCGGCGCCGGCATGGTGCTCGGCGCAGCGGTGGGCATGGCCGTCTCACCCCGGCAAAGGTCCATGAAGACCTGCGTGGGCCGCACCATGCAGCACATGGGTAACGCCGTGGACAACGCCTGGGGGAGGACTTCCTGCACGCCATCGAGTACCTGTTCCCACTTGCGCCGCGCGGGTGAAAATAAAGCCATCCAAAGGCAGATGGCCTTTATTTTCATCATGGTGTATCCGCATAGATGCCGGACGGACTGGAAGCCAAAGGCCAGGATGTCCACTTATTACTGCGGCATCGTCAAGGGCAAGAACTGACATCTGCAAATTCGTATGTAAAATGTCGTCTTAAATCTGACGCCGAAAGCGCGAATATGCGCGTAGCGCACATATTTGCGCATGGTGAAAATCCGCAAAACGCCTGAAAACAAAAGGAATCCCGCAAACTCAACGGTTTGCGGGATTCCTTTTCATTGGTGAGCTGACGAGTCCCTCGCGTCAACTCGCCGCCCTCGATGTTTGAGGGTCCGCCGACTTGAGTTTTCCGTCTTCGCTACTGATATTGAAGTAGATAAGAAGCCGGTCGTCATATAGGTAGACCTCTGAAACAAAGTCAGAGATGATTCTCCGACGGTAGTCCTGCTCGGACTCACCCGGGTAAGGCTCAAGGTGTTTCATCAGTGCAAAGAGAATCTGGTCCTCGGTAAATGCGAGGCGCTTGCCCTTGAGAAAACTGAGCTCGCCCAGAATGACCGCTTGCTCGTTCTCGAGTTCCTGCAGGCGCGCAGGCAGGGGTCTGCGTCGCAGCTCCTGACTCGATAGCCCGCAGCACATTCGCGATAGACTTCTTGTTGTCTGCCAGCTTCTTTTCGTAGAAGGCAATCTCCGAGGCGGTATCGTTTTTGGCGCTCTTGCGCCGCATGTGCCTTCCTCGCGGAGTTCTTCAGGACTTCCTCTTGAAGGATATAGTGGACGGTGAAGTCGACAACGGAGCGCTCAAGGCGGTCGCGTGAGACCTGCTTCTTATCGCAAGTCTTATTCTTGCCGCGAGTGTTCCCCGCAATAATAGTAGTACCACTTGTTCCCGCTTTTACCCGTGCCGCTGACTCCCTGCATTGGTCCCTTTTGCAATGACCGCAGAAGAGTCTGCCGGCTAAGAGGTATTCGGCTTTTGGCGACTTCGGAGCCTTGCGAGTGCGCCGGCGCTCCATTTCGGCCTGAGCAAGGTTAAAAGTGTCCTTCGATATAATCGCAGGCATGCCGCCTTCGATGACTATATCGTGGTACCGGTACTCGCCGATGTACTTTCGGTTTTTAATAATTCGGTTGACACTGTTCTTGTTAAAGGGCTTGCCTTGAGCTGTACGCAGTCCACGGCTGTTCAGGAGCTCACAGATGGCCGCATTTGATTCACCTTTAATATACTGCTCAAAAAATCGTTTGAACGGTCTGGGCTGACTCTGGGTCTATCTGGAAGCGCTTCTGCTCGTCGACCCGATAGCCGAGCGGTCTCCCCGCTTCCGGTGCTCTGGCACTTCAAAGCGCTCTCGTGCATTCCCCGCTTGATTTTCTGAGCGAGCTCTGCCGAGTAGTATTCCGCGAGGCCTTCCATAAGGCTCTCGAGGATAATGCCCTCGGGCCCGTCCGGTATCGCCTCGGCTGCATAAAAGATTTGGATTCCGTTCCTCTTGAGCTCCCGCTTATAAACGGCGCTGTCGTATTTGTTTCGGGCAAAGCGGTCCGTCTTGTAGACGACCACCACCTCGAACTTCTTGCGCTTGGCGTCTGCAATGAGCCTTTGGAACTCCGGTCTCTCGTCTGTACGGCCTGAGATATGACGGTCGCAGTATGTGTCGATAACGGTAAGCCCTCGTTGCTTACAAAAGTCGGTGCAGACTCTAAGCTGCCCTTCGATACTCTGGTCGGTCTGTCTCGGGCCGGCAGAATACCAGCATAGATTACTGTATTCATGTGACCCTCCCTAAAAATTTCGTCGTTATGGTACTCCAGAAGCTCTCTACGCGGCGGAAATCGGGGGGGGTAAAACCATTCCGTCAAGAGAAGCCAGCCAGCGGGCTGTAAAAAGCGTCCTGAGGGCTATCCAAAATTATCGGAGAAACATAGATTTTCATGGAAGGAGTGATAGTTATAAGGCCTCGGTCGAAGGCTTTATCATAAAAAGTATTGAGGCAAATCCGTTGTCGGGGCTGACCCGGTCCGCCTCGCTTCGGCATTGCGAGTACGGTTTTATATGACTTGCAACGAGCATTTGCGGCAGCGCGCAGCCGGATATAAAGCACCGGTCGTCGTAAGCCGCGAGCACCGCCTGCTTGAAGAAGTGTCGTTCCCGCGATACTCTTCCGTGATTCGTCAGAGACGAAAGCGGCTTTGCTCCTTGTAAAGGCGAAGAGTCAAAGATAGCGAGACCTGTCAAGGTCTCCGCCTCAAGACTCAGAGAGCCCCAGTCGTGCTTGAACTCCTCGTAAATCATTCGGTCCGCCTTTGCTACGTTCTTAAGCCCTGAGGAAACCTTCGGGTCTATATACCGGAAGTTCCTCATGCGCATTACGATAGAAGCGACTGAGTGAGGAATAATCTCGGCGACCTGCTGAATGACTTTATTGCTGGGATTGATTTTCCCGAGAGGAGTCACGCAGTAAAGAGCATAGGCGATAATTATATCCTCTCTGCTCCACGCGTTCATTGATTCTGCTCTCGTCTAAGCGGATAGCTGTCATAAAGCAGCTCCATACGCCGCTTGACATCGAGCCCGGAGAAAATACGCAGAAGCTCCGCTTCCTCTTTGGAGCGCTGCTGCTCTAAGTGAATCTCACCGGAGTTTTGGCCTATGACGCCGTTATTGGTCCCCACCGTTCCGACGTTTACGCTATTATCGGTCCACCCCATCAGGTAGTCGACCGACGTCCCGAGAGCGTTCGAGAGCTTCTGCATTTTATCGGTACGAAGTGTTTTGATGTAGCCGTTTCCCATTTGCGGACCGTGCTCGCGCCGACGCCGACCATATCGCCGAGCTCCTGCAGAGTGTACCCTTTCTCTGTTCTGAGATAATGTATTCTATCGCCTAAAGTCATTAAGACCGCCTCCCTTGAAAAAGTTTACTCTTATTATAACACGCATTTGTCTTAAAGTGAGTGCTTTTGCTTAAAATTCACAAAAAATTTTCCAAAAGGCTATTTACAAATCCAAAAAGGACACGGTATAATAAATTTGTCCTTTGGGACAACCGGTAGTGCCTACGAGGAAAAATCTCAAGGAAAGGAGACAGTATATCGTATGGTTGAAACTCGAATGTTGAGGGCCCACATGATCCTGAAAGGCGTTACTACGAAGGACCTTGCGGACGCGCAGGGCTGGAGTATGAGCACCGCCTACCGTAAGATTACGGGCAAAGTTGCCTTCACGGTACCTGAAGTGCAGCTCTGTAAGGAGCTCCTTGATTTGGACGCTCCTCACGACGAACGCAATTTTTTGCGGCTGATTTGTTCTAAAAGACAAAAATGCGGCCGACGCCCGCCGAAACCGCTCTTGCAAGAGAATCTTATGCTTGACCGACTAAGCGCTGCGGTCAACGCGTTTTTACGAAAATCCACAAAATATGCAAGCCTATTTGGCTTGGAAGAGAAAAACAAGGAGGCAAAACAAAATGAAAATCACCGTAACAATGGAACTGACTCAGGAAAACCTGAGGCAAGCTGAGAGCCCTGCTCCCTGATACCGAGATTCCCGGTCAGGTAAGTATGTTCGATTCCCCTTCGGAAAAGCCCGTCGAGGCTCCTAAAACCGAGGCGCCCGCTCCGAAGGATGAGGCTCCGAAGACTGGAGGACAAGCCTATCACGAAGACCGATATTCGTGCCGTCGCCCTGAAGCTCTCCAAAGCTGGCAAGCAGAAAGAACTCGCTGACATCTTTGCGAAGTTCGGTTGCAAGAAGCTCTCCGACTTCGACAGCCGCACGGAAGACTATCCGGCGCTTATGAAAGAGCTGGTGAGCGTCAATGGCTAAGCATGCACTACTTTCCGCAAGCGGCGCTCACCGCTGGCTCGAGTGCACGCCGAGCGCGCTGCTTGAGCTTCAATTTCCGCAGACTACGAGCGAGTACGCCGAAGAGGGTACCGCCGCGCATGAGCTCTGCGAGCTAACTGCCCGCTACTTCCTTGGTGAGGTCTCCGAGATGGACTTCGAGAATCGCCGTGACGAATTAGCGAAAGGCCCTTACTACAACGCTGAAATGCAGGAATGCGCAAATGACTACGCAAGATTTGTTGCTGAAAAGACCAAAGCCGCGCAGGAGTCTTGTGAGGACGCGTTTACCGAGCTTGAGGTAGAGTCGACTTCTCGAAGTACGTCAAGGACGGCTTCGGTACCGGCGACTGTTCTTATCATCGTCGCTGACAAGGTCCTCGAAATTGTGGACTTTAAGTACGGCAAGGGCGTCCGCGTCGAAGCGACCGGTAACCCTCAGATGAAGCTCTACGCCCTCGGCGCACTTCTCAAGTACAACACGCTTTTCGACATCGACTCCGTTCGCATGACGATTTTCCAGCCTCGCCTCTCCGGCGTTCAGAGCTCCGACGAAATCACCGTCAAAGAGCTGCTCGAGTGGGCCGAGAAGTATGTCAAGCCCCGCGCTAAGCTGGCCTATAAGGGCGAAGGTGAGTTCGCACCGTCCGAAGAGGTCTGCAAGTTCTGCCGGGCAAAGGCTCAGTGCAAAGCGAGAGCCGACAAGAATCTCAAGCTCTTCGACCTTGAGGCCCGGACGCTATGCTCTGACTCCTGAGGAGGCGGGCGCGATTCTCAAAAAGGCCTCACGGACATTCAGGCATGGCTCACTGCAGACCTCCGAGGGCCTCGTGTCCTCTACTCTGCTCAGCGGTCAGCCTGTTACCGGCTGGAAGATGGTCGAAGGCCGCAGCAATCGCAAGTTCGCGGACGAGCTGAAAGTCGTGGAGGCTATGAAGTCTGCCGGCTACGACGAGAGCCTGCTCTACGAGCGCAAGCTGATTACTCTGGCTCAGATGGAGAAGGACTTCGGTAAGAAAGGCTGTGGCGGAAACCTCGGCGAGCTTATCGTCAAGCCTCAGGGCAAGCCTACTCTGGCTCCTGCAAAGGACAAACGTCCTGAGTTCAAGCCTGAGGAACAGCTTCTCGCTGAGTTCGATAAGTAAGGAGGTCTCGTTATGACGGAAGCGGCAAGACGCAGAACGCGGGCGAGAATCCGCCTTATCAAAATCCAGTGGCTCCTCATTCTGGCGCTCGTTGTCGCCTTGATTCTCTCGTTCGTTACGAGACCGAGCGCTTCCGTTCTGATGAGCCTGAGACTTCACCCGTTCGGGTAGACACCTGAGCCGATTACCGAGACCACCGCGCCGGAGCCTGGAGCTTATCGAGCTCGGCGAGTTCAAGACTACCGCCTATTGCACTTGCTGTTATGCTGCGGTATCTGAGCGCGGAACACCCCTCGGGTCGGTACCGATTACGACTGCAGCGAACAAAGAGCGGCACGATTCCGACCGCAGACCGCACGGTCTCGGTCGACCCCGATGACCTCTCGGAACGGTCCTCATTATCGACGGCCACGAGTACATAGCCGAAGATACGGGAAGCGCCGTTAAGGGAAACGTTATCGACATCTATTTTGACTCACATGAGCTCGCCGTCGAGTACGGCGTTCAGATGAAAACTATTTATATTAAAGGAGATTGATACTATGTCTACTCACAATCACTACTGGTAAGGTCCCGTTTTTCCTACTGCAACACTCTTCACCCTCGCCGTTGAGCTACGCCGAAGTACAGCGTTACCCTCCTGATTCCGAAGAGCGACAAGGCCACCATGCAGAAAATCAAGGCCGCTATGGACGAGGCTAAAGCAGAAGTTCATGGCGGCTGCTTTAACGGCAGAAAGCTGCCTACCAACCTCAAAGAGCACGCTGCATGACGGTGACGGTGAGGCGTCCGAACGGCGGCGAGTTCGGCGAAAGAGTGCAAAACTGCCGCAGCCCGCGCAATCATCAAGCTTCTACGGTGATGTATGACACGCAGGGCAACAAGGGTATCTCCGCCGGCCTCAACGGTATGTTATGAAGCTCTACGACAGCGAGCCTCTGGGCGGTGGCGTTGTTACGGATTCCGATGGGACGACGGCGCTGGGAGAAAGACGAGGACAACGACGACCTCCTCTGCGGTTAAGCATGCTCCGGCGCGTTCGTCTCGAATTTGCTGGAGGCGAACGCCGTCCGGGAGGAAGGAGGCAATATGAGAACATTAAAGCAATCGACATGAGACCTCACAGCTCGGTTCTGCAAAGAGGTGCACGCCTTACGCCCAGAGCCCGGGATTTTGAGATTCTTCTCTTCCGGGTACGCTTGGGACGACTTGACTTTAGGTTGAGGAGTTATCGACCTTGCCGGGGCGAGAGCCTGCCTGAGGGCTCATGGTACATATCTTTTAATTTAGCTGCCTGTCCCGGCTTTTTCTCACGGACAACGGCGGCGTAATAGGAGCTAACTATGCGGTCGCTGTATAGAACGGCGGCAAGCGCTTAATGGCAACACTTTTCAACCAATTTACTTTGAAGCCCGGTTGCTGATTATCTATTCCGCTGCCGAATGCTATTGACAGAATGGGAGTATAGAGTGTATCCGTTTTCTATTAATGCTTTTTTAAAAGAGATGTAGTTGCTGGCACGGCATTGCCCACCCTGTCTGCGTAATGGCTACACAAGTGTTGTCCGGGTCATATCGTCGCTTCCTTAAAAGCTTTCACGATGTCACCCACAATCAATGTGCCGGATAGCAAACTTCATTGTTGGAATACTTCAAAACCCAGTCGCACGAACATTCATCGCTTATGGGCGGAGTCTCCATTTCATATCCTGCCACTTTAAAATGGAAGAATAAGTGGTGATAA
>VOFK01001604.1_pt1 | contig 34455 bp, 45 predicted proteins | sample 5384121 | NCBI WGS metagenome assembly VOFK01 (sample SAMN12384730, study PRJNA508395) | human gut metagenome | isolation source: healthy gut J | host: Homo sapiens | reverse complement strand
GTATTCAGGAGTGTGGCTGGCATTGTCCATCCACTCGCCCAGTACACAATGGTCTTCTCCCGTCATATTTTCGTCAATCTTCCTTGCCGGCTTTCGGGTAAGAGGCTGCGCGACAGCGCAAGTGACATCATGCCCCTTCTGCCCCCAGCAATACCCGTCGACAGACACCGCAAAAAGACCCGCCATCAGCAGTGCCATCATCAGAATCCTATTCGTAAACCTCATATTCTCAATTATTTAATTTTCGTGAATATTCAACATCCCTATTCGCTTTTCCATCCCCGCACATGACGGGAAGACCACCTGCCGCATCGCCCATAGCCCCCTTCCCGTTCGGGACTGCAAACTTACACAAAAAACGTGATTCTTCTCCCCTCCGCGCAAAAGAAATCCCGTTTGAGGATGAATGCTGACGGAAAGTTGGTGGAAATGTAGGTAAAAATGTAGATAGAAATGTGGGTGGAAATGTAGATGGTGTTGCCGGTAATATTGTTGATGGGGTTGCAAATCCGCGACTCCCACATCTTACAAAACACGTTCACACCGATAGCCGGAAAAACTCTTCGGTCTATCTACTGTGTGGCGCGAATATTTGGTGCGGCCGCTCGCCAATGCCGGATGTGGCTCTGGGCGGAAACACCGACCGCGGCCACCAGAGCCGCGATCAATGACAAGACGTACTTTCTAAACGTCAGCACATCAGATGTTTTTTGCTATTGTTCCTCCATCCGGCCTCGCTCTTGTAGTCAGTAAAATAAATCACAATGTCGGCCTCGCTCTTGTAGTTCACGAAAAACCAAAGCCCCTTGTTGTCCTCGGCCTCGCTCTTGTACTTGCATTTGTAGACGACCAGATCCGCCTCGGACTTGTATTTGGTGACATGGACTTTCACGTCCGCCTCGCTTTTGTACTGACATGAATACACGGTCTGCGCCTTGGCACCGATTCCTAAAGCCATAAGGGCTACGATGATGGTGATGATGTATTTATTCATATTCTTTGGTTGTTAGTTTTCTTCCGAAAGTAGGGTTCTCTTGTCGTCATAAGCCGGAATGACCCTCGCCAGGGAAGGCTTTCCGGTCTCCTTTCCATCGTGTGCTCCTGATGGATCTGGTTCATAATCACGTCAAAGATATGAAATTACTCTGAAAACACAAACAACAGTACGTAATGATTCGCTTCGGATGCTTCGGATGTTCCAAGGCCTTCGGCGGCTATAGCAGATGGCCGCAGCATCTTACAAAACACGTTCATGCCAATGTGCCTTAGAACGTTGCCTATTAATGAATATGTTGAATAACTCAGATGTTTTTATTGAAATTACTTCAAGATGCGGACGGAGGCTGGAAAGGCCCCGAAGGGGTGATATAGCGAATATTCGCAGGAGTGTCGCTTTAATTTTGTGGGCGGCGAGGGAAAGCGGGGCCGAGTTGTTTTAGAATTTGTTGACGATTTGCATTTTTACTACGAATATGCCAGAGATTACAGCAGATGAGAACATCTCCAAATCGCCAGGTGCATTTTGTTGAAGCACATCGGCTTCAACATCACGAGCGCGACGAAGATCGCCCTGATCCGCCCACAGACGGCACTTCGGTAAGGACCAGCCTTCTGCGCATTCTGGCCGGCAAGGACATTCCAGCGGCAAAGATCATATTCACCAAGACATCTGCATCGCGTTCCCCGAGCAGGAGGATGAAATCACGAATCCACCGTGGGGATCGATTATGCGGAGACAACGAACAGTGGACGAAACAACGCGAACCTTGACGGCGTCCGCCACTTCTGACACTCCTTCGGAAGGATGTCGGGCATCCTTGACCGTAAGATGAGAGACTGCTTTTTCGGGCGGGGAGATCAAAGCGAGGCGGCCATCATCAATGATGCTTTTTAGCGAGGCGAACTTGCTTCGTGATGGACGGCCGACCAGCAATATCTGAACATCGGCAGCATCGGTTTCACCAGGCTTATCATCACCACGATGCGCACTTCTGATGGTGACCATGACGCGTTATTTTTCTGAGATTCCGTAGCTACTGGCGACGGGCCGGATCCCGCAGAGCCGTATATATTTATAAAAGGCGACTTCGGAATAACCTGGAGAAAGGGGCAGGAGAGACATCAGCCCACAATGCCGAGACGGACAGATACAAGTCACTCCGGCAGGGTAGATGGATACACGCTAGTCCATGCGCCAGGACCGAAAGGCCAAATACCGCAAGAACGCTTTCTACGAGCTGAAAAGCGAGGGCCGAGCAGTTTGAGGCCGACAGCTGAGCTCCTGAATATGAGGCCTCAGGCTCAGGCAAGATCATCAACTGCAAGGATGTCTGAAGTTCCATTGCCAGCGGAGGGCACAGAGCCATTTACTTATAATTTCCGCGCTACGAAGATCAGATCGTGGGAAAGAACGATCGGCAAGACCACGTTCATCAATCTTCTGATCGGGACGGATCAGTCAGATCTGCCGATTCCTTCTACGGTTGGTCGAGCACCACGGTAGGTGGCTTTTATTAAGACCGAGGGAGGTCTCTGGAAGCTACGCCAGAGCGGAATACAGTTGCGATAAAGAACAGGAGCCGTGAACTGACACTCATCTGTTAGAGGCCCGAGGTTGCTTTCCAGGTATGTTGAACAAACCCAAATGGCAGCTTTCCGGAGGAGAAACGCCTCACGACCATCACAGGCTGGGCATTGAACCTGGCAGAGCAGCCATAAATATTCTTCGAAAGTTCAAGGCTTTGATCGCAGCCACGACCGTCATTGAACCCATCTGTTTATCTTCTGCGGCGATGGTGAGGTCAAGGAAGGACTTCATCACGAGCAGCTACTGACCACCCCCGCCGGTTCATCGAGGGACTATGGGGTAGAAACGCCAAGGCCCCGTGAGGAACGATGCCTCAGTCGCCATGATGGCTCACTTTCGGCACTCGTCTCAGCGACGCCGGTGCTTCATCCAAGCCTTCCCGTCCCGATGCTCCCAAGCTATAAGGAATCAGCGAGCTCTTTGAGCAACGAGAAAAGACACAGCCCCTCACCGCCGAGAAGTCCGACACGAGTCCAAGATGAATGGCGGCCTCACCAGAACCCGCCGAGCTCCAGAGGTCACCACCCCGTTCCTTACGAGAGACCATCGGAACTCGACAAAAGGAAACCCTTGGCTTGAGCTCTCCAAAATCTGACATCTCTGTGCCTAGAATCCGAAGAGTCGTGCAAGGGACTTTGCTGGCCTTATCAATCTCACTTTTCTGCACCATCCTCCAGCAGAATCAGGCTATGGAGGTGGAATCAGTAAATGAATATGTTCATAAAAAGCTGCCCCTCTGAAAATGACAAAGCAGCCTCGTAACTCACCGAATCAAAAAATGTATTCCACATTATGATTTGAAGAAGACTGACCACTTCAAGTCAACAATCGAATCAATGTTGACTTTACGCTAACTCGTCGACAAATTATCAACTTGTTCCTTTGTAGTCCGCAGACATCACGGTTCATGGCCATTCCGCCAGAAGCATAGCTTTGAAGCTACCTCTGCGCTTTCGCTTCTGCCTTTCAGCACCTTTGCTTTTGCAGCCGTGGCGATTCCCTTGGCTTTCGCCGCATCGGCGTATCAGAAAGCCCCTTGCGCTCGGCAATTCAGAATGTCCCCACTCGTTCATCTTGTCAATCTCGTATTTAAGTTTCTTCTCCTTGACGAACGCCACCTCCACGCCTCGGCGATCCACCTTGGCCTCCCTCTCAATCCATTCAGGATCCTTTGAAGCCACCACTGTTCCTGAATATGTAGAACAGCCTGTCGAACTCCGTCACGCACTCCTCCAGCGTCTTGGTGAACAGTGCCATCTCCACAAAGATAACACTTTTTGTCTGATCCGCAACCATTCCGGTGCGTTTTTCCGAGAACTTCAATACGAGATAAAGTGGTCGGTGTCCCAAAGGACTCGTCAACGTGCTTAAGGCGGTAGTTCAGGAACGACACCACATACGGGACGCAGCCCCTTGTACCGTTTCCGTCCGACAGCTCAAGATGGTAGAGCCCGACGCGTAATAGACGCACCTTTCGAAAGAAGAAGTCCTCTTCCGCTGCCTGCATCTCGACGATGAAGGTCCCCGCGTCCTTGTCCACGCAGACCAGGTCGAGGACCGTTTTTTCCCGTAGGGGACATCCCTCCCTGCTCTCGCGGTCTGAATATTCCTTGATGTCCTCGATCCTTGCCTCTGGCGGTAGGATCTGGTTCAGCACTCCGATGAGGATGTCCTTGTTGTTTTTGTCGGCGAACACCGCCTTGAATCCGACGTCGCTCCGCAGGTTGACGAAACAGGGCGAGCTCATTTTTTGTCTTTAAAAAGTCCATATATTTAGGTGTTAAATATTTGAACCGCAATAATATGGACAAAAAACGTAAAAAAAAAAACATATTCAAAAACATAAGAAACAGAAAAATCGTCTTAAGAAACAGAAATATTTTTTCTTCCTATTTTCCGCAGTTTTGACTTTGATTTAGCAATTTCCCAACCAGAGGGGGGCTCAAGCGGCTTGAGAAGCGCTTCAGGGCCAGGCAGGATCACCAAGGACAAGCTGAACAACCGCGGCTACAGCTTGCTTACGCCACCGCGGCACGACGCCACGGTCAGGATGAGACTTCGCGACAAAGGTCGCCAGGGACGAGCACTGGACGGCTAACGACAACTCACGAGATGGCTCGGTGATGAAGGAATATTTTCCTTTGCTGGTAAGGGCAACCTTCCCTTTCTAAGGATGTAATGGTTGAGGCCCGTGTATGTTTCATGGCGTACAGTTGGGCATGCAACTGCCGGTGCTGGATTACTCGCGGAGAATCAGGTCAATCCCTTTGACAACAAGCGAAAGTCAGTGCTCCACCAAGGAGCCGAAGTCTAGAGGTTGCATCAAATGGTGTCCCGGCCGGGAAAATAGGGAGAGTGTAGTTGTTTCGAGATATAAGACAAGGTTAACCAAGCAGCATCGTTTCCAATCATGAAAGCCATAGGTCAGGCGCAGAGAAGGACTATGCTGGGTTCTATAAAAATTATCGAAATGCTCTGGAATGGTTTGGAGGCAGCAGAAGAAACTCATTGTTTTCTGAGTTAATCTACCTGAACAGCTTTGTCGATCGCCATGACGATTGTGCGGGAGGGCGAACGCGACGACTCGAGTCGTGGGGCTCTATGCGGGTGCGGATCCGATCACGCGATGTGGATTGCTGCGGATGAGAACCGCCGATCACGGCGTCTTTTCGGGAACAGATGTCTTTCAGGAATTTTTCGTGATGCTTGTTCAGAACGCGCGACCAGCGAGGTCACGAGACAAATCAATGACATAACGTATTACCTGTGAACAGATCTGGTTTGGCAATCGCGCAGCACCATCGTGTCGGCGACCAAGTTGCAGCGACATCCCTGCCCAGTAAGGAAAGACTGTTGTCCCAATCGCCATATGTCCATGAGGTGCTTCTTCAGCCAAAAAGAAATACAGGAATACCCAAACGGGTATTTTCTATTGCATATTTCTGCAATGCATTACCGGCTTTGGCTGCCAGTTCGGGGCGAAGTCCGTTCTCCAGGAGTCTTCTAGTCAGGGATCAGCACGATAAGTCGCCCACAGCATACCTGCGTTCTTTTCTTTTTATTAGTTTTTTAAACTTTTCAGAAGAATTTTTGCTTCATCGTCCTTTATTTCGTACATTTCCCAGCCAAGAGGAGATAATAGTTGTCCGACCTTTTCCTCTAAAGTCATGCGTGAAAGCAAATCTTTCACCCGTTCGTCAACAGAACAGGAGCGGATTTTTATAAAGTGGCAGAGAGGATTGGGCAAAAAGCCCCGATATTCATTATCAATCCTATGATTAAAAGAGATAATCGCTGTGTCATAATGCTATATGATATAATATAAAAATAACTTCCTGCAGGTTCCATTGTTGTTTCATGCGATGGAACTTTAGTTTCAAGCAGGAGAAACTTTAGTTTCATTGGGAAGAAAACATTTAGTTTCATTACTTGAAACTTTTTGGTTTCAACGCTTGAAACTATTAGTTTCAGGCATGAAACTAAATGTTCACTCCGGTTGGAAAACAAAACAAAAGGTACTATTCATTCAAAAAAAGAATGCACCAAGAGACCGCACTGAGATATAACAATCCCTTATGTTGCAGATAATTTATCTGCAACACATCTACAACAAGTATCTGCAACACTATACACATTAAATCAAACCAATAAAAGGCTGGTAATTGAATTTTTGAGATTTAAAACAAAAAGTATTCTAGAGAGATTATTGACATCTATCTCCGCTATTCCCAAAAATCGCTTTCATCCACCATTCGAGTCGCTTTTAACCTAAGATGGCGAGCCTCGAGCCGGACTAAAAGTACATTTCTGAAGAATCGGTTATTACGGATATTCGAAAATTCTCCCTGAGCTACGACTTGCATCGTCTCTTTCGGTAGTACCGGCAGACAGTTCGTACGATGAAATCAGCCCTTTACTGTATTCACTTTGGTCGGGCAAATAGTAAAATGAATGAATGGTACGATTTTCGCCAAGGTCAATCACGATTTCTTTCCCTGAGATAAGAGCGGTGTCTGATCGTTTTTTGTCACTGCATTTCTTTTGCTTCTTCTGCATCCACCCCTAAAAATCGCAAAGGGGAAAGTCCTCAATTCTGAAGTTGCCGATGTATAATTCTCCGTTGCATCGGGTGCATAATAAGCTCCTGCCTCACTGATACACAAGCATCCGCGGGCATCCGGTAAACCTTATGCGCAGTTCTTCCGTTTCGACCGTTTCAAAGCGTAACAGACGTTTGTAGCCTACGGTGGTAGTTTCCTCGTTACATTTAACCGGCAGCCATTGGTCTCCCTCCTTGTATTCTACAACAAAAGACTTCACCCGTTGCCCCAAAGGTATGTACTCTTGAATCATCACCCGGTTCATCTTCGTCGGCTGAGTGAAAGTAAAAAGTCAGATCAGCGGAAGTCACTCCGTCGTTGGTCGCCCAATAAGTTTCATACTCCATCCCGTTGCGGCAACCTGAATTTTCCTCCACGCTCATCGGAAGCTACGACTTTTGCACTGCTCAACAAATTATCTGCCAACTCTTTCTGAACTCTTTGATGGAAAGAAACTTGCATTCAATGAATCGGTCGGATGAATCAAACCGTTACGATCTACCGGAAGTTCAATAATAAAAAGTCGCATTATGCCCCCACACTACGATAGTACAAGTCCGTCAGTTGATCGACTGTTTTTACTTTATCATCTTCTTCAGGATGATAGAACCATCCCGGACGGATGGAAACATCACATTCCGCTGCTACCCATTGATTACCGTCGGCATGGCCATACTGCAATTCTCTATATTTGGGATATCCCGGATATACCTCGCCTGCCCGAAGGAAAGACCAGTTGGTAGCTCCGGCAAATCCCTCATTTCCTACCCAACGGCACCCCGGTCCGCCATCCGAGAAAGATCACCGCCTGCGGTTGCAGTTCATCAATCATCTTGTAAGCACGCGGATAATCATAGTACGTTTACGGTCGATGGTACGTGAATCTTTCGCTCCGCCATACCAGCCATCGCCTCCGTTGGCTCCATCGAACCAGATTTCAAAGACGTCTCCATAATTGTGAGCAATTCATTCAACTGCTTATAGAAATAATCCACATACTCCGGCGTACCATAATTTTGCCTGATGCCTGTCCCATGGAGAAAGATAAACGGCAAACTTGATACCGTACTTCTTGCAGGCATCAGAAAGTTCGCGTACAATATCACCTTTACCGTCTTTGTAAGGGAGTGTTGCGGATACAATACTCTGTCAGTTGGGTAGGCCACAGGCAGAAACCGTCGTGATGTCTGGCTGTCAGGATCACTCCTTTCATACCGGAGTTGACAAAGGTCTGCACCCATTGCTCACAGTCCAGACGAGCCGGATTAAACGTTTTCGGATCGGAGTCGCCATAGCCCCCATTCCCGGTCATTGAAAGTATTGAGACCGAAATGCACAAAAGGCATAAGTTTCCATCTTCTGCCAATTTACTTGCTTTTCCTGAGGAACAGGTAAAATAGCTTCCGGTGCGGGGAACACTCTGACATCCTGCCAAAAATAGACTAAAAGACTTCATGCTGTGAAATGCTGGTTACGATTGGGGGTTTCTTCATGGTATTTGATTCATTTATAGTTTTATCTTTTCAGATGATTTTATTTGTCGGTGCTAAGATAGGAAATATTATATTACTAATCAACCGGATCGGCACATGTTATCACCAACGGTTTCACGAGTGCCCGTCCGTTGATCACGGGATAGACACGTGTTACAGCCGGAAACCTGCCGGAATATTGATATTCAACAGGCATCACACCTTCTTCACGGGCTTTCACCATGCGGGGACTGGTAAACTTAATATCCGTATTTCCACCTATCACCACAAACATCAGTTGCATATCATGATCGGTATCATTTACATTATTTCAATTTCATCGTTTTCGTACCACCTTTGCCTATCGTGCCGAATGCCATTACTTCAAAAGTTCATCCAAAGTCCGCTACCATACTCATACGGATAGTTCTCCGATACCGGATGTTGGCAGGGAATGACAGTACCCTTTACCCAGATGCGGTTGTAGTTCGCATTGTTATTGCTCAAAAACAACGACTTCCTTACTGAAGAATCCCGGTCGGTAAGCCGGATTGTAAGTCACTTTCACTTTCCCTGTGGCATTGGGGCGAAGCGGTTCTTTAGGATATTCAAACTGTACACAACCACAACCACTGTTACCCCATTGATAGAAAGAACTTTCTGACTGACATTCCTTAACTCAAATTCATGTGAAACCAATCCGTCTTCTTCCCTTTATTTCTCCAAAATCAAAGACGCGCTCTTCAAACACCAGTTCGTCAGAAAGCCGGGGCTCTTGCGCCATCGAAGGAAAGAGCACAAGGAATAAAAAGGTAATGGATAGAATCAATATTTTCATAATCTACAAGTATGGTACAAACATAATATTTTCCCAAAGATAAGAGGGGACAAATAATTCTTTTCTCCATTTGACTTTGTCCCTCCTCTATCAGATACGAAAATTCCGTTTATTCAGCATAAACGTCCAGCTCGTTGAAGGTACGGTAATATCCCCCCCATGAACCGCTACCATTGCTCCATTGCAAAGATAACCTCACATACCGTGCCGGAACCGCACCATAAAGTATGATATACTGATCTGTATTGTTCTCCACTACGGGGAGCAGCAGCTCCCGCATCTGTCCAGTTGTTTCCATCAGTACTCAACTCTACTCAATTCTGCTAAAGTTATAGTAAGAACCCCAACTCGAGGATGAATTTTTTAAAATAAAGAGCAGTTACATTATTTGTAGCGTTCATATCAAGCGTAAAAGTAGGATTCTCTTCATTGAGAATGACGCGCCAGAACCGGTATTTCCATCGAAAATGCGGGCTATCGAATTCCGCATCTACCGAAGAATCGGTAGTTGTAGCCGTCCATGCAGAGCGGTCACCACTTTGCGCCTTTTATATCATCGGAGCCGGCATCTTCCTTAATCAGCCTTTCCTCCAGATTTACTACCACATAAGCCAGGTTTTTAGTAACGGTCACCTTTCCCTTTGTTGTCGACTCAAGACGTACAGGTATCAAGTAAGTCCCTTTTCTGCCATACCGGAATACTTTTTCTTCCGGTATGACGACTCTCTATAGAGTCAGATGATAAATAAGAACCATTACCGACACTGACAGATGCCCTCTGCAAAACAGCTACAGAGGTCGTTTTATACTCCGTACCATTTTCCGTATTGAAAGCTTCCACCAAACCATTATCAATAACAGCAGTCACCGTTGCACTCCCATCCATGGGACGAGTAGCAGATACTCCAAACTTGGCGTAAACTTCATCACCAAAATATCCGACAGGCGTAGAAACCACCGTAAAGGTTTCGACAGCTGCTGAAAGTATTATTAAACTGGCCTTTCGGAGGGAAATAAATTAGATTATCAGGATTACCCACAACATCATAACTCTCATCATCGCATGATTGAAAGCTAAATAGTCCGGCTACCGCCAGCAATCCTAAGATATATGTATTTATTTTCATAGCTATTCCATATTTTATTACTCGTTACACCTATTATTATCGTCACTATCCCATGCAATGGCACTGCTATAATTTAAGTTATAAGTCAGTCCGGCCCCTTCATTTATTTTTCACGGGCTGTATTGGTCCAGTCCATATCATAGCCATGTCCTGTTGCATCTTTTTAAAGATGTGTCCTTCGCCTTCATTCATCTTCCAGTATGCAACCAGACCTTCCGATTGTGAATCAACGCCACAAAGATTCATCTGTAGTTCGCCTGTACTCAAAGCACGGTTCCAGACACGAACTTCGGCAATACGGCCACGGAAATACTGAGATCCGCGATATCCTGTCCACGACATTCCCAGTTCAAAACGCTGGAAATCGACCGGTTTACCGTCACCATCACCTTTGCGCATCTTTCACCCGTCTACATACATAGTCAGTTTACTGCCATCATAAGTCAAAGAAATCATATACCAGCGGTCGGTACTAAAACGGGTGCTGGACACAATACTGCCACTGGGCTTACCCACTGCAAAGCATTGATATCTAATCCATTCTCTCCAAATCGCAGCATGCTTGAACGCTGTTCGTCCGCAGAAGTGAAACTACACAGACGAGCTATACGATGCCACTCCTGAGAATAACATTTGATCTCATAGGTGAAGTTGGATAATTCCTGCTTCTTATCATCCGAGAAAATAAAGTTACTATAAAGATTCGTGTTACTGATATTCAATGAGGTGAAATGAATCACACGGGATATCTGCAGGAAAATAGGTTTCGATGGTTTCAAGATGTCAAGCCCCTCCACTTGCGTCATAGTGACAGGAATGACATATACACGCCCTTCGGCAAAATCTTCCGTAGAAGTAACCTTTGACTGTAACCGGTGTAGAGAAGGCTTTGCCTGCCTGAATCACGGCATCGGCATTTTTCGAGAACCGCGGCACCATCCGGTATTGCATAATACTTAGTATTATGTTCTTGATTATAGGACTCTACCAACGATCTGTCAATAGCAAATTTCACATTCACATCCTTATCTACTTTGTCTGTGGTAGAGGCAGTAATTGCATACGAAGAAGGGGTATCCTCCACTACAAACTTTGTTACGGGTGTAGTTTCCGTTCCTGTGATAAAAGCTACATTTTTATTATAATCAAATTTATCACCCTCCGTACAACCCAGAATGGATAAACCTACTATTACTCCCAATAAGGAATGTTTAAATATATATGTTTTCATCATGATTCTTATTTATTCATTATTTATTCACTTATTGCAGGATTCATTATCTGAATGGCTTCCCTGAACTCATTGTAAGGTATACCTGACGATGAGTAATAGTTTCTTCCCAAGAAGAAAACTCCACAGCCGCCTTTACGACCTTCGATGGCTCCCAACGTGCATAGTTCATCAGTTGGCCTCCGTCTGCATAGAACACTCCGAATGATTCACAATAAATCATCTTCTCGGGTGGAAAGTTGCTGGGTTGAGTCAAGAACCCGACCTGATTACTATAAGCTTGTTGAACGATATAATCACAATAAGGTATGATGTCTGTCGGTGGTGTTCCACTGAAATAGTCAACGATAAGCAACTTGTCCGGTTGTTCGCCTTCGGGACCAAAATACTTGCCAAGTTCCTTTATCAACCTTACCAGATCGGAGCTGCTCCATCCTTCCCAGTCGACGTCTACTCCATCAAGTCCCGGCTCCAACACTTGATTTACAATCCATTTGGCGTATGCAGCCATCGCTTCATCATCCTTATTTTTGACTCAGATCATAATCAACACCATCAATGGTAAACTGGTGTCTGTAATGAGAAGCATCGGCATGCATGACAAAACGTGTACCCAGTTTCTGCTGACAGTATTGCATATCCGCATATGCTACCGGATGTGTCTCTGCTGTCGGTATTCCCATCCATAGGTTTACGATGTCTATACTGTCTGGCAGTCCTACCATACGTTCACCCCACGATGCGGGATCTTTATAGCCTGTCACACCTTCAATTGGTGACCACGCTTCGTAATAAGCATAACTTATCTCATGATCGCTTTTTCTTGAAGGCACGCAGATTCTCAAAATACTGCTCGTCGTATGTCTTCAGCTTCTGAATTTCTAACGCTTCCAGATCGGTATCACAACTATAGAAAAAAGAATGTTCCGATAAGGAAAGTCAGTAAACCTGTTATTTTTTGTTTTCATTGTAATTAGTGTTTTTTTAAAATTAAACAATGTCCATTTTCCTGTTATCGGGATCTTTTGTCCCACCAGAGTTTAGTTCCACCCGTATCCTGACCACCCAAAGCCGATATACCACTGGCAACGCCGCTGGCATTGTTGATCTTCTCGTCACGTGTATAAGGCAGACGGCGGACTTGCAATTCGGTATCAATCGTTCCATTACTGCTATTTCTCACTACAGGAATAACTTCCGGATAGCCTGTTCGACGATATTCACTCCATCCTTCAGGACCGTCGGGATAAATGGCAATCCACTTCTGTGTGATGATACGTTCCAACTGTCCCTCAAAATCGGCATTATCATCCCATGCAGGAGTAACCTTGCTGCTGAAAGTATAATTATCACTACCTACATTATCTGCAAAAAGCACCCGGAGTCGAGGTGTTGTCGGCCAGATAATCGTCTACACCGGCAGCATTGTTCTCTTCGAACGACATACGTACACCTTGTTCATAGAATGATTTGGCTGTACCACCCATCGTCCAGCCACGTAATGCACCTTCGGCACGCAGGAAGAACGATTCGGCAGCAGTCATCCATACTACCGGAGTGGAAGCACGGTTGATATTCAGGTTAGAGATCTTATTACCCTGATAGTTGCTCATGTTGCTTGTGGTGATACCTCGATACGTACGCCATGATATTCACCGTCGCCGGCTGTTGTAAAATAAGAGCTGATTCGTGAATCATTCAGTCCGTTCAAGTAGGCTACGATGGTAGCACCCGGACGACAGTCGCCCGAATTGAAGTTATAGGCGATCTCGTGCAACGGATGATGATATTCCAATGAGTTATGCGAAAGCTCGGCACGTTCCGCTTTACTTTCGATAAAGCCAAACATATTTTCCATCGATTTCTTTGCCTGTGCTTCTGCCAAAGTAGGATTCGCATAAGAGACACGTATAGCAAGACGCAAACGCAGTGTATTGGCAAACTTCACCCACTTCTCTACATCACCCCCATATACACAGTCATAATCGCTCATCAGCTTGGCATCCACATTTCCGTTCACATAATTGCTCAATACTTCGATAGCATTATCCAGTTCCTCAAAGAACTTATTATAAACCAAGTCCAATGCGTCGTATAAGCTGGAAGAGCCATAGTTTACATACGGAATAGGGCCGAAAGTATCAGCAATACGATGCATCCCTTCCACTTTTTACGATAGTAGCCAATGCGTCAACTTCCGGCAACTCTTGCTCGGTAGCTATCTTGTGAATACTTTGCCACGGCGCCATAATGCCAGTATAGGCATAATCAAAAGTGGCATTTACCCATTGTTCCTGAAAGTTATACTGTCCGTTATGGTTGGTAGACCCTAAAGTAGCGGCTATGTAGCCCGAATAGAGATCGTGCGATAAGTTCTGGGCAATCTGATAGTCAGAATCGAGCTTGTCGCCATCATTTACGATAACAACCCGGCGCAGCATTTGCGAAAAGAAAGCACCTGTCTTCAGGTTGTCTGCTTCCATCATTTCCTCGGTGACTTCATTCGGATTTACATTATCCTCATAGTCGATACACGAAATGTTATTCAATAGCATCAAAGATATCCCGAGAATGGAAAGTTTGTTCCATGACCGTATTTTTTATTTAATATCATATCTTCTACAATTTTATAAGTTTGATTAGAAATTAACTTTCACAGAGAATCCCAAATTACGCAGACTTGGTGACATAAACATGTCAATACCTTGAAAGTAAGTACCTGTACTTGCTGTCAGTTCCGATCGAACGGAGCTTTTCTATAAAGGAAGAAGAGATTCTTACCGATGAAGGATACGTTCAACCCCTTAATCCAGTCCACATACTTGTTGATAGGAATATCATAGCCTAATGATAACTCAGCCAGACGGACATTAGTCGCACTATACGTATACATAGAGCCAATTCCCCCTGAGCACCGGAGCCTCCAATCTTCGTATAGTAATCTTCCGCGCCGATAGGACGACCGTTGACAATAGCTCCGCCATTATCACGGGCATCGGCTGTAGCCTTTGAAGAGCCGTATGCATCCATTGTTGCCTGTGTCTGCGATACCACTACGCCACCGACACGTGCCGTAAACAGGAATCCTAATGAAAGACCTTTATAACTGAATGTATTGCCCCAGCCGAGGTTGTATTTAGGAGCACTGTTACCGGCTTTAAAACTCGTCGGGGCTGAGTGACTACGACCTGGTCCGAAGGATGGACATAGATAGCTCCATGTTCGTCCGTGCGAAGCGTATTCACATAAATATCACCGATAGATCCGCCTTCTGTCAGTATCATCTTTATACATACTGGTTCCTCCCATATCGATTCTGTCCAGAGAAGTGAGTTCATGTGTATAAGGATCTTCATAGTTGCGCAGCAATTCCACTACCTTATTCTTGTTTAATGAATATGTCAGATAAGAACTCCAGCCAAAATCTCCCCATTTATCTTCAAAAGCGCAAAGACAATTCAATACCTTTATTATCTACACGACCACCGTTGACAACTTCCGACTTATAACCGGTAGTGGAAGAAAGGGTACGCTCGAAGAACTGATTATAAGTGCGTGACTGATAAATAGATCCGTCCAGCCTCAAACGGTTCTTGAAGAACACAAAGTTAAATCCGGCTTCCCATGATTTGGTACGTTCCGGCTTCAGATTGGGGTTAGACGGCGGGACTGGGTAACAGGAACTCCATCGACCAACGCATAAGTCGGAATGGCCAGAAATACGTCCGGAGAATTACCGACTTCCGAATAGGATACACGTACTTTCATGTACGGCATGATATCCGTACTGCAACGGAATATGTCTGTGATAATCCCCGAAAGACCGATAGACGGATAGAAGAAAGAACCGGTATTCGTGCCTTTGAAGGTAGACGACCAGTCATTACGAGCCGTCACATCCAGATAAGCCATGATTTATAGCCGATTTGCGCGCTGCCGAATATAGCACGTTTCTTCAAATGATAGCCATATTGATTAGCCAGGTTCTTCTCCGAAGTGTCCACGTTTCCAAAAGTAAAGAGGTTGGCCACTGACTTCAGCTTACCTCCGAAATAATCGGACTGATAATCATTGTTTTCGAAGTTTGCTCCCACATTGGCCGTTAAATTAAGGGTATTGTCAACAAAAAGTACTTATTGATATTCAGTAACAGTTCGCCGTATATCTGCTGATTTTCAATATTACTCTTGGGTAGTAACCATATTTTGAAGCAAACAAGGTGTTCGTTCCTGCATCATACATACGTTCACGGCGCTCGTTGTTGCGGTCCATCTTGGCACGGGCTGTCACATTAATCCAGTCAGCAAAATCATATTTTGCCGATGCAGCCATATAACGGTTCTTATGATTAGGTATTTTGATATGCTCGGTAATCCAATACGGGTTCTGCAAAGCCAGACTGGTACTGTAAGGCCAATACTGGGTCAGTAAGTTTCGCTCTGAATCGTAACGCTGATATGCCTGAACCTTCGAGAAATCATCTCCCCGCGGGAAACAGATAAAGAGGAACCAGCGGGTTATAATAAAAGTCCCTGAGAGGTCATGTTCTGCTCTTTTTTACAGAGCTAAGCATAAAACTCAGGTCGAGAGTCAGCTTATCTTTCAACATCTTGGCAAATATTACGGACGGTAACATTATAACGCTCGTAGTCATTATTATGAATAATACCGTTGGCATTCGTAGTACCTAAAGATAAGTAAGTCTGATTCTTGTCAGTACCTGTAGAAAGACTGGCCGCATTGGTTACATTTTACGCCCGTCTGAAAGAAATCTTTAGGATCATAGCTGCTCGGTGTATTCAATTTGCTGCCCCAACTGTAGTAACTACCTACTTCGGTCTGCCCATAAGTATTCTGGAACTCAGGCAAAACAAGAGGAGCTGAGAAAGTCGTATTATTGGATATGCTGACCGAAGTACGCCCTTCTCTTCCTTTTTTAGTAGTAATCATTACTACACCATTGGCAGCGGCACTACCGTAAAGAGCAGCACGGTCCGCTCAAAACGGATATGCTCTCGATATCCTCGGGATTCAGACCGGAAATAGGATCACCGGACTGACCGGCACCTTCGTATGAATCCGTAGGCTGCGTAGAAGCTGCACTCATATCACTCATCGGAATACCATCGACTACATAAAGAGCATTGTTATTACCATTCAAGGATTTGGTACCACGCATCACAACACGTGAAGAACCGCCTACACCGGCTGAAGATGAGTTGATCGTAACACCGGCAACCTTACCATTCAGGTTGTTGACGAAGTTGGCATCGGCAATGCGTGTAATCTCATCATTACTCACTTGCTGTACATTGTAAGACAATGATTTGGCTTCCTTCTTGATGCCCAGTGCAGTAACAACGACTTCATTCAGTACTTCCGTATCCTCAGTCAGCACAATATTCAAAACCTGCGCATTCTGAACCCTTACAGTTTTCGTGGCATATCCCACATAGGATACTTCCAGAACATCTCCCTTTTTAGCTTGCAACGAGAAATTTCCGTTTATGTCAGTAATAGTACCGACCGTAGAATCTTTCACTTTAACATTCACACCAATCAACGGATCTCCGCCAGCATCCTTCACAACTCCTTTACCTGGATTTGTCCTTCCTGCTGAACAAGTTGCATCTTATTGGTCGACAAAATAATCTGTTTGTCAACTACGGTATACGTGATATCGGTTCCCTTAAAAATATCATCCAGAATATCCAGAATCTTACCTGAATTGTTTCTCACAGAAACAATGCGGTTCTTCTGAATAGTTTTTGTCATTGTAAAGGAAAACATAATCGGAAGTTTCTTCTATTTTATTCAGTACCTGTTCTACAGATACATTGTTCATTGAAATGGCAACCCGCGTTCGCTGGGCATAGCCATCTTCGGCAGAAAGTTGTAATACTACTGCGAAAAAGTAGTGCTAGACTAATCCTCATAACTAAAGGAAGTTTTAGATTTAAAGCATATTTAGGACATAATGCTGTAAATGAATGATTTTTTTTCATACATTTGCGGTTAACTAAAGTTTATTACTAAATGAACTATGGTTTGATTCCGGCTAGCGTTTGCAAGACCTTGTACCGTGAATCTGAAAATTCGGAGGAAGACAGCTGTTGGTAGCAGCCTTTCTTCCTTTCTTTTATTCTCTTGTGTTATTCCATGGGCTTTTATTTTAAGGGTTACTACTCTAATATAAATCTACTCTAATTTTAGTCTTTGATAATGTATCATCTGCCTGTTGTTGCGGTTCTTCAATTTTCCATTTTAAATCGGCAGACCTGGCCAGATAATCCAATATCTGCGACAGAGTTTCAGTCCGGAAAGTAGCCCGGTACTTTATATTCTTTTCCAGACCTATTGTTAAACTGAATTTCTACATTGAAATGTCGTTCCAGACGCTTCAGGATTTCTTCTAATGAAGCATTTCTGAAAATTAGTTTTCCATCTTTCCAAGCTATCTTTCCATAGACATCCACTTTATTTTTTTTTTTCGACTTTTGACTCTGTTTATCGTAAAGCAACTGTTCTCCAGGAGCCAATGAACGATTGTTTCTCTGATCGGGGGTTATCACATTTACCTTACCCTTTTCCAATACTGTTTCTATATAGTTATCATCCTCATAAGCAGCTACATTAAATTTGGTACCATAAACATATACGCTCAAGCCATTCGGAGTATTTTACATAGAAAGGACGATCTTTGTCTGCCTGCACTTCGAAAATATGCCTCACCCTTCAGTTCTACCAACCGGTTGTCTTTCTTGAAAGTGGTAGGATAACGCAATGTACTACCTGCATTCAACGATACTACAGAATGATCCGGGAAGTTCATAACGTATGACAGAACCGGTAGCGGTTACCACCTCTGCATATTTCTCGTCGGTTTCTGTTCCACTAAAATATAAATATCCCAAAACCAGAGAAGAGAGAAATAAAGGTATAGTCAAAATGCTGCATAACGCATCAGTTGATTATACATGTTCTTTTCTTCTATTAGTTTTTTATTTTGGTTTTGTTTGTGCTTGATAATAGGCACCCAATACATCAATGGATTCCATTTCTTTAATGTCTTCTCCTAATGCCTGTGCTTTACGAAGCAATGATTCCGGATTCATATTTTCCATATTCTCTTTCAAAATCTTATCTTTTAATTGCAATTACACTAATAGTACAACTGAAGCAATCGAAAAGGGACAGGCAAAACAAAGTTTTTTTTATTTTTATTTTCAAACTAACTTATTTTCTACAGCTTCATACCAAAAACAAAAAAAGAAAGGATATTTTTAGGTAATGATGATTATCTTATTATATATATTTGCAGCAAAATGAAAAACTACAGAATCTCAATATAATGAAAATATCTTTTTTTCCAAACAGACGAAAAAAGCAGCTTTATGAGGGTAATACGCCCCTTTCTGTCTGTATGCAAAAAAAGATTTGTAGATGATAAAAACCCGCGAAGACATCGTTTCGGATGTATTTACCTCTTTATGGGACAAGCTGGATACAGACTCTTTCGATTTGCAATCAGAGACAGCCTTGGGATATATAAAAGATGTGTGTAAAAAACAGTTGCCTGAACTTTCTGAAACATCAGGAGTATGAATGGAGTTATGCCGAAACAATCAGAAGAAAGCTCCTCTCTATGAAACAGAATCAGATAGTGTATATACTCGATGAGTTATACAGAATGCTATACGATACTTTGAACAACTCCCGGAAAACTATCGCACAGTTTTTCACAAAAGTTTCTTCGAAGGTAAAACACATGCAAGAGATTGCAGAAGAAATGAACCTCAGTGTAAAATCCATCAACCGGTACAAACAAAAGACTATGGAACTTTTTACAGAAATGAATTGAAAGATTATCTACCTTTTACTCTTATTCTTCCTTTCCCCCGAGATGTAAAGTTCTGTGCCAAAATGCGGCGGCACTCTGCACGATTAATCTTACCATTTTCCGTCCGAGGGATATGATTAACCATTCGGATATATTTGGGGCGATAATACGGTTCCAACACAGCCTGTATCCTGCCTTCTATCGCTGTCAAATGCAACCGTCCTTCTATTAATAAAGTTACAGCCTGTCCCAAACGCCGGTCCGGAACCGAAGTGATGACAAAGGGTACATCAATCAATGACTGGAGTCGTTTCTCCATTTCTTCTGCCTGAATTTTAATTCCTCCACTGTTGATCACATTATCTTTCCGTCCTAAAATCATAAAACTTCCATCGGAATAGATGCGTGCCATATCATTTGTCTGCAAAACCTCATCACAAACAAGAGGTGCTTCAATGACCAACGTGTTTTCAGAAGACAGAGATAACCTGACGGAAGAAAAAGGATAATAGTGTTCTGAAGCTGATGCTCCGTTCAACCGGCGAAGGGCTATATGAGATAATGTCTCAGTCATGCCATAAGTAGAATAAACTGCTCGGAAGTCTTTTTTTGATTTCTGCTTCTAAAAGCACTGTCAACTGCTCCGCCACCAATAATCAGAATATCCGTTTGCTGTAACCGTTCTTTTTCTACAGAAACTTGAAGCGTATTATAAACTTGTAAAGGGACCATGGCTGCAAACTTCAATGATTCGTTGATATCCGCCAATGGGATGACCGGTAGCAGGACGGACAAATAAATTCAGACCTGCAATCCAAAGACCGCACCACTACCATCATTGCTCCTATATAACGAAGATTCATACACAGCAGCGCTTTATCTCCCGATTTGCAAATTTAAAAATTCGCAGGTAAGACGTGCACTCTGCATCATCTGCTCACTTACAAACGGTTAATTCTTTAGGCGTACCAGTGGAACCGGAGGTATGAACCTTCATAAAGGGTGAATCATTAAACCACTCACGAAGAAAAAAGGAACAAATCTCGTATGGCAGAAGGATATGCATTTTCGCCCTCTGCCAGAAGTCTGCTTATATCATCGGGAGTATATTCCTCTTCCCTCTAACAGTAAACGTTGTTTTTGCCGGTCAAATATCATTGTCAGGGAGTCGTCATTTACAAAACCACAAACAGTCTTTTCTTATTTCAAGGGGCATGTCTACATTGTCAGTAAAAAGCATTCCTGTTCCCAATCCTTGTGGAAGCGGATTGTTAAAAAGTTGCGCACCATTGTGCGATGGCATTCAGACCTATATTCGACTCTAAAGCAGAGGTTATCCACCAGCCTATATTTCGCTTTTCTGCCTCTGCAATCATTCTTCTCCCCTGTAAACCCACCATGAAGGGAAGGTTTGAGAATAATGTACTGCGGACGGATGGCTGAAAGAAGTCTTTGTTTTCCTTCCAAGGTATTACAGCCTATCAACTCCTCGTCCAATGCGATCGGTAACGGGGATTCTGAAGTCAGACGTGCCATTTCTTCCCATTGACCGGCGCGGATCGGTTGTTCAATAGAATGTATGTCAAGTTCGGAAGACGTTTCAGCTTTTTCCATTGCATCAACCGGAGAAAAAAAGCACCATTGGCATCTACGTAACTCAACTTCTCCAGCTGAAAAATGGGCACGTATATGACGGAGCAAAGCTAACTCTTCTTCAAAGTTAATAGCTCTATTTTTAGCTTGATACAGCGAAATCCCTCTTTTCATTTTTGCTTCAATCTGGACAAGCATTTTATCAAAATCTCCCATCCAAATAAGTCCGTTTATAGGAATACCTGCCTCTCCACGTGAGAAAGCTGTATTCCATAAGGCCAAGCCTTCAAAAAGTGCCGGATAGCAGTCTCCAGTCCAAAAGAATAGAAGGGTAATCACGTAAAAGCCTCTCCATCCAACTTTCCTCCTTGTTCTTCTACCCATCGGCATACGTCAGCCAGTCTTTTCCGTAGTCCGGGAGATCGTCACAACTCAATTTGGGTAACGGAGCACATTCCCCCACTCCCACACGTCCGGGAAATTCTGGCGAAGTAAAATGAACATACCAGACTTTCCGCGTAGTATATACGCCTCGCGAGGTTCCTGCAGGTTGCTTGAAATGAAGCAACCGAGGAACAATTTCTATCTTACAATTCATTTTCAATAAAAAAGAATGCTATAAAAAATATGATTACTATCTCAGCAGAATAACTCCAAACAATAAAAACATGTTTTTCCCTTTTACAATTTATAAAGGGAAATTATTAAAACATAAAGAGAAATTCTCAAAAGATAGCCATGTTTTTATTTAGCCCGGAAGCTGACCTCATACATCTTTTATAGCATAAATTGTTTTTTTTAATTAAGGGAACTTCGGATATTTCTTAAAGTTGGGTTTGCGTTTCTCCAAGAATGCATTCTTTCCTTCCTGAGCCTCATCTGTCAGATAGTAAAAGCAATGTCGCATCTCCCTGCCAGTTCCTGAATACCTGCCTGACCATCCAGTTCCGCATTCAGTCCGGCCTTAATCATACGCAAAGCCAACGGACTGAGCAGCATCATTTCTTCCGCCCATTGCACATATTCATCTTCCAGTTGCTCCAATGGGACGACTTTATTCACCAATCCCATATCCAAAGCTTCCTGTGCATTGTACTTGCGGCAGAGGAACCATATCTCGCGTGCCTTTTTCTGTCCTACCACACGCGCCAGATAAGACGCTCCAAATCCGGCATCAAAGCTACCCACGCGAGGGCCGGTCTGTCCGAATTGCATTTTCCGAGGCAATGGACAAGTCGCATACCACATGAAGTACATGTCCGCCTCCGATAGCAAAGCCGTTGACAGCAGCAATTACCGGTTTAGGAATACTGCGGATTTGCTTCTGTACATCCAAAAACACTCAGACGAGGAACACCGTCCTTGCCTATGTATCCGCCACGCCCTTTCACATTCTGGTCACCACCCGAACAGAAAGCTTTGTCACCGGCACCTGTGATCACTATCACATCAATATCCGCTTCTTCCCCGGCAAATACGCAGAGCATCACTCATCTCTGCCGTTGTAGTCGGAGTAAATGCATTACGATAACGTTCACGGTTAATAGTAATACGGGCAATTCCATTATAGTAATCAAAGAGAATATCTTCGTATTCTTTGATTGTTTCCCATTTTCTTTGTGTTGGCATAATCTATTTTTTGTTTTAGTTGATGATAATAATCTTTCAAAATACGCGCATCTTTTGTTCTTATTGGTGAATACTTCCATCAGAACCGGTTGTTCCAAGGCCTCCGGTTGTGCGAAGGTCTTCATCGCTTCGGCGAGTTGTTCATCGTTCTCTACCCGTTGGTAAAGGAATCCGCGTTCTTCTGCCCATCCTTTGGCTGATGTTTTATGAACAGCTGTGATGTACTTTATGCGAAGTACCCGACATATCCAGTCCGGGTAATGTATGGAATATCTCCCCCCCCGTTATTCAACAGAAGAATACGTAAATTGGGACGGACATTGATGTTCCACAAAGCATTCATATCATAGAAGAAGCTAAGATCGCCTATAGCTATAAAATTCAGTTTATCCGAACCTGCGGCATATCCTATTGCCGTAGACAATGATCCTTCGATACCGCTGGTACCCCGATTGCAGCACACTTCAATCGTAGAAGGCAGCGAATACAACTGGGCATAACGGATCACAGAACTGTTTGCCAGATGTAATGCACAGGATTCCGGCAATGCTTTTTATCAATGCACCGATAGCCGACATCTCGGAATATCCGAATTCCGGTTCGGGAATGGTCTTACAATAATTTTTCCCATACACGAGGATATTCCGGCACACGGTTATCGAGCAAAGGAGCTATTTTTCTCCAGAAACTCAAATGGGTCCATTTCGATAACGGTAGTCAGAGAACCATAAAGATCAATCACTTCTCCATCAGCAGATACATGCCAGTGTTCTTTAGGCGGATGTCGGCGAAGATATTTTTTCAATCGCTTGGAAACGACATGTCCACCATAGGTAATCAGCAACTCGGGAGTCATCTGATCGATCTTCTCTTCGGGCATTGCATAAAGCGCCGCATCGAAATTCTTTACCGGAATACCGGGCACTGTCTGATTACCAATGCTCCGTCAGCCAGGCGAAGTGTTTATACAATAATTTGGTATGCCGCTTCTCAAAACAAGTAAATCAGATTCATCTGACCGACAATCATCATCCGCTTCTGATACCTGTTCAGCCGTTCGATCAGATCATTATAATCCCGGTCGTATACATTCAACCCCTGATAGCGCGTGATAACTCGTACTTCGGGCAGCGATTCCACCGTAAACTGGAATAAGGGTTCGAAATAGGAATATTAATATGTACCGGACCTTTTCCATGATGGTTCGTCTCCAGCAGAGCTTCATTTACCAGGCGGTTTGCAGTACCATTCATCTTCTTCTGTCTGAATCTCCGGCAGGTTTACCGACTTCTTGACCAATGTCTGAAAAACACCGGGTTGTGGCAAAGTCTGTCCGGCCATCTGTCCGATCCAGGCAGCAGGACGATCGGCAGAGATAACGACTAGAGGAATATTCTGATAGTACGCTTCTGCCACAGCAGGATGAAGATTGAGCAACGCCGTACCGGAAGTACAAAAATGGCAGCAGGATGACCGCCATGCAGTGCAAGACCCATTGCAAAATAACCGGCACCGCGTTCATCCGTCATAGCATAACAAGTAAAACCCGGATGAGTAGACAATGTATGCACAAGAGGTGCATTACGGCTACCGGGGCACAACACTACTTTCGTAATTCCATGCGCCTCAAGCAGTGCAACTAGCTGAAGTATATTTTTCTTATCCGAATACATATTGATAGTGATTAGCTTGTTAGTGATTAATCATTATGGGGGGCAGACACAAGAATACGCCTCATCGTCTGCAATTTTTTTTCTTCGTTTCCTGCCATTCATCATTCAACTCCGAAGAGGATAACAATCCGCCACCCGCATAAAGTGTCAGCTGTTCGTCTTCAATATGCATGCAGCGCAGATTCACATATAAAATCAGTCCATCCTTCCGGATCGAGCCAGCCTATAAAACCGGAATAGTACTTGCGGTCATATCCTTCATTTTCCAGAATAAACCGATAAGCCTCCTCTTTAGGCAGTCCGCATACGGCAGGAGTCGGATGAAGAACTTTCAGAAGATCGCCCAGATTTCTATTATCTTTCAATGAGAAATTGAAAATCTGTTTTCAAATGTGACAAAGCACCTGCATAAGCCGGATAAGGCCCGTTCTCTGTAGAATGAATACCCAACGAGAGAAGCTGGCGACGAATATAAGATGCTACATAATCTTGCTCCTGACGGTTTTTATCATCCCACTCTTGCGGCAGTTTACCATCCAGCAAAGGTTGGGTTCCTGCCAAGGCGACTGTGTTCCATTCATTTTTTTCGCCCGACAATATGATTTCAGGAGTACTTCCCAGCCAAATGCCAGTCTGAGGAGTGTAACACAGATAAATATAAGAATGAATATAGCGTTGACAGGCAGCACGAAAAACGGCTGAAGGGGAAAACCCGGATGCTTTCCAATAGTAAGACTTCGCTCGGAAAGCACCAGTTTATCAAAAAGTAGCATCACGCAAGGCTTCGATAAATGTATGAAAACAGGTCGCATACTTCTCTGAACAAAGGGTTAAAAAAGATTCCTTCGGATAGGTTTGCAAGTTTAGTTCTTCCTCTTCATCCGTATCGGTTTCCACAGGCAGTGGCTGCCCTGTCTTATCCGACTGTATCAATACAATCGGACATGACTTCTCTACACAGAACGGAGCAATCACAAATCCCCTTTGTCCGTTCAGTTCTTTCAAATCGTAAATCAAGCGGGACGGCTCCGGTGTCTTCTGTCAACAGACGAGGAAATCTCTCCCCGGAACACGATAAACAGCAAATGGCTGTTTCCGCTGAATGAGTGCATCAATAGTTGTCAAGTTCTTTTTTTCGTCGGTCATCTTTTTTTCATCACACTGTTGACTACTCGTATGGAGGACACCAGTTTATTGGTGGAAGTAAATAAACGTCCACATTCCACACATGGGATGAACGCCCTTTATGAACGATGGTTGCCACTGCCCTTACGGTATCTCCTTCGTGTGCAGAAGAAATATGATTTCCGCTGACCTGCATTCCTACCACGATTTCATCCGGCTGGCAGAGAATCATCGAGCCAAGTCCGGCAACTGTTTCTCCCAACGCAAGTGTAGCTCCTCCATGCAAAATGCCGAAAGGCTGACGGGTCCGGTGATCTACAGGCATCGTTGCCTCTACGCGGTCTTCATCGGCATATGTATATTGAATACCTAAATTACCCATCAACGCATGGCGTGCCTGCGCATTCAACTGATCCAACGGAATCTCCGCTGCACGAACTTCCGCTATAATTGCCTTCTCGACAGCTACAGCCACTCCGTCTTCTTCATTGGATGCAGTCACATAGTCTGCACAGACCTTTACAGAATCCTGAGAATGCCCCATGGCTACTCCCAATCCGGCCAGTTGAATCATGGTTACATCGCATACCCCATCACCGATAGCTATGACTTCTTCACGCTTCACATCCAGTTGCTCAATAAAGCACCCAGTGTATTGGCTTTATCAATCGCATGGTACTACTTCCAAAAATAAGGTTCGGAACGGAAAACATCCAAAGCACCGTTCAACCGTCTCTTCCCAATGTCCTTCCAGACTGACCAACGATTCTTCATCATCGCTGACCAGCATACACTTACAAAGGAGCAAAAGTCGATTGCCGCAGAAAACTCTTCTTCCTTTATCACTTTCAGGTTATTCAGCCGGGCCTCATTCCGGATATGTTCATTCTCCGAGTATCTGTAATAATCGTATCATCATGATAAGTGAACAGTGCGAAATTATTCTTTCTTGCCTTCTTTTTCCAGATAAGGCAACATTTCCGGATTAATCCGCCGTTCAAACAAACAAGATTTCTCCGTTTTGCGCATTAATTATCTGACAACCATTATAAGAGGAATAAAAACCACCATAATTTCCAAGTTCAAGGGATTTGGCCAAAGGCATCAGACCGTAAGTAGGTCTGCCGGATGCCAGCACGATACGTACTCCCATCTGCTGAACCTTCAGCAAGGCAGCTAACGTACGTTTCCTAATTTCTTTGCATCATTGAGAAGCGTTCCGTCTACATCAAGAACTAATAATTTATACTTCATGGATACACGATTTTGATTTAGATTACAAAGGTAGGAAATTGAGTGAACGACTGAAAGCGGAAAGAGATAAAAATTACTTTAATTTCACTCTTTCAGATGTATTTCCAGATAATCACGAAGGATTCGGGCATGATTGTACACCGGTTCCTTGGACGCATAAAGCAAAGTCACCACCGGATGAGGTTTGATAAGAGTCAGAAAAATCGGCAACAGCCTGAGAGGCTTCCAGTTCTTTTTGATACATCACAACAAAGTCATTCCAGTGTCCCGGAATATCCTCATGAAACCAATTGCGCAATGCAGCGGAAGGCGTTATATCTTTTTGCCCAGTAGTCGTACTTCAACCATTCTTTTTTAATTCCGCGCGGCCATAGCTTATCTACCAGCACCCGATATCCATCTGTCTCTGAAAAGTCTTCGTACACTCGCTTTATCCTAACTTGCACCATTTCCGTTTATATTTAAGTTTATTGTTAGAATAAACCGGGAAAACGGAAATTTGTTTAACGAAAAAAGCCAAAATCAACCTAAGGACTCCTGCGCTTTCTTAAATTCATAGGGAGTCATACCCGTTTTTTTCTTAAACATACTATACAAAATAGGCGTACTATTAAACCCGGCTTCATCGGCTATCGCACGAATGGTATAATTGGGATGCCGTTTCAATAATTTAATTGCATAGTTAATACGAAGTTCGTTAACATATCCATTGAAATGGTTCCGGTATTTTCCTTTATCATCCGGGCAAAAGCGCGCATTGTTCAAGTGTACAATCTGAGCCAATCCTCTCTTGACAGTTCCGGAGAAAGATACAATTGATCCTGAACCGATACGATTCAAGTCTTTGAAAATTTTCTTATTCTCAGCCTCTTCTTCATCATGGTTTTCGGAAACTTCATCTAAAGACAAATCAATTTTCTCTGATGATTCCTCGTCTGGTTCCAAGTCCAACGGAACAACTACCGGATCTTCAGTTTCCTCCTCTATCAATAATTCATCAGCGTCTTCTTTCCGAGCCAGTTTTTCATTAATAAACTTCGCCAGCATTTTTGTTCTTATACTTGACTATCGTGCTACGCCGCCATATCCGCCATAACATAAATAATGTCAGAAAAAAGTAATGCATCCCAAAAACGCAAGTGATATGTTTCTGACTCTTAGCTGAAAAGTCTGTTCGGCGATATATTCCTCCTGCTCAGTAGCCTTATAAATAGCGTCTAATTCCAAAGCTGCATTTTTGTTTATCCTTACTATTTACACTATCAGTAATAGATATAATAGACTCACGCAAAGCGGCTACTTTTTCAAAATCCTTCAGTCCTAAATAAGCTTTTACTTCTTTTTGAAGAATACTAATATACTGTAAGTTAACAGTATCCTGCTGCTGCTGCATAAGCTTCTTAAAATCCCTGGCATCGATCTACTACTTTCCGATATTGTTTCGATTTCAACAGATAAAGGGATTCCATAGGTTTGACCATCAGGGGTATATGCATTCTTTTTGTAGACAAATACTGCTGGTAATATTTTTCAGCCTGTTCATACTCTCCTTCCAGATAGCAAATATATGACATTTTTAGCATACAAATAAGTATATTGCAAATCCGAAAGGCTTCATTTTTTTCAGGTAATCGAGCTATACTTTTCAGCAGTTTTCACGTTTCAGCCCCACCTCCAATGCTTCTTCAGTCCGGGAATCATTTAGCAGATAATCCATTTTCATCCCATAGAAGTATGAAAGCATAGCCATTTCAATTTGGTTTCCGCACCTTGAAGCTGTTTGATAGCTTTGTCAAAATAATCATACGCCTTCTTCCTTGAAAGATAATTGCCATTTATTTTCACCAATACAAAACAGCAACTTACCCTCCGCTCCTTTATCTTTCTCTTTTTGTGCCAATTTAAGACCACCAAGAGCGTATCTCATACTTTCTCTTTATGATCACTCATCAACAGAGCCAGTTCTGCCAAATCAACTGTCATCTTCAAGCAAATGCTTAGGGATCTTTCTGAGATATGGAATCTAATAAATATGACTTCCTTGCATACACAAAAGCTAATTTAGTCATATACATATTACGATAAAGCTGCTTACTGCGTAATTCATTTATAATACGCAGAGGCGAGAGTCTTTTTACTTTCAGCACCTTCCAACAAATTTAAGCAGCACGTTCAGGGCTCTTGACATATAGATCCCATTTATATACTTATAGGTATATAGTGAATCACTTTCCATAGTTTTGTCGGCAAAAAGGAACTGGTTAAACACAAATAAAAACAAACAAACACAAACAACCAAGTGAATACCTTTCATTATAATCCCAATAATTTTTTTTTTATTCCCCAAAAATTAAAAACATAGTTTTATAAAATGCAAGAATTGAATATATTGGAATGAAGTGAAATAAGAAACATTAGTGATTGTAAAACTATAATTTACTGACTCATCACCATTTGCGCAACCCCATAAAAGTTTAATTTTCAGCCGAATCCGCACATCCTATGGAGACACCACGAAAGTACTGAATAAAAACAACATATACTAAAAATATAAGAGATTAGAGTCCTAACGCTTTATCAAACCGCTTGTCAATGCATGCACTTAAGTCAGTCGTGACGAATTTCCCATTATAGAAAAAGACTGAATATAGTGGCTGGTGTAGGGAAGCATCCGTGCCTGTTCCATCGTCTCTAATCTAATTATTTTTCAATGGAATACCTTTACTTTCAGCGACATTCACCAACGAATTACGAACATGAAATTCTGCAAACGGACAACGATGTGTATAGTAAACCACTACTCCTTCTTTATCCGCACATACTCCTTAATATACAATCTTTAAAAGCTGGATCAGGGAGCCGCCGGATTTATCTTCAGAGCCAGAAGGCTGAACCCATAAGGAAGTTTTTTCGACTGTTTCGAATCCTTGCCGTAACAGCCATTTCGCATCGCTCATAAAATGAAACTTTGATGTACCAACTACCGTAACCAACCCCTCTTTCCCCTGCGCCCCCTGGCGTCATCAATGGCGGATTGTAGTAGTGCTTTAGCATGTCCGTGTCCTTTATATTGTCCCGATACCCAAAAAGCAGTTTATCATCAAGTAATTAGGAGCAGTCACAGGAATCACGCCTTTTCGGCAGGGACGTACTCTATAAACACTTTTGCCCGCTCATCAAGCCGTCTGAAAATATAACCATTATCAAACTCTTTTTTCCAGCCATGCTTTTTTTTCAGCTCATAGCTGTCCTTGCATTTCTTATCGGAGAAAGCACAGCAAATGTGTTCTTTTTCTATATTTTCTTTAGTCAGGGTGATATACTTCAAGCTTCCATCATATTCTATTTATCGGTATATAAATCAAGGACATCTGCTCTTTTGCAACGGCAAAAGATACATAATCAAAAAGTAATTAAGCACTGCCCTGTCTCGTCAAAATGTACTACGGATTAAAGTTTTGAAACAGATTAGCGGATAAACTTAAATGGTATATTTTGTCTTTTGAAAATACATTAGAGATAATATCATGAATATCGAAGAGTTGAGAGAATATTGCCTGTCTGTAAGGGGCGACAGAGTGTATGCCGTTTGACGAAGATACCTTAGTATTTAAAGTGATGGGAAAAGATGTTTACCTATACAGGATTGCGACCTAAGAATGGGGGAGAGTTTTTGGGCTAATATGAAATGTGACCCTGAAAAATCTACAGAGCTAATGGAGAAGTATAACGGTATCTTTTCGGGCATCACTCCGATAAAAATATTGGATAAGTATCTATCTGGAAAGCGATCTGGATGATAAACTTATCAAAGAACTGATTGACCATTCAGTGGAAGAAGTGATCAAAAAAGCTTCCTAAAAAAGCAAGAGGAATATCACACAATGATTTAGCACAAAAAACGAAGCTGCTGACTGGCAAGTGTATATATCTGACTTTGCTGCTTCTTCCAGCAGCAAAGTCAGATTATTCAACGCTCAAAAACGTATATCCCCATATACCGCATGCTTTTTCCAGTGCCACTAACGAAGCAGCATACCCTTTCATTGTTTCCAGATACTCCTGTTGCACCTCGTTGTAAGTACGCTGGGCAACCAGTACATCGAGAATACTTGTTTCTCCCCGTTTGTATTTATATACCATGCCATTGAGTACCTTCTGCGAATCTTCAAGTACCCCGGCTCTATATTGAGCCACCTTTTTTCTTCTCAGCCTCATAATAAAAACCAAGCCTGAGCTATCTCTGCCTGTATCTGCAATTCCATGTCTCTTTCCATTATTTCCGACTGGGCAATTCGGAATTTTGCAGCTTTTACAGCTCCTTTATTAATATTCGAGAATGTCAGAGGAATGGAGACACCTGCAGTAGTAGAGCGAGCCGGAGGAAGAAAACCTTTTCCAGTCTCTTTCATAAGAAACCGAAACTCCGATTAGGTTTTCGTTCCGCTTTCGTCAGTTTATATTCCCCGGTAGTAAGTTCCGTGCTCTTTTGAGCGCGACAAGCAGGTCGATACGATTATTTAGTCCTGCTTCGACCAGATCAGACAGGGCAAAGTCTCTGCTCAACTTCTCCCAATTTCCCAAAGGAACATGAAGTGTATCAGCAGCCATTCCCATGTGTTTTATTCAACTGAATCAGAGCAGAATGATAGACTGCTTCCTGACTGTAAACAGCATTAAGCAAAGTAAGAGCCTCCAGTTTTTGACTGTCGGACATCATTCTCGGTAATCTCTCCCGAAACATAACGCAAACTATCTGACTGACTCAGCTGATACATATACTCATAAGAACTTTTTGTACTTCAAGCAAGTTGCGCTGAAGAATTGCATCTAGAAAAGATCGGCAGCTTCCGCCCTCAAATCCTGAAAGCCTTGTTGCAAAACAAGTCTTTTCCAACTCCGCCTGGGTCCGTGCCAACTTAATACGTGCCCCTCTTTTATTTCCCAGTTCTAATGAATAAGAAACTCCCAAAGAAAAAGTCTCATTACCCGCTTCAAACTCCAATTCAGGGTCCGGGAATATTTTCCGGGCAACCACTTCTGCATCAGCTATACTTACATTGAGTTTTTCAGCTAAATAACTCAGATTATTTTTTCCTACCCTATTCAGATATTCTTCGAAAGAAATAGACTGAGCCGGCTTTACTTCTGCCATTTGAGCAAAGCCGGAATAAGCGCAACTTCCACAACTAACAACAGAAGCAGCACATTATAACGTATATTCTTTTTCATCGTTCTTCTTTTTATTTAAAACATTGTTCTCAACCAAATAATAGAAAGCCGGAAGCAGAAACATGGAAACAAGTGTTGAAAAACATCAATCCATATACAATCACTGTTGCCAGCGGACGCTGTACGTCACTACCGATTCCTGTTGCCAACGAAGCCGGAAAAAGCCCGAGTATCGTAGTAACCGAAGTCATCAGAATAGGGCGGAAACGTTGACGCGCTCCTTCTATGACCGATTTCCGGAGTTCCATACCTTTTATACGTAACTAAAGTTTCCCACCCCTTAAAACACTAACTTTTCTCATTTTCCTTTGTCTGTCTTCCCCCATATCCATTGACTGTTAACACATGCCTAACAGAAGTTATGCAGACTATCCACATACTTCGTCCCATTTTTCCAACGCTTCAGCCATTACAAGGATTTTGCTCATCTCTTTGTCGTTTCCGCTGATTGTAGCCATAAGGTATTGGGGCGTCATTCCAAGTATTTCTCCTAAAATGCGAAGAATGCGTTCGATGCAGGTAAGAACTCGCTTCCATAACGTGAGTGCCATGAGATCACCCTCCATATCCGAAAAGAGTTCGCCCATGGTTTGATATTCTGTGAATCTCTTTTCCAAAGCCATGACGGTATATGTAAGGTAACACAGCGTTGCGTCGGCTATCTGACCATTAAAGTCACAACCTTGATAACCTCCTAATCCGAGATATTGCTTAGTCTCCTTGTTCATCACCTCTATGTTCCATCTAATCTGATACACTTCAAAGGCTTTTACGAAAGACATCGTTGTATCCGTGGTGAGCAGAACGTTCCATGCGGAGTTTCTACCATACTTGATGAGGAAGATTCTGATAGGTATATCTCCTAAGTTGCCGTTGAGCTGAATATATCGACATTTGTATTTACGACAGTTCTTTCCTCGTTCACGTTCATAGGTGGCAATGAGTTCTGCAGCATTTTTCTTTTTGCCCGATATAGTGTATTTTGTCTTTCCCATTTTTGCAAGTCCAACAAAGTGCATTGCCCCTTTACCTATGCTTCTAACACATGTCATAAGTTGCTCGCAGGTGAACCAACTATCGGTAATCACATACTTCGCATGTAACCCCATCTTCCATCCACGGCGAAGCATATCCATGGCAACTTCCAGCTTAGACATCTTACACTCTTGAAAGCGCTTATAATCAGGATTGCCGGTGTTCCTCTTGGTGTGATATGCCTTTTTGAGTTGCTGTCTTGTCAGCCCGTAGTTGCCTTGCTTCCCCTTTTCTTGATGTAGTGAAAAAATCAAAGGGGTATAGTTGTCTTGCCGTCAAAGAAGGCACAAAGTAACAGCTTGTAGCCCAATACGCATCTGCCTTTCATATGGTCGAAAACACGACTGATACCCTCCATCCTCACACCACTCTTCTCAAGTACGGTGTCATCTATAATGAAACATGTAGTGGTATCTGATTGAGGAACTTCGCCATACTTACGCAATAGGCACATATAACGCAGTGCAAAGTGGTTCATCAATCGTCTCCAATCCATCTGTGGGCGAATCATCATGCGATAGAAACAGTTCTTACCATGATTTGAAAGCTCATATATCTTATGTTTGCATATACTATGGATGCTCTCGCCCACAATGCGGAAGAGGCAAAGAGAGAGGAGCAACTCCGAAGCCGAAACTCCGTCCTGTTTCTCCAATGAAAGGCGAGATAATAGGTGACCGATGCCAAACTTGCCAAAAAGATGAAATAAATCATCACTCATTCGGGTTTTAACACTCAAAAGTTTGGATAACTCACTTATTTTCTCTATTTTTGCTTCCATAACAGTTTTGTTGTCTTGTCTTTAAAATCAGTTCTTTAGCGATTACTAATTTACAAAGAAAATTCGACAAACTGTTATTTTTCTATCTATTTATTTGGGTGGGAAACTTTAGTACGTAATCCATTGATCTGCGATACCATGATAATTCCATTTTGTATGGAAAGTCCGATCATCGCTATAAATCCTACAGCAGAAGATACATTCAGCGTCATACCACGCACATTAAGAGCAAGCATACCTCCGAAAAGTGCTAAAGGGACAATAGATAATACCAGTCCCGCCTGCCGGAATTTTCCGAACGTGGCATAAAGCAGTATAAACATCCCCACCAGTGTCAGTGGTATAATGACGGAGGACGTGTATAAGCCCGCTTCTGATTTTTCGAAAGCACCACCCCATTTGACAGTATATTTATTCTTGTCATAATGTACATTCTCATTGATCGTCGCTTGGGCTTCGTTCAGAAAAAGACGCCAGATCACGACCACGCAGATTCAGCTTTTACCGTCAGATGCCGTCTGTTCATTTCCCGGGTTATCGTACTCTCCCAAGACTCAATCTGACATCAGCTACCTGGGAAGAGGAATTTTAGCACCGGTGGAAGAAGTCAACATAAGTCCGGCTATTTTCTCCGGGTATTCCGCGCCTCTTCTTTATACTTACAAGTGATGTCATACTGGCGGTCATCCTGATAAAGTTGTGCAATCGCCTTACCTCCGATAGCCACTTCAATCAGATCCGCCATCAGATACATTTAAGCCATAACGGGCTATGGCATCACGATTCATACTAATCTGTAACTGCGGCAAAGGCGGTTCTGATCAACATCAGATCGACAGCACCTTTCTGGCAGTCCCCACCCGGTTATTTCTTCAGCAATAATGCCACGTGAAAATCTTTCGTAGAATACAACTGAACGAACGGGGAAGCAATACCAG
>VOFK01003132.1_pt1 | contig 34479 bp, 46 predicted proteins | sample 5384121 | NCBI WGS metagenome assembly VOFK01 (sample SAMN12384730, study PRJNA508395) | human gut metagenome | isolation source: healthy gut J | host: Homo sapiens | reverse complement strand
GACATTGCTCTGCATCCGTGGCCCTCCTGGCTTGATTGCAAATATCACTGAAACCTGTTCCTCGATCACGATTTGACTTAATAAGCCAGCCCGGGATTGCTTCCGCGAAGCAGACCGAGGAGCAGACCGTGATAGAAGTTCTCCTTCATATCAGAAGCCTTGGTATCAAGTATACTTATATCAGGGCTCATCACGATGTTAAGCTGTCTTGCACCTGCTTTCATATTTATCAAGGATGGCTCTGATGCTAAAAGCCATGGTATCATCATTTTGCGACAACAACCTTGAACCACTCCTGAATCTGGGAGAACAAACACTTCACGCACCTCTTTTATTTGGAATCACCAGCTTGTAGGCATAGCTTTTCCGCTGTCAGGCAGCCTGACCTCACCAGCCCTTAGTCGGGAGGTGCCTGTTGTAAAAAAGTACACCTCCACAGATTGTCTATAGTATTGTCAATCTCATCATAGGTCAAGTCAAGGCGGGAGCTGCCAACAAAACCACCAGCCAATTTTTCTATCTCATCTCTCGTAGTTCTCTCGGTCCGCCTTTGTCCACAAAGCGCTTTCACCATGTCACATTGCCACTGCTGTTAATCCAGAATGCAATTTCGCCTGGCTGATGGGCCCAAACCAGCTTCTGGCAAAATTGATTACATCCCACGGACAATAAATGTCGGTATTACCGAAATGATAGCCATCATACCACTCCTTTACATCAGGGTATCGCTCAGACCTGTCATAATCTAAAAGCAGCTTCCTTGACCTCATCATCAGTAAAAACCAAACTGTTCATCATGCGCGATATCTACAATGGAATTGATTTCAAAATTGTTGAGACCTGTAAAAATACTCTCCTTGGATACACGTAGACAGCCTGTAAGTACGGCAAACTGTAGAAACTCATTAGTCTTGAGAGTGCCTGTCCAAAGAGCCTCTGATGAGTGAAACCATCTCTTTATAGTAACCATTCTGGAATGCCTTATCCAGAGGTAACATCATATTCATCAATTAATATTTACAGTCTTTTGTCCAAAATGCTTATATAATAATTGAGATAAAATCTGCAGACTCGATACAAGCACTTTTTCATCCATTGCATTCGTTCCATCCTTCAATGCAATAATCGCCTTGTAGCGCTTTTTTTTCATTTTCTGACAAATATTCACTATCTTCTAAAAAGCCGAATCTTTCTGCCTCTATTCCAATGAGCTCAGTAATACGATATCTAGCATCCTCATATTTCAATCCCTCCACGCTCTTTAATGACAGAAATATAACCGGATATTTTCCCATATACTCTTCACAAAGTTCTTTATTTTTGCGCAATATATAAGCCATCAAACAATGACTCATCCGCACCGGTTTCAAAAAGGCTTTAAGCATACTCATGTTCAGAGTTTTACCGAAACGACGTGGCCTCGTAAAAAGAGTGACCTCTCCACCGGTTTCAACCAATTGCTCTATGAGCTTTGTCTTATCAATATAATAAAACCGTATTCTTTCTGATTTTTTCAAAACTATCAATTCCTACCGGCAGTTCTAAAGTGCATGCCATATGAACCTCCACAAAACGTATCAATCCGCTATACTTAGCTATAGTATAGCGGATTGATGGGCAAATTACAATTATTATTACCGTTGCGGCTTTTCCGTATTAATACCAAACTTGCTTGAAATCGTCGGAGAGACAGGGATTGACAATAAATCTTCCTGATATGCTTTCTCCACCGCCTGTTTATGGGAAATACGTTCATTATCTTTCAAAATATCCTGTAACAGCACGTTCCAACTGACGAATCTGTTTTTCGTCCTTTCCGTTTTATTCCAGATAGGCGGTTGTGTTGATAAATTATTATATCTACTAAAATTATCCTTTTAAAACGGGAAACACAGGCTGTGCCCACCGTTATTTTTCTTTGCAATCTTTACCAAATAGGGTATAATAATCTGAATAGTTGCATCTTTTATTAAGGGGGTTTTACAATGTTAAGCATTTTTATGAAAAACTGACCGTCAACGAGGCCAAAAATAAAGTAACCACATCCGATAACGCAGTCCTCATTGACTGCCGTCCCAAAGAAGATTATGCGCACGGACATGTAGCCGGTGCCATCAATTTTCCAATCGAAAAAATCACGGAAGAACGTGTCTGCCGCCGGCTTCCGGACAAAACAACCGGACTGTAGATTATCGGAAGTTATTACCACAAACCAAACGTTGCCATGAACAAATTTAAAAAAACTCGGTTACAAAAATCTTCACTTCAGCGGATTTATGGAAGAACATCACGGCATGCTGACACGTTAAGATAAACAGGAGACATAAAATGATAAAAAACAAATGGATTTCGTGTTCTGGCGATGGTAATGACAACGCTATGGATGGTTACAATAATCCCGGTTACCGTTGTGCAGGCAGCAGACTTTCGTGGACAGGGATTTGATTTATCAAGCTATAATGGAACCGTAAACTGGGAACAGGTTGCAGAAGCAGACATGGATTTTTGTAATGATCCGTACCGGAGAGGCCGGGCACCGGATGTTGATACCCAGTTTGCGGCAAATTATGATGGTGCTGTTTCTGCCGGGCTGAAAGTCGGTGTGTATCATGTGTGCTGCGTGCGGACTCCGAAAGAAGCCGTGGAAGAAGCAGAGTATTGTCTGGAGATTCTTGATGGAAGGGATCTGGATTATCCGGTTGCCTATGACATGGAGCGCAAGGGCACCTTTGCAGGTGGCAGGGAAAATACGACTGCGATTGCAAAGGCCTTTTGTGACACGATCGCCGATGCCGGTTACGTGCCGATGATTTATTCTTCCGCTTCCTTCCTGAACGAAAACTTTGACTGGAAAAAGTTGAAAAACTGTAAAGTCTGGGTTGCATCTTACAGTGATACCAGACCAAAGCTGCCGGTATCTGCAGACTTATGGCAGTATACAAAGAAAGGTTCACTGGAAGGTGCCAACACCGACAAAGGATATTGTGATCTGGTCTATTCCTATATGGAAGCAACAAGTGTTAAGTTCACGAAACCCACACTTACCATGAAAAAAAACGACCGCGCAGGCAACGGTCAAAATGGGACCGAATGGCTGCACGGATCGCAAATCTTTACGTCTTCCAACCCAAAGGTTGTTGCGGTCAATAAAAAAGACTGGTAAAATGACCGCCAAAAAGCTGGTAAGGCCACGATTATGGTAACAACCGGAAGTGGCAGGAAAGCGAAAATGAAAGTTGTTGTGAAGTAAATATGCCTGATTGCCCGTGTATCAAATGTGCGGATCATCCGGATCTTCTTCCCCGGATTCTGCCGGCAGTGCTTCGTTCCCCGCAGTCTCTTTTGGCAGTGCTTCGTCCACCACAGTCTCTTTCCGCAGTGCTTCGTCCACTACAGCCTCTTCCGACAGTGTCTCATCCCCTGCAGCCGTATCCGGCAACGTCTCGTCGGATACCTCTTCATCCACAATATCCTCTCTCTTTTGAAACCGGGCTCCAGAAACTGTTGTTTCCACGTTTCCCATTTCTGCAGTCTCTTCCCCTGTTTTTCTAAGCGCACTTCCTGTTTCTGTTGGATTTTCAACAGTTTTTCGGACTCTTTTTTTCTGCAGACGATCCTGTCGCAGTTCCTCTTTTGCCTGCTGCTTCTGATTCTTTTTCACCTGTTTCTTTGCAGACCGCTCGATACTGCGAATCATGCTTTTGGCATCTCCCACCCTGCGGCGTGCACTGCGGTACGGATCGTATAAAAAAGTAAGAAGCCGTTGTCAGTGCAAGCAGGAAAAGTCCGACAGCCAGACAATAGGGCAGTGCACGTTCGTAATAAGAATAGTGCAGTTCACAACCAATAAACAGGATCAGCATCCCCGGAAAAATCAACGCAGAAAACACGTCACAGACAAACTTCCAGAACTTCGGGCACTGTTTTTTATGTACCAGAATGGCTGCCTGTACTCCGGTAAAAAACATAAGTACAAGGCATGTCTGGGAAGCGATGCCATGCAGATACCCGGCAAACACACACAACGCCAGCGAAAAAGAAAACCATTGCCAGTGCATAGCCCCTGCGGTACGCATAGCCGTATTCCCGCATGCCCTCCCGTTTGTCTGCGCTCAGGTCATGCATTTCATACACGCGGTCGTCCACACGCGCTTTCATATCTTCCCCCGGTATCTCCGCCCCTCTTTTGCATGCGCCATATTCTGATCCATGTCTTCATCGAGTTCCTGCAGCATCTGCTGCTCCCGCAGGATCTGCTGCAAAAGCTGATCTTCCTGCGCCCGGCGTTTTTCCAGTTCCTCCCGGATCCATGCCGCTTTCTGTATCTGAAGACTGTTTTCGTCAGGGATTCCTCTTCTATCTGCTGTTCTCTTTCGATCTGATCACTCATGGTATTGTCCACCTTTCTTTTTTCCATCATAAATGGAATACATTTATTTGTAAAGTTTTGTTCCAGTATTTCATATATTACAGAACTTTTCTTCTCTTAATGTTATAAATATTCCATGTATTACAGAACTTTTCTTTTCACTTTTTGTTTTAATTTCCCTGTTTTTTTGATATGCTAATGCATTAGAAAGATACTTTATAAAAATACAAATTAGCAGGGAACTCTATGCATATAAATCTAAATGCCATGGGCACACGCATGAAAAGACGCAGAAAAGAATTAAAAATGAGTCAGGCAGAACTGGCAGAAAAAGTAAATGTTTCCAACAATCATATTTCTTCGATTGAAACCGGAAAACAGATTCCAAGCCTGACAACATTTGTAAAAAAATCTGTGAGCAGCTAGATACCACTCCCGATTTTCTTTTTACTGGGAAGCCTGCACGGACAATCTCCCGAAAAATATTTATGATTCTCTTGCCTTGTGCAACAAAAAAGACCTTCCATTGATTCAGGATATTGTAGAAAATTTTGTTTCCAAGCGGGAGTAATAATTAAGGACTTTGCATGATGCAAAGCCCTCTTGCCACAGAGTCTTATTATCTGGCATAATCTGCTCCTGTCAGATAATAATGCTCCCAATCATATTTTCCATCCTCCGCCAGATCTTTTTTGCCGTCTCTGCAATATGATCTGCCCAAAGGCTCTCCGATAAATAATATTTATAATTTTCATATCCTCCACCAACCGGATCATCCCAGGTACAATCAATATAATACCACTTTCCGTTAACCTTAACCTGATTCCATGCATGACCACCTCCATCTGCTGTACCGGATACAAACCTGCATTCAAGCCCAGCAGATATTGCCATCATATAAAAAGCAAACGCATAACTCTGGCAGACACCTTCTTTATGTAACAATACTCCACCAGCTCCATATGCCCAGCTTTCCGCGGTACTATAATCTCCATTATTGACATAATTGGCATGATAGATTAAATAATCATGAATGGCTTTTACTTTCTCTTCCTCGCCCATTCCGTCCTTCACTACCTGATCAACTGCTGCAAAAGGCCGCATCAAATACAGCTTTTTCCATCCTCTGTATATCCTCTTGCGTCTTTTTTTATCAGCGTATCTTTGACCGAATAACTGACACCAATTTTTTTTTTTGCTATATATCTCTTTTCCGGCAATAACAGTAAATGTATGATCTCCCGGAGTATAAACAATCTGATCCGGCAATGCACTGCCATCCATCTGAATTTCGATGCCTTTATTTTTTAACTGTTTATAATGGAATGATTTCCCCAAAAATTCCCATTGCAGAGAATCTGCATCATAGTTTACCCCAGCCTTTGAATTCTCTATTAATCCATCAAAAATCACATCTTTATCACAGATGTACATGGTAATATTTCTGGTAAACTGCCCATACGAATAATAAAAAGCGATCCACTTGCCTGATAACCATTATATTTCTTGAAATTACAATTTCCCCTGTGGTCAATTTCCTTAAAGGCACTATCAACATACAGCTTTACCTGACTTGTATCATACTTATCGGATACTAACTTTAACTGAACCATCTGTCCCGCCAAGAATCAGTTCCTGATTAAGTCTTACATCACTTTTTCTTTTCCGGAACGACCGTGATCGTATAGCTTTTCTTTTTTCGTACCGCTTTTTACCGTGATGGTTGTAACGCCCAGACGAAGGGCTTTTAATTTTCCCTTTGCATCTATGGAAGCCACCTTGGGATTCGTACTTGAATATTTACAATTTTTATATCCTGACGGTGCTTTCACCGCAACCGTCTTCCTGCATACAACCTTTGCTGACTTCGTAATATTTTTGCACAGTGGCCGCATATGTCGTTTCCACTGTTGGTTTCACTGCGCTCATCGAAGTACACATAATTGTCAATGTAAGTACAAATGCCATGCAACGTTTCGTCCACCTGTTCATCTTTAAACTCCTCCATCTTTTCCTTTATCTGTTTTTTAATATTATTCTTGGGCTGATTTTATCGTCAGCCCAAGAAGTTCGTTAATGGAATCCGCTCCCTTTTAATTTACTTTAGTTTTTAATCCAGTAATTTTCCATCTCTGTATGACCATTCAAGGTAGTCCGGATTCTGATAATATAAATCCGTATTAAATTCTGAAATTTTATCACTGACCTGCTCAAAGCTAAGGCAATGATCCATTTCCGCATCATGTAGTAGTTTCTTAATACCTTCTTCACCGATGGCTTTAACGATATCACCTCTGTGATTCAAGGTCTCCCTTGCAATATACTCAATCAATGCACACACATAAAAATAATCATTTCTTTCTTTCGCTGTCATAAATTACCTCGCTTTTTATGAATGGCAAACAGTCAAGTGCAGACAATGTATGGAAACTGATCTGTCATCTGATATTTCCAAAAATTTTAAAATATTCACGAAAAAATCGCTATACCGTTTATTACAGTATAACGATTTTTTATAAAAATTACAATTTTTGATTTTCTATCGCTGTGTATTTCCTGCATTCTGCTCTGAATCACTTAACATTGTAGCAATCCCGAAATCTTAACCGTATCTACATCCGTATTTTCTATAAAAACACTCCGTATAAATTCTTTTGTCGGATGTTTCAAATAACTGTCCCACCTCTCCATTTGCCTCAATATAGACCCGTTTATGGGCGGATGTCAGAATCCCCACACAAATTGTTTTGTCTGCGCGGATGTTATCGACCGTGATGCTGATTTTCTGTGGTTTTCCTTTAACCGCCCATTTGCATAACGTCTGTTTTGGAATCTCTGCGGAAAGTTTTATGCTATCCTCTGTAATATCCTCAGGAAATGCATCCATAACTGCCTGTTTATAAACATCATACGGTTCTTCCTTTACCATATAACTGTGTCCGGCATCCGGATCTGTCTCTATTTGCGTCGCATAGCAGACCTGATTGTCCATAACCTCCATCTGTACATTCACTTTTTTCTGCTGTACAGTCTTTGCATAGATTTTTTGTACAGCTTTTTGTGTACCGATGCCGGCTCCACAGGTAAAGCAGATACTGCCAAGAAAAACCAGAATAAAACTTGCCAAAACAGCCAGTGGTTTCATCTCTTTTTTTTGTTTTCGGTACTGCTTCATCCGGCGGATACGCTCCTGTAAATGATTCTGCGCCCCAAACATGGAAAACGGAAATTCGAGAGGACGGGTCTCTTCCGTAAGCAGTTCAAGTGCTGCACGAAAATACTGTCCGACAGAAAAAACATTTTCGGAATCACGGCAGCATTCCATGTCGCATGCCATTTCCGACCAGAAATCCAGCCTGCGATTGAAAATATAGATCAGCGGATTATACCAGAATAAATCTTCCAGCACTCTGCCCACACATTTCAACGTCAGGATGTGCTGCCGCACATGTACAAACTCATGCGTAAGCACAATCTGCAGACTCTCCGGAGAAAAATCCCTCACCGGCAATACAATCCATTTATGAAATAGCCCCAGCACCATCGGGGAAGAAATACCATAGCAGCAATACACTTCTACATTTCCCCGGATCTTTAAACGCTCCTTTGTCCCTGCCGCAACGAGCTGCAGCCGTTTTCCGCCGGCATCCGGTGCTTTTTTATGTAATGTTCCACCCGGTAATAACGAACCAGATGAAGCACAAGAACCGTTGCTGCACCAAGCAGCCAGACCACTGCCGCCACACACTCTATGTGCGCAATCACAGGTGTCAGTTCAAACAGGTGTCCCTTGATAAACAGTGCCTCCCCCATTTTGCGGTAATGCGTAACATACAACAGGAGAAACAGCCCCGGAAACAGCCAGAACGGTAACACCACAAGCAACAGCCCATATATATAGCGGTATTTTTTTAACCCATCCAAAACGCCTGCAACAACTGCATATACCGCAAATGCAATACTGCCTGTAAGTGCAGTAAACAGCCCCATGTAAAACAAATTATTGATCCAGTTCATCAATGCTCTTTCTCAACTCCTCTATTTCCTCTTTGGTAAGTTTATGATCTTTATAAAAAAGCAGTTAAAAAAACTGTGCAACCGATCCACGGTTCCAAGAATTTTACAAATTTGCGACTCTGCTCCTGCTGATAGGAAAGTTCCGGTATTATGATCTCATATGTGGCATTGCGTCCGCTCTGGTTCATCCTTAGAAAGCCCTTTTTTCACCAGCTTTGCAATATAAGTTGATACGGTCTGGGGTTTCCAGTCTTTCCCGTATGTTTCGTTTGTCAGTTTCATAATTTCCTGTAGTGCCATTTCATGGGATGATCCCAGATTGTTTTCATCACCATGGATTCCGCTGTAGTCAGTTCTTCCATATTTTCCCCTTTCATCGTTAACATTGATAATATTTTTTTGAGTATAAACTAAGATTATAGTTTTAGGTTATAGTGGGATAATAACATAAAAATATACAAATTACAACTATTTTACGCAAGTTTCAAGATTTTACGACCAAAACAACATTTTTCTATCAATTTTGATAATTTTATTCTCTTGAAAACTTTCTGATTTTTTTATACTATATAGATAATGAATGTTACGAAAAAGCGTAATTTAATCACAATGATAACGGAGGAATAAGATGAAAAAAGTAACCGTTTTACTTATCCTTTCTTTGGCGATATGCCTTGCTGCTTGCGGAAAAAAAGTGAGTACACCTGATGAAATGTTAGATGTTGTGAAAGAAAAAGAAAATATATCTGCTGAAGTTGATATGATAGAGTGTGGCCGTATTGTAGATAATGATACTACCATAGTTGTCGGAATGACAGGGGAAAACGACAAAACATATCATTATTATGCAGCACAGTTTTCCAAAAAATCAGGATGGAAAATATAAATATAAAAATGCCATTTCCTTGAATGATATAGGATGGCAATTAAGGTTAGGGAAACTGAATACCGGATATCTCATAGTCTGCAATAATGAAAATGTTAGTACCATACAGGCTGTCATATCGCCACGAAATGGGGCTGATATAACCAAAAATATAGAAATTAATAATATTCCCTTTGTATATTATTTGGACATGTCGAATATTTCATCTGATTATGATATACAATACAAGTTTTTAAATGAAAATGGAGAAGAAATTCAGTAAAATAGAAGGCCTTTTAGTCAATGTTATTATGTAATCAAAACCACCGGCTGAGCCGGTGGTTTGTACTAGCCCTATAAGGGCTCATTTCCGGCGTTTGAGTCTAAAGACTCGTTGAATTGGGCGTCAGCCGCAATCCATTTACTTTACCGAGCCCCCTGGGCTCTATTTAATGGTTTGCTTTTACTGGCTCACCCGTAAACGGGTCTATATACTTTTTAACGTCATTTGATCATATTCTAAATCTTCTTTTAATTGATTTTGAATATACTCTTGAATTTTCTTTTTGCATTCTTTCCTACGGTGTCAACATAATAACCTCTACACCAGAAATGTCGGTTTCCAAATTTATATTTCAAATTTGCATATCTTTCAAATATCATTAGGACTTTGATGCAAATACAATGTAATACTTACAGTTCCATTTTATATGTGATAAACTATTACTGTCCATTATGGATACCTCCAGTGATTAAATGCGGTTGGCGAACCTGCATTTACTATATCACTGGAGGTTTTTACTGTAAGCTAAAGCATTTTCAACCACTCGCATAGCAAGTGGTTTATTTGTTGAGCTTGGCTCAACATGCAAATTCCGCTTCATCTATTTGATCTCTGTTTTATGATAAGTACAATAAATAATTGGCAATAACGTCACACTTAAAAATGGGGTATATTACCATCATAATTGGAATTGAACCAACAATTTTTCCCACCAATTTGATACAAATTAAAAAAATATTGATAATCTCATTAATCTGCAATAGTTGATCAGAAATACTCCTAATGTGCCCTTTAAGAAATGGAAATTTGATAAAAATAATGGTAAAACCAAAATGGCGAATGGAATTGTAACCGCCACTACTGCTGTGTGTGTTTTCGCTGATATAAGCATAGACAATAGCAAGCAAAACAATGTTCCAATATATCCCGATACAATCGTGAGTAAATATATAATTGCATATAAGTAATATTGTAGAAGGACTTCCAGTACCAAAATCCTGTCTGTATCATAACATTTCCACCATCAAAACCAAGACAGCCTAATACAATGACTGAATATAAAGCAATAATCATCCAATAAATAGCCGTTACTACTATAAGCCCTGCTATAAGCTTAGCTCTCGTTCCCCTATCCCTTCCGTATTTTGTCGAGAAGAATATGAAAAATCCGCTTTCCAGCTAAATTCATTTGGAAAAATACCTGACACCAGGAATGCAGATACAAGCATAACTAACATAACAATTGTTTGCGCATAGTGTAATGCTGATTTCCAGCCATCATAATCTTCATAATATAATGGTGTTTTTCATCTGATGATATCGTTCTAACAAAAAAAGCTTTTTTTTTTTTTATTAAATAAATCTTCGGTTTCTTCAGAACTTAGCCATTTTTCCAAACTTTTTCTCGATTTTCATATAACTTACCAACCTCATCTTTCGATACAGAATCAATAATACGATAGTAGTTGAAATCTCGAAACTCACAAAATCCCATATTAATCATATCTTTTAATTTCTGAAAAGCCTTGCACTTTGGAATCATGTAGCAAATTGGCTGTATAGTCCCCCCTGACGAATTGGATATTCTTCATTTACCTTTCTGTATTCATCTATAACTGCCTGTAATGCTGCTTTTATCCAAAAACACCTTCCCATCTCTGCTTTTCTTTCCGCAGGTTTCTGGCTGCCGCTATTCCCCTGTGCGATACCCTCGGTTGTCAATGTACGTAATATTTGTAATCGCAAAGTAACAGGATATAACAAGTGAGAATAACAACACGATCAGCGATATCCTGCTAATAGTTTTAGAAAAAATTTTTTAATTTCAAAACATATCATTCCATTTCACCACCCTTTTTCTCCAAAATAATATAGGAACACATCCTCTAATGTTGGCTCCACCACAGATGCTCCATGAATAGGCGGTTGATCAGCAATGATACGCAATTCCACCATTCCCCTCTCTGCCTTCATATTAGACACCTTAAATTTTTTCATCATCTTCGTTGCTTCTGCCTGTGATACTTCACACGCATATACCTTTTTCCTGCATAGAAGCAAGCATATGATCCAGATCTCCCTGTTGTACAATCTGTCCTTCCTTCATCAGCCAAATCTCATTTTTTGCAATATATTCTACATCTGAAACGATATGCGTTGACAAAATAACAATTCTCTCCTCTGACAGCTCGCTAATCAGATTACGAAAACGCACTCTTTCCGTGGGATCAAGTCCGGCTGTAGGCTCATCCAAAATAAGAATCTTTGGATTGTTTAGCATTGCTTGAGCAATTCCTGCTCTACGTTTCATACCGCCTGAGAGTTTTTTTTTCATCTTTTTATTAACACTTTTGGCAAGACCAACCTGTTCTAATAATTCTTTTACTCTTTTACCTGCTATCATAGAACGGATTCCCTTTAAACTGGCAATATACATTAGATAATCCTTTTACTGTAAAAATCCGGATAAAATCCAAATTCCTGTGGTAAATATCCAAGTAAATTTCTGTACTCTCCATCCATTTTGAAAATATCTTTTCCATCACATAAAAATCTTGCCACTTGTCGGTGGCAATAAGGTACAAATCATTCTCATGAGTGTCGTCTTACCTGCACCGTTCACCCCCAATAGTCCATATACACCATTGGTTATCGTTAAATTCAAATCATCTACTGCACAAAAAATCGCCAAACTTTCTTGTAACATTAACCATTTGTAATTTCATAACAACTTACCTCCAAAAAACGATTACAACCATGTATCGTCTTATATACTGCACAAAACAAAAACATATTGCAAATACGAACAGCATAATCCATATAGGAACAACAATATTGCCATAAATAGCATTATTCATCGTAATCCCCCACCATATCCCCCCCATAAAAAACAACCTACTATAGATGTTGCTTCATTCAGCAGACTACAGTTTAACATTGCAAAACAAAAGATACCCGCTGCAATAACCATAGGGAATAAAAAAACTGTACTAACAAATCTGTAAACTGCATTTTCATATTGATACAGGCTACTGTTAAAAAAGATTGTGAGCATAACTATATCAACAATCCCTATCAGGAATATCCTTGCGGAATAAATCTGTCTTAAAGAGAACAAACAAGTTACCTCTATTTGACAAGAGTTACTCTCCTTATTTCTCCAAAACTCAGGAATAATCATCACTATAAAAACACTGAAGCAACTCCCAGCATTCTCATAAAATAAGTTGTGTCCTTCAGAGATGGCATAATTAGAAATACCAAAACAAGCAACATCGCCTGTAACATCCACCATCTCTTTTTCGAATCAACCGAAACTGTGAAAAAAAGGAATTCTGTATAACTCATTGTATTTTCAGACTGTACTTCCATCACAATCTCCTTGGATTTCTGTATCGTTTCTAAAAATCTTTTCTTCCCTCGGAGTAACACTATTTTCTTTTTATATGTTTCCATCATCTTTTCCAGGTTCATGAGAATCCTCCTCTCCCAATAATCTTTTTTAATTCTTCTTTTTTGCCCTTTTTGTGTCGATACTTTACAAGTGGTAATCCAATCTGTAATATGTCTGCAATTTCCTTTAACTTAAAGTCTTGAAAATAGAACATTATAATAATTTCTTTTAGTTCTGGATTCATCTGTTCAAGTGCTTGTTTCACATATATTTGTTTTTCCTGCTTTGGGATACCACCATCTGAAATCAGTTTTCTTTTCCAATACTTCCTTCTCTACACAATCTGCCTTCCATTTCTTTACGTGATTTTTACAAAGATTACCTGCTATCACATAAAGATAATTCTTTGCTTTTCCAATATGCTGATAGGATTGTATATTATTCATAAAGCGAAGAAAGGTTTCCTGTGTTAAATCTTCCGCTTCTGTCTGATCTAAACAATGATATTTACAATAAGACAAAATATCTCCATAATACTTCCGCACAAACTTATCAAAGGCTTGTTCATCCCCTTGTTTCATTTGCAAGATTAAAATAACATCATTCAAGTTGCCATCCTTCCTCATTTTGTAATGCATAAACGTTTATTCTAATATATATAACAACTGACTGACCAAAAAAAGATAGTACAAGATGGGTATCAGATGCTTCTGATTCAATAGTATAGTCTTATTTTCGTCACCACCACGCTCGAAATATGCCCCTGACTTGGGCTCACGAAAACTGAAATGAAATTGATTGAATAATTATTCTCCTGAGAATTTCCTGATTATTTTATACTATATAGAAAACAAATATTTTTAGAATTGATTATGTAGATTGCGGTTTGAAATTTTCCAGATGGTTTACTGCATACCTACAACAGGGAACGCTCCCTGTTTGCAGTAATTCCACTGGAAAAGTAACCGCCTGTTTACTCCTCGATTCCGGCAAGTACCGTCAGTTTTTGCTTTGTAAAATGATTAAAGACCGCAATCGTACGCCCTACAAGGGATCACGGCAAGCACCGTTCCGATCCCGATACCATGCAACCGCCCGGTGCAGACCAGACTGATCACAATCGTAATTGTCACGTTGAGCACATCAAAACAGTTCTTCGTAAATCCGACACTTCTGTGAATACAATCCGCAATCGCCTGTACGATTCCATCGCCAGGATTAATAATCCTGCAATATAGATCAATACACGATAGATCATTGATTTTTTCATAGAATAATTTCCCTTTCTTCTATAACCTATTATGCACTTTTTATTTATTTTTCAATGCCTGAGATTCCTTCTTGTTTTTACTTGACGTTTTGTATTGTTTGTATTATTATAACTAATACAAAATATTGTATGATATTTACGGAAGCAGAAAACATGGTAATTTCCATCAATGATGCCTCCGAGATTCCGATCTACCAGCAGATCCGCAATCAGATCGTGCTCGGCATTTCGGACGGGCGGCTTGCTCCGGGCGAACAACTTCCCACCGTGCGGGCACTGGCAGAGGAGATCGGTATCAACTCCATGACCGTCAGCAAAGCCTACACCCTCTTAAAACAGGAGGGCTACATCTACACCGACCGCAGAAGCGGTGCCCGCGTGCGGCAGGAATTTGAAACGAATAAAGAATTGTCGGAAAAATCCCAGGAACTGCTGCGCCAGATCATTTCCGAAGCGAAAGTAAGCGGCATGACGCAGACAGAATTTTTCGACTTATGCAAACGCATCTATAAGGGGTGATTGTTATGATTATTCCGTCTGTAGCCGTAATGGTTTCATATTGTTTCATATTAAAATAACTACAAAGCATTTTCACCAATTCTTTATCATCATCGACAACTAAAATCTTGTATTTCATCCAAACCACCTCAGTATCCATATTATACGATAAAAAACAATGAAATCACAACAAGAGTACATGAAGAACGTACGCACAATATATCTTTTTCTCAATTCCTGCTCAATTTCCCCTCAATGTCTTTTTACCTCCGATCTTCGTATGCTTTATCTCACAGCAAAGCAGTACCACACCGGTATGACCTGCTGAATCAATCAATACGAAAACGGAGGTATTTTTTATGCGAGAACTCAGAAACACAAAAATCATTGCTGTAGATCATGGCTACGGCAATATGAAAACAGCAAACACCGTCACCTCAACCGGCATCAAAGCCTATGAAACTGAACCGATCTTCACCGGGAATATTCTGGAATACAACGGCATTTACTACCGGATCGGCGAAGGACACAAAGAATTTATCCCGGATAAAGCTATGGACGAAGAATATTATCTTCTGACACTAATGGCTATTGCAAGGGAACTGAATGTCTTTTCCATCCGTGAAGCAGATGTTCATCTGGCTGCCGGACTTCCTCTCACATGGATCAGAAATCAAAGAGAAGCTTTTCGTTCCTATCTGCTCCAGAATCCAGAAGTCCATTACCTTTTTAACGGCAAAGAGTATCATCTCCGCTTTGTGGGATGCAGCCTTTACCCACAGGGGTATCCGGCTATCGTAAACCAACTAGGAAATTTCAAGGGAACCAATCTCCTTGCAGATATCGGAAACGGAACCATGAACATTCTGTATGTCAACAATAAGAAAGCTCAGGAGAGCCGATGCTGGACAGAAAAACTTGGTGTAAACCAATGCATGATTGCCGCAAAGAACGCTGTTCTGGACAAATTCGGAGTGAAAATTGAAGAATCCACAGTAGAACAGATTCTGCGGTTTGGAACAGCTGACATTTCAGCACCATATCTGGATTGTATCAGTTCTATTGCCAGACAGTATGTGGCAGAACTTTTTTCCACGCTCCGCAAATATGAATACAATCCTGACCTGATGCGCCTGTATGTAGTTGGCGGCGGTGGATGTCTGATCCGTAACTTCGGAACTTATGACAAATCACGAGTCACTATCATTGATGACATCTGTGCCACTGCCAAAGGTTATGAATCTCTGGCTTATATGAGCCTGAAAAGGAGGGGATAAACCATGCAGAACAATATCCGCAACACAAACCTGCGCTTTAATCTGGACAAAGAACAGCAGCGGAGAGCCTGGGAATATTTACAGACGATGGACAGGCAGGATTTTAAATCTTACAGTCAGGTAATCTCTCTTGCACTGGTAGATTATTTTGACCGCTACTACCGCACACAGGCTGATCCTTATCTGGAAACAAGAGAACGGAAACACAACTAACAATACTGTAAGCATAAATGCGCCTCCCAAATATAGGAACCCTCAGCCACCAACATTTTCGATATCTGCTTTTTCGTCATTCCCATAACGTCCAAAAGTGCCAGTTCCTTTTTCGGCTAATTACAGAGGTTGCTGTTGTATTAAAGAAATTCATAATGCCAATAAAAGCTAAAAGTAACAACAAGAAAGACTACCGATCATATAATATTTGCTGACATACCGCTGAAAACTCTCTTTCATGTCCAATACAGAAAACACATTGATCATATCATTTTCTTTCAAAATATTTTTTTATCAATGTATTCTTTTATCTGCTTGTCCTCTCCCTTCTTTGCATCAATGGCAGCATACATGGCTGATTCATTTCCTGTCTGGGTGATATACTTCTCTTCTGGAAGCAATACCGTGATATAGATAAAGTCCGCATACGGATAATCCAATGCATAGCTTTTCTCTCTTTTTTCTATTCTTCTGTTACTGTTTTTCATATAAAGTGCTTGCATGTTTTTGTTCCCCGAACACTCATTCCTGCATGTTTAAATTTATATCGTAGCAATGCTGCTTTTGTCTCCTCATGTGTAGACAGTACAATTTGTCCTATGTGTTGGAAGTTTTGCTTTCGTGTGTGTACGGCTTGTTATAGGAGCAATGATAACTGTCGGGCTGTGCCTGTTTCCTGTATTATTTGAAATAATAAGAACAGGTCTTATGCCGCCCTGCTCCGAGCCGATAACAGGATTAAGTTCTGCGTAAAAATATCTCCACGCTTAATTATTCTTTATCATACCTAAAGCTCGGCATACAATCAATAAGCACATAATCGTAATTCTTTTTTAACCTCATTGACATAGGTTTTCAGCACACGCTCACGGCTCATTGCATTAATTAGCCTTACCTCAAAGCCCGACAGCTCAATGTTTGACGGAAGCAGGTCAACGCCCTCTCTGTGGTGGATAATACCCTGTGAAACATCAAGCGTTTTATCGTCTATGATGTTCTGCATTACAGTAGAAAGCGTTATGGGAATATTGTCTGGTCTGTTATAACCCAAAGCCATCGTAAGATTTGCCTGTGCATCGGCATCAATCAGCAGGACTTTTTTTTACCCTGCTGCACCAGACTTACCCCAGATTGACCGCTGTGGTTGTTTTCCGACACCGCCTTTCTGGTTAGTCAGAGCAATCACTTTGCAATTTGACATAGATGCGTCCTCCTTTCACATAGATTTAGCCACTTTGTCAAGGTAGCTATGTAAACAGTACCAGAGAACACAAAAAAGCCGCCTACTCTTAAAATCAATAAGAATAAGCAGCTTTGTAATTTGCCTTAGACATATTCAATTTTTCATTCTCTTGGTCGGTGCATTTATGACCTTAAAAATAAGCTTGTCAACACAATCCGTATATCTTCCTTACTGTCATAGGATAACTGGTCAAGCTCTGCCGCAAGTGTCTGTATCTTCTGCTCTTTTTGTCTCCATATCAATCACATCTTTCTCCGGATATGCCGCAATCAGCTTTTTAATTGCGTCCTGCACCTTTGGTGTATCACGAAGCTCCGGTGTATAATTCAGGAAATCCACATCAATTCTCTTGCCGCTTACAATGTCTGCCTGCTCATCTTCCCATTCTTCAGTCCCCTCGATGTGCATATTTACACCAATAGAAGGAATCCCATGCATACGGGAAGGATCAATGGCATTGTAAAGTTTCATAGCTTCCTCTATCGTTTCAATACCCTCATGGAACTCTCCCATAGTGTGAAATTCGCCCACATTCTGCAACCGTAAATGTGGGATATGGACTGTCTCCGGTTCAACCACTGGCTCTTTTTCCAGTTGTCTCATTTGCAGAACCATACAGTTCACCGAAGACGCCGCACCAGTACCACTGCTTTTACCATGTTCTTCACAGTCGTCGTGCGTATCCGATTATCCTCCATCAGTACTGTGCAAATGGCGGATAGCGGTATCATCTGTGTGCTGTATGGCAAATCAGCACTTGAGAATATACGTTCTTCTTTGAGCAACATCTCTGCAAGGGTAAAACCAGTACACAGATCATCCGCATACTTCTGGTAATCTGGAAGCGTAAGTGCCAGAACATCTTTCTTTTTGCAGCTTACGGTCCCCACTCTTCTTAAAGGAAGAAAGCAGCGTAAGAGCAGTCAAGAAATCCGTTGCTGTTACTTTTGAAAGAAGGTTTCCGGAAAAGTACTTTTCTTTTCGATCCTCCCAATCCTTCCTGAGCTGAAAGTCGTCCATAGCAAAGATCGCTGTGACAAGCTCGAATACAGTCAGCGAGACGCCTCCTGTATTGACGTTTTCAAAAACCTGGCATACCGCTTCCTTCGGATGTGGTTTTATCCAAGAGTATAACCGGCATCTGGTACTGCTGTGTCGGATTGATTACCTTTTGAAAAGAGCTCTGTAAACTCCTTTATCACTTCTGGTTTATAGTTATGATAAGCGAAGTAGCTATTCTGCCAGTTCTGCTCTTCCGATGTATCCAGGATGATATTCAGTGGGAACATTTTTCAGTTTGTATTCCTGATCTCTGTTCGAAAAGATCCACATCGACCTTCCGACCAAAAATCCGAAGTGATCTGTTTGCTGGTGGAAACAGAAATAACAATTTCCTCATCATCAGCTCCCGGATCAAGTGCCTTCTCGATATTGAGATAATAGTAGCGGTCGATCGCTTTCCCCCTTTTCCGTTTTGGTATGGACTGGGTTTTTTTGCTATAGAGAGCATTGTACAAAGATGTCAGCCTCTGCTGCCGTCAAGAATTAACTCATCCGGTTGCGTGTCCGGACTCGATGGTGAACCTTCGATCGGCTTATGCTTGAAGTGAATGCTCTCATTTCCATATTCTAAGAACATCGCTGCTCCCACCGGAAAATTATGGATGACACTTAATATCAGTGCACAGATGCGTCCGTCATCCCACACCCAGCCGCGCTGGAAGTCCGGCAGCTGGGCTGCACCATTGTCTACTTCCTTCATAAGCTTCGTGAGCTGTCTGTCGTCGGTTTTCATTAGATATAATGTTCCTTTCTAGCAATTATCGACTTTCGATTTTATAGTGAAATTCTGAACCAATTTAAAAAGAACGATATTAGCTCGTATTCCAACGCACCCGTTACTACAACTAGTCAAAGAATCCATCTGTATCGAATATATGATCCAGTTCCTCTATGGTCATGGACTCCAGAACTTTCTTGCGGGTTGCACTCTTTGCCATATCAAGCCGTTTGAACTTATTGTTCCCAGAGGCATCTTTGCTCAACCTGATGATCTGTATCCGGCCAAGGCCAGGGTTCTGGCGGGCGTATTCTGCGAATCCTTTTGCTTTACCCAGGTTATCTTTGTATTCCGGATTATGCGGTTCTAGTATATCGATCACATAACCAAGGATATCATCCCTGCGAACTATAATAAAGTCAGGATAGGTAGGCTTTATATCGCCCTCCTCTTCATAAGGAAGGCAGAGCGCCCAGGAACCTCTTGACGGATTCCGGATCCAGCAGACAAAGTCAGACCTCTTTTCTTCTTCCTCGATAACTCCTACTTCCCATGTGTTAAGTTTAATAGATGCAACACCGGTCTCTGGATTTACAAACAGGTGATCCCTATACGGCTTTCCATCCACAGCATGAGGAACTTGAATTGTCTCTGGCAATCTAAAGTTATGCTTACTGACGGAATCTCCGTCTGAAACGATAGTATCATATCGCCTACGAATGCTTTCAGACTCAACTGTTGCAATATATTTTCTATACTTGTCATTCATTGGAATGAAAGCGGTCCTGTGCATAGTCTTGTAATCTGTTCATACACTCTTCATCAGCGACAAAGAGAATGACATCAATCTCATATCCGGTCGGATCTCCGAGATCACCATATTTGTTTCCATAGACCAATCCTATTCCTTCATTTCCTAGCTTTGCATCAGCTGCACGAAACTGTCGCTCTAGATCGGTATCCGTAGTAGTGAACATGTCATGTACAGAATAATTATCAACGCTCTCTCCAAAAGCATCAAAAATCTGCGTCGCAAGCTTGAACTGCTGTACCTGAAGTACGAGATCATCATATTTGCCATCTGCCTTTAGTGAAACCACGTGCTCATGGATCATCTCTGCAATATCACTCTGGACTTCTGTAATAGCTTCTCTGTGCAGTTTTGACATGGTAAGCAGATGTGACAACTTGAAAAGTGAGTTCAGATAATTAGTGATTCTGAACGCTCTGACATTGTAAGAAAGCAAGCCTGCATCATTTATAAACTTCATGACTGCTTCCCGATCAAAGAGATCCTCCTCTGGAGCAGCATCCTGTTCATTTGTATGTTGCTGATCCGTAGGAGATTCGTCCGCATGATTATAATCCGACTTCTCTTCCGTTACCTTGGCTCCAGTGTTTCCTTTTCGCCGTGTATCCGATTTCTGCTCTCCCCTGTGGTTCTGTTGAGCCATCAGGATGAGTAGCACCTAGCTTGCTCACATTAATATCCGTCTCCGGGCTTGCTTCACTCCGAAAGCGTTCTCCTTCCGTGATGTATTTTCCTCTATCAAAGTCAAACTTATACTGGTTAGGATCCACCTCTTCTGTTTTTCTTGCGATGAGGTTTTTTACCGACCATGGCTCAAATATCCGACCTCCTATAGATTCACCGTAAATATCGGTTGGGATCTCTCCGCCCTCAGAATTCTGGAGTTCTTCCACAACTTTTTCTACTGTGACCTCATTAAAGTATGGTAGGAACAGATGAACGTCATTTAATATCTCGTCAACCTCAATATGCATCTGCATAGGCGTTCGGATCATTCTTCCAAGAAGCTGGGCAATATATGTAGCATCTGTTGCATGCCGGAATGACATCATTGTCTCGGCTCTAGGACAGTCCCATCCTGTAGACAGATTTTCCTTAAAGAACACCACCCTGATATTCTTATCTTCAGCGATATGAGACGGCTCTACATATTTCACTTCCAGACCATTTACTGTAATAGAAGCATCAGTCTGACCAAAGGTATGAACCACCTGCCCAGGTTCAAACAAAAAACCGGTTCGTTCCTCAACCTTAGCCAGGCAATCATCCAAGTCGGTATCTGATACCTTCTTACCTGAGCCATTCTGCACTTGTATTATAAAAAATCGGATTCACATACGCATGATGCTGCTCATAGCAATACTGCTTCCAATGTCCCCATTTTTCTTTCCAGTCATCTGCAGCCGCCTGTAGGATAGCCATGTCATTATTAACTGAATCCTCCTCAGGGTAAGTGATTATGATCCGGTCCTTCAGAAGTCCGGATGCGCGCACTTCGCCCGTAGTCACCACAACTTTATGTATTGTAGAAGAAGTGTTCTCAACAAGCTTATTAAAGCGTTGTGTGGTTGCAGACATCCCGATTACTACAGGCATCGGGTCAATACGATCCCGGTCACTGCCCTTGATGAATTTCTGCATAATTGTAGTGGCTTTTTTTGCTTCCCGGCCCCTGCATACCACGATGTGCTTCATCTATAATAAAATACAGGCGATCATTCTTTTTTCCTGACAGTATTGGCTATAGTCTCCCAAATAGTATAAGTGCGCCATCTCCGTGCTTAGTAAGATTGGATGACACCGCCAGCTTTTGAGTATTCAGGAAATAGATATGTCCATCCTCAAAAGTCTCTCTATCAAATGATTCTTCTTCTACTGTCACACATTGCGCTAACCGAATCTTGTCTGCCTTGGTGTCAAGTTTCAGCTTGACTGTTCATTCAGTTGTGGAGAATCAGAAAGCCACACAAATATTGCATTCTGCTGCTCTGCAAAATTCTCATCACCGAAAAGCACGCTTTCGATAAAGGCAGCCATGATGATCGTCTTTCCAGCCCCGGTTGGAGCAGTGAATGATACTACCTGTGGGGAATGAGTTCTGTGGTAGCTTCCCATAGCCTCGGCGGCTTTCATTCTTATATCCTGTAATGCCTTTTTTTTTGAAAGGAAATAGTTCTACTTTCATCATTACCTCCCAGTGTTGATACGGAAATTATCCAGATAATCACGATACAGCTGGTAGCAAGCCTTTTTTCTTCATATGGGCGGATCATCTCCCGGTATGCTTGCTCAGAATCCGTGATGATATAGATCGTCCGAATCTCCGGATGCTTCTGCATCTCATCATCAAACTCTGCATAGTAGGCTTCATTGATCAGCACTGCGAACTGATTCTCCGGCAGAACCAGCATTTCCGGCAGATCCTCGATATTCAGTTCCGGGCATGGTCCCGATGCAGTCTGCCTTCATCCAAAGTACCGGAAGCAGCTCCCGGAACTGCCTGCCGAGTGCGACCGCATTTTTATCCAGGAAGCCCAGCTTGAAGAAGGCAGCATTGGCCTTGAAGCCGTCGGACATATTCATTTTTGCTAATTCCTCGTCGTCCGCAATTTTGACCTTTTTATAAATGCCTTTTTTCTCATCCGGGACATAAGCCTCATGGAATGTCCCGTAAGTTCCTTTCAGAGGATCGCCGTTTATGTCTACACCCTTAATGCTGCAGACAGTACGTGGCCAGGTGACATGGCGGGCGATGCCCAAATTATTCCATTCAGAATCATTTGGGTTACATCCTTGTTTTTTAATCTCGATTCAGCACCTTTAGATAATTCGTTGTTTGTTACACAGATACACCGTCTTTTCCCCACCATCCTCTGCATTCAACAGTAATGTCGCAATCAGTGTAGTCCCAGTTCCTGCAAAGAAATCCACTATTACAGAATTCTCCGAACTAATACCTTGTATGATTTCTTTAATAAACGAAACCGGTTTTGGGTAAGGAAATCTATTATCTGAAAATATACGCTTTAGAACTGAGCTTCCCTTCACGGTAAAAAAAACTCTTTTCTAACCAGATTGTAGGTATTTCCCCGCCAACTGTCGCATTTTTTCCCAGAATCAAGGTAGGGCTATCCTTTTCATGCCCAACGATTATAAGCTGATCTGATTCAATTTTTTTAATTACCCCTTCAGGCAAATATTGTATGCTATAATGATTTCTATTCTTTGAAGATTTGTTTTGAGTAACCTTAATAAAACATTTTTTTCCAGTCATGCATCAGTCTCTCAGAATAAGTCTCCAAACGCACTCCTTGCCTTTTACTACTTACAGGCCAAACAGCAATCGTTCCTTCTGGTGCTTCATCGTAATCATATTTAAATTCTTGTTTATCTCCTGTATATGACCCATCTGTTATTCGTTCTTGAAGAGATTTTCCAACACCAACAATATTGTGTGTCTTCGCATCAATGAAAATAGGATAAGCCTGATTCGGCCTATTTGTTTTATAAAACGTGCTTAACGTAAGCCCTTCATATGGAGAGCGGAGCACACCACCTGTAAACGACATTTTTTTTTTGCTTGAAATTGCTTTTCTGTAATAAAACAAGATATTCGTGCATAAAAGTAAAGCCTCCGTTTGGCTTTCCTCCAGAAGTTTGCACTGTTACGCAAGTTGTATTTCGGTCACTAAAAATTTCTTCACACAATATCATCAACCTATTTATTTCCTGATATCCGATGCTTATTACTATCGTTCCTTTTGGACTCAACAATTTTTTTTTTTGCTAGATCAAGCCTTTTTCTTCATAAATGATAGCCATTTGCTATGCATATATGCGTCTGAAGAATCAATAAAATTATCATTGTACTTCCAATCGGACTCTCCTGTATTGTAAGGTGGATCGATATAGATACAGTCAACTTTTTCTGCATAAAGATATTCAAGAAGCTTTGGAGTGCATGGTAATTGTCAGCCTCAATCAGTGTGTGCCACAAATCAGAATCCGGCGCATTACAGATTGAATCAATAGGTTTCAGGTATGGATAAATAGGTTCTCCAAATTCAGCTATTGCCACCAGATCATCAAGAAGGAATTCCTTCACTTCGTGACTCTGCCTGTGTTCACAGATTGCGTTTGCCCCTGCAATAGAACGTACTAGATAAATATCATCAACTTTGCCTGCTTTGAGCGCAACTTTTGAGCCACGTTTGATCCTGACGTCATATAGAGGAGTACATTCCGGCAGATGTTCCTCAAAAACGAGACCGAATTTCTTCTGTTTATTCAGCTTATTGACTTCCATCAGGATCCGCTCACGGAGTTCCGGATCATCGACCTGCTTGATCAAATCCTGTAGTAATGCCACTTTCTCTCACCTCATTCTTCTGTTATCGTCTTATTCTTTATATGGTAGACAATGCCTCTGTCCTTACAGAAGTCAATGACCTTCTTCGCGCATTCATTATAAAAATGCTTGTGTTCCTTGTATTCTTTTATCTTTTTTTTATTGTAATTCGTCCGACCGAAAATAATCCGATCCGTAAAGTTCACAGCCTCAGGATCTCACCCAAGTCCTGATCTATTAGGTTCGAGTCGGATATGGTTCTGCTTACCCATGTCCTGCAGCCTGCATCGTGTAATGCTCTAAAGCGCCGCAAGCCGTTCTGCATAAGGCGCAGCCCCCAGGTTCCTCCTGCTCTATATATTCTTCATTCAACGAGATAAGGGTGATCCCATATTCGTTTTCTTTGGAAAAGTCACTGAGCGTCTTTGGCAGGATTCCCTTTTGTGAGTGCTGTGCACTTAATCCCCGCATTGTTAAGCTTCTTTATTGCCGCCAGGCTCATTTTTTTCAATTTCATCGTAGCCATACATGAATGGATCTGTCGTAAAGCATAACTGAACAGACTTAATCTCGTCTTAAAGCCGCGGGATTTCCTTATCCAGAAGCTGCAATGTATTTGACACCAGACTCGGCTCTAGCCAGTCACCATAGCTTTATCTGTCCGAAACGCTTCTTCATAAGATATGCGTAGCACGGATATTTACACCCGTGTGCGCAGCCTTGCACATGATTCATGGTGTAATCTCCGTACTCCACACCTGTCTTATATAGCATGGACTTCCTAGTAATCGTCTTCAAAGCGATCAATTCCTCACAATCTATTACTCAATCCACAAACGAAATAGCTTGCTGCCTCTTTCCAGTTTTCGGGTTGAACGCCATCTCTGTTCGTGCATCATAGTAATCACATAATTCCTTCTTTATTTCGTTCCGGTATCCTTCGGACGGAAAGATTGGATGATAATCTAGAGCATCCCATAATTCATCCAGAAAGACATGTTTTCTACCAGCAAACTCGCTCCGTAAATACTTTGCAATATCATTGATTCCATAGCAGGTATCATCTGTTGGTGTTGTCACACCAGCTCCATTGCTAAAATCAAGCTCCATCTGAATAAATCTGCTTGGTTTATTCTTAAGAGACAGTGCCCTTCAAACACCTTCCATGCACATTTCTTGTACAGTTTAAAGCCCTCAATATTGCTTTTGTACAGTGAATGAGATCATACATTAAAGATCGATTCCTGTTGTAAAACGGAAATGATGCAACATAATATTCCCGGTTTCCTTTCATATGATCGATTATTTCTGCGACACGTTTTTCATATGCAGACTGATTACTACCATACGGAAGGAGCTTCTCAAACTCTTCTAAATATGTATGCTCATATTTTTTTCGATTGCCGTAGCACTCTTGGCGCTTGTAATAGCGCGAATCGGATCCATCAGTGCATGATTGATCATAACCTCTCCCCCAATATCTAAAGAACGGAACCAGAACACGCCATTCAATATTCGCATTGTACGGATCGTAGAGTAGGAAGTAGTGGTAATGACTTGATTCTTTAAGTTGCGGCTCTATTGTATCAAGAAGTCCGTCGCATCCCTCATTCAATGTTATTATCTTGAAATTACGCTCGTCAGGCGGAAGATGTTTTTTTAATTCTTCAACCCGTGCAGTATTTAGATCGTTAAAGTACAGAAAGACCTGCTTATCGCTATACGTCCTCGCAACGTCAAGGAGTGCATTGGCTACACGAATCGGGGGTGCCATAAACAATATTTCCATTTATATCCTTATAAACGCCGGAATTGCACATGCAATCAATGAAAATAAGCCCGTTGCACGCATTATTCAGCATGAGTTTCTGAGCCCAGGCTTTAATGTACATCTCGATCAACTCGAATTTTTTATCGTATGTGGTTTTGCCGTTGTAATTACCTTTGCTTTTCTTTTTACTGGCATATTTTTTACTCCTCTACATCATCTGGCGTCGGTATCAATTCCATGACATCACCAATATCACAATTAAGCGCCTTGCAGACCTTCATCATCACTTCCATGCTGACAGTCTCCCCTTTGAGAGCTTTGTCACGGATGACCAGCTGACTCCGGCCTGCTGCTGCAGATCTTTTTTTCTTCATATCCTTATCTATAAGCAAATTCCACAGTTTCTTGTAGCTAACTTCCACAGCACCCACCTCTTTTAGTCTGAAAGCAATATAGTGGTTTTCATACTTGTTCAGTATATCATTCTGGTGGCTCCCACGCAAGCCGTTATTCACGCATTTGCACGAATACACTACTACTTTAATTGAAAAAACTCTGCATCTTTGGTATCATTAAAAAATCGGACAAGAAAAATATTCTTGCAGATTGTGAGGCAAAAATGGAAAATATCAGAATGAAATCGAACAGTTCATTTATGAGATCTGTTACCAGCCAATGTGGGAATTCTGTGAGCACATACATCTATCAACACCCATATGCTCTGGATCTGAGCTTCTCAAGAATCAAATATCCTGGATATGTTCTCCTAGAAGAGTACACTGGAACTGTATCTTCCAAAGGAACCTGGACGGACTCTTCCTTCAATCGTCACATATGAACCGCGGTGAAGCCTGGTCATAATCCCTTGCCATAATATATTTTACTTGCCGCCACCCGGTCGCAGAACATTTCGATGAAAATACTTGGTGGGCATCTCAATGGGCTCTTTGCGGTTTAACTCCTGGCTGTAGTCCCACCAGTATTCAAAATGATGCTTATTCCTTCCCTGGTGGTGCAGCCATGCCCTTGAGAAACCGTAACGCTCCCTCACTTTTTCATTGGGACTTTTATCTCCCAGATAGTTCTTTACCCCGGCAATAAACTCTGTGGGCGAATATTTTGACAGATCATGTCTGAGTCCCTGCCAGAAAATACCTGCCTTGGCACAATGAATGATTACCTTATGTCTATGTCTCGTAATAGTGGAAAAATGTTTCCAGAGATATGCATTTTTTCAACCTCTTATCTTTTGTCATACCCCCTAGTATATTACAAAATCCCATAGAAAGCAAAAGAGAAACAAAAAGGGACTTTTTGTCCTGCACCGGAAGCAAAGATGCAGGATGAGATTTACACCGTAAATTCCCAAAGTAAGCAAAAAAGAACCGTGCACCGTGGAAGGGCCTCATTGGCATTCATTTCCATACTGGAAAAGATAAGAACGCCATGACTGTAAGCAGCAGGCCTGATACCACGATCCTCAGTGTCTTCTTAATAATATAAAAAATACGTTTTTCCTGAAAGCCAGTCTCCCAGCAGATACATCACCTGGAACACACCGCCGGATGCCGCCACACTGGCCCCAAATCCAAAGTGCCAGGCTGATGCCCCCTCGTCATGCCTCCCAGCTGACTTCCGAAGAAAACCGATTCCTGCCATGGTTTTGCACAAAATGGAGCCGGGCAGTATATTTACAAGCAGTACCAGGTGGTTATAAAACTCATTGAACTTATGTAATCCGGTACAAACATTCCGTCCGCAATAGTCAGATACGCATCTCCCCGCCAAAAGAAAGAAGGGAAGAAGCAATTCCTTTTCAAACCAAACCACACACTTTCGCCAAAAAGGTACATGGCGGGAATCCACAGCCAGCACAAACGCCACCCAGACGCCCAGTGTTTCCAATATATTTTTAGCCGGAAATTCTCTTTTTCTGGTGCTTTTTCTCGGCTTGCCCCGTTTCAGAGAGTACACGGCACTTCCTGCCAGTGCCAGTACAAGGATCTGTATGGTGGAAAAACGAGGCACAAAGATCCCCGCTGTATCCGGCAATCCCTGGCCACAGTCTTGGCTCCTGTCAAAGCAAATACAAGCAGGATACTCACAAAGGCCAGGCACTTCTTTTTCTTGTCGTAACAGCTTTTGAAGGTTTCCAGAATATACTGGGTCAAAAGGCACATGATCACAGCCGTGACTCCCACCGATGCATACTGGATCTGTTCCCCAGTACACCGGCTCCGGCCTGTCCCATCAGCGTAAGCAACAGTATAGTAAGTAGTGCTCCCCGGCAGCGCCATGGCAACACTTCCCGCTACCATTCCTTTTTCTTTCCACAGGATTGCGTAGCCGATCCCCGCTGCCAGTTCCACCGGCAGAGCCCCCGGTGTCCAGGGTAGCTGCCAGAATGGTCCGGTCATACTCCTGACAGGATACCAGTTTTTTATCTTTTATGCGGCTTCTTCTTCAATCACAGGGATCAGCGCATTGCCTCCCCAAATCCCATACATCCCACTTTTATCATAGAAAAAATCAATGTTTTCAGTTTTTTCAAACTTCTCATCCTCCAGATCATAACTTGTTTCCTATTATTTACCGCAAAAATGGTCTATTTTTTTGTCAATAAAATGATAAATATTAGAAAAAATATGGATTTATCACAGTTTTGGTATTATAATATGGTTGAGTTGTTGTGCAAAGAACGAATCAACAAATCCGATTTTGACCGGATATATGAATAAAAACGATATAATGATTGGAGATTATGTATGATTGAAACTATGACATCCAAGTTAAGTCATGGGGCCAGCGCACATCTGTCCCCACTTAAGATTGATTTTATGAGTTTAAACCGCCTTAGACTGAACCAGTCTGTAGAGTATTTTTGAAAAACAAACATTCCTTTATACAGAACAGGCAAGAGAAAAAAGGATATATGGATCTGCGTGCCTATCTGCCGGATCTTTCCCGACACTGGATAATCCTAAGTTCTCTTGAACTTTGACGAGCTCCTTTGTTTGCGCTGATCGTATTTCACAGTGAAACACCCTGCCATGTATCTTATACGGTTCACGGCCATCAGGGAGGAAAACTCTTTTTCCCGTACTTTGACAGAAGAAACCACCGTCCATTTGTACCGGTTTTCGGACATGCCGGGGAGGCGAACCAGATCACTGTATCCCTTCTGATAAAACACAAGAGACAGAAAACTGCTTCCAGAGAGATCGGTCACCACGGGATACGCTTCCTATGATCTGTACCGGATGTTTCTGCAGTATCTGGCTGTCAAAGACCATGCCGGCGACATCCGCCAATATCTGATCTGCATCAGACAGCCGGACCTTCTAACGGGTTCCTTGCCGTTGTGGAAAATGTCTATATGATAGCCCTCATTTGGCAAGGCACCCTGACCCATTTTCATGTGGATAGACCTCTATGGTTTTTACTTACTGTACTATTATGTCGGAAGCGGCATTGACAAATTAAGTTATGCCCGGCTGAGAAAGTCTTTTATATCCAGAGCCACGAACATGCTCTGCGAAGGAAGATTCGATTCGAAATGAATGCAGCCACCGGCGAAGTTCCTAAAATCTTTTGCTGACTTTCCTGTAGCCCGGAAGGCATTTCTTTGTTCACTCTGGAGGAAAAATGGCTGACAGGTGAGAAAGACCTGACACTGATGGATTCTGTGAGCGTGGTTTAACCAGGCACCCTGACACCTATCTTACTCTTGGGGCTGGCTTACCGGTCCGAGACTTCACAAAGGTGCTTCCAGTCAGACCACTGACTCCATCACCAAAGACGCTCTCTATACAGATTATGGTGTCCGCATCACACTACTGGGAGACACGCTGTCAGTGACCATGCATCAGCAGATCATTCAGGAAATTTTGCTTACCCAAATTTGATGCTATTTTCCAGATGGATTTTCAGCGTATATCGACAAAGAAACACCGGAAGTAACAGATGCTTACACCGTTGCCGTTCCTCTGTCCGAGATCCACAGCGGAACCTACTCTTTGATCCTGCGTTTTGTCAATGGCGAACAGGCCGTTCTTGCCGATGCCATCATGCTGTCCAGACGCCGGAGTTGATACATTTCAAAAATTCAGCAAAAACAAGCCCCTTTCCGTGGGATCCCGTCTCATCAGAGATTCCCGGAAAGAGGCTTTCTTAGCTTTCAGATCTTATATTACAGGTTGTCCTGTCCGTAGTATGCGTTCGCACCATGTTTTCTGAAGTAATGTTTATCCATCAGATACTGTGGTGCACGACCTACTCTAGGATTCAAAGTCAATGTATGATGAGCCATCTCAGCTACTTTGTCAAGAAATACAACTGCATTGTAAACGGCATTGGCTGGTGATGTACCCCCATGCAAAGGTCCGTGATTCTTAACAACGATTCCAGGTACTTTCCATTGGATCTTTGTCACCGATGGTCTCAACGATAACAACACCGGTGTTTTCTCATAATCTGAGTTGATTTCCTCTGCTGTCAAGTCTCTGGTGCATGGAATGTCACCGTAGAAATAGTCAGCGTGTGTTGTACCCATAGCAGGAATTGCCATACCTGCCTGTGCAAATGTAACAGCCCAGGTAGAATGTGTATGTACCACCTGCCAGATCCGGATATGCTTTGTACAACTCAATATGGGTCGGTGTATCAGAAGATGGACGGTACTACCTTCAACTACATTTCCATCAAAATCTACTACAACCATATCTTCCGGTTTCAACAAATCATATTCAACACCACTTGGCTTAATTACTACATAATTGTGCTCTCTGTCAATTCCACTTACATTACCCCAGGTATAGATAACCATTCCTTTTTCCTGAAGGTTCCATGTTGGCTTCATATACATCTTTTTTCAACTGCTCTAACATAATTTCCTCCGTTCCGCCGGTAACCGGCTCTTATAGCTAATGTAATTTTATTATAACTGTTTTGGTGGAGGTTGTAAAGGTGGGATTCGCTGGGAGAACTGGAAGAATGCAAATCCGGCACAGGAAAAAAGTTTGCCTTTCGTGAGCGCTTTCGCTACGACAAACGCGCAGAAGTGTCGATTTGCAAACTACGCAAATCTGACACTTGCGTGTTTGCACTCACTCCACGCAATTTTTTCCTGTGCCGGATAGCATATTCTCCAGGTCTGCCATGCTATCATCCTCTCCGCCAGGTACCCTGGTGCAACCTTGATATACTTATACCAATATATCTTTTTGTATCTGTTGCGGCGAGAAATCGGTGAGAGTCTTTTTATTGCAAATGTGGCAGAAAAAATTTTGCGTGAAGTGGGTTTTAAGTGCGTCGGTATGAGGCACTGGTAGTTACAGTGCCCATACCGTTACGCACTTAACTAGCGGAAGCGACCCACGGAACGCAAATTTTTCTGCCACATTACGGACGCTAAAAAATTCCCACCAATTCCCCGCCCCCCTTGATAGAACCTCTCATAAATAGTATAATTATACATAAATAGTTTTAAATGAGGGGGAACAATATTATGAAGAAAACTAATTCTAAAAACAAGACAAATATCCATCCGGACCGAACTGCTCCTGCTGGTGATTTTGCCGGTTGTACTGGTAACCGTTATTTTTATTTCTCATTTCTATAAACAGTATGAATGAAGGTATGGTTTCGGAAAGTGTTGACTCCATGAAATACCTTGTAAAATCGGTGGAGAACGGCATCGGTCATCGTAGCAGACGGCGACTATTCCTTAAATGCTGACGGCGACCTGATGAAAGGCGATTATAACATCACCAAAAATGAAAGCTATGATCGATGGTTTCACCGAGGGATACGACTGCGATGTTACCGTATGTTATGGCAATGTAAGGAAAGCAACTTCCTTTGTAGACGAAGCCACTAACAAGCGTCTCGTAGGAACTGAAGTGGCACCTGAAGTATGGGCGGGAAGTCCAAAAGGGAAACATCTATGAAAATAACTCCTGACCCTAAATGGAAAACCATATGTTGCCGCATACGGCCCTTTGAAAACAGCGATGGCTCTGTGATCGGTATTGTTTTTGCCGGTATACCCAAATCTGAGATCCAGGACTTTGTGGCTGCAAGAGTAAAAGTAATCTGGCAGGTGCCGTCGTTGTCCTGCTGATTGCCATTGCCGGCGGCCTTGTAGTATCTATTTCCATCAGCCGAAACCTGACAGAAACAGAAAATGCCATCACCCTGCTGGCAAGGGAGAACTCACCGCCACAATATCGCCAAAACTGCTTAAGCGTCATGATGAATTAGGTACCATGGGACGAGCTGTGGCGTTACTGATCAACGAACTGCGTTCCATCATTGAAAAAAATTAAAGCAGAGCAGTCTCATCTGAACGAAGCAGGTACCAATCTGGATGCCATGGCAGAACAGTCAAACAAAGCATCCGACGAGATCCGGTACCGCTATCGAAGATATTTCAAAAGGTGCCGTTTCCCAGGCAGAAGAAATCAGACTGCCTCCCAGGAAATCGGTAACATGGGCACTATCATTTGAAAAAATATCGTCTCCAATGTAGGTGAATTAACCGATACTGCACATGTAATGTCCGAGGCAGAAGGTCGCTCCAGTTATACCATGAAAGAATTGAATGACGAATGAATCAATGACAGAACCACTGATGCTATCAAACGGATCGCCAAACAGCTGGATATAACCAATCTGTCCATCGACCAGAATCAGCAAGGCTACCGAACTCATCACAAACATTACCAGCCAGACAAGCCTTCTTTTGCTCTGAATGCATCCCATTGAAGCAGCCAGAGCCGGAGAAGCAGGAAAAGGTTTTTAGTTGCATCTGAGATCCAGACGTGCCACACAGTCCGACGAAGCAGCCAGCGAGATCCAGAATGTCATTGAAAACCTGCAGAAAGAAGCTTCCGAAACCATGCGTGCCATGGACAACAAAGACCCTTGTTAGAGACCAGCAGGCGAAATGACACCAAAGCAAGTTTTGTAGATGTGGAAAAGGGAATTGACCGTTCCAAAGATAATACAAAAACAATCCGTGGAGATGCTGATTCCTGCGACAACGCAAGAGCACAGATCAATGATGTCATTTCCAATCTGTCTGCTATTTCCGAAAATGCAGCATTTGCAGGAAGAAACAACCGCTTCCATGGAAGAAATTAAACAGTACCATCAATGTCATGTCAGACACATTGCAAAGACCTGAAAAACATCTCCGACGATATTGCCGAAGCTATGACATTCTTCAAACTTCAAAGACCCATTATAGAAAACACATAAAGGATGACACCAATATGGACAATTTTATATACAGTCTCAATGCAACTTTGCCAATCTTTCTCATGATCTTACTTGGTAAAGTACTAAATCAAACTAAAGATCATTGACCTGCCTTTACAAAAGTGGTAGATCGTTTCGTTTTTTGTTGTGGCACTGCCGGTTCGCTTTTTATTCAAAGATCTGACAGCCAATGATCTTAGTAAATTTTAATGGCGGATATGTTTGTTCTGTTTTGTGGTGACCCTTGTGTCCATCTCCGCCATCTGGTTTCTTTACCAGTATTTTTATGAAAAAATAAAGAGGAACAGGGCGCATTTATCGGAGGCTTCCTACCGGAGCAGTGCCGCGATCCTGGGTCTGGCTTTTATCAACAATATGTACGACAGCACCGGTCTGGCGCCCTTGATGATCCTGGGTGCCGTACCGCTGTTTAACATTTTTGCTGTGGTGATCCTGACCTTAAAAGGGAGACAACAATGGACAGAAACCCGGATGTAAAAACTACGGTTATCAACATTCTTAAGAACCCTATTCTCCTTGGCATCCTGATTTCTCTTCCTTTTTGCATTTTTCCATGTGCAGTTTCCGGCCCTTTGGGACAAAAGCTTACCTCCATCGGAAATACAGCCACACCCGCTGGCACTGATCTCCATCGGAGCGACCTTTGAAGGACGCAAAGCCATTCAGAAACTAAAACCAACTTTGATCGCCAGTGGTATCAAGTTGCTGCTTCTGCCGGCTTTGTTCTGCCTCTGGCTCTGTATTTTGCTATCACAACCAGGAACTGATGGCCATTCTTATTATGCTGGGCTCTCCTACTACGGTATCCTGCTATATTATGGCCAAAAATACAAAGAACGATGCCCTGCTGACTTCCAGCGTCATCGTCATTACTACCTTGTTATCCCCCTCCGTTACTCTTACGGGATGGATCTTTTACTGCGGAGCCTGGGAAGACTTTGATCGTTAAAAATCCACATTGATCGAGACTTCCAAACAGGATCAGGTTTCATTTCTCCGCGTTATATCGAAAAAGACACAGTGATATTCAGCCAGGTTCCATCAATCTTCCTGGCTTTT
>VOFK01002909.1_pt1 | contig 34503 bp, 56 predicted proteins | sample 5384121 | NCBI WGS metagenome assembly VOFK01 (sample SAMN12384730, study PRJNA508395) | human gut metagenome | isolation source: healthy gut J | host: Homo sapiens | reverse complement strand
ACACACATAACGTCCACGAGCAAAGAAGATCAGGGCTGTTTTCAAGGCAAAGGGGCAGTCGGGTAAACATCTTCCAATCCAATCACGGCTACAAGCACTCAGGAAACGGATAAGAACTTATGGGTGATCGACGATGAAGCCGCAGAGGTCGTTCGCAAGATTTTTTCATCTTTGCATTGACGGCTATGGTCCGACGCAGATTGCTCGCATATTAACGGAACAAGGCATCCCCACGCCAACTGCCTACGCATTGTCGCAGGGCAGGGATAATGGTCATAAGAATGCCAAGCTGCACCGTTGGGGCAAATGAGACAATTGCCCATATTCTCGAAAAAGGCTGAATACTGCGGACACACAGTCAATTTCCGCACTCATGTGAAGTCCTACAAAAAACAAGAAACGTGTGGATAACCCGAAAGAGGATTGGCTAATCTTTGAGAATACCCATGAAGCCATTATCACTCAGCAAGAGTTTGACTTGGTGCAAGAGCTTCGCAAGAACAAACGCCGTCCGACAAAGCACGAAGAAGTCAATCCGTTTTTCAGGCATCTGTTACTGTGCCGACTGTGGAAAGAAGTTGTATCTGTGCCGAGCGACAACCATGACTGCCGACCAAGAGCATCTGAAATGTGAGCACCTATGCAAAAGACAAGAACGGCTGTACAATTCACTTCGTCAGGACAATAGTGCTGAAAGAGATCATACTCGGTGAACTAAATAAGATGGTTGCCTTTGTCAAGGATAACGAGGACGAGTTTGTGCAGATGGCTATGGATAATTCCGTTCAGAAGCAGTCGGCAACGAAACCGATGAAAACGGTGAACAGGTGCAGATGGCTATGGATAATTCCGTTCAGAAGCAGTCCTCGGAGCTTTCCAAGTCCAGGAAGAAGCTGAAAGAATCGGAGAATCGCATCGCAGAACTGGACAGACTGTTCACAAGGCTTTATGAGGATAACGTATCGGGCAAGATTTCCGATGAGCGATTTTCCATATAATGTCGGCAGGATATGAGGACGAGCAGAAGAAACTGAGAGCAACCGTAGCAGAGCTTACTGACTTCATCGAAACGGCAGAGCAGAAGTCAGCCGATGTGACCGCATTCATCAGCGTGGTGCAGAAGTATGAGCGTATCACGGAGCTTACTCCTGAGATCATGCATGAACTTATTGAGAAGATCGTTGTTCATGCTCCCGATAAGAGCAGCGGTCACCGCACACAGCAGATCGACATTTATTATCGCTTCGATGTCGCAGTATCAACTGCGGTCGCTGACAGTATGAAGTACGACAAAAAGAAAGGTTGCGTAACCGCCATGGTTACGCAACCTCATCTTCAAATCATAAAAACTTCTTTACGAGTACCCGTTTTCGTGGTGCGGTGATTTTTTTTGCATAAGCCGTCCTTTGTCCGCATAACTTGTACAAAGGACAAAAACTAGAGGGCGGATATATGTTCAGAAGATTGCAGAATATTTTTTGTGCTGTGTGGTGATAGCAGGCTTTGCGGCAGTGTGCTGGTATGGCAAAAAACAACGGCGAAGCCGTCATGACAGGTGGGACGGTGAAAACGACCATGGATAAGCCTGTGGTGGTCATCGACCCAGGTCACGGTGGTATGGACGGAGGCTGTGTATCCGTTGACGGCACGCCTGAAAAAGGGGATAAACCTTGCGGTGGCGGAAAAGCCTCCGTGACGGTCTGAAGCTTCTTGGCTATGATGTCGTTTGCACCCGTGAAAGCGATATTCTATCTATGACAAAGGCACAGAGGGGGCTTGGGGAGCAGAAAAAGTCCGATATGAAAAACCGCCTTGCTATATTCTCGAAATATTCCGAGGGCATATCAGTTTCCATACACCAAAATCAGTTTACCGACAGCCGCTACAGCGGTGCGCAGATGTTCTATTCTAAAGACAATGCCGATGGTGAGAAGCTTGCGGGAGTGATGCAAAAAGCAGTTCGTTTCCCTTTTTACAGCCTGACAATACCAGAGAAACTAAGCCGGTAGGCGACGAGCTATCTACTTAATAATACCAAAAATCCTGCGGTTATGATAGAGTGCGGTTTTCTTTCAAACCCTGAGGAGGCTCAGAAATTGGAGAATGAGGACTATCAGCGTCAGGTGGCGTTTACAGTGCTGACAGGTATCAGCGAATACAGGCTAATGCAGAAATAGTCCATTGGTGCGGCGGCAGTGAGAAAACACTGTCCGTCGTTTTTTGTTTGTAAAACGTCACATAAATTGCTTGACTTTTAAAGGGGATATTGTATAATATAATAGTGTATTTATAGCATAGTATATTTTTTTAACTTTTTCCTGTCATAAATTCTGACAGGAGAATAAATAAAGGTGGATTGAAACATGGGATTATTTGACAAAATATTCGGCAACTATTCTAAAAAAGAGCTTGCCAAGATCGAGCCTATAAAGAATAAGGTACTCGAGCTTGAAAGTAAGTATGCCGATATGTCTGACGAGGAGCTGGGCGGACAGACTGCCATTCTGAGGGGCAAGCTGGACGAGCTTTCAACTCTTGATGACGTTCTTCCTGACGCTCTTGCGGTTTGCCGTGAAGCTGCGTTCAGAGTGCTTGGCAAAAAAGCCTTACCCTGTTCAGATAATCGGTGCTATCGTTCTTCATCAGGGACGTATCGCCGAAATGAAAACAGGTGAAGGTAAAACTCTCGTTGCTTGTCTGGCGGCTTATGCTAACTCCCTCACAGGAAATGGCGTTCACGTTGTAACAGTAAACGACTATCTTGCTAAGTTCCAGTCTGAGGAAATGGGCAAGGTGTTCCACTTCCTGAACACTTCTATCGGCGTTGTGCTTACGGGCATGAACAAGGAGCAGAAGAGGGAAGCTTATAACGCTGATATTACATATGGTACAAATAACGAGTTCGGATTTGATTATCTCCGTGACAACATGGTTATCTATAAGAAAGATAAGGTTCAGAGAGAGCACGCTTTCGCTATCGTGGACGAGGTGGGACTCTATCCTCATAGACGAAGCAAGAACTCCGCTTATCATTTCAGGTCAGGGCGACAAGTCAACAAAGCTTTATTCACTTGCCGACAGATTTGCAAAGACCCTGAAGCCTGTTACAGTTGTTGAAATGGACGATAAGGCAGATAACGACCTTCTGGACGGCGACTATATCATCGACGAAAAGGCTAAGACCGCAACTCTTACAAAGAGCGGTGTTAAGAAAGCAGAAAAGGCGTTCAACGTTATAAACCTTATGGACGCTGATAATATGACCCTTGCCCACCACATCAATCAGGCAATCAAGGCAAACGGCGTTATGAAAAAGGATATCGACTACGTTGTTAAGGACGGAGAAGTTCTTATCGTAGACGAGTTCACAGGCCGTATCATGCAGGGCAGACGTTTCAATGACGGTCTGCATCAGGCTATCGAAGCAAAGAGGGCGTTGAGATAGCAAGAGATCAAAGACTATCGCTACTATCACATATCAGAACTACTTCCGTCTGTATGGCAAGCTGTCAGGTATGACAGGTACTGCACTTACCGAGGAGGACGAGTTCAGAGAGATCTATAAGCTCGACGTTATCGAGATACCGACAAATAAGCCTGTTATCAGAATTGACCACCCAGACGTTGTTTTCAAAACAGAAAAGGGCAAGTTCAATGCTGTTATCGAGCAGGTGATAGAGTGCCATAAAAGGGACAGCCGGTACTCGTTGGTACTGTTTCCGTTGAGAAGTCAGAGTATCTTTCAAGACTGCTGAAAAATAAGGGCATCAAGCATGAAGTGCTTAACGCCAAGCACCATGACCGTGAGGCTATGATAGTTGCACAGGCAGGTAAATACGGTGCTGTTACTATCGCTACCAACATGGCAGGACGTGGTACTGATATCATGCTTGGCGGTAATGCTGAGTATAAGTCCCTTGCAGACCTCCAGAAAAATGGGCTATTCTGAAGAAGTGGCTGTCGAGGCAGCAGGCTTCTCAAATACCAGGACGAGGAAGTTCTGGCTGCAAGAGCAGAGTATAAGAAGCTCTATGCAAAGTATTCAGAAGAGGTAAAGGAGCTTGCAGAAAAGGTTAGAGAAGCAGGCGGACTTTATATCATCGGTACAGAAAGACACGAGTCAAGACGTATCGACAATCAGCTCAGAGGACGTTCAGGCCGTCAGGGCGACCCGGGCGAAAGCACATTCTTCCTCTCACTTGAAGACGACCTTATGAGAATTTTCGGCGGCGAGAGAATAACAGCCATGATGGACACTCTCAAGGTGGACGAGAATACTCCAATACAGTCAAAAATGCTCACAGGCGTTATCGAGTCCTCACAGAAGAAGATAGAGGGCAGAAACTTCAACATCAGAAAGAACGTCCTTAACTACGACGACGTTATGAACACACAGCGTGAGATAATCTATAAGCAAAGACAGCAGGTGCTTGACGGAGAGGATCTCCATGAAAATATCCTCGGCATGATAAAGGAGTTTGTTGAGGATTCTGTAAATATGTATATCACCGACGAGGACGTTCAGGATAACTGGAACTTGCAGGGTCTTAAGGACAGACTTATGGGCATAATCACAGTTGAGGACGACTTCAACTATACCCCACAGGAACTTGACGAGATAACAAAGAAGGATATCGTTGACCTCCTTGAAGACAGAGCTTTTGAAGATATACGCAAAGCGTGAGGAAGACTTGGGTCAGGAACTTCTTCATGAGATAGAGAGAAGTCGTTTTGCTTAAAGTTGTGGATACAAAGTGGATGGCACATATCGACGATATGGACGAGCTGAAAAAAGGGTATCGGTCTGCGTTCATACGGTCAGAAGAACCCAGTAGTCGAGTATCGTATGGAAGGTATGGATATGTTCGACGATATGGTAGCTTCTATCCGTGAGGACACTGTAAGAATGTTGTTCACCATTCAGGTAAGGGAAGAACAGCGCCGCTCCAAAGAGAGGGACGTTCTCAAGCCGGGCGAGCATCATAACATGACCGTAAGAAAAGCTAAGAAGCCGGGCAGGAACGATCTTTGCCCATGCGGAAGCGGCAAGAAGTATAAGAACTGCTGTGGTGCCGGAAACGGGGTACAGGCTGACGAAGCCGAGCAGGCAGAGAATAGCTCTGAGGAATAAAACAATATGCAGGACGGTGAAAACAGCCGTCCTGTTTTGGATATAAGAATAATAGGAGTGTAGTGAAATGTCAACAGCATTTAAAAGCGCAGATATACTTCTGCCTAAGAACGCCGATATGTCAAAATGGGCAGTAGTTGCCTGCGACCAGTATACCTCTGAGCCTGAGTATTGGGCTGACGTGGAAAAGATAACAGAGGGTGCAAAAAGCGCACTTAACCTTATCCTGCCTGAGGTCTATCTGGAGGACGATAACGTTGATGAAAGAATAGCCGACATACATAAGAATATGGACAGCTATATCAGCGAGGGCGTTTTTGAAGAGTATAAGGACGCTATGATATACGTTGAAAGAACACAGTCTGACGGAAAGGTCAGAGCGGGCATCGTTGGCGCTATCGACCTTGAAGAGTATGACTACCGCAAAGGTTCGAAGTCTGCCGTAAGAGCAACAGAAGCCACAGTTGTGGAGAGAATACCGCCTAGAATAAAGGTAAGACGTGGCGCACCTGTTGAGCTTCCGCATATCATGATACTCGTTGACGATACAGAAAAAAGCGTTGTTGAGCCGCTTGAAGTCCACAAGGGAGAAATGAAAAAGCTCTATGACTTTGACCTTATGAAAAAGGGGGTGGTGGTCATATCGCAGGCTATCTTATTGAAAAGCCTATGCAGGAAAAGATAATAGCCGCACTTGAAAAGCTTGGTGATATCGACGCTTTCAATACAAAGTATGGTCTTAAGGAAACTTCACCGCTCGTTTACGCTATGGGTGACGGCAACCATTCTCTTGCTACTGCAAAGGAATTTTTACGAGGAGCAGAAGAGAGAGAACCCCTGATAAGGACATGAGCAATGCACTTTTTGCAGATATGCCCTTGTGGAGATAGTGAATCTCCATTCGCCTGCACTTGAATTTGAAGCTATCCATAGGATAGTTACAGACGTTGATACAAAGGCTCTTATGAGCGAAATGACAGCGGCTCTTGAGCTTTCTGAGGAAAAGTCGGAGCAGGCAATAGTTGTCTGCGACAATGGCGAGGAAAAGACTCTCTATATACATAAGCCAACTTCAAAGCTCACTGTCGGCTCATTGCAGAATTTCCTTGACAGCTATATCAAGGAAAAGGGCGGCAAGGTGGACTATATCCACGGTGCAGAGGTAATAAGAGAGCTTTCCGCAAAGGAAAATTCCATAGGCTTTATGCTCCCTGATATGGGCAAGGAAGAGCTTTTCCCTACAGTTATAGTTGACGGCGCACTGCCAAGAAAAACGTTCTCCATGGGTCATGCCGAGGATAAGAGATTTTATGTTGAGGCAAGGAAAATATTGAAATAGAAAAATTAAAGAAATGTTGAAATAGAAAAAATCGTAGACAATATATTTTAAAAGGAGTTTTTACGATGATAATTGAAGAAGTCAAAAAGGAACTTACAGGACATATCATTCCCTTCTGGAACAAGCTGAGAGATGATGAGAACGGTGGATTTTACGGCTTTATGAGCTATGACCTCAAGCTGGATAAGCAGGCTGATAAGGGCGTTATCCTCCACGCAAGAATACTTTGGTTCTATTCAAAAGCGTATATCACTCTGGGCGATAAGACACTTCTTGACAACGCACGCCACGCTTACGAGTTTATCAAAAACCACTGCATCGACTATGAGTACGGCGGAGTTTATTGGATGATGAACTATAAGGGCGAGCCTGCCGACACTATGAAGCATACATACAACATCGCATTTGCTATCTATGCACTGTCATGCTACTATAACGCAAAGCGGGGATAAGGAAGCTCTTGAGCTTGCCTATAAGCTTTTCCACGACATCGAGAACAACGCTCTCGACGAGTACGGCTACAGAGAAGCTTTCGACAGACAGTGGAACCTGGTATCAAATGACGCTCTTTCTGAGAATGGCTTGCATGCTGATAAGACAATGAACGCTATCCTCCACCTTATCGAAGCTTATACCGAGCTTTATAAGGCAGACCACAACGAGGAAGTTGCTAAAAGGCTTAAATTCCAGCTTGGTCAGATGAGAGATATTGTTTATACTCCTGAAACTAACGCTCTGAAAGTTTTCTTTGACACAAAGTTCGACCTTGTGGGAGATATCCATTCATTCGGTCACGATATCGAAGCAACATGGCTTATGGATCTTGCCTGCGATACTCTTGGGGACGAGGAGCTTAAAAAGCAGTTTGCTGAAATGGATCTTAAAAATCTCTCATAATATTCAGAATATCGCTCTGGATAACGGCGCACTGAACAACGAGCGTGAGAACGATAAGATAGACAAGAAGCGTGTATGGTGGGTAGAAGCCGAGTCTGTTGTTGGCTTCATCAACGCTTATCAGCACAGCGGAGAAAAGAAGTTCCTTGAAAGTGCAAGAAGCGTTTGGGAGTATATCAAGGCTGAGATAATCGACAAGAGAGAAGGCTCAGAGTGGTATGCCGAGGTTTCCTATGACCATAAGCCACATGATTGGAAAGAGATAGTAGGTCCATGGAAATGCCCTTATCATAACGGCAGAATGTGCATGGAAGTCATCAACAGAGGCGTGGACTTCTGATGTTCAGGTATGAAACACACCTGCCTGCATACCGCCGAAGGAAGCGCCTGTGCCTCTGCAAGCGGAGCAGAGCAGGCAAGGCGTTATAAAGCCCTTTGGCTATGACGGGATCATCGTCACCGATCACTTTTTCAACGGCAACTGTGCTGTCACCAACTTTGACAGTTGGGAGGACAGAGTGAACAAGTTCTGCAAGGGCTATGAGAATGCCAAAAAGAAGTGGGTGACGAGATAGGTCTGAAAGTTTTTTCGGTCTGGAGTATTCCTACTTCGGTGCAGACCTTTTGACCTATGGTATCGACAAGGACTTTCTTCTTGCCAATGATAACATCAGTGATATAAGCTTTTTATCAGTTTGCTGACAGAGTGCATAAAGCAGGGGGCGTGTTAGTCCATGCCCACCCTTTTTCGTGAAGCGGATTGGTATATCCATGAAATAAAAGCTCCTGCCGAAGTGGATAGACGGCGTTGAGGTCTATAACAGCGGCAACGGCAAAGAGGTCTATAATCAGCGTGCAAAGTGGTATGCCGAACAGTTCGGCTTCAAGCAAACAGGCGGTACGGACAATCACCACCTGTGGGTGGAGGACAGCCGTATCAGCGGTGTTGCAACTGACGAGCCTATCAATTCCATAGAAGATTACATAGAATTTCTCCGTGACGGAAAGCTTACCCCGATAATTCCGGAAAAGTCGGCTGAAACATAAAACATAAATAAAAAACTTCAATGACGTTTTTCGCCATTGAAGTTTTTTTACTATGAAATTTTGCTTTCATTTACCGAAACATCGTCGGAATAAGATTCCGATTCAGCGGCAGAATCGTCGGGAACACGAATGTAGTATCTACGGCGACGAATGTGTTTTCATCAACATAATTAAATGCTAAAGCGAAAGCATTTTCATGTTTTCCATAGTCAAATTCAATTAGTATCTGATCTCTTGCTTCGTGATAGGTTTTAATAGTATATGTTCTGGTTTCAGACCACATTTTTATCGTATCCTGCTTTGCGGTCTCGTCATAAAACGTAAACAGCTTATTGCAAAAGATATTCCGAATCTCCGCTGTATTTCAGAGTGTTGTTTTCTCCTATTATAAAATAATCTTTGCTTGTATCTCCGTTTGGATAATATTTTCCCATATTCAGCGTTGGTTCCTCCTGATAGGTATCGTCATGGGGACAGCTGTAGTTAAAAGTATTTATTCCGCTTTCATCATCTTCAGGTTCATCAGAAGAAACTATGTTCTTTATGCCAAAATACCAAAAACAAAATATAAATGCAACGGCAACAATTACCCATATTATTATACCAACGTGTTTAGCTTTCATAGTTGTACCCCCATATAATTTTCAAATTAAATATCCTATGTTTAAATTATACAGTTTATGATTATAATTGTCAATGGGCAAAATAAATAACAAAAAACAAATTTTGTATATATAGTCACATTTCAACAGAACTTTGTGCGTTTATCTAATTTTATTATTCCTATTGACAAATCCACATTAATGAGCTAAAATATAAATGTTATTATTTTATATGGTGAGAAAGGAAAACCAAAATATGAAAATCAAAAGACTACTTGCAGCAGTGCTTTCCCCTTGCAATGGGCGTGTCAATGATGACAGCCTGTGGCAGTTCGGACAGCTCCTCAAAGGCTGAAAACGATTCTTCAGCTACAGAAAATACTCAGAAGCATACCGATGACCCTATGACAGTGACCACTGCAAAAGACCTTGTGGCTCAGATGAAAGTGGGCTGGAATCTTGGCAATACCATGGACGCCACAGGCGGCTCAGGTCTTGACGCTGAAACCTCATGGGGAAATGTGGAAACCACAAAATTGATGATAGACCAGGTCAAGGACGCAGGCTTCAACGTGTTCAGACTTCCTGTTTCATGGGGTACTCACATGGACGAGAACTATACAGTTGACGAAGCATGGATGAACAGAGTTCAGGAAATTGTCGATTACGGTATCGACAACGGAATGTTCGTTATCCTCAACACCCACCACGAGGAGTGGTATATGCCTAAGAAAGACCGTGCCGATAAAGATGTCGAGCAGCTCAAAGCCCTCTGGAAGCAGATATGCGACAGATTTCAGGGCTATGACGAGCACCTCATTTTCGAGGGCGTGAACGAGCCTAGACTTAGAGGCGAGGGCAACGAGTGGATAGGCGACTCCGAGTCAAGAGAGGTCGTAAATCAGTACGCAAAGGCGTTTGTTGAAACTGTCCGTGCCTCAGGCGGAAACAACCCTAACAGATGTATAATGGTAACACCATATGGCCGCATCATCAACAAAGCAGAATATGGAGGCTTTGGAAGTTCCGCAGGGCGACGATAAGATAATAGTTTCTATCCACGCTTATCTTCCATATTCATTCGCTCTCGATACCGCAGGCACAGACCAGTATACAAGTATCGACTCTTCTATCACAACACTCTTTACCGATATAGATGAAGTGTTCCTCAGCAAGGGAATACCTGTAATAATCGGTGAGTTCGGCTCTGTAAATAAGGTTAATACAGAAGCGAGAGTTCAGTGTGTAAAGGATTATCTCAGCACCGCAAAGCAGTACGGCGTACCATGCTGTTGGTGGGATAACGGCACAAGAATAGGAAACGGTGAGAACTTCGGACTGCTCAACAGATCCGAGGGCGGCTGGTATTTCCCTGAAATAATCGACGCTATCAAGGAAACAGTAAATAGCTAAAAAAATCAGGCGCTGTAAAAAACGCGCAATAAAAAAGACTGCAACCACCCTTAAAAGGGTAGGAAAGCAGTCTTTTTTTGTGGTATAATAAATTTGATGAAAAAAAATACCAACAAGAATATAATACACCATATCAATTAAAATTTCCTATAGAAATTGAAAAAATTATTGAAACAACAGATCCGGTATATACATTTTGTGAAGTTATTGATCATATTGACCTAAATAAATACCTGACGACTGAGGAACGCAGGACAGGCAGACCAAGATATGATGAAAAAACTTTGCTAAAAAGTAATACTGTTCGCATTCATGGAAAATGGCTATGAATCATTAAGAAAAATAGAAAAAAAAAGCTGTGCAAAACAGATATCCGCTTTATGTGGTTATTACAGGACGAACCGCCGCCAAGCCATATGACGATAGACAATTTTATGAACAATGTGCTTAACGGAAAAATAGAAGAGATATTCGCTGACATCAATGCTTACATATTTGAACAAGAAAACGTAGATATGGATCATGTGTACATAGACGGAACAAAGATCACAGCCAACGCCAACAAATACAGCTGGGGTATGGAAAAAGAGCTGTGAGAAAAAATCGCGTGAAAGTATTTGCAAAGATAACAGAACTGTTAAGTGAGATAAATACAAGAATAGCCGCATTTGGTGTGAAATTTGAGTTCGCGAAGAATATGCCATCGAATATCTCGAACAGATATTAAAGCAATATATACAGCTTTGCGGTTTTGATCCTGCTTCTGCTGTCAGGGGACGTGGACATCATAAAACTTCAGAACAGCGATATTATGATAAGCTTACAAGTTATATTGCGAGACTAAAAAGTATGCAGAGCACATAAAAATATGCGGCAATGAACGAAACAGTTATTCCAAAACAGACCATGATGCAACATTTATGCGTATGAAAAAAAAGACTATATGGGGAAACGATCAACTGCTCCCAGGTTACAACATACGATTTGGCGTTTGCGATGAGTATATCGCCGTATATGACGTAGAGCAGTATGCCTCGGATATGGATTGCTTCAAGCCGCTTATGGAAAAATTTCCCACAGAATATATGGAAAGTATCCTGAATATCCAGTTACCGACGCAGGCTATGGAAGCTTCAACAACTATCTGTACTGCGAAGAACACGGAATGGGAAAATACATGAAATTTACCATGTATGAAAAAGAAAGCAAGAATATTAAATACCATAATGATCCATACAGAGCAGTGAATTTCCGCATAGATGAAAAACGGTGATCTGCTGTGTCCTAACAACAAAAAATTCCATTACGTTTACAGCAGGCCCATAAAGGGAAACAAATATGGGAGAACAGAAGAATTCTATCAGTGTGAAGAATGTGCAAACTGTTCTCATAAAGAAAAAAAGTGCTGCAAATGCAAGGGAAATCGCATAGTTCGCATAAATGAAGAATTGACTGCATTTCACAAAGAAGTTTTGGACAATCTTAATTGTATTCATGGAGCTCTTCTCAGAATGAACAGAAGCATTCAATCTTAAGGTGCAAATGGTATCATCAAGTGGAATCGGTCATACACAAGAGCCAGAAGACGTGGCTTAAATGCCATGAATTTAGAAATTGCGATGATTTGCTGTGGTTTTAATCTGCATAAATTTCACTTGAAGAAGATCGCAATCAGAAAAGCAGCCTGAAAAAAATATTTTCAACATTTTTCAACAATCGGCAAAAACGCAGTTTTTGTGCCGCTGTGTTTGCTGTACCCTTTTTTCAAGATTAGATAGTTCTTTTTTTGTGTGATATATATAAAAGCCCGTGGGCTTCCATATCGAGGAATCCACGGGCTTTGTTGCGCTTTTTTTACAGCGCCTTTTTGTGTGCGTAAATTATGTGCAATTTTGTGGGGCGAATTGATATCTTGCGAGCGGTGGGCAATCTTGCGGTAAACGGGCGAACGCTGTTCGCCCCTACAAAAAATTTATATTATTATCGTTTTTATCAATACATTTATGTAGGGGGAGCGGAGCAATTTTTTTGTGTAGGGGACGGCGCCCTCGACGTCCCGCCACTCGTTCGTTTCAATCACACAAACTGGTTTGTTCATTAAACGCCAAAAAAGGACGACCCCAAGTCGTCCTTTTTTCATATCTATTCCCCTGAAAGGGTCTTTTTCATTGCAATGTGCGGACAGTATTCGTCCTTGTAAACATCACCATATGCCCTGTAGCCAAGCTTCTCGTAAAATTGCTGTACTCGTTTGCGCCGATAAGCCGACTTCCTTGTAGCCCACTTTTTCAGCCTGCTTTTCAAGGGCTTCCACTATCATTCTGCCAAGATCTCTGCCACGATATGCCTTTTCTCACGCAGATACGTCCAATGTGCGCTTCGCCATTTTCGTCAAACAGCCTGCCTGTTGCAATGGGATATCCTCCTGTGTAGATAACAGCATGATAAGCCTCATGGTCGATATCGTCAAATTCGTTCACAAAGCCCTGCTCCTCAACGAATACCTGCTGTCTTATGAGCATGGCGTCTGCGTTGTTTGCAAGCCCCTTTTGCGATCTTTATGGTGTAATTATCCATTATATCCAGCCCCCAAGACGTATCATTTCGTCGATACATTTTCTTGCAGAGGTTATCTCCTCGTCTGTCATCTTTATCTCAAAACCGCCGCCGTTGCCGATGCCCCTCGCAAGTCTTGTAAACGTCCATAAGAGTGGTGAGCTTCATGTTAGGGACAAAGTATCTTCTTTGAGAGTATGTAAAAACTCCTTCTCAGGGAATCTGTACTGTAAATGCTCCGCAATAGATATCTCAGTGCCTATGATGAACTCCTTTGCGTCAGACTCAGCCGCAAAAATTCATTATTCCGGAAGTTGAACCAACATAATCAGCCATTTCGCTTACAGCAGGGATACACTCAGGGTGACAAAGCACCAGTGCATCAGGGTGAGCCGTCTTAGCCGCTATCATGTCAGCCTTTGTTACCGACGCATGAACAGGACATCCGCCCTGCAAAAGCATTATATCCTTTTCAGGACAGGCTTTTTTACGAATGCACCAAGATTGCAGTCAGGAATGAACAGTATCTTGTCAGCGTCCATGTTCTTTACTATCTTCACCGCAGACGAGGAAGTAACACAAACGTCGCAAACCCTCTTGAGTGCGGCTGTGGTTGTTTATGTAGCATACTACCTTTCTGTCGGCTTTCCTGCGCCTTTATCATTTCTATCATCTCCAGGTTCCATTTGCTCTGCCATTGGACAGCCTGCCGATGGATTTGCAAGATATACGTTCTTGTCAGGGTTGAGCATTTTTGCCGCCTCAGCCATAAAATGCACTCCGCACATAAGTATGTTTTTGTTTGAGACCTTCTGCGCCTCAACGCGCTTAGCTTGTATGAATCACCCGTAATATCTGCTATCTCTACTATCTCCTTAGCCTGATAGCTGTGCGCAAGTATACAAATATCGTTTTCTTTCTTTAACTGAAGAATTTTTTCCTGTACGTCCTTTATCATATCCAGATCATGCCTTTCGACCTTTGAAAAGCATATCCTCCTTTTCGGTGTTTCGGCATTTGCCGAAAGAATTATACCAATTATTATAGTATGATATAGACATTTTTGTCAAAGGGCATTTGTACCATACCGCCCATAGCACTTGACAAATTCATTAACGGGTGTATAATCAACAGTGTTGACAATCAACCGCCTTGACATTTGGAGGAATAACAATGAACGATAAAACAGCCCAGCGTTTTGGAGAAGTTTTCAGACGATTTTTTGAAACAGGATATATGGACGACCTTGCAGAGCTTTTTCAGGGCGAAAGCAAAGTGATAGTCTATCTCAGCACAGCCGAGGGTATAGTCTATCCCTCTGATATAAGCCGTGACCTTATGATATCACGTCAGCGAGCAACGTCAGTGCTCAGTGCAATGGAGAAAAAAGGCTTTGTTAGCCTTGTGCGTGACCCTGAGGATAAACGCCGTGTTCAGGTGAAACTCCTCCCAAAAAGGTGAAAAGTCCATTGAAGAAAAGCAGCAGCGTCTTGAAAAAAATATTTCAGCGTGTTCGTTGACGCATTTTGGGTGAGGAAAATCTCAAAACCTCCTTGACAGCTCGGAAAAGCTGTCGAGGCACTTGAACATACAATGAAGGGCAACTCTCAGAAAAAGTCTGAGGTGCGGAAAGGAAACTGCCATGAACATTTATAACGAATTTAGAAAAACGGCAATAAACCGCTATAGCAAGACCGCTCTCGTGATGATGAACGACGAGGGTGAAACAACGGAATATACATTCGGACAAACTTTGCAGCAGGCTGATGTTTTTTGCTTTCGCCTTAAAGCCATGGGCGGTGTGGCAGGGGATAGGGTCTGTATCGCCTCTGAGGGCAGACCTGAGTGGAATATCGCATTTCTCGCCTGTGCAAAGCTAAACGCCACAGCCGTTCTTTTGGATTATTCGCTTCCTGCGGCAGAGCTTGTCGCACTGGTGAAAAAAGTCACAGCCTGTGTGCGTTGTCGCCTCTCAAAAAAGGCGGCAAAGAAGCTTACAAGCGTGAAAAATATGCCTGTTCTCGATATCCAAAACCAGCTCGACAGACTTGACGGTTCAGGGGAAAATATACTCCGCCAAGGTGAAGTAGGCGACCCTGATATCGCAGTGATAATCTTCTCCAGCGGTACGACAAGGACAGCCTCAGGCATCATGCACACCCACGATTCTCAGATAAATTCCTGCAAAATGGTCTGCCAGTGCAACGGAATAACCGATAACGAACGCTATCTCGGAATCCTGCCAAACAGCCATATCTACGGGCTTTTCGCACAGGTCTTAGCCCCTCTCCTCACAGGTGGAACAGTGTGCTTTATAGAGTCCCTCTCCGCAAAGGGTCTTTCCACAGGCTTCCAAAACTTCAAGCCGACAGTTTTCCCAGGTGTGCCAAAGGTCTATGAGCTTTTGAAAACTCAGATAATGCAGCAGATCAACGCAAGCAAAGTATCTTCAGCACTTTTTAAGAAAATGTTTCCTGTTGCACTTCATCAGCGTAAGATCTACGGCATAAACAGCGGCAAAAAGATCTTTGCAAAGATACATAAAGCCTTGGGCGGCGAACTTAGATTTCTCTGTTCCGCAGGCTCGCCAATGTCAAAGGATACATTTGATTTCTTCTACGGCACAGGCTTTAATATGGTGAACAACTACGGTGCGACCGAAAACGAGCATACCAACTATCGGCACATATGGCAAGCACGTCTATGCTGACACATGCGGCAAGCCGTATCCTGATATAAAAGTTAAAATCGACCGCAGCGGTGAGCTTCTCATAAAGTCACCTTATATGATGATAGGCTACTATGGCGACAAAAAAGTCCACAGATGAAGCTTTCAATCCTGACGGCTGGTTCAAGTCTGGCGACCTTGCAAAGTTCGATAAGCATAAAAATATCGTCATTCTCGGCAGATGTAAAGAAAATATCGTCCCATCCACAGGCAAAAAGCCGCCCCTGACGATATCGAACAGGTCTATAGGGGCATCGAGAGCGTTGACGAGCTTGTGGTCTGCGGAGTGCCTGCGAAAGAGGGAAGCTATGACGAGGTACACGCCTTTGTGGTCTGTGCGGAGGATAAGCGTGAGCAGACGGAAGAAAAGCTAAAAGAGATAAGCTCCTCCGCAGGTCAGGCAATGAAACTCAGCGGCATACATTTTGTGGATTCTATACCAAGAACAGCTATCGGCAAGCCAAAGCGTTATCTGCTGAAGAAAATGGTCATGGAGGATAACCTTGACAGCCTTACAAAGCAGGCGAAAAAATAGTATCGACCCGTCGGATATCCCGTCAATGGTGAGAAACGCAGTGGCAAAAATAGCACACGTTCAGCCGAATGAAGTCAAGCTCAGTACAAAATTTTTGCAGGAGTTCACCATAGACTCCCTCTCAGCCATAGAGCTTGCATTGGAGATAGAGGAGTTCAGTGGTGTGCGTGTTGACGGCTGTATGGATAAGGATATGACCGTGGGCAAACTTATCGCCCTCGTGCAAAACCCTAACCGCATAAAAACCGCAGACTGTGAAGTCAATGCTCTATCCTCTGGACAAGAAAAAAGATAGACTATCGTATTTACCGCTTTTACAGAAATCTTGTGACAGCATTCTACGAAGTCAAGGTCACCAACGAGGAAAATCTACCTGATAAGGACGGTTATATAATCTGTGCCAACCACGTTTCAAATTTCGATTTTATCTTCCTCACCCTGAATTTCAGATACGAGCGTTTTGCAAAAATTCTGCTGTATGGCGAAAAAGAGCTTTTCAACGGCAGTTTAGCCAGCCGACTTATAGTAAGAATAGGAGGTATGGTATGCCTGTTGACAGGGCGGAAGAGTAGACGAAACAATGGCGGCTCTGCGTAAAAAGCTTGGTCAGAAATGGGGTGTGCTGGTTCACCCAGAGGGTACAAGAAGCAAAACTGGTGAAATGGGAAAGTTCAAAAGCGGTGCAGCCGTCCTTGCTATCGAAGCCAATGTACCTATAGTACCAGCCTACATCAAAGGCGGACACGAGATATTCCCGCCAGACAGAAAGCTCCCAAGGCTTTTCAACTGGAAGCGTCTTAGCAAATATAAAGTAAAAGTCGTTTACGGTGAGCCGATTTATCCTAATGGCGAAACCCCTGAAGAGCTTATGGCGAAAGTCCGTGATTCTGTGCTTGCCTTGAAAAACGAAGAGAACTGATTTAAAGTGAGGAGTGAGGAATGACAAATGAGGAATTAGGAATGAGGAATGAGGAATTAGCATAGCTGTGGTTTGAGATACTCCAAGAGGTAAGTTAATAAGACAATTGGTCAGTTAATTGTGCGAACGCAGTTCGCAATAAAAAAAATCATCGCCGCAGGCGATACCTTCATTCCTCATTCCTCATTCCTCATTCAATCTCATTCCTCACTCTTTCCGTTTGACAAGTCGCAAAATATGTAGTATAATGTATTAATACGCTGATACGGTGACGTGTTATCGTAATATTTTGTTAAGGAATGAATATTTATGACTTTTGAGGAAGTAAAAAAGGTCACGGAGATCCTGCTGGAGTTCCTGCCTAATACACTAAAGCTTTTTGCATGGACCATCGTGCTTTCAATACCTGTGGGAGTGCTTGTGACAATGCTGAAAAAATGCCGCTTCAAGCCTATCTCGTGGCTGACAAATCTCTATATACTTGTCATGCGTGGCACACCGCTCATGCTTCAGATAATCGCTATCTACTATGCAGTACCGCTTATTATCGCAAGTGCTGCAAAGCAGGGCAAAACAGGCGGTATCTATGACGTGCTTACCAATATAAAAAACAATGAGAACTATATGTTTATCGCCCTTGTTACGGCATTTGTCCTAACTATGCGGCGTATTTCGCAGAGATTTTCAGAGGCGGTATCGAGGCTATCCCAAAGGGACAGTACGAAGCGGCTTCAATGCTCGGCATGACGAAAATGCAGACATTTTTAGAATAATCCTGCCACAGGTCACAAAGCGAGTTATCCCTGCCACATCGAATGAGGTCATCGTCCTTGTAAAAGGATACCTCTCTCAAACGTTATCGCATTCGCTGAGATAACAATGAAGGCAAAACAGCAAATGAACCTGTATAGTTCAATAACGCCACTTTTTATCGCAGGCGCATTCTATTTTTGTACTCAACGCTATCGTGACGGTGGCATTTGCCGTTATCGAAAAGAAATTCGACTATTATAAATAAGGAGAACTCATATGGCTATTCTTGAAGTGAAAAATATTTCTAAAAGCTTTGACAGCCTTAAGGTGCTCAAAGATATTTCTTTTAACGTTGAGGTGGGCGAGGTAGTCGCAATAATAGGTCCGTCAGGAAGCGGTAAATCAACGCTTCTGCGCTGTATAAACCAGCTTGAAAAAGCAGACGGCGGAGAGATAAACGTTGACGGCGTGAATATGTTCCATACAGAAAATGGCAAGGCAGTGTATGCACCCTCTAAGACCCTCAGGGATATCCGCCTGAAAATAGGTCTTGTGTTCCAAATTTCAACCTTTTTCCCGCACTTTTTCTGTAAATCAGAATATAATGGAAGCACCTCTCCATGTCCTTAAACAGCCAAAGCGGAGGCAAAAGCCAACTGCGAAGAGCTTTTAAAAGAAAATGGGACTCGAAACTAAAGGCAGAAGTCTTATCCCTGCGAGCTTTCAGGCGGTCAGCAGCAGCGTGTTTCTATCGCAAGAGCATTGGCTTTGAAGCCGCAGATACTTTTCTTTGACGAGCCGACCTCCGCACTTGACCCCTGAGCTTACAGGGGAGATTTTAAAGGTAATAAAAAGAGCTTGCCAAAGAAAATGACCATGGTAATAGTCACCCATGAAATGGCATTTGCCCGTGATGTGGCAAACCATGTTATCTTTATGGACGACGGCTATATCGTGGAGGAGGGTACTCGGAGGAAGTTTTCAGGTCAGACCCAGAACGAAAAAAGAACAAAAGCAGTTCTTGCAGAGATTCAATGACAGATAGGACTGACAATTGTTGTAAAAAGCAAAAAATGATAACGTTTTTCTGTGATTAATGCACAAAAGAAGTGTGACAATATTGTTAGAAATTTCAACACTTTTTGGAATAAAAAAAAGTGAAAACCCCTTGATTTTAGGGGAGAAAGTCTGCTATAATAAGACTAGAATTGAATGACAATTCATAAAACTATATTCATATGGAGGAGATTAACGATGAAAATTTCTAAGATTCTCGCTGGTATGTCAGCAGCAGCTATCGTAGCTTCTATGGCAATGATCCCAGCATCAGCAGCAGGCACAAAAGCTCAACGTAAGCGATGACCTCGCTAAGATCGGCAGACAGACTCAGGATGACCTTTTTGCTGTATTCTTCAATGGCAATGAGTCAGAGGGTGCTGTAAACAAGGATGCTATCTCTGACCTTGGAGCTGTTTATGGTGCTTCATTCACAATCAAGGTTGACAACAACGATTGGAACACAATCGGCGGTGGCGGATCAATCAACTTCAACTCAAAGTCTGGCGGCTGGAACGCTAAGGACTGGGGCTGGCGGTTCATGGGTTGAGGACGATAAGCCAAAGGATACTCTCTGCTACACAACAGAAGAGGAAGGCACATACGTTCTTGAATACCTCGGCGACGCTCCTGTTTTCGCAACAACAGACGGCGATGCTGATAATTACGCAGCAGTTGGTATCAACAACTGGGCAGCAGACCTTAAGGGTATCGACGTTGTAGGTATGAAGGTTCTTGGCGCTGACGGCAACGTTCTCTTCGAGGCTGGTTCTAACAAGGACAAGAAGGAAGTTCAGAAGAAGCCAGTAGCTGAGGAGTCAAGCTCTGGAGCTGATTCAACACCTTCAGGCACAGATTCTAAGAAGGACGATTCTAAGAAGGACGACAAGTCTTCTGCAGCAGCTACATCTTCAACAGCAGCTGGCACAACATCTTCAAAGGCTGGCACAACAACTACAACAGCTACATCTTCCGCAGCAGCTTCTGACAACACAGCAGCTACAGGCGCAACAGCTGGTCTTGCACTTGCTGGCGTAGCACTTGCTGGTGCAGCTATCGTTATTTCTAAGAGAAAGTAATCTCTCTCAGATAACACACTTGAATAAGTGAATTTATACAGAGCTTTCTGTCATTCGGGAAGCTCTGTTTTTTCGTTTGTGTAACCTGCACTAATTTGTAAACGATTTCTGTGCAAAACATATGAAATCATGTGCTTAAATTGTGCAAATAGTATATTGAAAATATGTGACAGTTGTGTTATAATATAAAAAAGTAAATATAGGTCAGGCTATGTGTATAGCATGACAATTAAACGGAGGTTATTAAAATGAAAAAAGTTTTTAGCTTGCGCTCTTGCACTTACACTTACAAGTGCTATGTTCGCTTCTTGCGGCAGCTCTGATGATTCTTCTTCATCAAAGGCTGAGGCAAAAACTACTACAACAACTACAGCTGCTACAACAACAGAGGCTACTACAACAACAGCTGCTCCTGAGTCAACAGCTGATTCAACAGCCGCTTCCGGCACAGAGTCTGAGGGTGAGGCTGCAAAGGATATTTCCGAAATGCCAGCTACTCTGAAGAACTATGAGGAGGCTTCTGTATATTTCAAGAAGGATATGGACGTTGCTTCTATCGTTGAACCTTTCGCTGAGAAGGATTACGAGAACGATGAGTCTCATGTAAACCTCTCTGTTGAGGAGCTTGCTGGTATACCAATGCTCAAGGTCGAGACTCTCGATCAGGATAATGGCAACTACAAGATCCCTAAGATCAAGTTCCACATGGAGAAGTTCTTTGAGGGTCACGAGGCTGATCTTGAGAAGATCTTCACTATCAAGGCTGACGTAGTTACAAAGGCAGTTGGCGAGTTCACAGGTGACGACGGCACAAAAATCACTCGTTCCTGGTAACTTCATGGGTGCATTCGTTACACAGCCTACAACAGGTGAAGGTGAAAACAGTTGGAACGACCTCTATGACTTCGGCGAGGCTGAGTGGACTTCTGAGTGGGGTTACTATGAGCTTACAATGAGACCTGGTATCAAGGACGGCGCTACATTTGTAAACTCAACTGAACCACAGTATGTTTCACTTATGAGATGGGGCATTCCAAACCAGGCTGATTTCTACATTGCTGACCTCAGATTTGAGGACGAGGACGGTAACGTTATCGCTTGCGCAAACTTTGGTAAATAATTCATTTCCATACATAAGAAAGGTGCAGATTTTCTCTGCACCTTTTTTTATGTGAATTTTACGCTTACCTCCCCTGATATCTCCAAGCTTTTTACCTTTCCGCCTTTGATTTTAGCCGAAAAATCCTGTCCTTTTATCTGACCCGTGGCGGTGATATCTCCCTTGTCATTTTTGAGATACGTCACGCCTTTCTGCGAAAATAAGCTTTGTCAAGCACAGCGGCAGTCATTGTGACAGCGGAGCTTTCGGGTATGTTCCCTCGGTCAGTTTCGTAGGGTCAAACCCGTATTCTGTCGTGCGCTTTCTCCTGAGCAGGTTATCACCATGCCCGCTGACAGTTTCTGGCGCAGTTATCTCACACACTCCCACATATCTGCGCCCTCACGTGTGAAGCTTGCGACGTATTCCGTGCCGTCAATGGTGAACTCGGCCGGGGTCTTGTAATCTTCTGCCAACTTTACGGGTTTGACTTCGGTGCTTTCACCGCATGAGCATAAGCCCATTACCGCCAAAATCGTTAGAAAAATGCCTTTGTTCTTTTCATTTTGCCCTCCATTAAAAAAGACCCTCTTCATAAGAAGAAGGTCTTTGTTTTTAGTACAGCCTAGTCGGCGTTTTCAAAGGTCATACAAAAAATCGTGGCAAAGCGTCAATAACATCTCTTGCAATGATTCCACGTTCAGATCTTTTTGTAGCCTGCAAGTAGAGCCGTCGAGCCAAGTGTGAACGACCCAAGTGCCGCCGCATCAAGAGCATCGCACCCCTGAGCTACATAGGAGGAAACAATGCCTGCAAGCATATCCCCTGAGCCACCCTTTGCAAGCGCAGTTGTGCCTTCGGTGCAAAGATAAACTTTTCCACCGTCCACAGCAAATGTGATCAGCCGACTTCGCAAGCACTGTCACACCATATTTTTCTGACAGCCTATATGCAGACCCAAGTCTGTCCGACATGACCTCGCCCACCGTCACGCCACAAAGCCTTGCAAGCTCCGCAGGGTGAGGGGTGAGGATAACTGTACTTTTCTTCTTCAACAGTACATCTATATTCGGACAAAAGTGAATTTATTCCGTCAGCGTCCAAAACTATGGGTATCTCCGCTTTTTTATAAGCTCCGCCACAAGCTTCTCTGTCTGAGCCGTGTGACCAAGCCCACAGCCTATCAGCAAACAGCTTGTCTTTTCGCACTTTTTCAGTATCGTCTCCGCATTTTCAGCCACCATAAAGCCGTCCTTGTCGGTTTTTCATTGCCGAGTATGTACATTCATACATACCAGCCGACAGGGAGTTGACTACGCTTTTGGCAGTGCAAAGCTCAAAAAAGCCCCACGCCTGTTCGCATTGCCGCCATTGCTGAAAGCCCTGCCGCACCTATATAGCTCTCCGAGCCTGCCACGCTCACCACCTTTGCCAAACGTGCCCTTGTGTCCGTCAGCGGTCTAAAAAGGCAGTGAAGCCCTTGCTTTTACCACGTCAAAGGCGTTATAACAGGGTATAGGGTATTCTCGCAACGCTCGTCAATACCGATATCTTTTTTACCAGAATTTCACCGCAAAAGTCCACCGCAGGCTGTAAATAAAGACCCAGCTTGCCACGATGAAAGGTCACTGTCACGTCAGCCTTGAACGACAACTTGTCAGCCTGACCATTCCGTGCGTTGACTCCCCGACGGCAGGGTTGCAGGCTATCTTCATGCCTTCACATTTTTACAAGCTCTGAACACTGGCAGGATATTTTCACGCAAGCTTCCGTGAAAACCCGTTCCGAAAATGCAGTCCACAAGCACGTCTGCATCCTCGATAAAATCCAGCGCATTTTCAGCTTTCAAGCACCTCTACGCTCTTATCAAGCCTAGCATACGCTGCCGAGGAGAGGTCAGTGTCAGGCTCGCCACAGCATAGGACCACCGCAGGCTTGAGACCTTGTTCCGCAAGTAAATTTGCCGCCACAAGTCCGTCACCGCCATTGTTTCCCTTGCCAATAAGAAGCACTATCTTTGAGGACGCAGACGAGTTGCTCGCAATGACCTCCCGCAAGCTGTGCCGCCGCATTGTCCATGAGCTGAGCAAGGCTCACGCCATATTTTTTTCAGCCTCATGCTCGCAAAATGTCATTTGCTCCACTGTTAATATCCTATCCATTTTATCCTCCTTTTCATAAGCTATCACCACTGCCGAAGCGATATCCTTGATGTGGGAAAGTGACACCGCAAAGGTCAGCCTCCTATTTTCAGCCGCCAAAAGCGCATTCCCCGTAAGCTCCAGATAAGGACAGCCAAGCTCGTCACGCAAGCATGACACCTCGTTCAAGGCGAAGCCCTCGACCCCTGTGCCTAAAGCCTTTGCGAAGCTTTCCTTAGCCGCCCAATTCGCCGCCATGGATTCGTATGGGTTTTTCTTCTGTGAAAAAGGGGTCAGCTCCTTTTCGGGTAAACCCTTTCACAGAAACGTCGGCTCTGACAGCTTTTTTATGCGTTCGATCTCAATAAGATCAGTTCCGACAAATATTTTCATTTTTATTTCCTCAGTGTTCTTGGAAGCGCAGGCTTCATAAGCTCAAAGCATATCATCATCTGGTGTGAAGATAACAGTTGTAAGTCCGAGATTTTTGTGGTTGAATGTTATGTAGTAGTCTGTAAGGCTATCGTCACAAGCGCAGGCAAGGACCTGCGTTGCGCCCCTCAGGTACAGAGAAAATTCTCGTCAGCAATGCCGAAATCTGTCGCACTGCCGCAACGGAATGTGATAAGGCGCTTTCTTGAACGCTGAGCCGTTATCTTGTCAACGTCAATTTCTCCGTTTGTGAAAATGTATTCATACTCCACATCGAGTTTTGTTGTAAGATAATAACCGCCATAAAGTGCGGCAGCGGCAAGAAAAAAAATGCCTATTACAGAAAAACTGCGTGCCGAAAGGGAAGATAAAGCACAGTGCGGCAAGTGCCACGCTTGCTATCATGATGAAAAAATTTTCTGTATCTTATCGTTCTTTGTGGGAATCTTGCGAACTATCTGTTCCTTGAAGCTGTCCATTATTTGTCCTCCGTTTATTCAGTGCCGCTGAGAAGCTCTTTCATTACCCAGCCGCTTTTATCGTTGTATTTTTACATATACCCATATGTTTCCGTCACCGTCTGTTCTTTCGCCATAGCCGTTTATGGTCTTGCCGTCAGGTATCTTTTCTATCACGTCATATTTCTTTGACGGACCGTATCTGAGATTAAGATAAGAGGTGTCTGACTTTACAAGAAATGGGATAGAATCAGGGTATTTCACATCATCACCCAAAGGGAAAAGTGCGTCCTTTTTTTGAACTTTGTGGTGGTGGTCTTTTTTAGTCGCCTTTGTTTCGGCAGATGTTGTGGTTGTGGTGGTGGTCGTCCTCTTTGTTGCCGTTGCGATTATGTCAGGGTCGTAGCCTTCGTCAATGCTTACGTCTGGGTTTTCAAGTGTGCCTGCCGTCACAGAAGTGGTGGTGGTGTAGCCCTCGTAATCCTCATCGTCCTCATCATAATCGTCGCCCATTGTGGCGGTCTTTGTGGTCTCTATAACTCTCTGGGCGGCAGTACCCGTGGTGGTCTCCATTTCGGAGGAGCTTTCTGGAAGCATTGCCCCACATGACGCAAGCCCGAAAACCGCAGAACAAGCCAGCACAGCCACAAGCAGTTTTGATCTCATTTTTTATATCCTCTTTTCAGAATTTACACAATTTTATTTTAAGCCAAGAAGTCTTTCTGCGTTGCCGCCGAGAATTTTATCTTTGTTATCCTCGGAAATGTTCAAACGCAGTATCTTTTCTTTTATAAGGTAGGAACTGTCCCAAGGGGCAGTCGCTTGCAAAAAGTATCCTGTCAGCCCCATGCTTTTCAACGATAGCCTGCATAAGCTCGTCAGCACACATACTTGTGAAAGCGGTGTCAAAATAAACTTCACCGTCAACTCCTGCCAAAACGTCACGCACCTGCTCCCACATCATGTTTGCACCAAGACGTGCAAGAATGACCTTGAGCTTAGGGTGCTTTTTTATCATGTTCAGCGCCCTCTCAGGTGTGGAGTGGATAAGGTCAGGGAAACGCAGTCATAGCCAGAATGGAATATAACAGGCAGGTCGGCTCTTTCAATGGCGTCATATATCTTGTCCATGCGCTCATCATCTATCATAAAAGCCCTGATAATCAGGGTGAAGCTTTATGCCGTGAAGTCCAAGCTCCTTTATGTGGGCTATCTCCTGCTCATAGTCCTCAGCGTCAGGGGTGTATTCCACCGAAGCTTATAAATCTTCCGCCGTCTTGCTCAGCGCACCAATCGTTTATAACTCTCTGCTGGTAGGTTTTGTTGCCACTGATAACAGCACGCCCTTGTCAATGCCCCATTCGTCAAAACGCTGTATGGTTTCCTCTGCAGTGCCTCTTGTGAAAGGAGTTATTCCACTGCAAACCTGAAGCTTTTCAACAACCTTTTCCGCTACCTTTGGATTAAAGGCGTGAACGTGAAAATCAATTACCATTTAAAACATCTCTTTCTGAAAATACTTTTCCATATGGTATTATACCACACATTCAAGCTTCTTTCAACGAATATCGGCAATTTTCACAGTATTTTCATCTAGGGCTATTCCCAGCTTTTCCACACCTCGGGGCAGAAGCCTACTGTGGCTTTCTTGCCGTTTCTTACGATAGGTGCGGCAAAAAGCTCAGGGATAGTCAAGAAGCTTTTCTATCTTTTCCTCGGTGCTTCCAAGATATTTTATGAGCATTGCCTGCTCTCCCTTTGCCTTTGGGTCGATAAGCTTGTCGATATCGCCGACAGCCGCAAGCACTGAGTTAAGCTCGCCCTTGCTAAGCCCCCTTTGTAGGCAGGTCAACAGATTGGAATTTTATTCCACGCTCTTTTGAAATAACGCTCGGCCTTTTTGTGTCAAAGGATTTTGACTTGCCGAATATCTGTATGTTCATGGGATTATCTCTCCGTTTCTACATTCAAGAATGATAGTAAAAAAGGACCGTCATTGAGCAGTGAAACTTTCATGTCTGCACCGAAAACGCCCTTTTCTACCTTGCCTGTAATTTTCTCACCGCAGACCTTGCAGAAGTATTCATAAAGTCTGTTGGCTTCATCAGGCTTGCCTGCATAGATAAATGACGGGCGGTTGCCGTGGTGACAATCTGCATAAAGGGTGAACTGAGAAACGCAAAGAATATCTCCGCCAACATCGTTTATAGAAAGATTTGTTTTGTCGTTCTCGTCAGCGAAAATGCGAAGCTTTGATATCTTGTCTGCAAGCTTGTCGCAGTCAGCCTCAGTGTCCTCCTGACCTACTCCGAAAAAAGTATCAGAAAGCCCTGTCCTATCTCGCCTGTGACCTTGCCCTCGACCTCAACTTTTTGCACTTGTGACCCTCTGTATTACCGCTCTCATCATCCCACCTCCACGGTGTAGCTGTAGGTGTAAAACAGCTTCAGGTGCAAGCTTGATAGCGTGAGGCTTGTTTTCGATATCCTCAAAAGCGTCGTCCTCGTAAACAGGCACGCTAGTCCAAGGCTCAAGGCAGATAAACTGAGCGTCAGGGTCACCGGTGGAAGTCCATACTGCAATGCAGTCAGAATGTGGGAATGAAAGCTTTTACGAAACCGCCGTCAGACTTTTTTCAGGGTGACAGCCTTTGAAGCAGGGTGGTCTTTCATGATAACGTCATAGTCGAAAAAAGCTCTCTTGTGAGAGTGATAGTCTTTTCACCGTCAAGGATAGTCCTCGCCGTTTGGGATAGGCTGAACGATATGCTCGTTTTTCTCGTACTCAACTGTGCATTTGCCACCTTGGATATCGCAGATAAAAGCAGGGTGACCGCCGAGATAGAAGTACATAGCCTTTTCATCAGTGTTTTTTACTGTGTTTGTGACGGTGACTTTTGAACCTTTTATGGAGTAGGTGACTTCAAGCTCAAAGTGGTATGGGTATTGAGCAAGTGTGACGTCATTGTCTTTGAGGAGAAAGCTCAGTGAATTTTTGTGCTGCCTGAGAAAGCAAATTCGCTGTCACGGGCGAAGCCGTGGTTTGCAGTCATGTGATATTCCTGACCGCCTGCCTTGTAGGTGCGGTCTTTAGGGGAGCATATGAACGGAAGAGGATAGGAGCGTAGCGTTTCCAAGCGTCACCGCATTGCCAGAGATATTCTTTTGCCGTCCAGTTTGATAGAGTGAAGCTCAGCACCGAAAGTGTCGGCTGAGATAGAGAGTTTATCATTTTTTATTTCATAAAGCATAGATCAGACCTCCGAGAGAAAAATTTTATACCTTATTATTATAGCACATTGTTTTGGAGATGGTCAAAACCAAGTGAGCAGTGAGGTTATGAGGTCGGCTGGGGTATGGGCGAAAAACGTTTGAAAAAACTTAAAAGTCTGTTGAAAATTCTGTTCTGATATCAATATTTTAACAGTTAAATTTTATGACTTTGATACAGAATAACTAAAATATTTTCAATTGTTTGTGTAAGCTGACAAAACTTGTGATGACTATTGACTTTAATTTGGAGATAGTCTATAATAAAATGGTAAGATTATTTAATTGTGCAGTGCTTTTTGTTCACAGCTTCAGACTGCACTGAGGAGAAATGATTATGAATATTAAAGAAGCAAAACAACAGATACTTAATGCAATACAAGCCTATCTCATTAAAGACGAATTTGGCGATTACCGAATTAGCATAGAACATCAGAGACCTGTGTTCCTGCTTGGCGCACCTGGTATCGGTAAGACCGCTATCATGGAGCAGATAGCTCAGGAAACTGGCGTGAACCTTGTTACCTACTCCATGTCCCACCACACAAGAGAGTCTGCCCTCGGTCTGCCTGTTATTGTACATAGAAACTACACTGGTGCTGACGTGCAGATATCCGAGTACACACGATGAGTGAGATCGTGGCTACTCTTTATGACACTATCGAAGCTACTGGCATTAAAGAGGGTATTCTCTTCCTCGATGAGATCAACTGCGTTTCCGAGTCCCTTTGCTCCTGCAATGCTCCAGTTCTTGCAGTATAAGGTTTTCGGACTTCATCAGGGTTCCGGCAGGTTGGGTAGTTGTTACAGCAGGTAACCCGCCTGAGTTCAACAAGTCTGTTTCTGAGTTCGATATCGTTACTCTCGACCGTGTTAAGAGGGGTCGAGTGTCAGCCTGATTTCGACGTTTGGAAAGAATATGCTTTACTATGCAGGCGTTCACCCAGCTATCATATCATATCTTGAGCTTTACCCTGACCACTATTATATGGTAGACGCAAGCGATAAGAACAACTACCGCTTTGTTACTGCCCGTGGCTGGGAGGATCTTTCTGAAATGATGCAGCTTTATGAGGAGAGCGGTATCCTTGTTGACCACGCTCTGGCTGCTCAGTATGTACAGAACCCAGAGTTCTCAAAGGGCTTTGCGGAATATTATGACAGATTCAACTACTATCGTGAGAAATATGACGTTGACGCTATCCTCGAGGGCGGCATAACTGCTCAGAACATTGCTGACGCAAGAGCGGCAGGCACTGAGGAAGCTGTGGCTCTTATGAATCTGCTTATGGACGGCATCACATACACAATGAGAAGCTGTATCCAAATGGAGAAGATGATAAGACTTATCCACCCAAGAATGGAAGATATCCTTGTGAAGATAAACAATGGTCTTTCATGCCGTCAGATAATCAGTGAACACATCATGGACTGCAACAAGAGCCTTGACAAGGCGGTAAGAGCAAGAAACATCTCGCCATCTAACAAGAAGATCCAGCACTGGATACTCCACAATCTGGAAGCTTATCTTGATAAGTGTACCAAACGAGGGAAGAGATAACAAAAACCGCTGTACTGTTATTTTGCAGAACTCCTTCAACAATCTGCTCCATGGCGCAAACAACGTTACACAGCAGTCTATGAATGGTCTGAAATACGCTTTTGACTTTCTTGAGAATGCTTATGGCGCTGACAGCAATGTTATGAAGAAGTTTATCGAGGAGCTGAAAATAAATTGCCACACCACAAACTTCATCAAGAAGTACGGCTCAGAGCAGTTCTACAGACTTGCAGGTGAGCCTGTTCAGCAGCCTACCTACAACAACAATCTTTATGACCTTAATCTTACTGATTGCCTTTTAGAGCAGGAATAAGCATAGATAAAAATGAATATTTACGGGCGAACGCATTTTGCCATACATTGTAATAGTTGCATTGTAGGGGGCGAACAGTTCGCCCGTTTTAGCTTTATAGGTAGTTTTCAGATACATATTTGTTAATATAAAAAGCTTGTAATTTGCGAAAAAGTGTGATATAATAACTAAAGAGTGTATAAACGAGAATCAGTGAGGTTTTTACTATGGGCAAGATTTATGATTTAGGCATAGACGTAGGTTCGACCACGGTCAAGACGGTAATTCTTGACGAGGGCGAGTTTATTTATAACAAATATGAAAGACACTTTTTCAAAGGTAAGGGAAACGGTGGCTGAGCAGCTTCGCACTATCAGAGAGCTTTATCCTGATGACAAGTTCAAGATAGCAATAACAGGCTCGGCAGGTCTTGGCATCGCTGAGGCAAGTGGGATCTCTTTCGTGCAGGAGGTCTTTTTCTGCTTTTTATCGCTGTAAACAAGAAGTATCCAAAGGCTGACGTTGTGGTTGAGCTTGGCGGTGAGGACGCTAAGATAATCTTCCTCACAGGGGCGTTGAACAGCGTATGAACGGCTCTTGCGCAGGTGGCACAGGTGCTTTTTATCGACCAGATGGCAGGACTTTTTGGGCGTTACCCCTGACGAGATGAACGACCTTGCTCTTAAGGCAGAAAAAAAGACTTATCCTATCGCTTCAAGATGTGGTGTTTTCGCAAAGTCTGATATTCAGCCTCTTCTTAATCAGGGCGCAAGAAAAAGAGGACATATCTGCGTCTATCTTTCAGGCTGTTGTTGACCAGACAGTTTCGGGTCTGGCACAGGGCAGAAAGATCGGCGGTCAGGTGCTTTTCCTTGGCGGTCCGCTTACATATCTCAGTGCACTGAGAAAGGCATTCAGAACTACTTTGAACCTCGACGAGGAACACGCTATTCTTCCTGAAAATTCTTCATGCTATATGGCTTTCGGTGCGGCACTTCATGCTGACACTCTTGCTGAGGAAATGACTATAGACGAAGCCCTTGACAAGATAGTGAATGCAAAGGCTACTGACAATATCGTGGTAGTCAAGCCGTTGTTTGCAAGCCGTGAGGAATATAATGCTTTCGTGGAAAGACACAAAGAAGTCTGACCTTAAATATGAAGACATCAGAACTTACAGGGGCGACGCTTATCCTTGGCATAGACGCAGGCTCGACAACCACAAAGCTTGTGCTTATCACACCTGACGGAAAGCTTCTTTATCAGCACTACTGCTCAAACAAGGGTCAGCCGCTGGATATAATCGCTTCAAAGCTTGAGGAGATCTACAGCCTTGCTACCCCTGAGCTTAACATAAAGGCTTCTGCGGTAACAGGCTACGGTGAGGATCTTATAAAGGCAGGTCTGGGCGTTGACTATGGTATAGTTGAAACTGTTGCGCACTATAAGGCGGCGGCTTATTTCTGCCCCCTGACGTTGATTTTATCATCGACATCGGCGGACAGGATATAAAGTGCTTCAAGATAAAAAACAACGCTATCGACAGCATTATGCTCAACGAGGCTTGTTCATCAGGCTGTGGCTCGTTCATTCAGACTTTTGCAGGTGCAATGGGATATGATATCGCAGAGTTTGCAAGGCTCGGTCTGTTTGCAAAAAGCGCCTGTGGAACTGGGTTCAAGATGTACAGTGTTCATGAACTCATCTGTAAAGCAGGCGCAAAAGGACGGAGCTTCCGTTGAGGATATCTCTGCAGGACTTTCTTCGTCTATCATCAAGAACGCAGTTTACAAGGTAATAAGAGCCAAGTCTATTGACGAGCTTGGCAAGAATATAGTCGTTCAGGGCGGAACGTTCCTTAACGACGCTGTGCTCAGGTCATTTGAAATGGAGCTTGGCAGAAACGTTATAAGACCTGCCATTGCGGGACTTATGGGTGCGTTCGGCTGTGCGCTTTTTGCAAAAGAAAAAATCTCAGGGCAGGGACGGCAAGTCAGGCGTTCTTACAAAGGCTCAGCTTGAAGAATTTGCTTTACAATTCAAGAGCCGTTCAGTGCGGTGGCTGTGGTGCGCACTGTAACCTTACTATAATAAGATTTAATGACGGCAGAAGATTTACTTCCGGAAACCGCTGTGAAAAAGGGTGCAGGCATAAAGATAACCGACAGAACGGAAAACATGATAGAGTATAAGTATAACAAGATACTCTCTTATGCTGACAACAAGCCTGCAAAGCCTATTGCAAAGGTAGGTCTGCCACTTGCGCTGTCTTATTATGACCTTATGCCGTTTTTCTCAACACTGCTCACAAGCCTTGGCTTTGAGGTGGTGCTGTCTGAGGAGTCAACGAGAGATACATATTACAAGGGTCAGCAAACTATTCCGTCTGATACGGTATGTTATCCTGCAAAGCTTTGTCACGGTCATATAGAGAGCCTCCTTGACAAGGGCGTGGACTTTATATTCTATCCTTGCATGAGCTACAATGCTGACGAGGGTCAGTCGGACAATCACTATAACTGTCCTGTTGTTGCTTATTATCCTGAGCTTCTAAAGGCTAACAATGACAAAGCTGAATGATGATAATTTCATCATGCCTTATCTTGACATAAACATCAAAAAGCACGTTGCAAAGGCAATGGCAAGAGCGCTTTCAAAGTATAACATCACTGCAAAGCAGGTGCTTGAGTGCTAAACAAGGCTTATTCTGAGCAGGTGAGATACCATAGGGGATATCGAGGCTAAGGCGCAGGAGATAATCGCTGAGGCAAGGGGCAAAGGGTCAGAAAATAATCGTTCTGGCAGGCAGACCCACATCGACCCTGAGATAAACCACGGCATACACAAGCTTATCGCTTCTCTTGGTTTTTGCTGTTATTACTGAGGACAGCGTGGCGATGAAAGTGGATACACCCGCACTTGACGTACTCAATCAGTGGACTTACCATTCAAGGCTTTACAGGGCGGCAGAGTATGTATGCGAGAATGATGATATGCAGCTCGTTCAGCTGGTATCCTTCGGCTGTGGTATCGACGCTGTTACAACAGACGAGGTGAGAGCTATACTTGAAGAAAAAGGGCAAGCTTTACACTCAGCTAAAGATAGACGAGATAACGAATCTCGGTGCGGCTAAGATAAGACTCAGGTCTTTGGCGGCGGCACTGGAGGAAAAAGCCAGCGCAAATGCTGAAAAGAAAATGGACAAGGAGGCAATGTAATGGCTGAAAAAGAGATAAAACACGCAGGCTCGGACAGAGTAAAAAAGGTCTTATTTTTGACAAGTCAAGACGTGAGGAATACACTATACTTATACCTGATATGCTTCCTATACACTTCAAGCTTATCATGGCGATATACAAAAAAATACGGCTATAACATGGAGCTTTTTGCAAAACTGCTCACGAAACGTTATAGACGAGGGACTTAAAAACACACATAATGACGCTTGCTATCCTGCGCTTCTTGTTATCGGACAGTTTATGGACGCTCTCAAAAGCGGCAAGTATGACCTTGAACACACGGCTCTGCTTATGTCGCAGACGGGCGGCGGCTGTCGTGCTTCAAACTATATCCACCTTTATAAGAAAGGCGCTGTCAACGCAGTTCCCTGAAGTGCCTGTTCTGTCGCTGAATTTCAGCGGACTTGAAAAGGACGCTTCCATAGATATCACCCCCTGCCATTGCAATGAAGCTTATTTATGCGGTACTTTACGGTGATATGCTCATGCTTTTTGTACAATCAGTGCAAGCCTTTTACGAGATAGAGAAAAATTCTACGGACGAGCTTTTTTGGCAAGGTGGCAGCACAGGCTTGGAAAGCTGTTTGCTACCCCGAGCAGATATATGCACACAAAGAGCATTTACAATGCTATGCTCAAAGACTTTGCGGCACTTCCAAGGACAAAGGAGAAGAAGCCTAAGGTAGGTATCGTGGGAGAGAGATATACGTTAAGTATTCACCCCTTGCGAACAATCACCTTAACGACTTTCCTGCTGTCTGAGGGCTGTGAGCCTAACGTGCCTGGACTGTTGGGGACTTCGTGCTTTACTGTGCGTCTGACGCTATCAATGACGAAAAGCTTTATGACAAAGAAAACCAGCCGCACTCTTATGTACGGCATTGGTTATGATGTGCTTTTTACAAGTTCCAGAAGCAGCAGATAAAGGTCATCAACGAGCAGGGCATTTTCCAGCCGCCTCATGATTTTGAACACCTTAGAAAGTGTGCTGATAAGTATATTAGTCAGGGCGTAAAAATGGGCGAGGGCTGGCTCATCACTGCTGAAATGGCGGCTCTTGCAGAAACAGGCACAAAGAACATAATCTGCACTCAGCCGTTCGGCTGTCTGCTAACCATATTGTTGCAAAGGGTATGTCAAGAACTATCAAGCAGGCTTATCCGGACGCAAACATAGTTGCAATCGACTATGACCCGGGTTGCGACAAAGGTCAATCAGGGAGAACCGTATCAAGCTTATGCTTGCTAATGCGGTCATGGATTAATAAGAGAACCGAAAAAACCCCCTCGGGCTTGGCTCGGAGGGTTGTTTTGTGCAAAAAAGCAGGCTTAATAATTGTAGCTTTTCTGTTCATGTATCTGTTCAGGTGCGATAAAAGCTCAGGGCTTTAAGTTTCTCGGTGACTTTATCCGCTTCGGCTTTTGATACGTTGAAATCAAAGTCGATATAGTCGACTATCATCGTTGTTATATATCGTCTGTATCGTAAGTCGCTTATTGACCATGCTTACTATATTTACTTGGTTCTGTGTTCTTTTAAAGTGGGTAATATATGGTCGCTGATACTCTTTTTGCGGCTGTCAAAGGCGCTGTTAGCCGAATATTATCTGCATGGTCTCATTTAATGAGGGTGTTTTTGTCCACTTGCGGATTTTTGGTGAGCTTGATCTCTAAGGGGAGGACTGGCTTGGCGGCAGCCTCATTGGTGCAGGGGACGCTCTTGATCCGCAGGGCCCAGAAAGGGCTAAGGAATGGAAGCAAAGACGGTAATCGCCATTGTGATGTGTTCATTGTGGGCGGAGCAATCTGGCTAATTTATCCGTAACCGAAAATGCAAAAGTGTCTGGGGGCAGCCTTTTCCGGGCTGTCCCCTTTATACGGAGGTATGTATGCAGAAATTGAGAACCATTGAGGATAAGGTGCGAGAGCCATTCTGAAAAAGGACGAGGAAGCCAGA
>VOFK01002267.1_pt1 | contig 34517 bp, 49 predicted proteins | sample 5384121 | NCBI WGS metagenome assembly VOFK01 (sample SAMN12384730, study PRJNA508395) | human gut metagenome | isolation source: healthy gut J | host: Homo sapiens | reverse complement strand
CGGGCGGAGGCGGTGCAGGTGACAAGCACGGTCGTCTCACCGTATTTGACGAGCACGGCGGCGTTGCACAAGCCTCCGCCATCTTGCCGACCCTCCATGGACAGGGGCGGCCCTCGTACATGATCTCATACTTCTTTGTAGTTGGGGAACTGCTTCTGGGTGATTATCATTTGCTTTCTCCTTTTTTTTTCGGCACTTCCCAATGCTTAGCACCCCGGCGCGGCGCGCACGCCGCCGTCCAAATACTAAAACATCGGGAAAGTGCAGGGTTTACGACAACATAACTGACGGAAAAATATATGGAGACAATATTAAATTGTCCCCATACAAAAAAACCCTTCATAGTCCTCAGACGCCAAGGCGCGATCACTTACGGATGTTCAGCTTGGCGATGATTGCGCGGTAACGCTCGATATCCTTCTTGGCAAGGTAGTCCAGCAGACGGCGGCGCTTTACCGACCATCTTGTACATGCCCAGACGGCTGTGGTCGTCATTGGGATGCTTCTTGAGGTGCTCGGTCAGCCTCGCGGATGCGCTGGGAAAGGATAGCGATCTGGACTTCGGGAGAACCGGTGTCGCCCTCATGGGTGGCGTTGTCGGCAATGACCTGGGTCTTGACTTCTTTGGTGATCATAGTGGTTATACCCCTTTCAAATGATTACTATACCCTGCATCCAGGCTTCGGGCGGAAAGGCGACCGCAGCGGCGGCATGACCCCGAAGCTGAGAGTGCGGGCGCATACTCACGTATAATACCATCGCCCCGGTATAATGTCAAGAATTTTTGTGGCGCGCGGGCGCGGGAATTGCGGGAATTATTTATACGGCCTCGGGTCGTCCGTGCGGCAGAGGATGTAGTCGATGGACACGCCGAAGTAATCCGCGAAGCGTACCCCCGATTGACAAGAGCACACAGGCCTGGCAGCTCGTGAAGCCTGTTTTATGCCTACCGCCGTCCTCCTTCACTTTTTGATATAAAATACCATATATTGAGGTTATTAAAGCGTCTCCGCGAACTCCGCCATGGCGGCAAGCCCGGCGCGCAGAGTGTCCGCGTCGCAGGCGTAGCCGATGCGCATGCTCTTCGGCTGCTCGAAGCAGTCGCCCGGCGTGACGAAGGCCCCGGCGGAGTGGTACATGCGCGTGCAGAACTCATAGGAGGGGATATCGTAATCGTAGTACACCAGCGCGGTGGTGCCGGCCTGCGGCTTCGTGTAATAAAAATGCGGGTGCGCCTTTATCCACTCGTCGAGGATGGCAAGGTTATCGCGGACTATCCCCCTGTTGCGGGCAAGCATCACATCGCTGTGCCGCAGCGCCAGCGCTGCCACGGCCTCGTCGAACATGCCGCAGCTTATCAGGTTATAATCCCTGTGGGAGAGGAAGGCCGCAACGGCGGCCTTGTCGCGGCAGGCTATCCAGCCCAGACGCAGCCCGGCCAGCGAGAACACCTTGGACATGCTGCTGACGGATATGCCCTTTTCATATATGTCGGCGATCGATTCGCACCACTCGTCCTGCTGGGTGAGGTGGCGGTAGACCTCGTCGCAGAGAACGTAGGCCCCGACGGAGCGCGCGATATCGACGATGGCGCGCAGGCGCTCTCCGCTCATGAGCGCGCCGGTGGGGTTGTTGGGGTTGTTGATGCATATCATCTTCGTCTCCGGCGTTACGAGGGCGCGCAGCTCATCCAGATCGACGAGGTAGCCGTTCTCCTGCTTCAGATGCATGACGGCAAGGTCCGCGCCGATGGATTCGGGGATGGAGTATAGCTGCTGATAGGTGGGCATGATGCTGATGACCCTGTCGCCCGGACTTATGAGCGAGCAGAAAACGTGGTGGTTCGCCCCAGCCGCGCCGTGAGTCGGCACGATGTCGCCGGGCTGCACGGTCTTGTAAAGCTTGCACACGCCGCTTTTGAATTCCGGCCGGCCGAAAATATCGCCGTAGGTGAGGCGCTTTGCGCAGAACGCGTCGAGAAACGCCTGCTTGTCCTCCCCCGTCAGGGCAAAAAGCTCATCAAGGGAGACGGAGTCAACGCAGGTCTCGGCGATGTTGTACTTCGCGCCGTCCTCATACTTGTTCATCCACTCTTCCACGGCAAAGGCTTTGATCTTCATGTACGTAACCCTCCAATAAAAATTTAAAAGGGCGTCTGCGCCTGAATCTTATCCGGCCATTGGCCGGAATACCTACGACTCAGGGCAGATGCCCTATTGCGGCAAGCGGCGGTGCCGCATGGCACGCCGGGCCCTCCGCATTACCCCCACCCGGTGGTGAGGGGAAGCATATATATCAGCTTTGAATGCAGTATAGCGCATAATTATGCACCTGTCAAAGAGAGAAAATGCGCGACAGCCGCACATCAGTTTCAGCGAAAATAATGTGCGTGAAAAGACCGCACATATCCTGCGGCCTTTCAGGGGAAAAGTTTGCCGAAAAGCCAGTGAGTGAACGGAGCGGCGGCAAACATATTCCAGAAAAAGGCCATTGGGAAGTTTTTAAGCACAGTTCCGACCCATATTGCCGGAAGCTGCGTCACAGGGGCGCCGGAGAGCACGATGCTGAAAAGCACTGACGCCACAAGGCTCATTGTCGGGCACATTACGGCCACAGTCCCCGCCTGACGCATGAGGCGGCAGAAATATGCATTGTCACGCTCTATGCTGCATACACGCGCCGCAAAGGCCGCGCCCGCCCGGTTGCCCCAGAGATTGGATAAAACAAACACGATAAGACCCATGTCATGCCGCCTCCTTCAGCGCGGCGGGGAACACCGAATTTGTCATGCTGTCAAGCCCGCCCTGTTTTATCGCCACATTGTAGACCTCCATGCCTATCGCCATCGCGTAGGACATGATAAGCCCGAAAACTACACCTTGCTTTTTGCTTTTGATCATTTCAATACCTCTTCCATAAAAAATAAAAGCGTACCGCCCCGAAAGAGGCAGTACGCTTTGCGTCCAATACACAGGTATTTGGCTACACGCAACAGTGTTTTTATCACATTTCAAGCAAAATGTCAAGCGTCACGGCGAAAAGAACGACAGATAAGCTTATCTGTTCTTCATGACGTTTTTCATTCTCAGGCTGTGGTCAAGAATGCGCTTGCGCAGACGGAGGGTCTTGGGCGTGACCTCAAGAAGCTCGTCGTCCGCGAGGAACTCATGCACTGCTCGAGTGACATCTGCTTGCGGCGGAACGAGCCGCAGCGCCTCATCCGAGCCGGAGGCGCGGGTGTTCGTGAGGTGCTTCGTGGTGCGGCAGACGTTCACGGGCACGTCGTCGCTCTTGGGGCACACGCCGACGACCATGCCGCCGTAGACCGGCGTGCCGGGCGTGATGAACATCGCGCCGCGCTCCTGCGCGTTCCAGATACCGTAAGCGACGGCCTCGCCATGCTCCCACGCGATGAGAGAGCCGGTCGAGCGGCGGGATATCTCGCCCTTGAACGGCTCGTACCGCTCAAACACGCTGGCAAGGATGCCCTCGCCCTTCGTGTCGGTAAGGAATTCGTTGCGGTAGCCGAACAGTCCGCGGGACGGAACGAGAAATTCCATCTTCATGCGGTTGCCGACGGGGGTCATTTCAAGGAACTCGCCCTTGCGCGCGCCGAGCCTTTCCATCACTGCGCCCATGTATTCACTCGGCACGTCCACCACGACGCGCTCTATCGGCTCGCACTTCTTGCCGTCGATCTCCTGATACAGCACGCGCGGGGGAGGACACCTGGAACTCATAGCCCTCGCGGCGCATCGTCTCGATGAGGATGGACAGGCTCATTTCGCCGCGGCCGGCGACGTTGAAGCTGTCCGTGCTGTCGGGCACGTCGGTCACGCGCAGGGAGACGTCCTTAAGCGTCTCGCGGAAGAGACGGTCGCGGATCTGGCGGCTGGTGACAAACTTGCCCTCGCTTCCGGCAAAGGGAGAGTTGTTGACGGAGAACGTCATTTCCAGCGTCGGCGCGGAGATCTTCACGAACGGGCAGCGCCTCGACCGCGCCGCGGGCGCAGATCGTGTCGCCGATGGTAACGTCGCCGATGCCGCTCATGGCGATGATGTTGCCGGCCCCGGCCGTGGTCACGGCACGCGGTTGAGCCCGTCAAACTCGTACAGTGAGACGGCCTTTGCCCTGATGGGGGGCTGCGATCCGGCGTGTGGAAGTTGCACACATCGATCTCCTCGTTCTGGCGTGATCGTGCCGCGCTCAATGCGACCGACGGCGATGCGGCCGACGTATTCGTTATAGTCGATACTGCTGACGAGCATCTGGAACGGGGCGGTGTCCTCGTCGCCCATCTCGGGGGCGGGGATGTACTCGAGGATCGTGTCGAACAGCGGCTGAAGATCGGTGCCCGGCACGTCCGGCGAATAGCTGGCCGTACCCTGGCGGCCGGAGCAGAACAGCATCGGGGAGTCAAGCTGCTCGTCTGTCGCGTTGAGATCCATGAGAAGCTCCAGCACCTCGTCGATGACCTCGTGTATGCGCTGGTCGGGGCGGTCTATCTTGTTGACGACGACGATAACGCGGTGGCCGAGCTCCAGCGCCTTGCTGAGCACGAAGCGCGTCTGCGGCATCGGCCCCTCGGCGGCGTCGACGAGCAGGATGACGCCGTTTACCATCTTGAGGATACGCTCCACCTCGCCGCCGAAGTCGGCGTGACCCGGAGGTGTCAACTATATTTATCTTCGTGTCGCCATACCACACGGCGGTGTTCTTGGCCATGATGGTGATGCCGCGCTCACGTTCGAGATCGTTGGAGTCCATGACGCGCTCCACGATCTCCTGATTCTCGCGGTAAACGCCGGACTGCTTGAGCATTTCATCGACAAGCGTGGTCTTGCCGTGGTCAACGTGGGCGATTATTGCAACGTTTCTGAGTTTATCCATATGAATGCGCTCCCTTGCACGGGCGGGAATGTCATGCCGCCCTCAGATTCAGATAATAATACATTAATTTTCAACACAAAACTGAATTTTAACACCTGCATGGCGAAATTGCAACAGAAAGCGCATATTTTTATTCAGTTTTTCGCAAAAATGCTCTCTGCGTACTCCACGACGGAGAGATCCGGGGGTGAAATCCGGGTATTTTGCATCCATTTCCGCGAGGCGGCGGCGCAGACGCGCGCACTCTTCCAGCACCGCGCCGCCGTCGGCGCTTTTTCCTCCCCCGGCGAGGCGGGCGAAGTTCCCGCCCAGCACCGCGGAAAGCGCTGCATCCGAAAGGCCGGGGCCGCGCATGGTGAACGGCGGGCGCTTTATGAGGAAATGCCCGTCGGAGGCGACCTCCTCCTCACCGGTGAGCGTGAGGAAGGCGCGCACGATCTCCGGGCGGCGCAGGTTCTCGGCCTCGTCGAAGGCCTTGTCCTCCCCATGAGCACGCAGCGCCCGCCGATGTCCGTGCCGTAGATTATCCTGTCCGCGTACCGGGCGAAGAATGCGCGCGCCCGCTCCGGCGCGGCGGAGAAGTTTTCGTACATCTCTATCCCCGGCGTGAGGTCAACCGAGACGTTTTCATACCGGTCAAGTATGCCGGAGAGGCGGTCAAGCTGCGCGGACATGAAAAAGAAGTGCGCAAAGACGATGCGCAGGCGCGGATGCCGCGCGAGGACGGACGAGTACCTGCGCGTACTGCGCCTCGTTGTTGATATAGCTGTCGTCGTACAGCCAGCCCTGCGCCACGGCGAAGGCCGGGGCGTGCGCGGCGTCCCAGAAGTTCTCCGGGTCGTTGACGTGCCACATGAAGGGCACGCCCGCCTCCTCCGCCCATGCCCAGAACGGCTCCCAGCAGGGGGCGTCAAAGTCCGGCACGGGGTATAGCCTGCGCATCTGCGGCTTGCCCTCCAGCAGCTTTATCCCGTCACACCCGGCGGCAAGCATCCTTTGCGCAAAGGCGGCCATGTGCGCGCCCAGCGTGTCCGGGTGGAGGTAATATTCGCTCATATCAAGCCCGGTGAAAACGTAGAAGCGGCCGGGGTAAAGCTTTTTCAGCGCGAGCGCCTGCGGCGTCGCCGATATGCACCGGCTGTGCGCCACGGCGTTGACGCAGGCCATGTCCGTGCCCGTGCGCGCGAGGATCTGCGCGAGGCGCCGCGGGTCGAGCTGCGGGGAATTGTGCACATGCGCGTCGATGATCTTCATGCCGTTATACATTGCAAAAGCTCCTTTTATGAAAAGCTCCGGCGGCGCGCTTCGGCGCGGCGGAGAGAAATATGTTGAAATGGCGCGGCGGGATATGTTATATTAAAAAGCGGCGCGGGAAAACGAAGGCCGCCACACAAACGGGTGACGGTCTTGCGTGAAGCTGTAAACTTTCAGAGCCGGCGCAAAAGCGTCACTGCCCTTTGCGGGAAAATAATATACCGGTCCGAGGATTTGTCAACCGCCGCGCCTGCGCCGGACAAGCCCCGGACGGAAGAGAGAGAATAATGTCCGATAACTTTTTTGCCTATATCTCGCGTATGCGCTACATCGGCCGATGGAGCCTCATGCGCAACGCCCTGCCCGAAAACATTCAGGAGCACAGCCATATGACCGCGGTGATCGCCCATGCGCTGGCTATCATCCGCCGCGACGTGTACGGCGTGCCCTGCGACCCGAACGAGTACGCGGCTGTCGCGCTGTACCACGACGCTCGAGATACTCACGGGGGACCTGCCCACGCCGATAAAAAGTACCACAACGACCTCATCCGCGACGCGTAAAAGAGGTGGAGGAGATCGCGTGCACGAAAGCTGCTGGCCACGCTGCCGGACGAGCTGCGCGGCGCGTTTGAGCCGCTTCTGACCGGGGGGGACCCAGCGGCACGCACGACCTTGTAAAGGCGGCGGACAAGCTTTCGGCATACATAAAATGCATCGAGGAGCGCCGCGCCGGGAACGACGAGTTCATCTCCGCCGAGAAGCAGACACGGCGGACGCTGGAGGAAAGCCCGCTGCCGGAGGTGAAGTACTTCCTTGAGCATTTCATCCCCGCGTTCGAGCTGACGCTGGACGAGCTGGGCACCATCGAAGGGAAGGTATGAAGCATGGAAAAAGAGAAGATAGACAGGATAAACGAGCTTGCGCGCCTCGCCAAGGAGCGGGAGCTGACCGAGGAGGAGCTTGCCGAGCGCGCCGTGCTGCGCCGGGAGTATCTTGACGACTGGCGGCGCGGCGCACAGCAGGTGCTGGACAACACCTATGTCGTGACGCCCGACGGGAAAAAGCACAAGCTCCAGCGCCGTGACGGCGGGAAATAACGCGCCGCGCGCTCACGCAAAGAGGGTAACTATTGACAAAATCCCCTCCGCCGCGTATTATGCTGGTAGAGGGGAAATCCTTCGTATATGCTGGGAATTGAAATGAGGTGACAGTGATGATGAAATGCCGCGCATGTTGTTGCGTCTGTTGTGCACGATGTCGCTGTCGCTGTATCCGGCAGGGTCTGTGACCCTGCGCGCTCATCTGCGGCGGCGGTGTTTACCGCCGTTTTTTCTTTGCCCGGAGAAGCCGGGCAAAGAAAAAGCGTATTAAAATAAATCAACAAAATCGAGGTTTGAGGTTTATATATGTTTGACGATCTGAGAGACCATTGCGGCCTATATGGCGCGCGACCCCGCGGCGAGAAGCCCGCTGGAGGTGTATTTCCTTTATCCCGGCCTGAAGGCCACGCGCAGCCACCGCTGCGCGCACTGGTTTTACGAGCATGACATGAAATTCATTGCCCGCATGATATCGCAGGCCAGCCACCGCCGCACCGGCATAGAATACACCCCCGGCGCGAAGATAGGCAAGCGCCTTGTCATAGACCACGGCATGGGCATCGTCATCGGCGAGACGGCGGAGATAGGCGACGACTGCTTGCTCTACCACGGCGTCACGCTGGGCGGCACGGGCAAGGACAGCGGCAAGCGCCACCCCACCATCGGCAACAACGTGCTCATCGGCACGGGCGCGAAGGTGCTGGGGCCGTTCAAGGTCGGCGACAACAGCCGCATCGCGGCGAACTCCGTCGTACTGGGCGAGGTTCCGCCGGACAGCACGGCCGTCGGCATCCCGGCGCGCATAGTGCGCATTGCCGGGCAGAAGGTGGACTATGCGACGGAGGTCGATCAGGTCAGCGTGCGCGACCCGATGGCCGACGAGATCGCCGCCATAAAGCAGCGCCTCGCCGCGTTGGAGAAAAAGGAAGCGGAGTAAAGATACCTCCGGTGAGAATTTGGGATTTTCACCATCTCCCACAAGGGAGATACGAAAAGCCTGTTTTATGAGTTTTTGTACGAACAAAGCCCCTCCATAGCTGGGTGTACGTAAGACAGTATTGCGCTAAGATTGACGAAGCGGCACAAAACCGAATGGAGCTGGATCGTGCCGCAACTGGCAAAGCAGTACGGCGTGACCGAGCAACTGAAAGCTGAAAACCAAATGGAATGGGTGCGGCATATGAACGCTTGCCAAAGGCACAGGCAGAGGAGATTGTGAAAGCGGAATTGATTTATGATTGAGCGAGAAAGTCCGGGCAGAAAACTGTTCGGACTTTTCTCATATATCCAAAATGACGGTAAAATTGTTCACAAATTTATGGTATAATCTAAATACGAAAATTGTGCAACAAATCGGAACTTGTAGGTGCGATTGATGAAAATTATTGAAGTTAAAGAAAATAAAAAACAATATCTTGATTTGCTCCTATTAGCAGATGAGCAGGAAGATATGGTTGACCGTTATCTTGATAAAGGCAAGATGTATGTACTTGATGATAATGGGGTCAAGTGTGAGTGTGTCATAACCGATAAAAGAAAATGACATACTTGAAATCAAGAACATTGCGACAGCTCCAGAATATCAAGGGAAAGGTTATGCAAAGAGCCTTAATTGAGTTTATTGTTAATAATTACAGAGAGCAATATGCCATTCTGCAAGTGGGAACAGGCGATAGCCCACTGACAATACCATTTTATGAAAAGTGTGGTTTTGTCCGTTCGCATATCATATCAAATTTCTTTATAGATAATTATGACCACCCAATCTATGAGAGTGGAATACAGTTGGTAGATATGGTGTATTTGCAAAGACCGTTATAATTTAAATTCAAGTTTATGGAGAGTCACTGTTATGATTAGAGAATTTCAAAGGGATGATATAAATAAAGTTGCGGATATATGGTTGGATACAAATATAAAGGCACATAATTTTATCCCCGCCGAATACTGGAAAGGCAATTTCAAATCAGTAAAAGAAGCACTGTCACAAGCAGAGATTTATGTGTATGAGTATGATACAGAAATACAGGGCTTTATAGGGTTAAATGATGAATATGTTGAGGGCATTTTTGTTTCTGGTGAAATGCAATCGCAGGGTATAGGTAAAATTCTGCTGAATTACGCAAAGAATAAAAGGAATAAGTTGCACTTGAACGTATACCAAAAGAACGCACGGGCAATATCTTTTTATAAGAGAGAAGGATTTGAGATTCAGCATAGTGGCTTAGATGAGGCTACTGGAGAAAAAGATTATGTAATGACATGGCAACACAAATAGAAATTCCGATTTGTCGAACTGGATAAAAATCCCTTTAGGAACTAAAGGCACTTCTACTCCTATCGGGAGTATGTGCGTCCTGCGGACTTTCATTCCCGGTCAGCAGAAGAAAACTGCCCGACCGAGAATGTTGCGTCACTTTCGTTCCGTCAAAGGTGGCTACACCCCTTGCGCCGCTTATGCGGTTATCTATCCCTGTGGACTTGCCGTCCGCAAACGGTTTTGACAAACCGTTTGCCGCCAGCAAGTTTGAAGATTAGACATAAACAAATCCTCCGCATGGTCTAAGCCATACGGAGGATTAACTGCGGACACCCCTCCATCCGGAGGGCTTTTTCTATGCCGGAAGCGCGCTGGCCGCGGGGGAAAGGCGCTTGTAGCTGCGGCGGAAATAGATGATCTCCGCGGCGGCGGTTATCGTCCACGAGAAGCTGTAGAGCAGATAGAGCGACGTGATAGTGCCGAAGTAGGCAAAAAATAGTGTACACCCACACGACGCGGAAAACGCAGGAGCCGAGGATCACAATGACCGTCGGCACGACGCTCTTCCCGAGGCCGCGCGAGGCGGCGATGGTGCAGTCCATAAACGCGGAGATGGGGTACGACCAGCCCATTATGCGAAGCCGCTCCATCCCGGCCTCGACGACCTCCGCCTCATTTGCGAAGAGGGAGAGAAATTCGCGCCCGAACACGAGCAGCAGCCCGCCGAGCAGCGCGCCCGCCGCGAAGGAATACGTAAGGCCGACGAAATAGCTTTTCAGCACGCGGTCACGGTTCCCCGCACCGAGGTTCTGGCTGATGAAGCTGGCGCAGCCTGTGTTGGAACGCGGCCATGACGTTAAAGATGATGGTGTCGGCGTTCGCCGCGGCGGAGTTGCCGGAGACGAGCACGGCGTCAAAGCGAGTTGACGCCCGTCTGCACGAAGAGATTGGCGATGGCAAAAATGGCGTTTTGCAGGCCGGAGGGGATGCCCAGCGACAGCACGTTTTCACACGCGCGCCGGTCAAGATAGCCGCGCGAGAGGTGCAGACGGCAGGCGTCGCGGCGGCACAGCAGATGCCGCACGATGAGCACGGCGGAAAGATACTGGGAGATGACGCTGGCAATGACGCCGTCCGCCGCCATGCGGCAGACGATGACGAAAAACAGGTTGAGGATAACGTTCAGCACCCCGGCGACGGTCAGATACAGCAGGGGGCGCTTCGTCTCCCCGCAGGCGCTCAGCACGCCGTTGCCGAAGTTATATATCGCCATGGCGGGCATACCGAGGGAGTATATTTTCAGATACAGCACCGCGCCGCCGATAAGCTCCTCCTTCGTGTGCAGCAGGGAAAGCAGCGGCTGCGCAAAGGCGATGCCTGCCGCGCCCAGCACAAGGCCGGTGACGGTGCAGATGACGAAGGAGGAATGGATTGTGACGGCCGCGCCCTTTTCGCTGCCCGCGCCGAGCCTGTGCGCCACGCACACATTGACGCCGCTGCCCATGCCGATGAGAAAGCCCGTGAACAACGAGACCAGCAGCGTCGTCGAGCCGACAGCGCCCAGCGCCTTGTAATCGGCGAACTTGCCCGCCACGGCGACGTCGCTGAGGTTGAAAAGGACCTCAAGAAGCTGCGACAGCATCAGCGGCAGGCTGAAAAAGAGTATGTTTTTCCACAGCGAGCCTGTGGTCATTTTTACGGCATGGGCATGGCCCTTCGCGTTCCTGCGCATTCCGCGGCCTCCTGTCATCACAGATAGCTCCGCCGAGACTGTCGAAAAAGTGGCTTTGCCACTTTTTCGAGAAAGCTTCGCTGCGCTCTGCGCCTCAGTTGTCCGCTGATAGCGGACAATTCGACGCTCACTCCGCGCAAAGTGTTTTCCGCCACGCACATGTCGAGGCAGAAAACGAATTGTATTGCTTTCGCGTCTGCGGACGCGAAACTCTGCGAGGCTTTTTTCGACAAGCTGAGCTCCGCCGGGGGCCTATCCCGGCGGAGCTATTGTTATAGCACAGCTTCATGCGCAAAACAAGCCCCAATAATTAAAATTCTGTGTGAAAATATGCACAAACGAAGGGCGTGAAAAGCCGCCGCAGAATGCAGACGGCATTCGCGGCGGCACGTGCGGAAAGCGGCGCGGCGGTCATAAGTACGTCACGCTTATGCGGCAGACCTGGAATTCATCCAGATGGGAGAGCGAGTAGTTGAAGCTGCCCTTTGAAAGCCCGCTCCACCGGCCCATGATGGCGTTGATGTCGTTTATGAAGGCGGTGTACTCATCCCAGCTTTCAAATTGCAGAAGTACGGCGTCGCTGCTGTCGAGCGCGTCGAGCTGGCGGTAAAGCAGCTCCTCCGCCGGGGTTCCGGCCGTGACGAATGAGCCGTTCAGCGCGTGATAGCTCATATTCATGCTCTCACTGCCCGGAACGATGAGGAAGCCGGAGAAAGAGACGCTTTCCGTATATTTATTGCGTATCCAGCGGCGGGAGACGTTGAACGCGCCGTAGTAGTTATAATCGCGGTCGGCGGAGTTGACGTCGTTCGTCACGTCAAGGTCATAATACGTTCCGTCGATGCACACGACGTTCCACGCGTGGCCGATGGGGTTGCCCGGCGCGTTGCCCGCCATGACCATGCAGGAGATGCCCATCTCCTCGCACAGCCACTTCATGGCGAGGCTTATCCCGTCGCACTTGGCCGACCGGTCTCCCAGCGCGCCGTAAGCGGAGCTTGCATTGGGCGCGTCGTAATTGTAAAAGCAGTTGGATGCGATATAGTTATAAGCGACAAGCTCCTTTTCATATTCGGAAAGGCCGTTCGCCTTCTGCGCCACGGCGGCGGCGACGCCGGCGCAGACCCTGTACTCCGCGTCGTACTGCGCTCTCGTCATGGTTAAGGGAAGCTGTGCGGAGACGACGCGGCCATCTGAGTCGGTATAAAACGTGATCTCCGTCGCGGTGGAGAATTGAAGAAGCTCCGGGCACTCATAGGAGAGCAGCAGCATGAGATTGGAAAGCTCATCCCTTGAAAGCGTCTGTGGGAAGGTGCACTGGGTCTCAAAGCTGTCAACGGCCTCATAAAGCGTGCAGAAGTTTTCAAGAAGCCTGTCGTCGAGCTGACCGGAGGTAATAGCGCAGCTCAAAATGCGCGGATAAGCTCCCGTGCGCGCTGCTGCACCGCGCTTAGCGGCTCGGGCGTCGGCTCCGGCGGTTCGGTCTCGGGTGCGGCAGTCTCGACCACGGGCGCAGGCGTCACGGGCGTTTCATCGTCTTGCCGCGCACCGCGCAGATCGCGTGCGAAGAACACCAGCAGCACGCCCAGCGCTGCCGCCGCGACGAACAGCAGCGCCGCCACGGCCCCATATCCGCGCCGCCGCGGCTTCTGCACGCGCACGACGAGCCTCAGCGGTCTTTCGACGATGTCGCCGTAATTTTCATAAAAGCGCGCCCCGTCCACGAAAAGCGCGTCTCCGTCCGAAAGCCCGCCGGGAAGCTCCACCGGCATAGGCTCCGGCGCGCCGGGATAGCGCAGCGTGCGCATGCCGACGGCGCGCCTCGCTTGGCGAGAGCGTGACCGCGACGGAGACATATTCAGTTTCTTCATCGGAGACCGCGGCACCGCACAGGGGACGAGACGCCCCCACGCGTCAGCGCTGTGCCGCAGTATGGACATGTATTCATATAAAAGTGTACTCTCTATATATAGATCTTAATTAAAGTCAGGGGAAATATGATATCACAAAAAAGCGGAAACGGATGAATTGAGTGTAAATTCTCCGCCGCCTATGCTATACTACAATAAATAAGAAAAAAGTGCAAGCGGGGGGAAAGCGAATGAGATTCATACACACGGCGGATCTGCACCTCGGCAAGCGGCTGAACGATGTGCCGCTGATAGAGGATCAGATGTACATACTCGGCGAGATACGGCGCATCGCGCGCGAGGAGCGGGCGCAGGCCGTGATCATCGCGGGGGACATATATCAAAGCAGCTCGCCGCAGGCCGAGGCGATGAGCGCCTTCAACGACTTTGTCACGGCGCTGGCGGAGGACGGAACGGCAGTGCTGGCGATAAGCGGCAACCACGATTCCGCGCGGCGCGTGTCGTATCTGTCGGCGCTTGTCCGCGCGCGGGGCGTGTACGTCAGCGAGGAGTTCACGGGCACGCTGCAAAAAGTGGAGCTGGAGGATGAGCACGGCCGCATCGTCGTGAGCCTTCTGCCTTTCGTAAAGCCGGTAAGCGTCAGGCGCTGCTTTCCTGATGAGGAGATAGAGACCTGTCAGGACGCCGTGGCGGCCGTTCTGCGCCATTCGCCGCTGGACGGCGGCGCGCGCAATGTGCTGGTGTGCCACCAGTTCGTCACCGGGGCGCAGGAGAGCGGCTCGGAGGAGCTGTACGCCGGTGGGCTTGAATGCGTGGACGGGCGGCTTTTCGACGGCTTTGACTATGTGGCGATGGGGCACATCCACCGCGCGCAGCGCGTGGGGCGCGACACGGTGCGCTATGCCGGGTCGCCGCTGAAATACTCCTTTTCCGAGGCGACGCACAAAAAGAGCGTGACCGTGGTGGACATGGGCGAAAAGGGCAGCGTGCAGATAAAGACCGTGCCGCTCACCCGCTGCACGAGCTGCGCGAGGTCGAGGGGTACATGGAGGAGCTGATGGCCGCGCCGTACTCGGAGGACTATGTGCACATCACGCTGCGCGACGAGCTTGTGCCGCCGGATGCGCGCGTGACGCTGTCAACGGTGTTCCCGAACATGCTGCGCTTCGGCGTGAAAAACCCAAGACGGCGGAGGATGAACAGGAGATAGTACAGCAGGATGTGGAGACCAAAAGCGTGGAGGAGCTGTTTTGCGACTTCTATGCTTTGCAGAATAACGGCGCACAGCCGGCGGAGGAGCAGCTCGGCCTCCTGCGGCAGATACTGCGCGAGGAAGGGGGCGCGGAGGAATGAAGCCGCTCAGCTTGACAATGTCGGCCTTCGGCCCGTATGCGGGCGTGACGCAGCTTGACTTCGGCAAGCTCGGAAGCGAGGGCGTGTTCCTTATCACGGGCGACACCGGCGCGGGCAAGACGACGATATTTGACGCGATAAGCTTCGCGCTGTACGGGGAGGCCTCCGGCGGCGCGGAAAGGCGCGCGGCGCGGTCCTTCCGCTCCGACTATGCCGCGGCGGAGGCGGAGACCTATGTGGAGTTCTTCTTCGAGCACCGCGGGCGTGAGTACAGGATAAAAAGAGCGCCCGAGTACGAGCGCAGGAAGCTGCGCGGGGAGGGAACGACGAAGCAGGCGGCCTATGCCGAGTTTGAATGCGCCGAAACTGGCGAGCTTATAACGCGCATAGACGCCGTCAATGCCCGCGTGGGAGAGCTGACCGGGCTCAGCCGCAGTCAGTTTGCCCAGACGGTGATGATCGCGCAGGGCGATTTTTTGAAGATACTCAACGCCAAGAGCGAGGACAGAAAGCGCCTTTTCCAGAAGCTTTTCGACACGGAGGTCTTCGCCGGGATACAGCAGCGCCTGAAGGATATGAACGGCGAGTGTGCGCAGGCGGTGGAGCGCATAAACGCGCTTTCCGAGGCCGAGCTTGCCCGCCTGAAGGACGACATGGACTTTGCCCGCGCAAAGGAGCTGCGTGAACTGCGCACGGATGTGCGCCGTATGGACAAGCTGCCGGGGCTTCTTGAGGAGCGGCTTCGCGCGCGGCGGGAGAGGCTTGACGCGGCCATGGCCGCGGCGGCGCAGGGCGAACAGCGCGCCGCGCTTTTAAGCGCGCAGCTTGCCGAGGCGCGGCACACGAACCGGGAGCTTGACGAGCGGGATAAGCTTGCCCGCGAGCTTGAAAAAATGAACGCCAGCGGCGAGGCCGCGGCGGCACAGGAGGAAAAGCTCACGCACGCCCGGTGCGCCGCCCGGCTTGCCGGGGCGGAGGCGCTTTTGAAAAAGTGGACGGCAGAGAGCGCGGAGAACGCCGCGCAGCTTTCCGCCGCGGAGCAGGCGCTGAAAAAAGGCGAGGCGGCGCAGGAGGAATGGGCCGCGCGCCGCGCGGCGGCGGAAAAGGAGCTGGAGGGCGCGGAAGCGCTCAAGGACGGCCTGCGCCGCATGGCGGAGGCAATACCGCTGCTGATGAACGCGGCGGCGGGGGCCGCGGCGCTGGAAGCACAGCGCGAGGCGGCAAAGCTGTGCCTTGAGGAGAGCCGCAGGCGCGACGCGGAGTACACCGCCGTGAAGGAGCGGTTTTACGCCTCTCAGGCGGGACTGCTGGCGGCGGAATTAAAGGAAGGGCAGCCATGCCCTGTCTGCGGCTCAACTGAGCACCCCGCGCCCGCGTGCCCGGCATATGAACCCGCGACGAAGGAACAGCTTGAACGCGCCGACGGCGAACGCCGCAGGGCGGAGGCACGCGTGCACGCCGCCGCGGCCGAGGCCGCGAAGCGGCAGGCAGAGCTGGAATCGGCGAAGGGGCGGCTTGAAGCATTGGGCTTTACCGGCGGCGAGAGCGCGCAGGAGCTTGAGGGCGAGTGCGCGCGCACAAGAACGGAGATACAGCGCCGCGAGCGCGGCGAAGCGCCCGCGCGGAAGCGAAGCCCGCCGCCCGCGCTTTCGCGCGCAAAGGCGGCGCTGGAGAATGCGGAAAAGCGGCACGCGGACATAGAAGCGGCGCTGGAGGCGCAGCAGGCGGAATTTGCCGCGGGGCTTTCTGCGCTGGGCTTTGCCGGGGCGGAGGAATATGAGCGGGCAAAGATGCCCGCGCGCGATATGGACGCGCTGGACGCACAGCTTCGCGCGCGGCGGGAAAGACTGCGCTCGCTTACGGACAGGCTGGAGGCACTGACGGAAAAGCTCGCCGGGGCGGAACGCGCGGAGCTGGAAGCGCTTGAAGCGACCGCGGCCGCGGCCCAGAGGGCGAGCCGTGCAGCCGGAGAGGCCGCCGCGGCGATGAAGAGCGCCGCGGCCGCGGATGAGGAAGCGATTGCGCGGATAAGAGAGCTTTCCGCCCGCCGGGCGGAACTGGCGCGCTGGGCCGTCGTGAAGGAGGTTTACGACACCGTGTCCGGGCAGGTCAGCCGCCGCGTGAAGATATCCTTTGAGACCTATGTGCAGCAGTATTACTTCAAGCAGGTCATCGCCGCGGCGAACAAGCGCCTGACGGTGCTGACGGACGGGATGTTCGTGCTGCGCGTGAAGGAGGAGGCGCGCAACATGCGCTCTCAGGCGGGGCTGGATCTGGACGTGCTGGACAGAAGCACCGGGCTGTGGCGCGACGTATCGACGCTTTCCGGCGGGGAGTCCTTCATGGCGTCGCTGGCGCTGGCGCTGGGACTTGCGGACACGGTGCAGAGCCGAAGCGGCGGCGTGCGCCTTGACGCGATGTTCATAGACGAGGGCTTCGGCACGCTGGATGAAAATTCATTGCGGCAGGCGATGGAGCTTCTGACGCGCCTCGCGGGCGGGCGGCGGCTCGTCGGCGTGATATCCCACATGGCGGAGCTTAAGGAGCGCATAGACAAAAAGGTCGTCGTGACGAAAAACCGCCGCCGGTTCCGCGTTGAGAATAGAGGCGTGAGGGATGAGACTGAATGGGAGATTGATGGCTATCTTGTCCATAAAGCTGCGGAATTAAATATAAACAGAAGGGCTTGCTGTCTGCTTCACACAGGCAACAAGCCCTTTTGCTGAACGATTTATACTTCAAATTTTCCCCAGTGTCTAGGAATCACTTCGCAGAAGCTCCCCAGACGGGTCTGCGTGAAGCGCGACGTCATGCGTTCGCGTACATTTTGCTGCTGTAGTAATCGAGATAGTCGCCGGATATGACATGCTCCACCCAGCTTTTGATTTTCAAGATACCACCGGATTGTCTTCATGCATGCCGCGCTGGAAGGTGTATTCCGGCGCCCAGCCGAGCGTTGTGGTGATCTTCGTATTGTCGATGGCGTAGCGCCTGTCGTGACCGGGGCGATCCTGCACGTGGCGGATGAGGCTTTCGCTTTTGCCCAGCTCCGACAGGATGAGGCGGACAATCTCGATATTGGCGCGCTCATTGTTGCCGCCGATGTTGTACACCTCGCCGCGCACGCCCTTTTTCAAGCACCGTGCGTATCGCCGCGCAGTGGTCGTGCACGTGCAGCCAGTCGCGCACCTGCATCCCGTCGCCGTAGACGGGCAGCGCCTTGTCGTTTTCGGCGTTGTGCAGCATGAGCGGGATGAGCTTTTCGGGGAACTGATACGGCCCGTAGTTATTTGAGCAGCGCGTGATGTTCACGGGCATGCCGTAGGTGTTGTGATACGCGCGCACGACGAGATCAGCCCCCGCCTTGACGCAGAATAGGGGAGTTCAGGGGCGATGGGCGTGGTCTCGGTGAACATGCCCTCCTTGCCTAGCGCGCCGTATACCTCATCGGTCGAGACCTGGAGATAAACGACGCCGTCCTTATACTCGCGCGAATACTTGTCATCCGGGGCGAGCTTCCAGTGCCGCTTGGCGGCGTCCAGAAGCGTCTGCGTGCCGACGATGTTCGTGGTGAGGAAAAAGCCCGCTCAAGTATGCTGCGGTCAACGTGCGACTCGGCCGCGAAGTGCACCACGGTGTCAAACTCGTACTTTGCGAATATATCCTCCACAAGCTGCTTGTCGCGTATGTCGCCGTGGACAAAGCGATAGCGCTTATCGTCCTGCACTGGCAGAAGATTTTCAAGGTTGCCCGCGTAGGTGAGCAGGTCGAGATTCACAAGAAGCTCGATATCCTGCTTTTCCCGCAGGATGTACTGCACGAAGTTGGAGCCGATGAAGCCCGCGCCGCCCGTAACAAGAATTCTTTTCATATTTCCTCCTCCGCGACCCTTCTGAGATACTGGCCGTAGTCCGTTTTAAGCATGGGCTCCGCCAGTGCGAGAAGCTTTAAGCGCGCGGTTTATGTAGCCCATGCGGTAGGATATCTCCTCAAGGCAGGCGATGTAAAGCCCCTGCCGCTTCTGCACGATCTGCACGAAGTTTGCCGCGGCAAGCAGATTTTCATGCGTGCCGGTGTCCAGCCACGCAAGGCCGCGCCCGAAGAGCTTGACCCGAAGCTGCCCGCGGCGGAGATATTCGTTGTTCACGCTGGTTATCTCAAGCTCCCCGCGTGCCGACGGCTTTATGGACTTTGCGATCGAAACGACCTGATTATCATAAAAGTAAAGCCCCGGCACAACGTAGTTCGACTTCGGGTGCGCCGGCTTTTCCTCGACGGAGAGGACGTTCAGATCCTTGTCGAACTCGACCACGCCAAGCCCCTGCGGCTCCGGCATGTAGTAGCCGAATATGACCGCGCCCTCTGTCAGCTTCGCCGCGTCCTTCACGCCGATTGAGATGCCGCCGCCATAGAAGATATTGTCGCCGAGGATGAGGCACACGCTGTCGCTGCCGATGAAATCCTCGCCTATTATAAACGCCTCTCCCGCAATGCCGCGCGGCGCATCCTGCACGGCGTAGCTCAGCTCAAGGCCGAGGCTGTGCCCGTCGCCGAAAAGCTCTTTGAATGCGCCGATGTCGCGCTCAGTCGAGATTATAAGGATCTCCCTTATCCCGGCCAGCATCAGCACCGACATGGGGTAATATATCATGGGCTTGTCGTATATGGGCAGGATCTGCTTTGAAATGGAGCGGGTGACAGGATAAAGACGCGAGCCTGTGCCGCCGGCCAGAACTATACCTTTCATGTGAAAGAGCCCCTTTCTGCGCAAAATATCTGAAAATGTCTGATTAAGTATAACCCAGCCGTGCAGATAATTCAAGCGTGGTTTTTTGACAGGCTGAAAACGCCCGCGCCGAAAACCGGCGCGGGCGTTATGACGACTGTCGAAAAAGTGGCCTCGCCACTTTTTCGAGAAAGCATCGCTGCGTTCTGCGCCTCTGTTGTCCGCTGATAGCGGACAATTCGACGCTCACTCAGCGTAAAGTGTTTTCTGCCACGCACATGTCGCGGCAGAAAACGGATAATATTGATTTCGCGTCTGCGGACGCGAAACTCTGCGAGGCTTTTTGACAAGCTGAAAAACGCCCGCGCCGAAAACCGGCGCGGGCGTTATGTGTGATATGTGCTTTTTCCGTATCAGTACTCCAACAGCGGGGCGGAGCCGTCATCCTCGCATTTCGTGATGGCGCGTATCTCGGCGACGTAACTGTAGCTGTCGTCCACCTTCACGGTGAATCTGTCGCCCACCTTTTTGCCGAGCACCTGCTGCCCCTGAAGGGCGACTCCTTGCTGATGAGGCCGAGGCGCGGGTCACAGCGCACCGTTGTGACGACCTGGATGATGTCCGTCTCGTTGTCCTCCGGCATGTATATCTCCACCCTGTCAAAAAGGCCGACCTCGTCGGCGCGAGAGGTGTCGGAAATGACCTTTGCGGACTTTATCATCCCCTCAAGGTATCTTATGCGGCTGCGGTTCTTGTTCTGCGCCTGCTTTGCCGCCTTATACTCGAAATTCTCACTCAGATCGCCGAAGGCGCGCGTGCGCTTGACCTCCTCGATGAGCTCCGGCATAAGCTCCAGCCGGCGGTAGTCAAGCTCCTCCTGCATCTTGCGGATATCCTGCTTTGTCGTTCGTTATGCATAATATTCTCCGTCCTTAAATATCCACGCTTACCGTGTCAAGGCCGTTCTTCTCAAATTCGTTGAGGAGGTAACCTCCATCCGCGCGGTAAGCCTGTCGTACCTCGGGGTCAGAGTCCTCAAGTCCCAGATCCCTGCGCGCCAGCTCCTCGGAATGTTATAGAACACGGCGTCCTCATAGTCGGCAATGGCCTCGTGTATGCCGCCGTCCTCATAGGCCTTGGGGGAAAATGTGGCCGTGCCACATCTGCACCAGCGAACGCATCCCGTTGGCCGGGCACAGGGCGAAAAGCTTCTCCTGCATGAGATCGTAATCCTCAAAGCGGTCGTCGCCGCGTGTTGAGTTCAGTATCCAGTTGCCTATATACACCATGTCAAGCAGCCGCCTGAACTCCCTGTCAGAAAGCTCTATATTCATACCGTCGCCTCCTTGGGCTTTTTTAAGCCAGTCTATTATATACTTATTATAGCATTAAGCAAGCCATAATTCCACAAGTCTTATTAAACAAATTTTGCTTGTATTGCGGTGCCGATTGCGGTACAATAAGCCGTCAGTCAAAATTCAGGTCATAATGGAGAAGCAAATGGACAACAGACCCGTTGGCATATTTGATTCCGGGCTGGGCGGGCTGGCGTCGTTCAGGACGCTGAGAGCGCTTCTGCCGGATGAAAACATAATATACTTCGGCGACACCGGACGCAACCCCTACGGCGTGCGGCCGCAGGAGGAGCGGCGCATGGCGCGGCAGGATATGGAGCTTGCCGCCGCCCTCGGGGCAAAGGCGATAATTCCGCATGCGGCACCGTGTCCAGCACCGCGCCCGACGTTCTGGCGGGCTTCCGCCTGCCGGTGTACAACGTGATAGACGCGTCGGTGAAGAAGCTGGCCGCCGTGCCGGGCGATGCGCCGCTGGGTGTGATCGCCACCAGCGCAAGCATAAAAGCGGCGCATTCCGCCGCCGGCTGGAGGCGCTGTGCCCCGGCCGGGAGATCGTGGATATAGCCTGTCAGGACTTCGTGCGCCTTGTGGAGACGGGGCACACCGCCGCGGGCGATGAGCAGCTTGCCGCCGCGGCGGAGGAATACCTTGCGCCGATGCGCGAAAGGGGCGTGTGCGCGCTGCTGCTGGGCTGCACGCATTTTGACTTTGCCGCGGACGCCATCCGCGAATGCGGCTGGCGGGGCGGCGCTCGTGAGCGCCGCGGGCTGCGCGGCGGAGAGCATGTGCGCTTATCTTGAGGAAAACGGCCTTACGGGCCGCGGCGGAAGCTCTGAGTTTTACACCAGCGGCGACCCCGCGGAATTCGCCGCGCACGCCGAGGGGCTGCTTGGATACGGCATTGCGGGGCATGTGCACGCCGCGAGCGCCGACGGTATGGAGGACGGAGTATGATGAGAGACGTTGTGATCTCCATGCACAGCATAGAGGGCTGTGACACGGACGATCAGGGCATTGTGGATTTCAGCACGGACGGGCACTATTTCAAGGATGGCGACACGTCCTGCTTCAGCTATCTTGAAACGGATGTGACCGGGCTTGAGGGCACGCGCACGAGCGTGATAGTGCGGCCGGATGAGGTCGTTGTCGATAGGGACGGCATGATAACCGGGCGGATGGTATTCCGCGAGAGGGAGAAGAACTCCTTTCCCTCTATTCCACGCCCTACGGCACGACGGCGACGCTCGGCGCACGAAAAAAATACGCCACAGCTTCAATGACCGCGGCGGCGAGCTTGAGGTGGACTATGTGCTGGATATGGAGCACACGGTCGTATCCAGAAACAAGTTCTTCGTCCGCGTTGAGGAACAGAAGGAACTGAAAATGTGAATGCGATCCGCCGGGGCAAGCGCCCGGCGGATATTTGTGCTACAGCAACGATGCATAAATGCTCCTCCGGATCATTTACCGGAGGAGCAAGAACAGTTTGTCAAAAAAGCCTCGCAGCGTTTCGCGTCCGCAGGCGCAGAACGCAGCGATTCTTTATCGAAAAAGGCAAAGCCACTTTTTCGATCTAAATGCTCCTCCGGGGCATTTCCCGGAGGAGCAGAGAGGCTTATTTGCAAAAACTGAGTGTAGTAGTCATAGCCGATGATATGCTGCACGCCGTAATACCGGGCGAGATATCCGTTGACCCAGTCGATGCTGGAGGGGAACTCCATATCGTGCGCGACGCTGTATTTCGTTGCGCCGTAGAGCCCGGGCAGAAGCACCTCGGCCTCACCGGCGTCGCGTGCGGCTATTATGGCGGCCTCGTTCGCCTTGAACTGAGCGAAGGTGGACACGATGTCCGCCGAACCTAGCACGCCGCAGTATATTGTCACGGCGCACAGCAGCGCGGCCATGCACCGCAAAGCGTGAGGACGCAGCTTCCGCCGCGCGCAAGCTCGAACAGCAGCATGACATCTGCAATGATAAGGAACACCGCGGCGGGGGAGGCGCAGCGCTCAGGATATATCCTGGCCAGCACCATGACGCCGTTCGCGGCGAGAAAGCCGAGGAAGAACACGCCCGCGAGGATGAGCTTCTTTGTCTCCGCCCTCTTGGCAAGACAGAGGACGAATGCGATGATGAACACGGCGATGAGAAGCGCGAAGAAGCGGAAGTATTCCATCATGTTCACAAAGCTGCCGAAGAAGTTGATGAGACTGCCGGCGGAGCTTTTAACGCCCGTTTCGGCGGGACGCGTCGCCATGAAGAGAAGCCCGGCGAAGGAGGATATCGCCCCCCCGCGATGTATGCCCAGCCTGTGCGCCGCTTTTCATAAAAGCGCGTCAGCAGCATGAACACGACGGCAAGCATAAACGAGGCGGAGGACATCGTCTCCTGAAACGCGCCGCAGATGAAGGCAAAGACGATGAACGCGAGTTTTGCCGCCGCGCCGTGAAGCACATCCCCCTCCCAGAAGAGACGGAAGTACGGGAAGAGGAATAAAAGATTCAGCACGATAGCCCAGAGGTAGTTTATCGACCCGTCAAGCCACAGGCAGACCTCGCCGAAGGCGGGCATCAGCACGAACACCGCGCAGAACGTTACAAGATATACTGCCGGGCGCGGCCGCGCCCCAAAGCCAGAGAGGCAGGCCATCAGCCAGATGAGCAGCGTGAACATACCGGCGTTGACAAAATTGAACACCGGCTTGGGAAGAAGCTCAAAAAGCTGGACAAGGCTGTGCGCGGCGAGGCGGCCGTTGAGTATCTCGGCGTGCGCGGCCATGGACGGGACGATGTCCGCGATGCCTGTCAGCGGCGCGGAGTTATCGAAGCGGAAGTGATAGGCAAAATCGTCCGCCTGATATGGCGTGAAGCAGTTGAGCACGAAAAGAAACGCGAACACGAGCGCAAGCGATATTATCATGGCCCTGCGCGTGGTTAAGTTCTTCATTGAATCTACGTCCTTCGGTAATTATTGTCGAATAATGCTATTATAAAATGAACGGATGCGCTTTGCAACCAAAACCCATATTCTTTTTTTATAAACAACACTGCCTCCGGCCGATAGCCGGCCGGAGGCAATATATTACACTACGCGACTACGCGTCTATGCCCTTACCACGCCTCGCTGTCGTCGAAATCGACGAGCGTCGGGTCGAGCGGCTGCTCGCGCAGGACGGAGGTCATATAGGAGTTGACCTGATTGCGCATGTCGCGGCGGGATATCGTGCGGCAATCCATCAGATCCTGCTGCACCCAGATGAAGTTCAGCTTCCTCTCGCGCGCCTGATCGTCGAATATGCCCTGAAGCCCGTCCATGCCCTTGCAGGATATCTGGTCATACATGATGATGGTGTCCACGGCGTATTCCTTCGCCACGCGCCACATCTCGTCCACGGCGTTTTTATAGCCGCCCTTGGTGTGCTTGCGCATGGTGGTGCGCTGGAACGTGAGGGCAAGCCCCTCCAGCGCCTTGCGCGGGGAGGACGTGTCGATAATCTGCTGGGAGATGTGCGTTTCCATATCCATCACGCACACGATGCCCCAGCACTGCTCAAGCCAGTTGGCAAAGCTGGTGTAATAGTTGGCCGGGCACGACCACACAAGCGCCTTGTGGCGCATTTCACGCGCGCAGGGCAGGCGCTTTTCATAGCTGGTAACCGCCGTCATGAGCGCGCGCGCACCTTTTCATCGGCGCGGATGAAGCGCTCGTCCGTGCCGCCGTGCAGATGGAAGGAGTACATCCTGTAAAAAGCCACGGCGTCGGCCCCGTCACCTGCGGATAGCGCGTGCGGTTTATCTCCCACAGCTCCAGATGGAAGCGCGTGACGGCGTTGTATTTTTCAAGCCCGGCGAAGAACGCGTCCCAATCGAACTTCTCGCCCGTCTGCTCCTCAATGAAGCGGATGCAGCCGAGGATCTCCTCCACGGCGTAGTCCTGCGCGTCCACATCGTCGTAGCGCAGCGGCACGCCCAGCTCATAGGTCGGCAGCCTGAAGTACCTGTCCTGATAGGCGCTGGTCATGACGCTGCCGTCGCAGGGCATGTTGCAGGAGATGAAGCACTTGCCGAAGATGGGATAATCCCCCTCGACGGCGACGCCGGCCTCCGCGGAGGGCAGGGGCACACGTCCGACGGTACGCCGTAATTTTCAATGGTGTCCAGATACACCGGCGGAAGCTGCTGGTTTATCATGGAGGCGAGGAATATGGGGATGGTCTGCACGGGGATGCCGATGAGGTTGGGGAAGCCGGCCATAAGCTCCGTAGGCACAAGCTCGTCAAGGCAGACGATACGCTCCGCCAGCGGCTTCTTCCCGCCGATGCTGAGGTCGGCGTCAAAGGTGGTGGAGATGATGTCGATTGTGTGCTTGACGATGACGTCATAAAGAATGTGCGCCGCACGAAGCTGCACGCCGCGGTTCCCCTCAAGCTGCCTGTCTATGAAGGCGGGCACCGTGAGATACGTCGCCATCCAGCGGTATTTCCACAGCCCCTTCACCACCTGCACCGGGGAGCGCAGCACGAAGGCGATCATGTCCTTCCACGTCGTCAGCCACCAGCCGAAGTCATACACCGTGTCGCGCAGGCCGCGCCATTCGCGCGCGTTTTACGGATGCCCGTCCTGTCCTGATATGTATTGCCAAGCCCTTTCATTTCACTTGCCCTCCTTCGCCGCGGCGATGCGCTTTATCTCAAGGCTTTCCACGAATGCCTGCACGCGCGTGCGCAGCTGGCCGGAGGCGTTGCCGGTATACTGCCTGTCCACGCACACGCTGGGAATGCCGAACTCCTCCGTTATGACATGCGAGGCGAGCGGGCGCTCATACCCCCAGTATTCGCAGAATTTCAGCGCCTCGTACAGCACGCCCTCCGCCTTGTATTCCCGCACGAGCTGCCGCACGTACTCGCGCCGGCCGAGCACCATATCGCGCTGCATATAGCGCGGGCACTGACTCGTCGTCTGATAAAAGCGGCAGACCTGCGTCAGCGCGCTCTCGTCGTCCGTGAGGGGGGGGATCTCCTGCCGTCCGGGGAGGGAGCCGAAGCAGAAGCGGTCCGCCACTATGAGCGCGCCGGACTGCTCGACCGTCTTGGTGAAGTCCGTGTCGTCTATCTCGGAGCCGACGACGACTATCCGCGCACGGAAGGGCGGCTTTTCATCGACTGCGCGCCCCTTTATCTCCTCAGCGTCTCGCGCAGCTTCGGCAGGATGAGCGCCTTCGGACAGCAGTAGGACACAAAGGCACAGCACGGGAACTCATACCCCGTCACGGGCGGAGAATCGAGCTTGCGCAGATCGCCTATCTCGCTTATTATGCGGCAGAACCTCGTTATGCTCCCGCCACGGCGCGGCGGATGGACGCGTCGGATATGTCCGTGCCGTATCTCTCGTGCAGCGGCTCCAGCAGCTTTTGGTGAGCTGGTTTTCATAGTGCCGGAGTCCGTGCTCCGTCACCTTGAAGGGCACGTCCACATATGAGACGAAGAATGCCGGCCTGTCCACAAGCTGCAAAAGCTCAAAATGCTCCAGCGCGCGGTTCATTTCCGAGCAGGTCTCCGTTCCGGCCAGCGCCGAAAGGAAGCTGTACCCGCCCTCAATGCCGCGCTCCACCAGCGCCTTGAGTAGCCGCACAGATAGTTCGTGAGATAATAGGTGGAGATGTCCATCGAACCCGTGTGCGGCGCGCGCAGGCGCACGGAAAAGCAGTTGTCCAGATTCAGAAGGACCTCTGGCATGTGATAGCAGGTGTAGCCCACGGCGGCTGCCCCTGCGCGTCCGCCGCGCGCACAAGCTCGTTCGCAGCCTCGTCCAGAAGTCCTTCAAAGTAGATGAGATGCTTTAGGTCTCTCATTGCCCTTCCCCCAGTCGTGATATATTTTGTTTTCCGGTTAAAATTTTACCCTCGGTTGACAAGGACACACACGGTTTTGACGGGCAGAAAGAACGCCCATACATCCTCAAAGGCCTTGCAAATACACAAAGTATTCCCTGCGGCCTTTTCGTCGTCTGGCCGCTTTTCTGCCTCGCCAAAACTGCTTTGCACCTGACAGCGATGGATTTGCGTGTGATTTTTGACTTTTTTGAGACGCAGATGTGTCGTAACCCATCAAGACGAAAAGCACGCCCCACCTCACGTACTCCGAGCAAAGCCCAGCGAAGCGGGTTTGCGAGGAAAAAGGAAGAAGGAGCGAGCATAGTGCAGTTTTCGCCGCAAGGTGGAAACGGAATGGTGCGAACTTCTTCTGACGCGTCAGGCGTGTATGCTCTTGTTAACCGAGGGTATCTTTTAACCGATTATATCCGACCGGGGGAAGCCGCGTCAAGCAGATATTGCGCGAAATATCTGCAAAAACTGCGCCGGGGCGCTTACAGCGAAAGCGCGTCGATAAGCTCCTTTGCCGACAGCGCGAGGGAGCGGGCGAATTCCGCGTCCTGCGACGAGACCGCCACGCGCACGGCGCTGCGCGCGGCAAGCGGAGAGATGTGCAGCCTGTAGCCGCGGCCGTTGAGGCGGATGCCGTCGGTATAGTCCGCGCCCATGTCCAGCATCGCCTCGCTCAGCGCGCCCATGAGCGCCGCGCGGTCATGGCAGGCGCAGTCAAGGTACGCGTCGCTCTCCTCGCTGTCCGCCCTCGGCGGCCTGCGTGCGGGCGGCAAAGGCCGCGCCGGCTCAAGCTCCAGCTTCCTCCAGCGTCCACGCAGCAGCGGTAATAGGAAAGCGGGCTTCCCACGTCGCACCAGTAGCCGCCCGGCGTCACGCCCAGCAGCTTCTCCCCGCGCGCAAGCAGCAGGGGGAAAAGCTCCTTGGCAAAGTCGAAGGGCTGACCGGCGGGAACGGCGCGCATGGCCCGCGGGGAGAGGACGTATATGCCCGTGTTCACAAGGTCCGTCACGACGCGGCCCCAGCACGGCTTTTCTATGAAGCAGCGCACGTTGTCCTCACTGTCCGTGACGACAAGGCCGTAGCTGAGCGGCTCCGGACTGCGGCAGAGGGCGAGCGTCGCCGCGGCGTGCGCGGAGACATGCGCGGCAAACAGCGCGCCGAGGTCCATATCACAGGCCGCGTCGCCGCTTATGACGAGGAAGTCCTCATCCCCGAAGAAATCCGTGCAGTTTTTCACGCCGCCGGCCGTGCCGAGGGGCTCATGCTCGACGCGGTACTGCATATGCACGCCGAAGCGCGACCCGTCGCCGAAGTAGCGCTCTATATCCTCCGCGCGGTATTTAAGCGCCGCGCAGATATCCGTGAAGCCGTGCTTTTTCAGCAGGCGCACTATATGCTCCAGCATGGGCCGCCCGAGAAGCGGCACCATGGGCTTTGGCGTGTCTCCGGTCACGGCTTTCAGGCGTGTGCCCTCTCCGCCCGCCATTATGACAGCTTTCATTGCGATCACTCCCGATTGCTTTTAAAATATTATCCGCGCGAAGATATAAATTATTTGTTGTAAACACAATCCAGGTTTGGTATAATACTATATTACTGTGGGTCCATAGTTGTAATTATTATCGTCTGTTCCAGATTCAGGGAGGTGCAGGTGTGGATAAAAACCTGAAAAAAAACTGGCGGAGCCGGGCGTAAGGCTGCATCTTGTCATCCTTGTGATATTTGCCGCCGCGTCGCTGTATTTCAAGCTGTACGAGCTTGCCGCGGCGGAGGCCGGCGTTATCCTGCTGCTGCTGGTCTACGGCTTCTTTGCAAAGCGGAGCCGGGAGAAGCGGCTTTCGGCCTGTATAGAGGCTATCACCTATGACACGGAGAACTCCAAAAGCAGCGCGCTTGTGAACTTCCCGATGCCGATCGCCGTGTTCCGGCTGGACGATTCGCGCATAATCTGGGGAAACGAGATGTTTTTTCAGCATGTGCGGCACGCCGGAGGCGCGCATCGACGCGCGTGGCGGATCTGGTGCCGCAGTTTACGGGGAAGTGGCTGCTGGAGGGCAAGACGCAGAGTCCGGAGCTTCTCACCGTGAACGGCAAGAAGTACAGATTACAGGGAAGCATCGTCCACACCGGCGCGGAGGACGCGGAAAACGTCTCCATGGGCATAGTATATTGGCTGGACGTGACCGAATATGACAATATCCGCATAAAATATGAGGAAACGCGCCCCGTGGCCGGCGTCGTCGTCATAGACAACCTCGACGAGCTTTTCAAAAACCAGACCGACAGGATAAAAAACGACATCCGCGACGCCGTCGAGGACAGGCTGCGCCAGTGGTGCGAGGAATACGGCGGCATCCTGCGCCGCTTCGACAGGGACAGATACCTCGTCGTGTTTGAAAAGCAGGATATCGACCACATGAAGCTCGACAAGTTCAAGATAACCGAGGAGATGCATCAGGTCGAAAGCCCGAACGGGATAAACGCCTCCGTCAGCATCGGCTTCGGCATGGACGGGACGAATCTGGGCGAGGCGCTGCAATTTGCCGACGTCGGGATAGAGCTTGCGCTGTCGCGCGGCGGCGACCAGACGGTCATAAAGGATCGCGTCAGCTTCCAGTTCTTCGGCGGGCGCGGGCTGGAGGTCGAAAAGCGCACGAAGGTCAGATCCCGCAATATGGCAAACACCCTTGCAAAGCTCATGCACGACTCAAGCCGCGTGCTCGTGATGGGGCACCGCTTCGCGGATCTTGACGCGGTGGGCGCGGCCGTGGGCGTGTGCTGCATCGCGCGAAGCTGCGGCGTCAGGGCGAACATCGTCATAGACAGCAACAAGAACGCCGCCCACGCGCTTATAGAGCACATGCGCGCCGAGGCGGAGTATAAGGACTGCTTCATAAGCCCGCAGGACGCGCTGCTGCGCGCCGACGGAAGAACGCTTCTGGTCGTGGTGGACACCAGCCGCCCCGAGCAGGTCGAAAACCCGGAGCTTTTGTCCATATGCAGCCGCGTGGCGGTCATAGACCATCACCGCGTCGCCGCGACGTATATCCAGAACGCGGCGCTGGGCTTCATAGAGGCCTACGCGTCCTCCGCGTGTGAGCTTATTGCCGAGATGCTTCAGGAGCTTATAGAGATCGGCGACATCCTTAAATGCGAGGCCGACGCGATGCTTGCCGGCATCGTGCTGGATACGAAGAGCTTCACCCTGCGCACGGGCGACAGGACCTTTGAGGCCGCGGCGTACCTGCGCCGCGCCGGGGCGGACACCGCCGAGGTCAAGCGTTTCCTGCGCACGGGCATGAAGGACGCCGTCGCGCGCTATAAGATAATGCAGAGCGCGGAGCTTTTTACCGCGGCGTCGCCGCCGCGCCCCTCGGAGGAGAGAGAACCGCATCGTCGCCATCGCGCAGGCCGCGGACGAGCTGCTGAACATATCCGGCGTGGACGCGTCCATCGTCGTTGCGCCTTGCGACGAGGGGTACATCAGCGTTTCCGCGCGCTCAATAGGCGAGGTGAACGTGCAGTGCCTTATGGAAAAGCTCGGCGGCGGAGGGAACAGGAGCGCCGCGGCGGCGCAGATAAAGGACAAGAGCCTGCCGGAGGCCGTCAACAGCGTTTACGCCGTCATAGACGACTACTTCGGCTGAACCGCGCACAGCGCATATAAACACATATCAGAAACGTATATCACGGCGGCAGGACCGCATGGAGGAGCATTATGAAAGTTATATTCAACGTCGATGTAAGAGGTCAGGGCAAGAAGGGCGAGCTGAAGGAGGTCTCCACCGGCTACGCAAGGAATTACCTTCTGCCGCGCAATCTTGCGACCGAGGCCACGCCCGACAATCTCAACGCCTTCAAGCTCAAGGAAAAGGCGAAAGCCGCGCAGATAGCCAAGGAAAAGGCGCAGGCGGAGGAGTACGCCAAGAAGCTGGGCGCGGTGCAGGTCACCGTGCGCGCCAAGGCCGGGGCAACGGCAAGCTTTTCGGCGCCGTCACCTCGCAGGAGATATCCGACGCGCTGAAAGAGCAGTTCGGCATGGACATAGAGAAGAACAAGATAGTTCAGGCGGAGCCTATCAAGAGCTACGGCAGCTACACCGTCAAGGCGAAGCTCGGCTATGAGATAAGCGGCAGCATAAACGTGCTGGTCGTAGAGGGCTGATGCCGGGCCGGACCCGGTCTGAAAGGAAACACCCATGGAAGAACTCTTAGGCAGAAAAACGCCGCACTCCGCCCCGGCGGAGCAGGCCGTCGTCGGCTCGATGCTGATAGACCCGAGATGCATTCCCGATGTGCTGGAAAGGCTGAAGGGCGACGAGTTTTACATCAAGCTCAACCGCGACATATATGAGACCATGGCGGCGATGTTTGCCTACGGGCAGACCATAGACCCCGTGACGGTGCTTGACCAGATGAAGGTCAGGGGCGTGTACGACGACAGCTGCGACAGCTATATGGCGGAGGTCATGCGCATCACGCCGACGGCGTCCAACGTCATGGAATATGCCGCCATCGTGCGCGACAGGGCGCTGCTGCGCCGCCTTGCGGAGACGGCGGATGAGATAAACAACATGGTCTATGAAGGCTCCGGCGAGGCGGAGACCATGCTGGAGGCGGCGGAGAGAAAAATATATGCCCTGCGTCAGGGCAGGAACGTCGGCGGACTGATGCCGATATCCGCCGTCGTGCAGAACGTCTTTGACGAGCTTTCCGAGGCCGCGGCCTCCGGAAGCAAGATCCCCGGTCTGAGCACGGGTCTGCCCGACCTTGACAGGACCATCCTTGGCCTTAATAAGTCCGAGCTTGTGCTTATCGCCGCGCGCCCCGGCATGGGCAAGACCAGCATCGCCCTGAACATCGCCCTGAACGCGGCGATGACGCTGCACAAGACGGTGGCGATATTCTCCCTTGAAATGTCGAGGGGAGCAGCTCACCTCAAAGCTCCTTTCCGCGCGGCGCTCGTGCCGGGGGCAGGGGCTTGACGGGGCAGCTCACGGAGCAGCAGTGGCGCGCCATTTCAGAGGCCGCGCAGGCTCTCAGCGCCACGGATATAAGAATAGACGACAACCCCACCCTGACCGTGTCAGACATGAACGCCCAATGCCGCCGCGTGCCGAATCTCGACCTTGTCGTGATAGACTACCTTCAGCTCATGCAGTCCGCCGGCAGCGGGCACAGCTGGTCGAACGAGAGCCGCACTCAGGCGGTCAGCGACATAAGCCGTATGATGAAGATCATGGCCAAGGAGCTGAACGTCCCGGTCGTGTGCCTGTCGCAGCTCTCCCGTGCCAACGAGTCAAGGCAGGACAAGCGCCCCATGCTCTCCGACCTGAGAGAATCCGGCGCGATCGAGCAGGACGCGGACGTCGTCATCGGCCTTTACCGCGACGGCTATTACAACAAGGAATGTGAAAAGCCCAATCTCGCGGAGGCCATAGTGCTGAAAAACCGCAAGGGCGAGACGGGAACCGTGCAGCTGGCATGGCTGCCGGAATACACGTCCTTCGGCTCGGTGTCAAAGATCGATGAGTGAGGCCATTTTTGGAAAGTTCTGCCTCCCCGGCGGCTGCCGGCGTGTGCTGTGCGCCGTGTCCGGCGGGGCGGACTCCGTCTGCCTGCTGCACCTTCTGTGCGCCGTGTCGCACGAGAAGGGGCTGGAGGTATACGCCGCGCATTATGAGCACGGCATCCGCGGGGCGGAGTCGCTGCGCGACGCGGATTTTGTGAAGGAGCTTTGCGCCGCCCTCGACGTGGAGCTTATGGTGGAGCACGGCGACGTGCCGCGCTATGCCGCCGAAAAGCACACCGGCACGGAGGAGGCCGCGCGCGAGCTGCGCTACGCCTTTCTTGAGCGGGCCGCGGACGCGTTCGGCTGCGACTGCATCGCAACGGCGCACAATGCCGACGACAACGCGGAGACCATGCTTTTCAACCTCGCCTCGCCCGCGGCAGCGGCGCGGGGCTTCAGGGCATCCCGGCGCGGCGCGGGCGGATAATCCGGCGTCACGCGCGCCGAGATAGAGGCCTACCTTGCCATCGATAAACGCGGCGCATGTGGAGGATTCGACCAACGCCGCGGATGAATACAGCCGCAACCGCATCCGGCACAGAGTAATGCCGGAGCTTCGGCGCGTGAACCCCGGGTGCGCCGCGGCGATGGCGCGCACGGCCGCGCTGCTGCGGCAGGACGATGATTTTATTTCCGCGGAGGCTTCGCGCTTTATCGACGGGAATTTCGACGGGGAGAGCGTGGATGCCGCCGCGCTGTGCGCGCTGCATCCGGCGGTGTCGTCGCGCGTCGTGCGCGCGCTTTGGCCGCGCGCGCTCAGTCAGGCGCATGGGACGCCGTGCTGGCGCTTGCCCGCGGCGGCGGCCTCGGCTTTGCGGACGTGCCGGGCGGCCGCGTCCGGCGTGAAGCAGGGGCGCGTATACTTCCGCACGCTGATGACGCCGCCGTTCCGGCGCGTGATAACGCCCGGCGAGATACTTGACGTGCCGGAGGCGGGGCTTCGCATACGTGCATTTTTTTCCGTATATTCGGAAGAAATTCACGGCTTGTTCAAGACTTTATTGCCTCAGATGTGAAGGAGTTATACGGGGAATCTCAGATGCACCGGCAGAATGCCGGGAGACAGGTTTTCTCCATGGGGCGCGGCTGCACGAAGAGCCTGAAAAGTCTTTTCACGGAAAGGCATATGACCCAGCGCCAGCGGAACGCCACCGCTGTGATAAAGACGACAGAGGCATTGCCGCCGTGGCGGGCTTCGGCGCGGATGAACGCTTCCGCCCGCAGCCGGGCGACAGGGTGCTCTGCATCGAAATAGAAAATTATAATTATGGGGAGAAAATGATCTGATGGAAGTAATGGAAAAGGACATTGAGCGCGTTCTGATCTCGCAGATAGACATCGAGAAGGAAGTGCAGAAGGTCGGGGCGCAGATATCGGCGGACTATGCGGGCGAGGAGCCCGTTTTTGTGGGCGTGCTGAAGGGCTGCTTCATCTTCATGGCGGATCTCATGCGCCACGTCACCATAAACTGCTCGATGGACTTTATGGCCGTGTCCTCTTATCAGGGGACGACTTCCACGGGCGCGGTCAAGATAAATAAGGACCTCAACGAGGACATTGCCGGAAAGCACCTCATCCTGGTCGAGGACATCCTCGACTCCGGCATCACGCTCAACTACCTGAAGAAGAGCCTTGAGGCGCGCCAGCCCGCCTCCATCAGGATAGTCACGCTCATGGACAAGCCCGCGCGCCGCAAGGCGGATATACGCGGACTACTCCTGCTTTTGAGGTGCCGGACGCATTCGTCGTCGGCTACGGGCTGGACTATAACGAGCGCTACCGCAACCTGCCGTATATCGGCATACTCAAGCCCGAGGTGTACGAGGGCAGATAATTTGCGCATATAATATTTGCATAGAATATAATAATTATATTTTTAGATAGACCTTTTTAATAAGGATGTGACCGTTTTTTGAAACCCAACCGCAACAGAACAAGAGATCTGGGGGTTTTATGTGTGCTGCTGATGGTCATTCTCATAGCAGTCATATTCACCATGACAAAGGGACAGCGGCGCCGACAAGATAAAGAATTATTCGAAAGCTTGTCGATCTTTTCAATGAGGGAGAAGGTGCAGTCGTTCAAGACGGAGGGCAACACCGTCATTCTCAGCATCCGCACAGGTGACGCCGTCAAGCCCATAGAGGAAAAAGACGTATGACCTGTACAGCTTTTCCGTTTTCTATGAGGACTTCCACGAGACCATCCGCCAACAGTACGAATCCGGCGTGCTGGAGGAGTACGATTACGGCAAGGGCGTCGAGATCCCGTGGTGGGCAAGCTTCCTGCCGTATCTGATCATCATGATCGCCGCCATGGCGCTGTGGTATGTGATGATGAACAAGGCCGGCGGGATGCAGGGCGGCATCGGCAAGTTCAGCAAGGCCCGCACGAAGCCGGCAGCGATGAAAAGGACAAAAGACCTTCGCCGACGTTGCCGGCTGCGACGAGAGAAGGAGGAGCTTGCGAAATAGTCGATTTCGCGATTCAGCGCAATACGTAACTGAACGAAGCATAATGAG
>VOFK01002010.1_pt1 | contig 34534 bp, 56 predicted proteins | sample 5384121 | NCBI WGS metagenome assembly VOFK01 (sample SAMN12384730, study PRJNA508395) | human gut metagenome | isolation source: healthy gut J | host: Homo sapiens | reverse complement strand
ATCAGTGTGCTTCAGTTCAGTTGCATTGTGCTAGCTACACCACATCTCAAATGCGAAGACATGATTATAACTTGAATCAAAAGTCAAGGGAAGCCGTGCATTTCAGATCACTCCACGGGCGGTTGCAACTCTGCCCGCCCAGCTATGTTTCAAAGCTTGAGGGGATGAAACAAAGGGGGTAACAAATTTGGATCCGCGCTTATGGCGGCATACACGGCTGCAGCGTGCGGAGACCCGACCAAACGCCTGCTCGCTCGCTCCGGCGTCGCCTCGAGATCGCCGCACGCACGTGCGAGACGAGCTGAGATGGTCTCGGAAAGATGGTAGCCATCAGCGGCCAGCGGTCGTGCTCGGAAAATAAACATAGCGGTTCCAGCCGCGCCTGCAGCTGCTGTGTAGTTGTGGTGGTGCAGCGCGCGGGCGCTGGTCGGGTACTGCGCGCGGAATAGTAGTACCGCAGAAAAGCGGATGATGTCCGGCTCGGACAGGCAGAACGCCCACCGGCTGCCAGAGCGCGTGGCAGCGCTGCTCGGCGTCATGCTCCGGTCATCCAGCGATAAAGATGCTTGATCACCATCTGGATGAAATGGATAACTGCGCGGTCAAGCGCGGCCTGCGCGGAGCCTTCCTTGCTGCGAAATTGCGGTAGCGGGCCTCGCGTACGGCTTCCTTTGCGATGGCAGCGGTCGTTTGCATGATCCAGCCGTCGCGGCAGCCGCCTCCAGCGAAGCTCCCGTGATACTACTCTTGGCGCCATGATAAGAGCGCGACAATGTACATTCACTACGTTTAGTACCGGATGACGAACAAAAATCAAGAGAAAATGTAAATGTTTCAAATATTCCATTTATTCCGAAGATATTGCTCAAAACCCGCGGAAAACCCGCCGCCCGGAGCCGGGCGGCGAGATCAACTCTGAGTACGAACTTTGCGGAGCCGAGCAGCGGCCAGCCGATGTAGATGGAGAGCACATAGTCGCCGTCGGTCTGCGGGTGCGCGCGCGAAGTAGCCGACGAGGCATGTTCTTCTCCCACATCTCGCTCCACAAAGGATCGAGCTGGAGGAATCGACCAGCTTGCCGTCCGCGTCGGGACGACGAGGTTGACCATCACGGTCCCGTCGGACGAATCGTCCAGCGTGCTGCCGGCGTCGTCAAAGGCGACAAGCTCACCAGCAGAGGCGCGTCGTGCGCGGCGAGACCAGGTCGACGTAGCGGAACGTCTCCTTATTCGGCGACGAGCAGCGACGTGTAGGGAGCTCTTGACAGATGGCCGTGGAGAGTTGTCCGTTCGCGGTCTGAGGTCAGCGTCTGCCGTCGAACGAATCGCGCTCTTGAGCGCCAACGTGACTTTCTTAGCGTTGCGCCGGGGTATGTTGTTGGCCGGGATGACGCGGCTTTCGGTGTCGATCTCGATGGTGACCGGCTCCCGCGTTTTCACGGTGGTGAGCGACGACAGTTGAGTCGGCAATGGCTCGGTCTCGCACGTCAGTCGAATTGACGTTGATCGTGCCGCCGCTTCTCGTCGGTCGCGGAATGGTTGAATTCTGGACCTTCGTGATGGTCGGCGTGACGCTCATGGCGTGGCTCGAGACATCGTCGGCGCGAGATGACGATCATACTCCGTCCCGGAGACGATCGTCAAGCGTGACGTTTCGACTGACACTCCCTTCGTCTCCCTCGAAGCGACGCTCGCGATCGTGACGACCCCACTTTTTCCGGCGCGTGTCGCCGTCGCCTGCCAGGTGAGGATGGCCGAGGAGCTCAGCAGCGTACGATGGTCACGCTGTCGGCCTGCAGCTCGACGGTCGGGACGCGTCGAGCTTGCTGTGCTGACGGCACCGGTGGCGGGAGGTGTCGGCCAGCCTAAGCATTGATGCGAGCGGTATTCCGGACGGGCAGGCTCGCTGACGACGAGAGTGCCGGAAACGAAGCTCGCTGCTCTTCGGCTCCGTGTCCCGGCGATATCAGGTAACGGTCAAGTGTCGAAGTCAGGCCATCCCAGGATGAAGTTGAGCTCAGCCTGCGTGATGAGACAGGCGTGGCCGTGAAGCTCAGGATCTTCGTCTCCGCGAGCGTCGAGGCGGTGGCGGGTAAGGAGCCGCTTCATCTTCTTGCCCTCGAGCGCGGCAGCACTCGATGGTGTACTGCGTGCCGGGCACGAGCGAATCCGAAGGTCAGCTCGCCGCCGGCGACATAGGCCAACTCGACTGGTTGCCGTAGGCGTCGGGCAGGTGACGTCGAGAACCGCTTTCCTCCGCCGGACTCGACCTGCACGGTCGGAGTGGTCGAGCCGATGTCGGTCACGGTCGCAGGCGACGAGCGTGACGGCACGATGATGAAAGAACCACCGCCGCGCAGATTCGCGGCCAGCACTTACCGGCAGCAGCCACCGGGGCGCAGCCTTTGCCTTTCCGGCGCTGGCCCGCGGGCAGGTTGATCAGCTCGCCGTCGTCACGGCTTCCGCAGCGTCAGTGTCTCGTCGTCTTCAGAAGCGTCCACCGTTTTCGTCCATGCGTCCCTGCCCGGCGCTGCCGCAGTGGACCTCGTCGATGATGGCGTTGAGCATGGCCGTGTCCGGTGAAAAGCTCCCTTGAAATCGTCCGCCATCTGCCTGGTGTCGGCAACTAGGGGACCACCGGCCTGACCTCTTCTTCGGCGGCGATCTGCCCTTTCGCCCTCGATGGGCGGGACGATCAGCGCATCGGAGGCTTCATTGCGCTTGCCGTATTCCAGCAGCGCCTCCTGAAGCTCCTGCGGAGTCTGATAGCGGTCCTCGGGCTTGAATGCACAGGCCTTCAGCAGAATATCCGCCATTTCATAATCCGCATACATGGGAGCCGGCAGCTGTTCACCGGTCACACGCAGCTTGTCCGCGGCGCGGGCGGAAGTTTTTTCGTCCTCAAACGGGCCGTGGTTGCCGTTATAGATGCGGTAGAGGATCATGCCGACGGAATAAATGTCGGTCGTCGGCTCGATCGTGCCCAGCAGGCTGAACAGTTCCGGTGCCGAGAAGGAACTGAGCATATTTTCCGGCATGGAGCAGTATTTCAGTTCGTCAATCTTTGCAATGCCGAGATCGCCCAGCAGATAGTGCCCCGAACTGCTTAAGTACACGTTCGACGGCTTGACGTCGCGGTGGATGAGTCCTGCCTCGCGCAACTGCACAGCGCGCTGCACAGATCCAGACCCAGATTGACCGCGCCCGACTGCGTCATGGACGTTTCGGCAAGCACCTCGGAGAGCGTCTGGCGGTATTCGGCCAGCAGATAAATCTCAAGCCGACGCCGTCCTCCTTCGGCTCGATCTGATAGCTGCGGTAGCAGCCGATGTTCGGACTGGCGGAAAGCTTTTCAAGCGTCTCGAGTTCCGATTGATAATCGGCGGCGACCTGCTTGTAATAATTCTGCGCGTCCTCGACTGTGGCGGCCGCGCCGGTGAACATCAGCGCGTCAACCTGCTTCTGCGATTCCGGAATGCAGATGTGCTTCAGATAATAGGACTGATTGCTTTTTGTGCTTTTGACAATATAGACAGATGTACCGCTACGCACGCTGACGCATTTGACGAGCTCCATGTTCGTCAGCAGCGGCGATATCATGTTCAGTTCTGGCAATTCGTTCGCCTCCTTTACAAACACATCTTTATTCTATGTCATTTTTATAAAAAATGCAATACAATATCTTGGCCCATCCACTTGGAATCTGTAACAATCTGTGATATACTGTCTCCTGAGTCTGAATAAACGCAATGCTCCGCTGCACGGAAAGGCGGAGCACGTTAGACGGAGGCCCATGTATGGAATTGAAAACCTGTGAATATTGCGGTACGGCTTACGATGCGCGCCTGCGGCAGTGTCCGCTGTGCGGACGTGCTGCGGCGGGCCAGACGGGTTCTGCAGAGCCGGAACGCACGGCTGCCGCACCGGAAAAGGCCGCGCAGAGCGCACCGGCACCGGAGCGTCCCGCGCCGGGCAGGCGCCTGCGGCAGGAGCCGGGCGCGCCGAAAGCGGCCAGAGGCTATGCGGGCAAGCGCCTGCGCACCGGCGCTGCATCAAAGTCGTCTGACGTACAGAGCACGGCCGGAGCCAGTCCTTATGCCATCCCCAAGTGGATGATGACCGTCCTCTGTGTGATCCTCGGCGCTGCGGTGCTGGGCGGCGCACTGCTGGCGTTCAGCCGCCTCGGCTGGTCGCCGCTGTACCGCGAGGCAGCACTCGAAGCGCCTGTGCAGGCCGCCGAGCCTGCGCAGCCGGAGCAAGAACCGGCGACAGTCCAACAGCCTGCCGAATCGGCACAGCCGGACGAGAACCGATACATGAATGAAGAGGACCAGAAGCACGACCAGACGGCTGACCGAGCAGAAGGAGTCCAGCGTAAGCTGCACCAGTCTGACGCTTTCCGCCCCGACCGTGACCTTTGAGGAAGCGGGCCGCTTCTTTAACATCACCTTCACGCGCACCCCCGGCTGACTGCACAGAGCCCGTCACATTCTCGTCCAGCGACGAGCGGTTGCGACTGTCTCTGAGCAGGGCAAGATCGTCGCTGTAAACGCAGGCTCCGCCGTCATTACTGCCCAGTGCGGTGAGCAGACGGCTCAGTGTCTCGTGACCTGCGACTTTGCCTATGTTGGAGCAGAGACGTCGGAAGAGGAACCGGCAGAATTGGCGCTGAACAAGGACGATCTGACGTTCATGAACGCGGGCGAGCAGTACACCCTCTCCGTGACCGGCGCGCCGGACGGCGCAAAGATCACGTGGCAGAGCAGTGATGAATCCATTGTCACCGTCTCCGAAAACGGCGTCCTGACCGCAAAGGGCAAGGGTACGGCGACGGTAAAAGCCACAGTTGATGGCAGCAGCGATTTGACTTGCATTGTCCGCTGCAATTTTGAAGACAGCAGCGACACCGAGGGCACCTGCACCATCAGCAACAGCGACGTCACCATGGGCGTCAAAGGCGAGACGTTCCAGATCTCCCTGCGCGACGCAGACGGCAATAAGATCACCGGTCTTCTGTGGGTCTCGAGCGACCTTTCCGTCTGCTCAGTCGACGGCACCGGCATCGTCAAGGCTGAGGGCAAGGGCACAGCCTATATCTCCACGACCTACAACGGCGTCACCTACCAGTGCATTGTGCGCTGCAATATCAAATAAATAATTATGCACAAAACAGCCGGACGCGGAATTCCCCGCGTCCGGCTGTTTGAATCAGGACCAAGGCTCCCCTTCCCATCGTGCGGGGCACGACAAGGGGAGCCTTCAGTGAACCATCGACTGAACTCAGGCTCGCTTCAGATCGTCTCGACCTTGATGAGATTGGTGTTGCCCGATGTTCCGGTCGTGTTGCCGCCAGTCATGACAACGTTGTCGCCCGGCTTCAGGTGCATGGCCTTCTTTGCCGCGCGCAGCGCGTTGTAGAACAGCACGTCTGTCGATGTAAACGTTTCCTCGCACAGAACCGGCTGCACGCCCCACGAGAGTGCCAGACGGTACCACACGCGATCGTTTGTCGCCATGCCGATGATGTCCACTGGTACACGGAAGCGCGAGACCATCCGCACAGTCGCGCCGGAAAGCGAGCTGACGACGATGGCCTTCGCATGGATGTCGCAGGCCATGCAGCACGTCGCGTGAGATCGCGTCGACCATATTCTTAATCTGAAACGCCTCGCTGCGGAACAGCGGCTCATAATCGATATGTTTTCCGTCTCCTCCACGATCTCGGCCATGGTCTGCACAGTTCTGACCGGATATTTGCCCGCCGCCGACTCACCGGAGAGCATGACGGCACTGGTGCCGTCGTAGACCGCGTTGGCAACGTCGGAAATCTCCGCCCGCGTCGGGCGCGGATTGTGGATCATGGACTCGAGCATTTCCGTGGCCGTAATGACGCGCTTGCCGAGCAGACGGCACTTGGTAATGAGATACTTCTGGATTGCAGGCAGTTCCGCAAACGGAACCTCCACGCCCAGATCGCCCCGGCCGATCATGATGCCGGAGCACTCCTGACAGATTTCCTCCACGTTGTCAATGCCGGTTTGGTTCTCGATCTTTGCGATGATCTCCACGTCCCTGCCGCCGTGCTCGTCCAGAAACCGCCGCACGTCCAGCACGTCCTGCTTCCGAGAGACAAACGACGCTGCAACAAAATCAATGCCGTTCTGAATACCGAACAGCAGATCATCCTTGTCCTGCTCGCTCAGATAGACCTGTTCGAGTACCTTGTGCGGGAACGACATACTCTTGCAGTCCGAAAGCTCACCGCCCGTCACGACGCGGCAGTGAATTTCTGTCCCCTCGATGTTCTCTACCTCAAAAATGACCAGCCCGTTGTTGACCAGCACCGTATCGCCCACGGAAAGATCGTTTGCCAGTCCTGCATAGCTGACGGAAACGATCGTTTCGTCGCCGTCGACCTGACGCGTCGTGAAGGTGAACGGATCGCCGTCCTTCAGCGTGATCTTCTTATTTTTGAACGTGCGGATGCGGTATTCCGGCCCCTTGGTGTCGAGCATGATGGCGATGGGCAGCTCCAGCTCGCGCCGCACCTTGCGGATCATATCAAATTTCTGCTGGTGCTCCTCATGCGTCCCGTGTGAAAAGTTCAGCCGCGCGACGTTGAGCCCCGCCCGGCACATATCCGCAAAGACTTCCTCCGAACTGCTGGCCGGACCGATGGTACAGACGATCTTCGTTTTTCTCATATGAAATTCCCCCTGTAAAACAGGACGGCAGAACCACAGTCATGGTTCTGCCGAAAAGCTATGCACGCTCCGATGCGAATAGAACGCCTCCCGGCGCCTATGACAGACTCCACCGCTCGCACCGACCGCATTTTAGCACAGCACATCACACCGCCGCTGTCAATTCGCAAGAATTACTGATTATGGGATTTCTCACGCTTCCTGCGCCGGTCAATTTGACGGTGCAGCAAGCTCAGCGCATCGGAAAGCGAGCCGATTGCGTCCATTAACCCCGAGGAAACGGCTTCCTCGCCGTATAATACCGTGCCGACGTCTGTTGCAATTTCGTCTGTTGCCATCATATAGCGCAGAAAATCCTCACGGGAGATATGCGAATTCTTTGTCACGAAATTACGATCTGCTCCTGGATCTGATTGAAATACTGATACGTCTGCGGCGCACCGACTACAAGCCCCGTCATGCGCACCGGATGCACGGTCATGCTGGCCGTCGGGACGATGAGGCTTTTCTTGGCCGACACCGCCAGCGGAATGCCGATGGAATGCCCGCCGCCCAGCACCAGAGAGACGGTGGGTTTTTTCATTCCCGCGATCAGCTCCGCAATGGCAAGCCCCGCCTCGATATCCCCGCCGACCGTGTTCAAAAGCAGCAGCAGCCCATCGATTTCCTCGCTCTCCTCCACAGCAGCAAGTAGCGGGATGACATGCTCGTATTTTGTCGTCTTGATGTTCTCCGGCAGCGCCTGATGGCCCTCGATCTGTCCAATGATCGTCAGCGTGTAGATCGTCCCCCGCGCCGTTTTCGTCGTCGACGCACCCAGATCGATGAGTTCCTGACGTGCCTGTTCTTCCTTCTTTGCTTCACCCATATTTGTATGCTCCTGTCTGTAAAAATAATGATCCGTGAAAAGTAGGCACTCTGTCGGCTGGGCACAAGGCGAGATTTTCGGAAAAGGGGAGGGATGATTACGCAAAAAATTTCAACGCTCTGGGTTTGCCCAGCTGCACTGCTGGAATCCCCTCGCGGAATTCGCCGACAGTTCCGTAAAATGGTGTGGAGCCTTTGGTCTTTCCTACCGGGATTGTGAGCATCGGCTGCCGCCATCTTTGAAATACGTTTAAACGCATTTTCGCAAAAAATGCGCGCGCGTTTTGCTCCTTGCCAGAAACGTGGAAATCAGGTATAATGGCCCTGAAAGAGGTGCTTCCAAATGACAAAAACCAACGTGATGCGCCTGCTCGACGCAGCAAAGATTCCATACCGCGCAGCGGAATATGAGGTTGACGAGAACGACCTGAACGGGATGCACGCAGCAGAGGGGATCGGCATGCCGCCGGAGCAGATCTTCAAAACGCTTGTCGCAAAGGGAGAGCGCGGCGGCTATGCCGTGTTCTGCATCCCGGTCTGCTGTGAGCTGGACCTGAAAAAAGCGGCCAAGGCGGCCCACGACAAAAAAATCGAGCTCATTCATGTCAAAGACCTGCTCGCCACGACCGGCTATATCCGCGGCGGATGCAGCCCCATTGGCATGAAAAAGCTGTTCCCGACCTACATCGACGAGACGGCTCAGCTCTATGACGAGATCGGCGTTTCCGCCGGCTGCCGCGGCTGCCAGGTACTGCTCGACCCCATGCGCCTCGCGGATTATGTAAACGCAACCCTGTGCGACCTGACCGAATGACGAAAGGAGGCCGCCATGAAGCGCTATTACCGCAAAAACCGCTCATCTGTTGCGCTGTTCCTTGTGTCCAACCTTCTGGCGGCCGGTTCGTCTGTGTTCATGTCCTTTTTGCTTGGCGTTTGCCGACAGCGCCATGGAGGGGCGACTTCTCGCGCGTGTGGAAAATCGCGCTTGTGACGCTGTTTTACCTCTGTATTGAGACTTTTTTCGCTTTCCTGCTGGACTATTCACGCGATATCGTCGCCCAGCGCGTCGGCCGCGACCTCCGCGCCGACGCTGTGCGGAAGATCGAAGCGCTCAGCTATATGGAAAAAGCGAGAAGGACGACGGCGCCTGCCTGTCCCTCTGTGCAGAATGACGTGGACACACATCCAGCAGGATTATGTTGCGTCTCTGGGCGAAATTTATTTTCAGATCTGCTGCTTCCTGCTGGCGGTCGCCTCTGCTATTGCCATCCAGCCGGTCATGACCCTGATCATGATCGCTGTCAGTGTGCTGACGGCGGCGTTCCCGAAGCTGACGGAAAAGCGCCTGCAGGCGCATCAGGAGAACGAGCAGCAGGCAAAAAGCCCGCTATCTGACGGCGATCACCCAGATTTTATCCGGCTTCTGCCAGCTGAAAATTTTCAACGCCTTTTCCGGCGTCAACCGCGCCCACGATGAAGCAAACGAGAGTCTTTACCGGAAAAAGCTCCGCTCCCGCCGTATCCGCAGAATTCTGTATGCGGGAGCCTACGGCTGCGGCAATCTCGTCGTGCTTGGCACATGGGTGATCGGCCTGTTTTTCGTCGCGCGCGGCGTCATCACGCTCCCGGCGCTCATTACCTTTGCAAGCCTCATGAATTTCGTTGCCGGGTACCGGTGCAGATCATCAGCGAACGCTGTTATTCCTCGACCATCGCCGCCTCGGCGGTCTGCAAGCGCGTCCTCGCATTTCTGGACGCGCCGACGGACGAGGCGGACAGCTGGGGAAGTGAACCGCTGACGCAGATCGAGACGGTCACATTGAACGATATCTCCTGCCGCAGAGATGACCGCGAGATTTTAAAGCACGTTGATCTGACGCTCCAAAAGGGCGACCGCGTCGCGCTGCTCGGCGAGAGCGGCGCGGGGAAGTCGACGCTTGAAGGTGCTGGCCTCCATGGACGCCGCAGAAGGGGGAGTACGCGATCAATGGCCGCTCGTCCCGTGATTACCGCTATGAGGATTTCCGTAAACAGGTCACGCTTTTATCGCAGAAAACCTTCGTCTACAGCGCCTCCGTCCGCGACAACCTCACCATGTTCTCCGGTACGGTGCAGCAGGACGAGGCGCTGACAAAGACACTTGCTGACGCCGGGCTTTCCAAATGGTACGCCGAGCGCGGCGCGTCCATGGACACGCAGATCGGCGGCGAGGAGCACGCCCTTTCCGGCGGCGAAGAGCGCAGGCTCGACTGGCCCGACGCTCTGGCGGAAGGGAAGCCTCGTCATGCTGGACGAACCGGCGGCGGGCCTCGACGAAAAAACGCGCGTTGAGTTGGAAAAGCAGATCGCGCAGTTGCCCTGTGATATCCTGATTGTTGCTATGCACAATTATTCCCCGGAGTTTTTAGGCAGCTTTACCAAGCGTGCTCCGCATCCGGGACGGAGAAATCGTTATGTAAACTCATCGCTTTGCGATTTGACTGAACAAAAGGAGAAACCAAGATGCATTTTACTTACAGAACCAAAGGCACCTGCTCGCAGGAAATTTTATTTGACGTGGACGGAAAGACCGTCAAAAATATTGAATTCATCGGCGGCTGCAACGGCAACCTGCAGGGTATTTCCAAGCTTGTTGAGGGCATGGATATTGATACCGTGATCGAACGCCTTGACGGCATTCATTGCGGCATGAAGGAAACCTCCTGTCCCGACCAGCTTGCGAACGCGCTGAAAAAGGCCAGGGAAAAGCTGGCAGAGGAAGCCTGAAAAACACGGACACGCTGCCGCCCCCGGACCTGAAAATACCGGACGCAGGAGTCTCCAGCGTCCGGTATTTTTGCTATGCAAAAGCATAGCAAATTAAGAAATGTGCCAGTTCTGCGCCCCTGCGGGACAGCCGGAAAGGATGCGCAAACGCTTCATGCATCAGCAGCTGCGGATTTTCGTGGTGTGATACGCATACATGAAGTCTTATGCCTCCGGGCGGCTGCGCTTCCGGAACAGCATTGTAATGCACCAGAGACCGGCAATGCCGACGATCGCGTAGATCACGCGGCTGACGCCTGCGGTCTGGCCGCCGAAGATCCACGCGACTAGATCAACCGCGCAAACCCCACAAGGCCCCAGTTGACAGCGCCGATAATGGCGAGGATCAGACAAAGTGTGTCCATACGTCCATCTCCTTGACTTTAGAATCAAAGATAGTATGGCCCGAATCGTCCGCTTCATACGTCTTTGTCAAAAAACTTGAAATACCTGTTGCTTTTACCGCAGGATTTTGTATAATGAACATAGAGCCTGCTATTTTTTTAGGCTTCCACAATTTTTTTTAGCAGAGGGTATGCACATGGATATTACCTGCCTGGATCTGGAGGGCGTTCTCGTACCCGAGATCTGGATCGCGTTTTCCGAAGTCAGCGGCATTCCAGAATTGCGCCGCACCACGCGCGACGAGCCGAATTACGACAAATTGATGAACTGGCGCATGGGCATCCTGCGCGAGCACGGGCTGGGCTGAAGCAGATTCAGGACGTTATTGCGCAGATCGATCCGCTGCCCGGCGCGAAGGACTTTCTGGACGAGTTGCGCGCGCAGACGCAGGCTATCATTGTCAGCGATACGTTTGAAGAATTCGCACAGCCGCTCATGAAAAAGCTGGGCTGGCCGACGATCTTCTGCAACTCGCTTGAGGTTGATAAGGACGGCATGCTCTGCGGCATTAAAATGCGCTGCGCACACTCCAAGCTGACGACCGTGCGGGCGCTGCAGTCCATGGGCTTTGAGACGATCGCTGCCGGCGACAGCTACAACGATCTGGAGATGATCCTGGCCAGCAAGGCCGGTTTCCTGTTCCGTTCAACGGACAGGATCAAGGCAGATTATCCTCAGCTGCCCGCGTTTGAGACTTACAACGAGCTTCTCAATGGAATCAAGGCCGCTATGGCCTGATCGATATGAAAATTTAATGTGAAAGGTGATTCAAGATGAACGCATTTTTACCCGCTGATATCCTGATGCCCAAAACAGACCATATGGAAAAGTGGGCGGTCATTGCCTGCGATCAGTTTACGTCTGATCAGGCGTACTGGGACCGTGTGCGAAAAAATGCCGAGGGTGCTGTGTCCACCATCAACCTGATCCTCCCCGAAGCCGAACTCGGCACCGAGAAAGAAGCGAACACACTGCCGAGATCAACGCCACCATGAAAAAATACATGGAAGACGGCGTGTTCACAGTCTACCCCAACAGCTTTGTCTATGTCGAGCGCACGCTGGAGAACGGCTCCGTCCGTGAGGGCCTTGTCGGTATGGTCGATCTCGATGCCTATGACTATACCCCCGGCGCGACCAGTGCGCCATCCGCGCCACCGAGCGCACCGTACCCGAACGCATCCCGCCTCGTCAGCGTGTCCGCCGCGACGCTCCGATTGAACTGCCGCATGTGCTGATGCTCTGCGACGACCACGACAAGAAGCTGATCGAGCCGATTGCCGCGAAAAAGCTGACTCGCTCAAAAAGCTTTACGACTTCGATCTCATGGAAGACGGCGGTCACATCACCGGCTGGCTCGTCGAGGGCAAGGACGTTGACGAGTTCAATAAGGCGCTGACCGAGTACACCGCCACCGTTGGCGAGAAGTACACCGGCCTCAAGGGCACCCCGATGGTCTTCGCCGTCGGCGACGGCAACCACTCTCTGGCTACCGCGAAGAGCTGCTACGAAGAGCTGAAAAAGAACAACCCCGGCGTTGATCTTTCCAACCATCCGGCGCGCTATGCACTCGTGGAACTTGAGAATATCCACGACCCGGCGCAGGTCTTTGAGCCCATCCATCGTGTGATCTTCAAAACCGAACCGAAGAAGCTGCTTGCAGCGCTCGAAGAGGCCTGCGCAGGTGCCGAAGGCTTCCCGGTTAAGTGGTACGCGGGCGAAGGAGTCTGGCACCATCGTGCTCGACAAGAGCAAGGGTGAACTGGCTGTCGGCATTCTGCAGCACTTCCTTGATGATTATCTGAAGGAAAACGCGGGTGAGATCGACTATATCCATGACGACGATGCGCTCATCGGCTTTGCCAAGCAGGAAAACGCCATCGGCTTCCTGCTGCCCGCCATGGAAAAGAGCCAGCTGTTCAGAGGCGTTATCGCCGACGGCGTTCTGCCCAGAAAGACTTTTTCTATGGGCCACAGCCGCGAGAAACGCTACTATCTGGAAGGCAGAAAGATCAAGGCGTAATGAAGGAATTCACCGAGGGCGCATTTGCCAAGGTCAATTTGACGCTGGATGTTCTGGACAAGCGCGAAGACGGGTATCACAATCTGCGATCCATTATGCAGACCGTCTCCCTGCACGACGATGTGCATGTCACGGTCGGCTGCGAGGGCTGGCAGGTTCACTGCTACCGCGAGATCCTGCCGCCGGACGCGGCGGAAACGACCGAACCGGAACTTGTCACCTGCGGACTGCCGCAGGACAGGGACAATCTGGTGTGGAAGGCCGCGGAAGCGTTTTATGCCCGCACCGGCAAGACCCCGGAGGGGCTGGAAATCTTTGTCAACAAGCGCATTCCGCTCGAGGCCGGTCTTGGCGGCGGCAGCGCCGACGCGGCGGCAGTTTTGCGCGCGCTGAACCGCGCGTATGACAGCCCGCTGTCCATTCCTGCGCTCTGCGAACTTGGCGCGCAGGTCGGCTCCGATGTGCCGTTCTGCGTCATGGGCGGCACTGCACTGGTCGAAGGGAAGGGCGAGCTGCTGACGCGGCTCCCGCCCGCACCGGAGTTTTTCCTTGTGGTCTGCAAGCCGGATTTCTCCGTTTCCACGCCGGAGTTATATCAGGCACTTGACGAGACGTTCATCGAAAAGCGGCCTGATCAGAAGGCGATGCAGCTGAATCTGCAAAAGGGCGATCTGCTCGGCATCGGCGGCAGCCTGTGCAACGTGTTTGAGCCTGTCGTTATGCAGAAGCATTTCGATATCAATTATATCCGCTCCATGATGTACACCTACGGCGCATATGGCGCGCAGATGACCGGTTCCGGCTCCGCCGTGTTCGGTATTTACGATTCGTTTGAATATGCGACCGTCGCCTGCACGATGCTCAAGGACAAGTACAGCCAGATTTTCCTGGCAAAGACCGTATAAACTAGCAAAACACCGTCTAAACTGTCTGTAAAAAGCAGTTTGGGGCGGTGTTTTTGTGAAAAAGCGGATCATATCTCTTGTGCTGCTGGGAATCAGCGTACTTACCGTAACGGCCTGCGCCGTTTTGCAGGCGCAGAGCCAGCGAATGGCGGAAAAGATCATCCGCCTGCACGTCGTAGCGAATTCCGATTCCAACGTAGATCAGGCGGTGAAGCTTTGCGTGCGCGACGCTGTTCTGCGCGAGGCGCAGAACGTGCTTTCTGATGCGTCCGACGCGAAGCAGGCGATCACGGCGCAGCTTCCCGCGCTCGAAGCGGCGGCAAACGCGGAGCTGCGGCGGCAGGGCTGCGGGGAGGCCGCCCGCGTCAGCTTCCACCGCGAGTTGTTCCCGACGCGCGACTATGATACGTTTTCTCTGCCGTCCGGCGTTTACCAGTCGCTGCGCGTGACCATCGGGGGAGGGCGCGGGGCACAACTGGTGGTGCGTGATCTTCCCCTCCCTCTGCGTCCCGGCCACAACGGACGGCTTCGCCGACGCAGCCGCGGCAGGCGGCTTCTCAGACGCCGAGATCGGCCTCATGACCCGCGCAAACGGCGCGTACACGGTCAAGTTCCGTTCTCTGGAGCTGCTGCAGGCGCTGAAAAAATACCTGTTTGGGGAATAAGCGCCATAAAATCCGCTGCCGGGCGTGATGCTGCCGAACCCGCGATATGGCAGAGCTGCCTGCGCATGAACAAGTACAAGAAAAGTGGGGCTGTCTCAAAAGAGCATTTTGAGACTAAAATCTAGGGTGTATCTGAAAACTCCCAACGCACCCGGACAGCGGGCCTTTTTGCGGTGCGCCGCGTCATTTTTCCTTGAAATACGTCAGTATTCCTGCGAAAAAAATGTCTTGCGCAACGCAAAAAATCCCTCGCTGCCGGTCACATCATGAGTTTTCAGATACACCCTAGTAAAACACTTTAACCGTCTTACCAGAAATGCTATACTGTATCTGGGTGATGAATAATGGCATCGAACTATAAATTCAGCAATGAGGAAATGGCCGCAATAAAGGCAGCACGCAGAGAGACAAAGGACAAACGTGCGGATGCAAGATTGAAAGCACTTGAACTGCGAGCAGAGGGTATGGAACTCAGTGAGGTTTCGCAGGCAACGGGCTTCCATGCAGCCTATGTGAGCCAACTGGTGGCGAAATATCGGGATCATGGACTGGAAGCAATCTCCGGGAATCATTATGGCGGTAATCACCGTAATATGAGCTTTGAGGAAGAAGCTGCGATACCATTTGCTCGCTTACCCCTAATACCATTTTCAGCATTACCGGACACGATTGGATTATTAAAGCGTTTAATTAGGTTTTAGTATTAGCAGGACGATAGGATGAAGAAAATGCGCGAAAAAAGAGTCCATAAATCACAGCCCGGGAGGCTCCAAACGGTTCCTCCCGGGCTGCTCTTGTATATGCAGTTGTATTCCGATATCAGCAGGTACCTGCCTCCAGCTCTTGCCGGACGGCGTCCATAAGCGCCGGAATGAATTCATAATTTCTGGGATACTTGTCGAAGCGGATCTCCATGCCCGCCAGCTTCTCGATTAATTCCACGACATGCTCATGCGAGGTGCGCTGCGCCAGCGCTTTCAGGATATCCACATCCTGAAGCGCGTCCTTGAAATTAAGCGCACGCAGCGACGCGACCGGCCCGTCCTTTCCGGGGTAGACCGAGAAGGGGTCGCCGGACGGCACCATACCGTCGCCGGAGCTTGTCAGATAAGGATCGATCACATACATGGAACGGTCAGCGTGGTAGAAATTATAGCCCCATTGCAGGAAGCCCTTGATGTCGAACTTGAAGAGCTGGACGCCGAGAATGCGGTTTCGGTACTCCGGAAAGGCAAGGAAGCGGTTGCCGACGGCTTTGTACTCACCGCAGCAGTAATAGGCCACTGATTTTCGACCGGCTCCCGCAGGAACGGCTCGATGTGGTCGGTCGCACTGACCGGAATGTCGATCAGTCCGTGCTTGTAAAAAATCAACGTTGGAGATGGCGTCCATGATTGGCCGTCCGCGCAGCATCGGCTTTTTACAAAGCGCCAGAGCGCGCGGTAGGTCTCCAGATGGTCCAGCCCCGGCTCGTCGGAGATGTGGAAGAAGCGAATCCTCCAGCACGCCCTTTCTGTCAGAAAATCCAGCATGGCCGGGAAGCAGCTGCTTCAAAAATGCCTGATAGGCTTCGCTCTGCGCGGGCGTATGCCAGCCGAACAAATGCTCTTCTCTGCCGTCCACACGGACGTAGATGTTCGGCGCGGAGGTCATGCCCCACTGGGAATAGAGGTGCGCGATCTCGAAAGCGGCGAATGCCGTTTTCGTGTGCGAGATCGATGTAGCGCGCGGCCTGCGAGAAATCGAAAGCATAGCGTTCACCGTGCTTTTTCGATCGGGACGAGCTGCACGCAGAGGCGCTCTCCGCCGATCAGCGTATCGAGTGACGGCGTGAGCATCGGCGTCAAGATCGTGTCGATGCCGAGATAGCGCGCCATCTGCATATATTTCCCGATCAGCTCCCAATGCGCCTCGGAATAGACCGGAACATGATGCGCCTCCGCGATGCTGTCCACATGGAACCACTGCGTAAAAAATGCACGCTCTGCGCCGGAAGTGCGGCGCTGAGGATGCAGGGTCAGCACCGACGTCTCCGTATGCAAGATCTCCGGCGTTCCCGGCTCAAAATAGACGCGCGCTCCGCGCGGGATCTCATAGTCGCCGGGCGCGGCATCCAGCGGCGTATCCAGCGAAAGCAGGACGGACGCGGGCCGGTCGGACAGGCGCAGCATGCCGCCTGCTTTCCTCCAGCGGCTCGAGAATATCCGGCATAAGCCCCGGCTCGTCCGTCAGGATGTCTTCGTCGTGATCGGGATAGACCGGGTAGTCCATTGCCGCCGGGCGCAGCCGGTAAAGCCGGAGCGCGGCGGTCAGCGCTTCGTTTTCCGCGCCGTCCGGGCCGAAAACCCTTGCCGAAAAGCGGCAGAAAACATTGCAGTCCGCGCGCAGGATGATCTGATAGGAAAAGTGCTCGCCGCGAAGGACGTCTGCCGGGAAAGCTCCTGCTCCGGCAGGTCGGAAACGCTCCGAATCTTATAAAGGGAAGAGATCTGTTCGCTCCAAAGTGTCATGTGGTGTACTCCTTTTCTGTATCTGCCCGAAAGCGGCCCAGCCGCTGGATCTCAAAATACACCGGTCTCAGCGGGGATCGGCGTCCGACTCCTTTTTGAGAAGCGTTTCCTTGTAAACGCCGGGCGAAATGCCCTCAAAGCTCTTAAATACGCGGATAAACGTATTGACGTTCTCAAAGCCAACCTGCTGCGCGACAAGCTTGACCTGCGACTGCGGTTCTGCCAGCAGCCGTTTGGCCCTGTCCACACGAAAACGATTTACATACTAGGGTGTATCTGAAAACTCCCAACGCACCCGGACAGCGGGCCTTTTTGCGGTGCGCCGCGTCATTTTTCCTTGAAATACGTCAGTATTCCTGCAAAAAAATGTCTTGCGCAACGCAAAAATCCCTCGCTGCCGGTCACATCATGAGTTTTCAGATACACCCTAGGGCGACTTGTCAGCCCTCCAGATGGAACGCGGTTTTGAGTTCGGCGATCTCTGCCTCGCTGATGTGGACGATGCTGCCGAGGCTCTGGGAATCGAGAATGGAGTTGGCGGTCAGCTCCATGACCTCAAGCCGGTCGAATGCCTGCAGGAGCGAATTGCCGGTGACGATTACGCAGTCGTTTTCCACGATGGCGACCGGGTGAGATACGTCAAACTCCGCAGCCATTTTATCCGGCTCCCGGTAGATCTCCTCATACGGCAGCGTTTTGACGTCGCGGAGGAGGATATAGCTTTCCGGGATGGTGCGTGCATCGAACGCTGCATCGGTCACGGCAAAGGCCATGGCATGGACCGGGTGGGCCAGCAGGATCGCGCCCACATCGGGGTGCTGCTCGTAGATCTTCTGGTGCAGCAGCACGGCGCGGGACGGCGTCTTGCCCAGCTCCTTCATGCCGCCCTTGACGCGGACAAGATCATCCTCCTCCAGATACGCACGGTCAAAGCCGAAGGGTGTAATGAGGAAGCTGCCGTCAGACAAGCGGACGGAATAGTGCCGTGTGTGGCGGTGAACAGGCCCATTTTATACGAGCGGTGGATGAGCGTGATCATGTCGCGCCGGGCGGCCAACTCCTCCGAGGTGTGCGAACGGGGGAATGAAATCATCCAGCTTGGTATGCGCGTTCGTCTCGCTCATGTGGTAGGCGTTCTCGGGCAGGGAATGGATCTTGCCGAGCTTGCTGGCCAGCACCTCAAGTGTCGCGGTATAGTTGAGCGTTTCAAAGCGCTGGAACGCCGTGAACATATCCGGCGCGCCGATGCAGACGCCGTGGTTTTCCAGCAGCGCCGCGTCGCAGCCCTGCGAAAGACCTTGCCGATCTCCACGCCAAGCGCCTCGCTGCCGGGAACGGCGTAGGTCGCGATCTTCATCTGCTCACAGATATGGCGCACGGACGGGATCAGATCAAGATCGGGCAGCTTGCGGACGATGGAGAACGCCACAAGCGCGGGCGGGTGCGCGTGCAGCACGGCATTCAGGTCCGGGCGCATACGGTAGACCGATTCGTGGAACGGCAACTCGGACGAGGGCTTGTGCGGCCCCTCGCAGCTTCCGTCCGGGTGGACGCAGATGATGTCCTTGCGGGTGAGCGTCCCCTTGTCGATCCCGGCAGGGGTGATCCAGATGTTGCCCTGTGTGTCGCGGATGGAAAGATTGCCGCCTGACATGGTGGTCAGGCCCTTGTCATAGATGCGCTGCATGAACATGACAAGCTGGTCGGCGGGATGGATATATTGAATGTTCAAAAGATGACCTCCTAATCAGAAAAAGTCAGAGCGGCAGAATGCCGTCAAAGGTTTCGTTGAACAGCTCCTGCGCGTGAGCGGAGCGCTTGCACAGTAGCGGTCGTAAGCGTCAAGCAGAGTTTCGCCCTCCGGGGTCAGCCGGGCACCTCCTCCGTGTTTTCCTCCGGTTGTGGAATCGAGCAGCTTGAAGCCCAGTGACTGCTGCGCGTTTTTAAGAATCGTCCATGCCTTCGAGTATGCCATGCCGATGGACATGGCCGCTGCGCGCAGGGAGTGCAGCTCACGCACCTTGCGCAGCAGGACTGCCACGCCGGGACCGAAACACTTTTCCTCGCCGAAGATCCGAATGGTCAGGACGGGTCTGAAAGTTTGTTCCATATCAGAATCTTACCACGCCGTATTCGCCATTGTCAACAATATTCCGATATTCTTGACGCGGAAGCGCGCGTATGCTATGCTTATATAACAGTGTCAGCTGACGCTAAAGGGAGGTATGCTCTGTGAAGCTGCAAAAGGCGCTGGAGATCCAGCCCGGCGTGACCGCGATCATCGGCGGCGGCGGAAAGACGACGCTCATGGAATGCCTCGCGGAAGAACTGTCTGCGCAGGCCCACGTGATCGTGTGTACGACGACGCATATCTATCCCGAACAGAATATGCCGTGCCTCGTTTCGACGTCTGAGGCGGAGGTAGAGGCAGAATTGGCGCGCACGCACTGTGTCTGTGTGGGTTCTGCTTCAGAAAGCGGAAATACTCCGCGCCGGAGCTGCCGTTCCGCACGCTCTGCGCGCTTGCCAGCTACGTGATCGTCGAGGCCGACGGCTCCAAGCGCCTGCCGCTCAAGGCCCATGCCCCGCACGAGCCGGTCATTCCCCCGGAGGCGAATCAGACCATTCTGGTTGTGGGCGCGTCCGGCTTCGGCAGACCGATGCGCGAAAGCGTCCACCGCGCCCGATCGCCGCGCAGGCGCTCGGCGTAAGCGAGGAGACGGTCGTAACGCCGGAGATTGTGGGCAAAATTTTTGAATTTGGAAGCGCTGCATACGCGCGTTCTGGTCAATCAGACCGAGAATGAGCCGGAGCGGCAGGCAGCAAGGGCGCTGGCCGCCGGACTTCACTGCCCGGTGTGCATGGCGGCGCTGCAGAAGGGGTGGATCGAATGCTTGTGTTAATTCGCGGCGCGGGTGATCTGGCTACGGGCATCGCGCTCCGGCTTTTCCGGTCGCATCTGTGTGTGGTTATGACCGACCTGCCGCAGCCGACGGCCATTCGCCGAACGGTCTGCTTTTCGCAGGCGATCTTATACGGAAGCTATCAGGTAGAGGACGTGACGGCGGAGCTTGCCGCAAGCATGGAAGACGTGCGCTGCATTCTGGCCGAGGGCTGCATCCCGGTTCTGGCCGACCGCAGGCACAGTGCCGCGCATGGCTGAGGCCGGATGTGCTGGTTGACGCGATCCTTGCCAAGAAAAACTCGGCACGCAGATCACGGACGCGCCGCTGGTCATCGGCGTCGGCCCCGGCTTCTGCGCCGGGCGCGACTGCCACGCGGTCATTGAGACGATGCGCGGACACACGTTGGGCCGCGTCATCCGCAGCGGTGAGCCCATTCCCCGAACACGAACATTCCCGGCCTCATCGGCGGCTTTACCGGTGAGCGTGTGCTGCGCGCCCCGGACGACGGCATTTTCCATCAGCTGCTGGATATCGGCACAACGGTACGGGCGGGCGATATTGCGGGCGAGGTGAACGGCAAGCCGATGATCTGCACGATCTCTGGCGTCATTCGCGGCATGCTGGCCGACGGAACGCCCGTGTTCAAGGGCATGAAGTCCGGCGACGTTGACCCGCGCGGGGAGATTTCCTACTGTCAGACCGCCTCGGACAAGGCCATCGCCATCGGCGGCGGCGTTTTGCAGGCAATTTTGGAATATACCGGTGTTTTGAACGCCGCAACGGGGCAAAATGCATTGGGGGTATAGGTATGAGGGACGAAATCAAGCTGACAAAGCTTGCAAAGTGCGCTGGGTGCGGCGCGAAGGTCGGTGCAGGCATTCTTGCGCAGCTTCTGGGCGATATCCGCGTGCGGCAGGATGAAAATCTGCTCGTCGGCTTTGACAAGAGCGATGACGCATCGGTTTACAAGGTGTCGGACGAACTAGCGCTCGTGCAGACGGTCGATTTCTTCCCGCCCATTGCGGATGACCCGTACACCTTCGGCCAGATCGCCGCAACAATGCGCTGTCCGACGTCTACGCCATGGGTGGCGAGCCGAAACTCTGCCTCAATATCATGGCTGTGCCGGAGTCTATGCCGAAGGAGGCTGTGCATGATATTCTGCGCGGCGGCTATGACAAGGTCTATGAGGCGGGCGCGCTCATCACCGGCGGCCACTCGATCTATGACGACGAGCCGAAATACGGTCTGGCCGTGACGGGCTTTGTCCACCCGGACAAAGTCCTCACGAACTCCGGCGCGAAGCCTGGCGACGTGCTGTTTCTTACAAAGCCGCTCGGCATCGGCATTCTCACGACGGCGGAAAAGGCTGATCTTCTGTCCGAGAATGGAAAAGCGTTTGCTGTCCGCCTCATGACGACGCTCAACAAGGCTGCACGCGACGTGATGGTACAGTACCGCGTCCATGCCTGCACAGACGTGACCGGCTTCTCCTTCCTCGGCCACGCGTCCGAGATGGCGACTGGCAGCGATGTGCAGCTGGAAATTAACACGGCCGCGATCGACTTGATCCGCGAAGCGTTGGATTTTGCCCGCATGGGCATCCTGCCTGCCGGTATGTACCGCAACCGCACGTTTGCAGAGCCGATGGTCGATGCGGGAGACACTGAACTTGCTGTGCAGGATGTGCTCTACGACCCGCAGACGGCAGGCGGCCTGCTCATCGCCTGCGACCCGGAGGACGCGGACGCGCTGTTCACGGCCCTGAAGCCGGCAGTCCCCAGCGCGCAGCGTGTCGGCACGGTGCAGCCCTACGCGGGCAGCGCGAGAATCTATCTGAAATGAGGCTGTTTGAATGAACCGCTATATTTTGATTCCCGAGGACACCATCCGCGTCCTGCCGCCGGAGGACGGCGTGGAGGCGGCAGTCGAAGTTTTCTGCTCCCGTACAGTCATTTTTTTTGATATTTCACAAATACAGGATGTCTGCCTGATGCACAACGTTTTATCGAACCGCGGGCGCGCCGATGCACTCTGTTTCACGGCGGCGGACCGCCTGCTTGAGCGGGAACAGATGGTGCTCGTCCCCTCGGACCGGGCCGATTATGCGGCGTTTCTGGCCGGACTCCGGACATATGCACCGAAAACGCTGGATTTTTCCAAGGAGGCAGATTATATCCCGGAGTCCTGCGACCACAACGGCCATCATCACGGATAAAAACGAAAAAAGCCGCACATCCTGAAAGAAAAAGAAAGACAGGAGGTGCAGCATGAAAAAAACGCGACAAAAAAAGACCGTCCGGATCTCGTTCCGGAGATCTTCGCCCAGCAGCCCAGTCTTACCGACCCGCAGGGCAGCTGGACCGGCCTTCCGATGAACGAGCACGAAATTCCCGTTCAAGACGCAGACGATCTGTAAGACAAAACCGCCCTTCTCCTGGTTGAGAAGGGCGGTTTCGTATATCATAAGTCCGTTAAAACTCGATGCCTCTATGATGCGCTGGTGCCGGGAACGTTCCTTGGTGTGTGCGGGAGCGGCAATCGTACCAGCTGTACTTGCTCAGGATGCTGTTTCCGGTTCTACATACTTGGGGTTGTAATTGATGAGAATGCCGATATCCCCGCAGCTGCTTGGCCTCGTCGGCATCCACGGGGTTGTCCCAAAGGTTCATCCGACGAGCATGATGCACGATTCCAGCTTTGCGACCGATTTGACCCGATTATAGTCACGCATTGATGATGAAATTGACGGCAAGATTTCTTCCAGACCGGCAAGGCTTTCAATCTGATTATGCTGATATCGACATGCCAGAGCGGTGTGTCTGCGTCAAACTGCGGAAGGTCTGTGATCTGGTTGCTGCTCATTGAGGTCGACCAGCTGCTTGCAGCCGGACAACGACGGAGATATCAGAAATGCTGTTGCCGCTGAGATCGAGCGTTTCGATCGCCGTGCAGCCGGCCAGCGCGGAAATGTCGGTGATCTTATTGCCGGACAGAACGAGCGTTTTAAGCTTCACCGTCCGGCGCGTAAAGCGTTTTCTGAGTTCTCAGAGTTTCTTTGAGATTGCCAGAGCGAGGTGATGGATTGTTGGTCGATTCAATTGAAAGCGCCGTCAGATCGCTGACAGATCGAGCTTTCCGCAGCCAACCTGTTCGCAGCATGAGTAAAGCCGGTGAATAGGAGATCCTCGCGAGATTCACCAACGCCCAGAGCGCCCGCGATAATGGCGGCGCTGCCGGCCGTCTTGCCGGCGTTCTGGGCCGCAATATAGCGTCCATCTCGGCGTCATAAGCTTCGCGCCTCGACGACGTTGCCGACGGCGGCAGCCTCCGCGTAGAATCGCAACGCTGGGTTTCGCCACGCTCAGATCTTAAGTCACCGGCTTCCAGAAATGGAAGCATACATCCGTCGCTGAGGGTTGCCGTAATACGGCGACGCTTCAGTGACGGTCAATGGTCTGAATACTTCCGCTTTCCGGCTCAATGACGCAGCGCATCAATCTGAACCGAACGGCGTCGTTTGTGATGGCCGAGCATCGCCCCGGTGCCAGTCGAGCGAAGCCATCCTGTTCCGGAAAGTGCGACATACGCCAGTACCGATCCGCGGATGTTGACGAGGGTGTATTCCGCTTGTAGTTGCTGCTGGTAACGCCAGACGACGGCGAGATCCGCAACTTTCGGCGCAAAGCGGCTGTGCCTGTAGAAATTCCGCAAACGGCGCGGAATAGCGCTCGCTGGCTCAGCGATTGAAAATGTTTTGGATCGGTGGCGCGTTGATTTCCGATGATGAAAAGAACTAGATGACTTATATTTATTTCAAGAAGCCCAATCCGTATGCAGCAGAAATTTCGAATGTTTTATACATTATACGTCCCATCGGAATTTGTGTCAAGATTTGCGATTATGTCAATCAGAATACTGTCTTCCGCCGCGGCATGAGACTTCCGAAAGGATGGTGCTTGATATGTCGGTGATCACGCAAAGGCAAGGGGGCTTCTGGCGCTGGCAGCGGTACTGCTGCTGCCGACGGCGGAGGCAGGACAGGCGGCACGAGCCGGAGCCGCTGGTCGTGGTGATACAAAGGCAGCCGGAGGCGCCGAAACAGACGATCCGCGTCACTGCGGGATGGAAGTGCGGAGGAAACAGCGCTGGATACCTATCTGACGCAGGTCGATGCTGTCGGAGATGCCTGCCTCATTTGCGCCAGAAAGCGGCTGAGCCGTGGCGGCAGGCACGTTCGCCTGATGCGCCGGCAGAAAGCACGAGAACGCAGATGTATGCGCGCAGAGCGCCTGTGTCAGGCCTGCCGGACAATAGAAGATCCTTTGCGTGCGCGGTATGAAGACGGTTTTTAAAGCCGCATGGGACAAGGCTGCCGCTGCTGTCCAGGAAACGGAGGGCGAGGTGCTGACCTATGAAGGAAGGCTGATCGATGCGGTCTATTTTTCCTGCTCCGGCGGCTCGACGGAGGATGCAGCTGCTGTCTGGGGGACGGATGTGCCGTATCTGCGGGCGGTCGAAAGCCCCGGCGAGCAGGGAGCAGGACGCGGCCAAATATGAAAGCCGGGTCTGTGTGACGGCGGAGACATTTGCCGAGACGCTCCGCGCGCTCGACGCGTCGGTGCAGCTTTCCGGCGACCCCAGCGGCTGGGTGCAGTCCGTCACGCGCACGCCGGGCGGCGGCGTCGATACGCTCACCGCAGGCGGAAGGCCGTTTTTCCGGCGTTCAACTCCGAAAGGCATTCGGGCTGAACTCCACGAAGCTTTTACGCTTCTGTACGAGGACGGCGCGTTCAGCTTTGACGTGCTCGGCTACGGCCACCGTGTCGGCATGAGCCAATACGGCGCGGACGCCATCGCCCGCCTCGGCTTCGACTATCGGACGATCCTGCGCTTTTATTACCGGGGCGCGGAACTCACAACGCTTGATTTTTGACAGAACGCCGGGAGTGGGCTGATGTAGGCATCGGCCCCTACAATCAAGCAGGCAAGTGCATACGAATTCGCCGAGAATTTTTGATGATTCGGTTCATCCTGCCGGACAAGTTTGAATTTTAACGAATTTTGCATAAGACTGGCAGCCTTGAACTGACAACATTGCCGGTTGGGAAAGTTTATGCTATACTGAAGAAAAAAAAGGGGGTGTGGCCTGTGAAGACGCTCCGGTATGACCCGAAATCGATCCGGTCCGGCCTGACGCTGGTAACGCTTTTGTGCTGGATTCTGCCGATTCTGGATCATCGTGACGATGTTCAGCGTACTGGTCAACTATTATAATGACCGCAATCTCGAGCAGGCGATGGATCTCGGCATGGAAAACGCCATGCAGCAGGTCGAACTGCGACTGCTGTCTGTGATCGGAAGATTCCAAGGCTGTCTCCTACGATGGAATCGTCCGGCAAAGCTACAGCGAATCGCGTTCGCTCGTCTATAAGGACGTGACGGAGTATTTGACGCAGAAATTTACACGGAACGCCAATTTACCGCTGCGTATTCATCTTCCTCAGTGGGCGGAGATTTGTTTCGTTCACGCCATGCCGCCGCGCGCCGGTACGGCGGCTCACCTGCTGCGCGACTATAAGGCGCGGGTCTATCCCGAGGTGCAGGCGCTGTTGGAGCGTGTGGATACGGGCATTTATTTTCTGACCGTGGACGATGAGATCTATATGGTGCGCAACCTGCTCGATCACGATCACGCCCTACGCCATGCTGGTGCTGGGCCTTGAGAAGAGCGAGGTATTCCAGTCGCTCTACGGCATTGCAAACGTGGCGATCACCGGCGTGAGCATCGACGGCGCCGAACTGCCCGTGGCTGCGTCCGAGGCTCAACCGGCGGCCGGCGGCCGACAGTATCCGATTGACTGCGACGGCCACACGCTCCTCTTGACTGCCCAATCGACTGCGCTGCGTCCGCTCAGCACCATGCCGATGCTCCGGTGGGCCATTGCTGGGATTGCGCTGGGCATTCCTTCCAAGAGTCTCGCTGGTCGCGCTGATCTTCAACCGCAGCGTCAACCGCCCGATGGAGGTTTTGCTCGACGCGAACCGCCGCGTGGAAAACGGAGAACGCGGCTATGTCATCACAGCTGAAGCGCCGAACACGGAGTTCCGGCAGCTCTACAGCCAGTTCAATGCCATGTCCTCCGAGTTGAAAAGCCAGTTTGAACGCCTCTATCTCGAACAGCAGGCGCTGCAGCAGGCAAAGATCCGCGCGCTGCAGTCGCAGATCAACCCACATTTTCTCAATAACACGTTGGAGATCATCAACTGGGAAGCGCGGCTGGCCGATAACGAGCGCGTATGCTCCATGATCGAAGCCTTGTCAACCATGCTTGATGCAGCCATCGGCCGCGACGGGCGTGCGCAAATCCCGCTTGCAGAGGAACTGCAATATGTCGATGCCTATCTGTACATTACAAAGGAGCGGCTGGGCGACCGGCTGACACTCCGGCGCGAGATTGACAAAACGATGCTTCCGGTGCGCATCCCGCGCCTGATGCTCCAGCCGATCGTGGAAAACGCGGTCGAGCACGATCTGTCGCGGCACGGCGGCGAGCTGTGCCTGCGCGCGTACCCGCAGTCGGACGGAACGCTTCTGTTTGAGATCGAGCACGACGGAGAAATGACACCGGACGGCTGGGCGCGCATCCAGGATGCGCTGCAAAGTCCGGCAGGTCCCGCCGGGCCGCAGCGCGGCAGCGTGGGCGTTCGCAATGTGGCGCAGCGGCTGCGGCTTCTTTACGGTGAGCAGTGCAGCTTTTTACCACCATCACAGCCCCGCAGCCCGGAAAATTCTGGCGCGGATCGGCAGGCGGCGGATGCGGCAACGACAGACAACGAACGCCAACAACAGGCAAGAAAGCGCAACGATACCCCTTACCCGGACGCGGAAAATGCACGGCGCGGGCGGGAGGAATGCACAATGAAAAGATGATCGCTTCTGCTTGCGGCACTGATGCGCTCGGCTGCGCACGAAGGGAACAGGCGCCGCAGACGGAACCCGTGACGCTGCGGGTCGTGACCTCCTTCGGCAGCGCGAGGACGGCAACCGCAGGAATTTGAAGCTGCCGTCGCGGCCTACGAGGCTCGACCGGAAATTTGGGTCCGATGGCTCGATGTGTCCAGCGAGGAATGGAAAGCCCGGGTCCTGACGGATTTTGAGACGGGTTCTGAACCGGACGTGCTCTTTTTTCACCAATGCGGATGCCATTTTTGTCAGAGCGGGAAAGGTCGTGCCTCTGGACGAGATTCGTGCCGAGTATCCGAATTATGCAAAAACATGGACGATGCCTTCCTGTTGCCTCCGGACGGCAAATGTAGCTACGCCGTTCCGGTTATGGGCTATTGGGAAAGCCTGTTTGTCAACAAAGCGGTTTTGGAGCGCTGCGGCATCGCGCTGCCGGGCACGGATTATACATGGGAGCAGTTCCTTGCGGATTGTCAGACGATCCGCAGCAATGGGCTCACGCCCATTGCATGCTCTCTGATCGAGATGCCGCACTACTGGTTTGAATTTGCCGTACTCAACCGGGGCGGTGTGGATGCGCATCTTCAGCTGCCGCAGATAGACGAGAACGGTGCGTTGGTAAATGACAGCATATCTGAGGCATGGATTGCGGGGCTGGAAGACCTCAAACTGCTTTACGGGCAGGACTTTTTTTGCAGAGAACACCCTCACCGCAGGCGATGCAGAGACGGTTGCCATGTTCGGAGACGGCGAGGCGGCGTTTTTGCTCGATGGGTCGTGGAAGGTCGGCTTTTTCGGAAAATTACGCGGACCGGCTGGACGATTTTGCCGTCTGCTATGTTGCCCGCGCAGCAGGCCGCCTGCCGACCGAGAGACGGTCGGCGGTATTTCGACCGGCTACTTTATCACGCGCAAGGCGTGGGACGACCCCCGATAAACGCGAAGCGGCAGTCGCGTTCGTTTCGCAGCTGACCTCTGATGCGGTGATCGAGCAATTCGTAACGACCGAGACAACGGCGCTGCCGCGCCGCCCGCGTCTGCGGACGGCAACTCGTTTACCGTTCTGCCGCACAGATGAACGCAGCGGTCACAAAATATGTCGGGGCTGTTGCAGGATGCGCTTTCCGGGAGGCCAGAAGCAGTCTGTTTTCCAACATTCCAAACATCGTTACGGGCCGCATCTCGGCCCGTGACGCAGTTGAACAGGCTATGCGCCTGAACTGAGAGAGGATGAGAGTATGTACCGGGTCGTTGATCGACGACGAGCGGATCATCGTCGAGGGCCTCCGCCGGGTCGTTAAATGGGCGGAATATCATTGTGAGGTTGTTGGGACGGCGTATGACGCCGCTTCCGGCGCGGCTATGATCCGAAGCACGGCCGGATATCGTCTTTACCGATATCCGCATGCCCGATCAGGACGGGCTGACAATGCTCGCTGGGCTCAAGAGCGAGTTTCCGGGCTATGCAGACGCTGTGCTGACCGGCTACCGTGATTTTTCCTACGCACAGGAGGCCATCCGTCTCGGCGTGTGCCGGTATCTGCTCGCCATCGAAGATGGATGAACTGCACGAGGCGCTTGGCACCATGACCGAGCGTTTGGTGGCGGGGCGGTGAGCAAACCTGACGACGGTCTGCCCTGACAAGCAGGCCACAAGCTTCATTGTAAAAGGCCATCGCGTATATCGAGCAGAACTATGCAAAAAAACTCTCCCTGCAGGAGGTCGCGATTACTGCTACGTTTCACAGTGGGACCTGTCCAAGCTGATCAACAAATACGCGGAAAAAAGCTATTATGATCTCGCTCAATTCCGTCCGCATCGAAAAGGCCAAGGAACTGCTGGCAGACCCGAGCCTTAAAATCGGCGACATCGTTGATCTCGTCGGCTATTCCGACAGCGGCCATTTTTCCCGTACCTTCAAAAAGCTGACCGGTCTCAGCGCCAATGATACCGCAGCCGCCTGGAGTTAGTCGGCGACCGCTGCGACAGACAGAATCTTTTGCCTGTTTTAGACATAGCGGAAAAGCCACCGCCCTGCATTGCAGAGCGGCGGCTTTTGATGAAAAAATCAGAACAGGTTCAGAACCAACGTCAGGACGATGAACACGCCGCCGACCCATTTGGTGGCGAGGGCGCGAGTTTTGCGTCGAGGCCCTTGTTCTTATTTTTTTGCCAAAGGTAAAGTGTCGCCGTTACCGCCGGCGAATCGCACCGGACAGACCTGCGGACTTGCCGGACTGGATCGTCACGATGACGACGAGGCCGACGGCCAGAATGACCTGAATGATCGTTAAAATCGTATGCAGAGCGTTCATGAAAATTCCTCCAAACCATTTGCCGCCCTTCGCCGGCAGACGGCTCGCCGAGATCATATTTTATCAGGCTGTTTCAAACAGCTAGAAAATCATATCACAATTCAGATGTGAATGCAAGTAGCTTTTTGCCGTTTTCCGCAGAAATCAACTCTTTGTGACCCATGTATTTGTGGCAAGACAAGTCAGATAGGCGTTGATGAAGCCATCGAGCGCACCGTCCATGACGGCGTTGACGTTGGATGTTTCGAAGCCTGTCCGCGTGTCCTTGACGAGCGTATAGGGCATGAAGACGTAGTTGCGGATCTGGCTGCCCCATTCGATCTTGAGCTGTGCGCCCTTGATATCGGAGATCTTGTCCAGATGCTCACGCTCCTTGATCTCAATCAGCTTCGAGCGCAGCATGCGCATACACGTCTCGCGGTTCTGGAACTGATCGCGCTGCGTCTGGCAGGAGACAACAATGCCGGTCGGCTTGTGAATGAGACGCACGGCGGAACTGGTCTTGTTGATGTGCTGGCCGCCTGCACCGGAGGAACGGTAGACCTGCATTTCGATATCCTCGGGCCGGATATCGACGTCTTTGGAATCATCCGTGATCTCCGGAATGACCTCGACCGCCGCGAAGGACGTCTGGCGGCGGGCGTTTGCGTCGAACGGGGACACGCGCACGAGGCGGTGGACGCCGTTCTCGCTCTTGAGCATACCGTAGGCGTTCTCTCCCTCGATGAGAATGCTGGCGGATTTGATGCCCGCCTCGTCACCGTCGAGATAGTCAAGAATCTTGTAGGTCAGACCGTGCTGCTCGGTCCAGTGCGTGTACATCCGGTAGAGCATCGAGGCCCAGTCCTGCGCCTCGGTGCCGCCGGCGCCGGCCTGGAACGAGACAATGGCGTTGTTGTTGTCGTATTCGCCGGACAGGAGCGTCTCGCAAGCCGTGCGTTTTCCATCTCCTGTTCCAGCTGGGCATAGCCGTCGGTCAACTCAGGGAGCATGGAGTCGTCGTTGTCCTCCAGCGCCATCTCGCAGAGCGTATACAGGTCGTCCCACTGGCTGCACATTTTTTCATATCGTGCGACCTTGGCCTCGAGTGTCCGGCTCTGCTTCATGACCTTCTGCGAGATCTCCTGATTGTCCCAGAAGCCTTCGGAGTCGATCTGCGCGTGCAGGCGGTCAATTTCCTCCTTTGCAGCTTCAATGCCGAGGGAGTCCGCCAGCGCGTCCAGCTTGGGGCGGATATTATTGAGCTTTACCTTATATTCATCGAATTCAATCATGTTTTCCCACACTTTTCAAAATTGTCGGAACATATTATACAGGAAAACGTGCTGGATGTAAAGGGGAAACGAGGATTCGGGCCGGTTTATGCACGCAGTCCCCTGCTCCTTCTCACGGGCGACGATCCCGGCCTCCATGACTGCGTGGATGCGTTCACCAACCTCGATAGCCGTTTTTCCGGCCAGATCCTCCGCAGGAACGACGTCCAGAACGTCCAGCCAGACCTCTGTGTGCTTGCGGAACATGTTGTGCAGAATCGCACGGGAGTTGACCAGCGAACAGACTACGATGGGGACATTCGACTTCTGCGCGATCTTGAATACGCCGCTGCGGTAGGGGAGAAGCGGAGCTGCCGTTTTGTTCGTCCCGCCCTCCGGGAATACGGCGATGGAGGCTTTGTCGTCCTTAATAAACTGATAGCCTTGAGAATAGATTTGAGCGATTCACGGTCATTATTCCGGTCGACCGGCAGGCAGAGTACCTCACGCATGACCTGTGCGACGATGAAGATCGAGAAGTTTTCCTTCTTGGACAAAAAGGCCAACTCCGCCCACGGCATGACGGCGTAGAACACGATGGGGTCAAACGCGAACCGGTGGTTGCTGACCAGCAGGAAGCGGCCCTTGCGCGGGACCTTTTCCCAGTCCTGTCACATTGACGTGGACACCGCCCAGCGCCAGCGCGATGCGGCAGAACTCGTTGAGGAGGAACCGAAAATAGCCGCTCGGCTTTTCCAGCAGCTTCTTCGGGTCGACAAACAGACACGAGACGAGCACGACCAGCAGAAACAGCACCACGAGAGCCAGAAAGCTGCCGAGAAAGAACACGGGAACCTGCCACAGCGCCGCGAGCGAGGCAAAGCCGGACGCGGCATACGTCAGCGCGCAGCCGGAGAGCAGCGCAAGCGCGAGGAACACATAGAGCATGACGAATGAACACCTGCCGAATATGAAGATTTTCTGAAAATCCTCTTAAGATTTCAAGTACTCATTATATACACGCCGCATAAGAAAATCATCACGAAAAAGAAGAATTCACAAATAATTTAATAATTTACGGCTGCTCCGCCGCGCGCTGACGGCTGATCTCAAATCCAGCTTGGAATCTTTGCGATGCGCTCGGTCAGTTCCTGCATGCAGGCCGGAATGTCGATCTTCTGCGGACAGACTGCCGCGCGCCGCAGCCAAGGCAGCTTTGCGGCTGCCGGCTCTTCGGCAGGGCTTCGACCGCCATGATCGCGTTCGTGGACGGCACGACGCGAAGCTCGTTCAGAACACGCAGCATCTGCGGAATCTCAATTTCCTGCGGGCAGCCGTCGCAGCAATAGCGGCAGGCCGTGCACGGGACGGCGGACTTGAAGCCCTCCGCGATCTCCAGCAGCAGCGCCTGCTCTTCGGCGCTGAGGGGTTCGGGATGGTCAAACGTGGCGAGATTGTCCTGCATCTGCGCCATGTTGGACATACCGCTGAGGATTATTGTCACGCCGGGAATCTCCTGCACCCAGCGAAGTGCCCAGGACGCGTCGGAGGCCTCCGGCCGCAGTGCGTGCAGCTTCTCCTGCGCAGCAGCGGGCAGATTCGCCAGCTTCCCGCCGCGTACCGGCTCCATGACCCAGATGGGAATGTTATACCGGTTCAGCAGTTCACATTTCTCCTTTGCCTGCTGCAGCGTCCAGTCGAGATAATTCAGTTCGATTTGACAGAACTCCATCTCGTCTGTGTGCTTTTCCAGAAACGCTTCCAGCGCGGGCACGCCTGCGTGGGTCGAGAAGCCAAGATGGCGGATACGTCCGTTTTTTTTCTGCTCCAGCAGATATGGGAGAATGCCCCAGCGCTCGTCTTCATAGACGGCAATGGAATTTTCATAGACGTTATGCAGCAGGTAGAAATCGAAATACTCCACGCCGCACTTTTTCAGCTGCTGTTCAAACACGGCCTTCACGTCGTAGCTGGGCGCGATCTGATGTCCGGGGAAATTTGTCGGCCAGATAGAAAGCTTTCGCGCGGATACTGCTTCAGAATTTCGCCGATGACTGTCTCCGATTTGCCGCCGTGATACGGCCACGCGGTGTCAAAGTAATTGACGCCCTTCGCAATCGCCTCCGCTGTCATGGCAGCGGCCTGCTCCTCGTCGATGGATCTGTCCTCCCGCAGCGGCAGCCGCATCGTGCCGAATCCAAGCTGCGAAAGCTTTAGCCCCTGAAAGTCCTTGCAGATCATGATTCGCATTCCTTTCTGTCTGCTTTTTACAGTTCCAGCATAGCATATTTCTTTCGGGTTTTCCAGCGCGGAAAATCCAGCAGAGCAAAAGCTTCCCGGCAAATCTGGCTGGTCGTTATACGGCTGCTGCACCCAAACCTCCCTTTCAGAGGAGTATGCGCATGCTGATAGAAAAACTCCGGCAGGAAAGTCCTGCCGGAGTTGAAAAATTAGACTGATTACGCCCAGATGCTCGAGCAGGATCTTCAGGCCGATCAGAATCAGGATGATGCCGCCTGCAAAGTTCTGCCTTTTTGCCTTATAGCGCAGGCCGAAGAGATTGCCGACTTTGAAGCCCGGCGGCGGAACAGACGAATGTCGTTACGCCGATCAGACAGACGGCCAGCGGCACATTGACGTCCGGCAGCAGGGCAAACGTGATGCCGACAGCCAGCGCGTCGATGCTTGTGGCCAGCGCCATCAGCAGCATTGTTTTGAACGCAAACGAGGCGCTTGTTTCAGATTCCTCCCTGGAAAAGCTCTTTGATCATGTTTGCGCCGATAGCAGCCAGCAGCACGAATGCGACCCAGTGGTCGAAGGCCGTGATGTACTGCTCGAATGTCGAGCCCAGAAAGTAGCCGATGGTCGGCATCAGCGCCTGAAAACCGCCGAACCATGCGCCGATGATGAGATAGTGCTTGATCTGCAGCTTTTTCGTCGAAAGGCCCTTACAGATCGATACGGCAAACGCGTCCATCGACAAGCCGATACCCAGCAGAAGAATTTCCAGTATACTCATAATAATCAACACAGCCTTTTCAGTGAAGTTTTGTTAAAATCTCATAATTTCTTAGATGGGAAAGTCAAGAAAAAAGCGCGGTTTTCCGCGCTTTTTTCAGAAAATTCATGCGTGTTTCAGCTTTTTGCGGAACGCTCTGTGGTATACGATGAAATACAGTACCGCGCTGACCGGGATGGCAACAAACACGTCAAGGATTGAGTGCTGCTTGACAAGCACCGTCGATGCGCAGATCAGCAGCCCCAGCGGCAGCGCGACCCACTGCAAGTGCCGCCTGCAGAGCGGCTCCGAGTCAAAGCAGGCCAGCGTCAGCGCCGCGCAGCCGATGACGTGCATACTGGGCAGCACGTTCGTGTTGGTGTCAGCGGTATAAATGCGCTGCACGAGCCAAATGAAGAAATCGTGCTGCGCGAATTCCGTCGGGCGCAGATCCTGTCCGTTCGGGAAGATCAGGCAGAACAGGATCGAGCCGCCGAAGCCAAGGCCGATATACACCATGAACCGCTTGAACGCGGGCACGTCGTACCACATGAGGTACAGCGTCATGGCAAACAGCAGCGGGTGCCACATACAGTAGGGATGATAAAATACCGGCAGAAGGGGATCTTATCGTCGAGCGGCAGATAGGACACCCAGTAGTGGTCGGTCACAACGTGCTCGGCAATATAAAACAGGACGAGATAAGCGATCCAGATCAGAAGATACCAGTGATGGCGGCAGTTTTCAACTGTCCCGATCTTCCACTGCTTGTTCGGACGACTGTGCATGGTCTGACTCCTTCTTATCCGTGATAGTGGGGATAAACGCCTTGGCGATGCGGCCCTTGCCGCGGTGCTTGATATAGAAATAGCCGAACACGCTGAACGTCAGCGCGCCGATAAAGTTGACGAACAGATCCTCCATCGTGTCGTACAGGCCGATATCGAGATAGCCGTTGAAGCCCAGATCCTGCCCGTTGACGGCGACAGCGGTGATGTTGTCAATCGTGATGGGGATATTCTTGTTCGTCGGGTCGAGCATGACGGAGGTGATCGAGCTTACGATCGTGTCCTTCTGCATGTCCATGTGGAACAGCCTGTCCATGCCGAATTCAAAAAACTCCCACAGAACGCCGATGGTCATTGAGAAGCAGAACGCAACGAGCGCCACATAAATGGGAGACAGCTGGAACTTGATCTTGTCGTTCATTC
>VOFK01000426.1_pt1 | contig 34552 bp, 69 predicted proteins | sample 5384121 | NCBI WGS metagenome assembly VOFK01 (sample SAMN12384730, study PRJNA508395) | human gut metagenome | isolation source: healthy gut J | host: Homo sapiens | reverse complement strand
TCCGATCTTAAAAATCATCCGTAACGGCATCCAAAATCTGCATTGGAACACCGTTCACGGACACTGCATACTGCAATCGGTTCTCTGTTGTCACAGGATTCGACGGCTGCATATAGAATTCCGCTTCATAATCCCCCGCCTGCTTTGTCACGATGCTGTATTCGATATACGGTGCCCCATTCTCTGCATCTGCGTAGGAATCCGTCGGAAATGCTTTCATCGCAGATAAAGTCTTTCCGTAGCCGGCAAGACATTTCCATTGCATCGGTTGTCCTTCCCGATCAAAACCGTCCTTGCATCTGCTGTAATGTTCCGCCTCGATTGCGATCCATCCCTGTGTATCCACAAACGTATTGTTTCCATATTCATACGTTGACCGGTCGACCGGCACGCTGATCTTGCAGATGCCCGCCGGCAATTCCAGCCGGATCATTCCCTGCGTTCTTCCATCGGTGAGTGCCATCGCAAGCGCACTCGTCCACTGTGACATCAATGGTGAGTCTCTTGTGCTCTTCACCATCAAGCGTTCCATCCATTGCGGACAGTACGATCCATTCGGGCTTTTCGATCACCCGAAACGATGCTGGAAGTTTGCTTCTGCTGTACAGGCTGATCGAAGCACATCTGCATTCCGGATTCAGAAAATCCGAAATCGTCATTCTCTGATTCAGCCACGGACTGCCTTCCACATGCTGCACGGTACCGTCCACCGTTGCTATAATCGTCGGCTTTTTGCAGCGGTAACACCTGCATCAGAAGCGGGTTCTTACACTCATCCTCATTCCAATTCGTAAACCCGATATGCTGCGACAGTCCCATTCCGTACCAGCGCGCATCATCTGTCCGATGATACTGCTCTATGATCTTTTGATCGGCATCCAGACATGCCTTTGCCTCTTTCGCATAATCATTGGCACTGAGTGCACCGATTTCTGCCAGATAATGATTCATTCCGGACAACAGCTGAAGCTTCAGCACATTCATCGTTCCCATCGCCGGATACCAGACGAGCGCAACATAAGCGGGAAGTATTTCGGGCGCAACACGCTCCAGCTCATCGTACAAATCCTGTGCGGTCTCTGCATCACCCGCCCGACCTCCGCAAGCACCCGTGAACCTTCACGATAATTTGCTGCATGATAGGTTTCCGGTCTTAACGCCTCCGGTCTGCACTTGTGTATCATCCTTGTATAATCCGTCAGGATATCCGCAATCTGCGCCTGCTGCACTTCCGACAGCCTGCCAAATTGCCGCTTTACCCACAGTCTGGTATAGGCATCCGTCGTATTTAGTGCAGTCGTTCCCCAACGCTCAAAATCATAAGCCAGATCCATAAAAACGATAACGGAAATTCCTGCGTTGCAATGTCCCCCACATTGACGATCCAGAGTTTTTGTACTCCGAAATCATATGCCTGCGTCATCTGTTCCCAGATTTTCGGAAGATAGGAACTGTTGATCCACTCATAGGAGGTCGGCCACCCATGATAATCGAAATGATAATACATACCGTATCCGCCCGGATGCTTACGCATCTCCTCCGTCGGAAGCGTTCTTAAGTTCCCGTAATTGTCATCGCAAAGCATGAGGATCACATCGCAAAGCTCCTTGGATCCGATCAACCCCTGCGTCGTCTCATCCCCGTAGAAGAAAAGCCTCCACCTCCTTGTACAAAGCGATCATTCTCGGAACTTTGGACAGATCTTCATCGACATTCTCCCGGATCAGCTTTCGCTGCGTTCTGAGCACGTCCCTGAGCAGTTCAATATTGTCCGCAAAGCGTTGCCCCTTTTTTCCCATGATCGCGGTGTCCGCTTCTCCACGCATACCAACCGTGATCACATTCTCAAATTTACCGCTCCGCTTCCGACCATCTTCCCAGAATCTTATGATTCCTTCCCGGTTCGTCTTGAAATTCCACGCATCTCCGTAAATACTGTCTTTTCCGCGCAGATATTTGTATTCCTCACCCTGCCGCAGACACGGCTCATGATGTGACATTCCCATGATCACGCCGTACTCATCCGCAAGTTCTGCGTTCAGAAGGCCCGGGCCGTCATCCTCAAACCGTGCACTCCACATCGCCGGCCAGAGATAATTTCCTTTCAGGCGAAGAAGCAGTTCAAAGATCGGCTCGTATGCCTTCGTATTCGGTCCCCGAAATGGTACTCACCCAGGTACCGAAAGCAGGCCACTCATCATTAATAAAGAATCCCCTGTATTCCACCGATGGTTCCTTTGCAATACACGCCATATCCGTGCTCAGCCGGATTTCATCCCGATGCACCGGCACCACATGACACCAGTTCACAAACGGGGATACACCAAAGATCTCCGACAAATGAAACAGTCCGTATATCGTTCCCCCGCTTATCGCTTCCGACAATGACAAAGCAGTCTCTCCCGCAAGCCATCATCCGGGAAAAAACCATCCGTAGCACTCCCGTTTTCCTTTCAACGCTTCCGTCGGGATATTTTTTCTGTGCATCCAGCCACCTGCTATGCTCCATCGTTGCGACAATGATCGTCAGTTCACGGGCTGCACTGCTTCTTACCTCTTCATGATCGATCGTTTCGACAAACACGGATTTCCGGCAGCGTGCCGGTCACAAGTTCCATGTCATGTGCAACTTTTCCTGCAATCTTCAAAACCCCGGAATACGCACTCTGTTCTATGATAAATTTCATATTCCGCTCCCTTTTTCACCTTTTTTATTTTGATTCTTATCCGTATAAATCGTGATTACCGGCTGTCCTTCCACAACCGTAAGGGTTCCATACATAGATGCCGTTTCCATCCATTTCAGTGCAATACTGTCCGTACAGATGACCGGTCTGGTAATCGTTTCACCGTCATACATGATTCCGTTATTTTCGATAAAAGATCCGACATCCGCGCCCCGTATGATCGATTCCCTGCACTAGATAACGAGCCGATAATTTTTTGATGGCTGATCCTTATAATAAATCTGCGTATCCACACCGCCCGGAAGGATCTCTCCTCTGAAATAATCTCCATCGCACCTTCCGTCAAACGAAATCATCTGTAGGGTAGCGCATTCAGATTCCACCTTCTCGCCAGCCATTCACATGAATATACAATTTCAACACTTCCATTTACTTCTCCCCATCTGCCTGTCCTTTCATTGCTCAGCGTAAATAAAATCCCCATCCGTGTACGATCAAAAATATCGCACTATGAATGAGGATTTTATTTCTATCACTTATATCACATAATTGTCGCATTATTGAAGAATCTGATCCACATGCCTCTGCAGGATATCGAAATAGTCCTGTGGATTGCATTCCTGATATGCAGCCATATATATCCCATGTCGATGCGAAGTCATCGCTCATGATCACCTGCGGTAACCAGCTTCTCTTGACCGCGTCTATTTCATCACGAATCATGCCGCCTTTGGATTTTGATGACAAAGACTGTGTATAGGAATACATCGGATACCATGCGCCGGGCGCTTCATTTGTTCCCAGCAGCTCGACATAATTTTGTACACCATACGCTTCAAAACACTCCCGTATGTCGGGCTTTTAGGCTTTTCATAAACTCCACCGGCTGATACTCCATCGAAAATGCATTGATTCCGTCGTCAAGCAGGCCTTCTACTCGTGGAAAATACGAATAGGGACAAAAATGAGATTCATTCAGCATGCTGTCTCCGTGACGTTTTCCCTGTTCACTATCCATATAGAACATACCGTTTTCGTCCACCGAATAGTCCAGGTCTTTTTCTCCCCAGAATCGAAGCTTCGTAATATCGGAATCCAGCAGATCATTTACAAACTGAAGTGCCCCCTGCACATCTTCACAGGATGTGGTAATCGAAAGTCCGCTCGATGTATCCATCTCTGCATTCCGGCTTGTATGCCACTGGTTTGACGTACCTTTGTCCATTGTAATCGGAAGCGGAACATAATCGCACCCCAGATCACTCAGTCCGTTTGTCTCATAAGGCTCTGCCAGATTGTAATAGAACTGCCACCATTGGTCAACCATTCCGAGAACAGCACCGGTTCCTAATTTATCCAGATATTCTTCGTATGTACTGGTAAACGACTGCGGATCAAAAATACCCTTGCGGTACTCTTCGTTCAGCTTCTGAAAATACCGTCTGGCAGTCTCCGTCGTATTATAATCAATGACCTGATCATTCCCGGGATCAACCATACAACTTCCGTCATTGGGATATCCAGCCAGAAACTGCGGCACATTCTCCAGACAGAAGAATCTCCAATCATCGCACAATACGGTAAACGGAATATTTGGGGTTCCGTCTGGCATGGCAGGATTCTGCCTGCACATAAGCTTCGATCAGATCAAAATATTCATCCACCGTTGTAATCTTCGGATATCCGGCCCATTTTAAAACGCGCGTCTGTATCCAGAATGCCTCGCCCGTATGCGTCACTTCAACATTCTCTCCCTGAGACACACAAAAACGGTGGAATCCAGTAAATATGCCGTCTTCCTGCCGGAAGCGCTCCCATTGCTCATCAGAAAGATAATTTCTGAGATTCGGATAATCATCCCAGTATTCATCAATCGGGATCAAAGCATCTGCCTCCAGTAATGCTTTCTCTCCAAGAATAAAATCCGGATATTCTCCCGAAGCAATGTACGAATTGAGCACCTCTTCCTTGGATTGTCCAACCAGCCAGTTCTCCTCGCAGTCTGCTCCGATCTTGTCAGCAATGATTTCCTTTATATCGTTCTGCATTCCCAGTGGTCTGCCCGTAACACTGAAAAAAGCGGTAAAATGTTTAATTTCCGGTTTCTGCCTATATTGAACGTTGTAACTGTATCCCCCAAGTACAATAAGCAATCCAATCACAACTAAAGTTGATACGATTTTCTTTTTTCATATAACTCTACCTTCTCCTCAAAAGCTTTCTTTTTTATTATAGCTTTTTTTTCTGTCAAAGGACAAGCAATCGCATCCGCAAGCACGGTTAAAGTGATATATTCTCTCCTCTTAATCCATTAAATGCACCCTTGATGGCAGCCTCCTCATGTGCGATCAGCCACTTGTTTTTCGCGGTCATAAGTTTGTCCTCACCATCATCTGCTGCAAGGGTAAAATCAATCGGTGTGTTTGTACCCTTCGGCAAGATCACAACACACTTAAATCCACCGTCTGCTGCGTTGCACGGTGCATAATGAAGTGTCGTCTCATACATTTCAACGACCGTTCCTGCCGGAACCTTAAAAGCCTCGATTTTTGCTGTATCATAAGTAAATTCATCCGTTACATCCGGCAGCCATCCCAATAAAAGGATCATATCCGTTACCGCAATGTTGATTTCGGAATTTCTATGATATTCTACCGCGTTTAACTTGTGATTGTTTCCGTTGCAGTAACCAATCTGGATTGAAGTCCGCCAAAGACACGCTCGCTGAATGTCTTTGCTTCCGAACCGCTTCAAGCTCCTCGACTGATGGCACATAAATAACATCCTCCGGAAGCGGTGTGTGCTCCATCCCCTTTATCAGTTTTGTGCATTCAATGTTATTCCAAACCTTACCGTATTTACGGAATTTTTCATCATTAACAGAAAAAATCTCCATGATTACCTCCTCATACTCATTTTTTCTGAGTATAACAGTTTGGTAGCCATGGAGACATGCCTTTCTTTGTCTTTACAATGTCACTTTTTGTCTTTTTTCCCAGCAATGCCCGATGATGGGCATATGATTCCCTCTGCTTTTTCTTAACAAGCTGCTTTCGGTATTCACTCGTCAGCATTCCATACCGCTTGCGAAACAGATTGGTAAACGCTTTACTGTTGGCAAATCCATGATCAAATGCAATATCCACGATCTGCTTATCCGTATTTTCCAAATCCTTTACCGCATGTTCCAGCCGGATATTTTTGCAGATAATCCTTATAATTGATGCCCGCATAGCGTGCAAACATTTTTGACAGATAAGACGGCGAATATCCAAATATTCCCGCCAGTTTTCCAAGCGAAATATCTTCCATATAATGATCCTTGAGATAGGATGTAATCATACCGAGCCGGTTCAGCTGCTGATTGCTTTTGAGCAATTCATCCTGCACATCCAGCTTCCTGTATTTCTTCACCAGAATATGTAATAGTTGATAAAACATACTTAAAATTTCAAAATCATAGCCATCTGTCTGCATCCGATACACCTTATACATACGAAAGATCAGACATGCCACCTGCTCATCGTATGTCCGTTCACTGTGCGAAAACCAGATAAACTGCTCGCCCGTAAAGTACGACGCGAACTGATTCAACGGAATCTGCAGCACAATTGTGTGATTCGGCCTGTTCGCATGGATCGCATGCACCTCGTTGCTGTTGACAATGATGAACTCGCCTTCTCCCCAGATGATAATGCGTTGTGTCAAGAATAAAATCAAGTTCTCCTTCCTGCACTGCAAAAAATCTCAATCGACCGGTGCCAGTGTTTCTCCCTGATATATTTTCCGCTGTGTCCCTCGAATAAAAAAGTTTAAACGGAAAGCCTTTGTCCGGCACAATAACCTCATGTTGATACTGTTGCTCTGTCATATGCTCCCACATAACTATCACATATTTCTTGACTAGACATTAAATCTGAAAAAGAATCACATCGCCGTCTTTAACCACATAATCCTTTCCTTCCATGCCAACGATTCCTTTTTCTCTGGCTGCTGCAAGACTTCCATTATCCAGCAGATCCTGATAATTGACAACCTCAGCTTTGATAAATCCACGCTCAAAATCGGTATGAATCTTTCCAGCTGCCTGTGGTGCTTTTGTTCCTTCTTTAATCGTCCAGGCACGACACTCATCCTCCCCTGCGGTAAGGAAACTGATCAGTCAAGCAGACGGTAACTTGCTGCAACCAGCTTGTCGAGTCCGCTCGATGCCACCCCAAGATCATCGAGATATTCTTTCTTTTTCCTCCTCGGAAAGTTCGGAAAAGTTCCTGTTCAATCTGTGCACAGATCACAAATACTTCTGCGCCTTCTTCCTTTGCCATCTCACGAACCTTTGCCACATGCGGGTTGGAAGCTCCATCGTCTACAAGATCATCCTCTGCTACATTTGCCGCATAAATAGTAGGCTTTGCGGTAAGGAGATTGTATCCCTTAAACCAGATCTGTGCATCATCATCGTCCGGTACTTCAAATGTTCTTGCCATCTTGCCATCCTCAAGGTGTGCCTTCACTGCCTCAACCAGCTCCAGTTCCTTGGCAAGTGTCTTGTCCATTCTTGCCTGCTTGGCAATTTTGGCAATTCTACGGTCAAGAATTTCGATATCGGAGAAAATAAGCTCCAGATTAATTGTCTCAATATCGCGCGCCGGATCAATGGAACCGTCGACGTGGATAATATTGGTATCCTCGAAACAACGCACTACATGTACAATCGCATCGACTTCCCTGATATTGGCAAGGAACTGGTTACCAAGTCCCTCTCCTTGCTGGCACCTTTTACAAGGCCTGCAATGTCCACAAATTCGATAGTGGCAGGTGTCACCTTTTTTGTATGATAAAGCTCACCGAGCTTTTTACGATTCTCTCATCCGGAACCGAAACGATTCCCTACGTTTGGATCGATGGTCGCAAACGGATAGTTCGCAGACAGTGCACCTGCTTTGGTCAGTGAATTGAATAAGGTACTTTTTCCCCACGTTTGGGAGTCCGACAATGCCGAGTTTCATGATATATATTTCTCCTTTGAAAAGTATTGTAAGCTAATAAAAAAACAATATATAGTGTACCACATTAATGCTTAATTGTACAATTATTTCTCCCTAGCTGCCAGAATGCCACGGCATTTGCCGCCGCTACATTGAGTGAATCCACGCCATGCGACATCGGAATACAGACCGTATAATCGCAGTCCGCAATCGTATGTCCTGCCAGACCATCCCCTTCCGTGCCAAGCACGACAGCCAGCTTTTCTTCCGCAGCCAGTGCCGGATCATCAATTCCAACCGAATCCCCGGAAAGTGCCATGGCTGCCACACGAAATCCCATTTTATGCAAATGGTCAATGTCCGCTCCTGCCGCCTGACCGGGTGGATTTTTCACCCCGTTTTCCGTCTGCAGATATGTCCACGGAATCTGAAATACGGTTCCCATGCTCACCCGGATGGCGCGCCGGTACAGCGGATCACTGCATCCCGGCGTCAGAAGCACCGCATCCATGAAGCGCAGCCGCCGAACGGAAAATAACACCGACGTTGGTTGGTTACCACATTTTCGAGTACTGCAATGCGTCTGGCTTTGGCACAAATCTCCTCCGGTTTCCTGCAGTTTCGGCCGATACATGGCACAAAGTGCCCCTCTGGTCAGGGCAAAACCGGTCAGCTTTGTCAGCACATCAAATTCTGCCGTATACACCGGAATATCCCCGCATCTTTCGATCATTTCTTTTTGCTTCTCCCCTGAACATGTTTTGTTTCCATAAGCAAAAGACACCGGTATGCATCCGCATCCAGTGCCCGCTCAATCACCTTGGGACTTTCGGCAATAAACATTCCTTCTTCCGGATGCGCACGGTTCAGCAGCTGATTTTCGGTCAACCGCGCGTACACATCCAGCTCCGGTGCCATAAAATCCGTTATTTTTATTCTTTGACTCACTGTTACGTCCACCTTTGTTCAAACTTTTTTTATTATCCCAAAATGCACGCATGATTGCAAGTCTATTCGTAATCTTTTACATTAGAACTGTCAACTTTTCAAATGGCACCCATACATAAAGGCCATCCTTCGTTGCCCCTTCCAGTTTTGTTACATCGAACCATTTGCCACAGCAATCGCAGTCTCTACAACCATCTTTTCCCTGTCAACACCTGACTGATACACGGTAAACGCCATATCTCCAGACTCGATTGCCGCACATCCGCCGGCTGTTGCATCAATACCAGAATTGGCATACCGTTTATTCCTGCCTCTTTGCATGCATCGACAATTCCCATCGCCATGGAATCGTTGTTACATGCCACAACATCACAGGACTGTCCGGTCTTTAAGAAAAGTTCAAACATCTTCTGTGCCGTTGCCTGATCCCAGTCTGCATTATCCTCAAATACATAATGATTTTTCTTGCCGGACGCATTCAATGTATCCTTCAATGCACCCGTACGTCCTTTCGTTGCCGAATGGTTCCTTTGGTCCCTTGAAGATTGCCACATTGATTTCATCCGAAGAAGAAAAAACTTATCCAGAATATACTCTGCCTGATACTGTCCCGCTACATTTTCATCGGAACCCACATACATATATTTTCCGGTCTCCAGATACGATGCATCCGGACAACTGTTATAAAAAGATAACAGGAATTCCGTCTGCCAGTGATTCCAGTTCCAGCGCGGTATCTGCATTAACCGGTCCACATAAAAATCACATCATATTTTTTCTTTTGCTGCCTGTTTGATATGTTCCACCTGACTCTCCAGGGAACCATCCTCATCATAGACATCCAGTGTTGCACCTTTTTCCCTGTGCCGTCTTTTTTGCCTGTTCCACAATCGTGTTGGCGGAAATCATCTCCTGTGACAACGACATCATGATTTTGATTCCGTTTCCGCTGCCGGATTTGCCTCCGGTACTGCCGCATCCTGCCATGCAGCCCACAAGAAGCAGGGCGCATATCATACAACTGATTACTTTCTTCATGACCTTTTTACCCTCCTATATCTGAAACTGCTTGACCTGATCCGCCAGCTGGTCTGCAGATTCTGCCAGATTTCCGGCTTCCGCTTCCACCTGTTCACTGTTCTTGAAATACTCTTTGCCTGCTGGAGCATGGATTCCGAAGTGGCAAGAATTTCATCCGAACTTGCCGCCTGTTCTTCGAAATTGCGGCAACATTGGTTGCCACCTGATCCACCTGGTTGATTTTTTCTACCACACCCTCTATCAGATGGCTGGTTTCCTGGATATTCTGGAAAATCTGGTCAAATGTATCCACCGCTGTATGAATCAGATCCGCACTGCTTTCGATATCGCTTGCACTGCTTCCGGCCTGTTTGACGGCATCATCCACAAGTCCGTTAATTTCATTGATGAGTGATGTAATATGCGCTACCGAATCCGCACTGTTTTTTGCAAGTACCCCAATCTGTGAGGCAACTACCGCAAATCCGCGTCCGGCTTCCCTGCACGCGCTGCTTCAATCGATGCATTTAAGGAGATCAGATTTGTTTCCTCTGCAATATCCCCGATCAGTTTTATAATATCTACGATTTCTCCGGAAGCCGTACCCACTTTATCAACCGCTTCTTCGAGGTTATGTATGGAAATTTCGATATTATGAAGCGCATTTCCAACGCTCTCCATATCGGCTTTTCCTTTTTTTTCTGATACTTCCACAGTGGTACGCATCTTATCTTCTACTTTATCGCTGTCCTCTTTGGTATCCGCAACAACACCGGCAAGCTGGGTTGCGTTCTGTGCGATTTCATTGACGGAAACCGACAGCTGATCAACCGTTGCATTCAGTTCCGTCATGGACTGTGACTGGATATTTGCAGCAGAATTCATTTCACCCGAAACATTCTTGCTCGATCCCGCCTGTTTTCCAGACGGTCGGAAACATGTCCCATCTGCCGGATCATTTCCTTCATTGATGCAATAAATGTTCCACGCTGCGCCCCATCACAGCAATCTCATCATTTCCTTTCACCTTCATGGATACGGTAAAGTCACCGGATGCCATGCTGGTAATTACCCCTTGTCATCTCCTTCACCGGACGAATCACCACATGCGTCACACGTTCGATCAAAACACACAATACAAGGATCGAAATAATGCTGAAAATGATCATAAGATTCCGCAATCCTACCAGATCCGCAAGTACAACATTCGTAGGAACATAAGGAAACCAGCAGCCAGTTGGTTCCATTTACTTCCTTAAATACCGTCATATTTCCATCGAGTGTACAGAAATCATACGATTTGCCGGAAACCTTTTTTCTCCACATCTTTATAAAACGCACTCTGTCCGTCTGCCCCCAGTGTCTTGGAAATCAGATCGGAATCCCTGCTTGCCAGGATCACGCTGCTGTCCTTGTCCACAAGAAATGCCTCTGCATCGTGCATTTCGATAAAAAGAATTTACAATCACGGAAATACGGTTAGTGTCATATCGGCTGCAATTACACGCACGGTATCTGAACCATCATTCAAAAGTCCGGATGCACTGACAACATTCGTTCCGTCCGGATTCTGATGTGCAGATCCAACCGCCATATTCACTCTTGTCATACCTTCCTGATACCACATACTCTCTTTCGGTTCGGCTCCTGCTTTTTGGAGTCTGTACCTTTTAAAAAAGCTGCCATTGGCATCTGCAAGGAAAAAGACCATCCGGATAATTTTCACTGTATCCACAGGATGCATCCAAATGGTCTGCAGCTGCGCCTCATCCGGGTGCAATTTTTCAATCATGGTCTTTGCCATCTGCATGGAAGCCAGATTTTCCTCAAGCCATGCCTCAATTTTTTTGATGCCTGACTGTTTACCGAAGATTCCAGTAAATTTTGGGAATAACTCTCGATAATTCCGGATGATACATGATATGCGGTAAACACCAGAATCAGTATAATCGCAATTACTACCGGAATAATAATTCCAAGTAATTTTGCTTTAATAGAAATGTTACTCTTCTTTTTTTCACAAACAATTCCCTCCCTCTTTTGCTTCTGTCCCTATTATAGTTTTTATGCCTGTATCGTCAATGTTTTGCACTTTTTTAAAATTTTTTCTGCTTTTTTCGGATACATGCAAAAAGAGAGACCTTACGGTCTCTCTCAAATAAGAAGAAAAAAATTGAAGTATGTAAAAACAAAAATTTGATATTGTCAATTATAATATCCGGATACTACTTCTGTACGTTAAATGCTCCCATACCCGGATAAACAGCTGCTGCGCCAAGTTCTTCTTCGATACGGAGTAACTGGTTGTATTTTTGCCACACGCTCTGTTCTGCTCGGTGCACCGGTCTTGATCTGACAGGTATTTAATGCGACAGCCAGATCTGCGATTGTGGTATCTTCTGTCTCTCCGAACGGTGAGAAGAAATGGCTGTTTATCCGGCTTTGTGTGCCATCTTGATTGCCTCTAAAGTTTCGGAAACGGAACCAATCTGGTTTAACTTGATCAGAATGGAGTTTCCGCAGCCAAAGGCTGATTCCCTTTGCCAGACGCTCGGTATTGGTAACAAAAGGTCATCACCGACAAGCTGTACTTTGTCCCCAGCTCGGCGGTCAGCTTCTGCCACCCTTCCCAATCCTCTTCATCCAGTGCATCCTCGATGGAAATGATCGGATATTTCTCCACAAGCTTTTTCCAATGATCAATCAGCTGCTCGGAAGTATAGACAGTTCCTGCCTTGGGGAGCTTGTACTCGCCGGTTTTTCCTGTCTTCCACTCGGAAGAAGCGGCATCCATTGCAATCTTGAAGTCCTTGCCGGGCTCATAACCGGCTTTCTTCACAGCCTCTAAGATTGTCTCGATAGCTTCTTCGTCAGACTTCAATGCCGGTGCAAAACCACCCTCATCACCAACGGATGTAGCCAGTCCCTCTGTCCTTTAAAATAGAAGCCAGTGCGTGGAATACTTCAGCGCACCATCTTAAGCATTCCTTGAAAGGAAGGCGCTCCTACCGGCATGATCATGAATTCCTGTACATCCAGTCCGGAAGACAGTGCGTGGCATCCGCCGTTGATGATGTTCATCATCGGAACCGGCAGACGATTTCCGGAAGCCCCGCCAAGGAAACGATAAAGCGGAATATCCAGTGAAATTGCTGCCGCTCTGGCACATGCGATGGAAACCGCAAGAATTGCATTTGCTCCGAGTTTGACTTGTCCTTCGTTCCGTCCGCATCGATCATGGCTTTGTCAATTGCATAGGTGTCAGATGCATCCATGCCCTGCAGTGTCCCATTGATCACGGTGTTGATGTTTTCAACGGCTTTCTGCACGCCCTTTCAAGGTAACGGCTCTTGTCTCCGTCGCGAAGTTCTAAGGCTGCAAACTCAACGGTGGATGCACCGCTTGGTGCCATGCCTCTTCCGATTGTACCATCTATCAATGTAACCTCTGCCTCAACAGTAGGGTTTCCTCTCGAATCCAAAATTTCTCTCCCAACTACTTTTTTCAATCTCCAGATAATTCATTTTTCTGTTCTCCTTTCGATATGCGAAGAACTCCTTCCGGAAGCGGTAATGGCGTCGTTTGTACTTCCGTTAAACACACTCAGCAGTTATGTGTTTTTGCGAAGGAGTCTTCCAATGATTTACACAAGGAAGTTAGTTGTATCTAACCCAAGAAAGATTATATCTGACATATTGAAAAATAGCAAGCATTTTTTTCCGATAGTTTTTATCAACTAATTTTAATAAGTTATATCATACTGCATAGCTTATATTTTCATATCGTGCCTGCATTGTCCTTTTCTTTTTTAAATCTGGCGGATGAGATTTACCATCTCCACAGCACCCAGTGCACAATCATACCCCTTGTTTCCAGCTTTCGTTCCCGCACGCTCAATTGCCTGCTCGATATTTTCCGTTGTAACCACACCAAACATTACCGGAATTTCGCTCTCCAGGGAAACGGCAGCCACACCCTTGATACTTCATTGCAGACATAGTCGTAGTGGCTTGTGCTTCCGCGGATCACAGCTCCCAGACAGATCACGGCATCATACTTTTTATGCTCATTGCCATCTTCTTTTTGCGATCAATGGGATTTCAAACGCCCCCGGCACCCATGCCACCGTAATGTCCTCTTCCTTCACATCATGACGCAGCAGCCCATCCATGGCACCGCCCAGCAGTTTGTTGGTGATAAATTCGTTGAACCGTGCGACGACGATTCCTACCTTCATATTGTTTGCTACTAATTTTCCTTCCAGTGTACTCATAATGTTCATTCTCCTTTTCTTCATTTTAAAAGTTTAATACATGTCCCATACGATTCTGCTTCGTTTTTAAGTAAAACAGGTCATACGGTGTGGCCTGCATCTGGATCGGCACGCGCTCTGTGATGGAAATTCCAAACTCTCCGAGCTGGTATACTTTGTCGGGATTGTTGGTTAAAAGCCGCATGCTGTGCACACCCAGATCCTTTAAGATCTGTGCGCCGATGTAATATTCGCGCTCATCCCCGGCAAATCCTAAGGCAAGATTGGCATCTAAAGTGTCCATTCCCTGTTCCTGCAGTTCATATGCACGCAGTTTGTTGATCAATCCGATACCGCGGCCTTCCTGCCGCATGTAAAGTAAAATCCGCGACCTTCCCTTTCAATCTGTGTCATGGCAGCGGCAAACTGCTGTCCACAGTCGCACCGCAGAGCCAAAAGGTATCTCCGGTGAGGCACTCGGAATGTACACGGCAGAGTACATTTTCTCCGTCCCCCGATTTCTCCTTTGACTAATGCCACATGATGTTCACCATTTAAACGGTTCACATAACCGTATGCCCGAAATTTTCCATACTTCGTCGGCATCTTTGTCACAGCCACACAGTCCACCAGCTTTTCATGGCATTTGCGGTATTCCTGGAGTGCGGCAATGGTAAATCATTTTTTTATATCGTGCCTTTTTTGCAAGTGCAAGCAGTTCCGTTGTGCGCATCATCGTTCCATCCTCGCGCATGATCTCACAGCAGAGCCCACATTCTTTTAAGCCTGCCAGGCGGCACAGATCCACGGTTGCTTCCGTATGCCCGTTTCTCTCCAGCACCCGTTCTTCTTTGCCAGAAGCGGAAACATATGTCCCGGACGCCGGAAATCCTCCGGTTTTGCATCCTCTGCCACACAGCGCATGGCGGTCATGGAACGCTCGGCAGCGGAAATGCCTGTGGTTGTTTCCACATAATCCACGGAAACCGTAAACGCGGTTTCATGATTGTCCGTATTATTTTCCACCATCTGCGGAAAATGCAGCTTTTTTTACATATTCAGCGGACATTGGCATACAGATCAGCCCTTTTCCATGCATTGCCATAAAATTGATGTTTTCCGTTGTGGCAAATTCCGCGGCACATATAAAATCGCCCTCATTTTCGCGATCCTCGTCATCGGTGACAAGAATCAGTTTTCCGTTTCGTAATTCCTCAAATTGCTTCTTCAACCGTCGCAAATCCTTCCATTATTCTTTCCTCCTGTTTTTCTTTGTTATAACCATTCAAAAATCCATATTTTTCAAGAAACGCCTGGGTGATGTGGGTTTCCTTTTTTTTCTTCCTGTGGATGAAGCAGTTTTTCCACATATTTTCCGATGATATCGGTTTCCAAATTTACCAGCTCTCCCTCTTTTTTGCTTCCAAGCGTTGTCACCTCTGCCGTATGAGGGATCATCGACACCGAAAAAATCATGCGCAGTTACCGCGGCAACGGTCAGACTAATGCCATCGATGGTAATGGAACCTTTCTCCACCACATACCGAAGGACTTCCGGCGGCGCCTCCACCCGGATCCATATGGCATTGTCATCCTGCTTGCGCCCGGCTATCTGTCCGGTCGCATCCACATGTCCGGCTACAATATGCCCTCCAAAGCGTCCGTTTGCCGACATTGCACACGTTCCAGATTCACAGGACTTTTTCTTTTATGCACTGTGCCAGTGCCGACCGGTTTAAAGTTTCATGCATGACATCCGCAGTAAATCTTTCGTGGTCAAAGGAAGTGACCGTCAGACAGACTCCGTTTACCGCTATGCTGTCTCCGATATGCACATCCTCAAGTATCTTTCTGGCGTTAATCGTCAACACCGCAGAATGTGCGCCTTTTGCAATGTTTTCAATGGTTCCCATCTCCTCTATGATTCCTGTAAACATGATAATGGCCTCCCCTCTGTCGCCGGGTATCCCTCTATCAGCCAGTCCGATCCCAACGCTGTAACTTTTGTCCGGCTTAATGTCACGGCCTCTGCAGGTTTTAAAAATCCCTGCCCCTCAACCGGGGTTTTGGCTGTTGCCCCCGCCAAACAGCTTAGGCGCCACATGTGCCTGCACCTTCTGTACAAGCCCAGCTTGCAGAGCCGACCAGTTTAAAGTTCCACCACCTTCGAGAATCACGCGCTGTCAATCTCCTGTTCTCCAAGCTGTCGCATCAGATCCCAAAGATCTACCTGCCCATCTTTTTCCGGTGTGACTAAAATCTGACATCCTGCCTCCACATATGGCATATGCATGGCTTCCTGCCGGTTACAGCTTGCTATAATCGTTGGAACTTCTTTTTGCGGTACGCACAATCTGTGATTCTAATGGCGTCCGCAATACTGTATCACAAATGATGCGCACCGGGTTTACCCCATTTTCTGTTTTTCCTAGCCGGCAGGTCAGCATCGGATCATCCGCCAAGTACCGTTCCCACGCCAACCATAATGGCATGGTAACGGTTCCGCATACGGTGTACATGCGCACGCGCCGCTTCTCCTGTCACCCAGCGGGATGCCCCGGTATACGTGGCAATTTTTCCATCCAGTGTCATCGCATATTTTAAAATGACAAACGGAAGTTTTGTCTGGATATAATGAAAAAATACTTCATTCATTTCATCACATTCGTCCTGTAATACCTGTTCAGTCACTTCTACTCCATGTTCCCGCAAAATCCGGATGCCCTTTCCATGAACAAGTGGATTCGGGATCTTTCGAACCAATCACTACTCTGCGAATTCCTGCGGCACGCAGAGCATCGGTACATGGTGGTTGTTTTCCATGATGACAGCACGGCTCTAAGGTCACATAAATCGTAGCCCCTTCCGGGGATTGTATACAATTAGCCAGTGCATTCCGTTCTGCATGTGGCTGTCCGTAGTGTTCGTGATATCCCTCTCCGATAATTTTTCCATCTTTTTACAATCACAGCACCTACCAGAGGATTCTGGGGATACCTGTCCTTCTCCTTTTTGTGCCAGTGCTATTGCTCGGCGCATGTAATATTCATCTGTCATTTTTCTCCTTTTTTTTTCATCAGTGATATGGCTTCGCCATACCACAAAAACCCCAAGCAAATGCTCAGGGGCTTCTTTTTTACCGTGTTCTGCTGCCGGGGATATATTTTCAAAGCCTTTTTATTCATAGGAAATAAAAAAATGCTCTGGAAATAAATTCCAGAGCAAACATTTCAATATCCACCACAACCATACACGGGTTCTTGTGTTTCTATCCTTTATCTTCTTTCATCCAGACTGTACTGTCGGCTTCGGAATTTCACCGAATCATGCCTTGCGGCTCGTGGGCTATACCACCGGTAGGAATTGCACCCTGCCCTGAAGATCTTTATAAAATTGTCTATGTATAAGACTATAATCTTTCTTTCCTTTTCTGTCAAGAGAATTTTTCTGGCTTTCTATACTGCCTCCACCGTATAATGGGCTTTCCAGATACCGCCCGGTGCAATCAGATTTCCCCACTCCCGATCTTTTAAATCTCCGGTAAAATCAGCACTGTCACAGCGTCCATACCATGGCTCTACACATATAAACGGTACATCTGCTCCCGCCGGTGACCAGACTCAAACAATGGAGCATCCATCGTAACGGTCAGATAGGGATTTCCTTCCATGTCACAAAAGAGAGACTTCATGCACATTCTGATTTTCAATCACAAGGGCATCATCATCAAACAGATGATCGGTAACTGTCAGATAACTATTTTTCAATTCATAATCCACAGTACCGTTTCCGACCAGACCATCCACAATCGTTGTACTTGTAAGCGGACCAGCTACATCAAAGCGGATTTTACAATTTTTCGGACGATTGAATGCCGGATGCCCGCCAATCGAAAACGGAAGTTCTTCCTCCGAAGGATTTTCCACCTGCCAGAGCACTTCCAGCTTATTTTCCTCGATGTGATATCCAATACGAAGGGTAAACGCATAAGGATATTTTGCCATGGTTTCCTCATTGGATTTTAATACAAACCAGAGCGTATCCTCCGTCTGAGAATCCAGCGTAAAATCCATATCGCGGGCAAATCCGTGCTGTCCCATGGTGTAAGTCTGTCCTTTGGTACGAAACTGTTTGTCTTTTTACCGCTCCAACAAACGGAAACAGTACCGGTGAGGTGCGTCCCCAGAATTTTTTGGATCAGCTTTCCACATATATTCTTTTTTCCGGTATTTTTACGGACCAGAGATTTTAATTCTGCCCCATGTTCCTCCACTTCGATTGCAATGAGTTCATTCTCAAGCTTATGTCTTGCCATATGTTCCATCTCCTCTGATTCTATAAATTACGCGTTACCGCTTCACTTTTTCTCTCTCCTGTCCATTTTATCTTATGCTATTTTTACCGAGGTTTGTCAATGGACAGAATTTGCGAAGAAGTAGCAACAGATACTAAATCTTCAAGTGCAAGCACTCTGGGTTCCTCCGGATTACTGTCTCTGTTTACAATAGTGTTAATCTGCTTTGGTATATTTTTTATTCACAAGCTCAGGGAAAACCACTCTGACATACATTCACTCCTTTACACTTTTGCTGATATACTTTTTCAGAATTACAGTTTATTCTATAATCTCCCAATACCCATTTTTCGGTGAACCATGACGAACCACAATATCTGATTCTTTTCATTTTTTTAATATTATTTTCAACAGTCCGCCCTAGATATATCTATTCTGTCTGCTATTTTTTTTGACCGAAATATATTTATCTTCTGCTATACAATCTAGTATTTTCTCCTGAGTCTCCGTCAATTTCTGTGCTTTTTTTCTCTGATACGGACTTTATCTCCGAAATCATTTCCACCATTTACTCCACCATTTACTCCACCATTTACTCCACCATTTACTCCACTATTTTCTCCACCATTTGCATTATGCTGCACATTCCTATATAAATTCACCCGAAACATATCATCAAATACTTCCACAGTCGGAACAGGCAGTCCATATTCTCCAGCAACACTTATAATTCTTCTGATGCCACTTCCCCACGCTTCTACCAGTCCCATCTGACCAAATATATTTGCAATCAGCTTGTTTCTAATCTTGAATGACCTTTCATCACTTCCTCGTAGGTTAGTCCATTGTATAGTCCACCTGGAGATGTCACTTCTAAGCGATCATCATAAATTGCCACCTGTATGCAGGATTCATCTAACAGGTTTCTGTGACAATGTGCGTTGATTATCATTTCACGAATTGCTTCTACTGGGAGTTCATAGCTTTCCCGACGCACTAAGCCATCTATTGTCACTCCAAGTCTGATATTTCTCAAAACAAAATCAACCGCACTCTCTATCTGCTTGTATATCGGTCCAGTATATTCCCGTTTATCAAGAAAAACCGTTCTATCCGTTCCCTTGAATACGGCGCACTGCGTCTTTGCAAACGGAAAATAATCTGATGTTAGCAGCACATACGCATTTGATGCAAGCACATTGCCTTCGCTTTTCTTCAAAATTTTTCCAATTAAACAACTGCTCTTTTCTTACATCATGCCCCGAAAGTCCTGCCTTCTTTCGAAATCTTCAATATCCTTGCATAAAGACTGCGTTGCTTCTTCCGTCACTTCATATCCTACACAAGTAAGCTCATCCCAAGAAATACGGGCGCCTTCCATCTCCAGCTCACTTATCTTTTCCTGATGCGCATGTCTGGAAGTACCAGCCACACGAATATAGGTGCCTTTCGCCTTACCTTGGGCTTTAATATAATATGGTCGGTTTTTTCCTGCTTCCACCGTGATAACAATGACTGTCTTGCCATCAACCGTCTGCCAATGTCCGGTATGATCTGCGGTTCACAAGAATCTGATATAGCATTTGTCAAAGCGTCCATAGCTTGAAACAAACTATCATTGTCAACACCAACTACCTGATGTGTTTTATCATCAATACCTATGACCAGTCTGCCACCCTGTGTATTGGCAAAAAGCCACAACTGTTTTCATATATTTTTCGCTTTTATCCGGTACAACTACCTTGTATTCAATATTCTTTGATTCGCCAGAAAACAGCTCATCTTTTTGCCATAATGCTACCTCCAATTTTCTTGTTCTAATCTCTACTTTCATCTTATCAAGCAGATTATCCGCTGCATCCGGTGCCATCAGATCCTTTGAAATATAATGCACTATATCTCCGCCTTTAATTGATTAAAAAGCCTCATCAACAGATACAGCATCAATTCTTTTTGCCTGTGCAAGTCCGGTCTGCATCATAGTATCAAATTCAGCTTGTGTTATAGAATCTCGTAGCAAGTTTATCCGAATATCAAGTGAAAATGGTACTCGTGCTGTTACATTTGCAGTTTTTGTTGCCATAGTATGCACCTCCTATTTCCGATAGTGTTCCACCTTGTATGGCTTTTTACAACACAAATATTTTTAACCAGCCATTTAAATGAGGAGTTTTCTCACCATCTCAGCATCAAAGGTAACAGATTTCAGATGATCCACCTCAATCTGATACAGCGCATTTGCAGCAATATGTTCTGCCGCCTGCTCCAAATCCCGGATTCCACTGGTACCCGAATACAGCTCCACGATTGTATTTAATGCATCATCTGTGATGATACATTCCTCTTCCTTTAAGCTCATGCGCGCTTTAATACCTTTAGGCAGTGCAAATTTTGAGAAGATAATCTTCTTTTCCTCAAACGTATAATCCGGGATATCAATTACCGCAAAACGGGACAGAATCGGTGCGCTTATCTGCTCCTTGTCGTTTGCTGTGGCAATCGGATAAACACCGGATGTCGGGATCATACATTCCATATAATTATCGGTAAATCCGAGATTATCAAGCAATGTTAGTAAGACATCTGCCGGATTTCCATTTCCTTTTCCAGAAGCTGCCTTATCCAGCTCATTGATGATAAATACCAGGTTTGACTCACCTGCCATAGAAAAAGCATCCATGATGATTCCCGGTTTGGCATTGGCGTAGATACGGGAACTTCCGGTTAACTGTTCTGGGTCATTAATAGAACTCATATCTAAAGTCGTCCATGGCAGTTTTAAGATTCTTGCAACGGCATAAGCAATCTGAGATTTTCCGGTTCCGGCAGGACCGATCAGTAACAGACCATAGGCCGGCAGCGTATGAGTCCGGTTAATCTGAATGATGGTTTCGATAATTCTCTGCTTCACGCGTTCCATGCCATACAATTCCTCATCTAAAAATCCGACGGGCTTCCTTTGGATCAATGGCCTCAAAATAATTGTTCTTCCACTGGATATTCATCATAATAGAAAGCGCACGCTGTGCATGACGCCGCTCTTCCGGAGACACTTCATTGGAACGCGCCACTGCTAAATTCCGGCGCGCCCACAGCCGGATGTTATCCGGCATGGTGTCCTGCGCACGTCATAAAATCGGTGATGCTCTGAATACTGGTGAGCTTCATATCATCGCCGTCTTCCTCCTGCTCCTCATCCACCGCTTCCTCACTCGGTGCACTGCTGGCAAACAGACGCTCCATCATAAACTGTAAAAAGCCATCTTCCGCGGAAAGCTTTTTTCCACCGCCAAATGCAATTTCACGGATCTTATACACGGCATATCCATCCGGTGTGTTCTCTCCAGACAGCCGGACATTAATGTGGTTTTCCCCCAGCCAGCGAAGCAGATTGACAAAACGGGCATCCACCCGCAAAATATCCGCACATACAGTTCCGTCTTCCTGGGTAAACTCAAATGCTGTGCGCTTTATCTGGTTCGTGAACACTCCGCAAGAATGATATTTCCACTGCTTTTGCCGTATTATCTAAAACCAGAATCGGATATTTTGCACTTGCAGTGTTTTCATTCGACTGAAATGTTGTATAGGTACACTCACAGGCTTTCTTTTCTTCCGTTGTATTGCTGAAATCAAATACAGGCATATCTATCTCCCTTCTACATGATTTAAGGGTCAAAAAACAGTTTTGACCCTTATCCTGCATAAACAATTCTGTTATTTTCTACGAAAGCAGTGCTTTATCACTTTTGCAAATTCCTCACCGCTTACTTTTTCAAACTGATGCAGCAGATCTCCGACCGTAAGTTTCTTTTTTTATCTTCACCTGCAATATTTAAAATAACTTTTCCTTCATGCATCATAATCAGACGGTTTCCATGGGCAATCGCATCCTTCATATTGTGTGTTACCATCATGGCCGTCAGATGATTCTCTGAAATGATCTGATCCGAAATCTCAAGTACCTTTGCGGCAGTCTTTGGATCCAGCGCAGCCGTATGCTCATCGAGAAGCAGAAGCTTCGGTTTCTGGATGGAAGCCATCAGAAGCGTGATTGCCTGACGCTGTCCACCTGAGAGCAGACCGACCTTTGAGGTCATTCGATCCTCGAGTCCCAGATCAAGCTCCTTTAAAAGCTCGTGGAAGTGCTCCTTTTCAGCCTTTGTGATGCCCCAGCCAAGACCACGGCGCTTTCCGCGGCGCGCTGCAAGTGCGAGGTTTTCATCAATCTGCATGGTTGCGGTAGTTCCTGTCATTGGATCCTGGAACACACGTCCCAGAAATGATGCACGCTTGAACTCAGGAAGTCCTGTGACATCCACTCCATCGATGAGAATTGAACCATCGTCAACAGGCCATGTGCCTGCAACGGCATTGAGCATGGTCGATTTTCCGGCACCGTTTCCACCGATAACAGTGACGAAATCGCCCTCCTCAAGCTTTAGGTTTACACCATTAAGGGCATGCTTTTCATTGATTGTGCCCGGATTGAAGGTTTTATGTACGTTTCTAATCTCTAGCATTTATTTGCCCTCCTTTGCGTTAAGTGCTGCGGCAGAGCGCTTGCCGGCCTTTTTGAAGGAGGCCTTGCTCTTGCCCTTCAGGTAAGGCACTGCAAGGAAAATTGCCACGATGATTGCAGTGAAGAGCTTTAAGTCATCACTTGGCATCTGCAGCCACAGAACGATTCCGATTACAATGTAGTAAACAATTCCACCAAATATGACAAAGATAAGCTTTCCCATGAAATTCATGTGCTTTCCGAGGATTGCATCGCCGAGCACCTCACCGATGATAACTGCGGCAAGACCGATGACGATTCCACCACGGCCCATGTTTACATCGGAAAAGCCTGAGTACTGTGAAAGCAGACCGCCTGAGAGCGCTACAATTGCATTTGAAAGCGCAAGACCGATGAGCTTCATGTTGTCAATGTTGATACCCTGAGCCTTGCTCATTGCAGGGTTGCAGCCTGTGGCACGGATAGCAGAGCCCTGCTCTGTTCCGAAATACCAGTAAAGAATCGCCACGATCACTACCCCAAACAGGATACAGATGGTAAATACTTTAATTTTTGCTGCTGTATCACCGGATACATAACGAAGCGATACCGCAAGGGAATATTTATCCACACTGATCGCCTGATTGACTGTCCCATAATATTCAGATTGATGGAGTACAGTGCAATCTGCGTTAAAATTCCGGCAAGAATTGGAGGAATTCCCAGTTTGGTGTGCAGAAGACCTGTGACCATTCCCGCAAGCATTCCTGCAGCAAATGCAAAAAATAAGGGAAACCCACGGATTCATATCACTGCGGATCAGCATAACCGCCACAGCTCCGCCGGTTGCAAAAGAACCGTCCACCGACAGATCCGCAAAATCCAGAAGTTTGTATGTAATATATACTCCCAATGCCAGAAGGCCCCAGATCAGCCCCTGTGCAATGGAGCCCGGCAGCGCACGAAACAGCGCCAGCGGACTTAAGGAAGCAAAATAAGCAGATATTAACACGATACCCATCCCCTTAATTATTCAGCCTCGATAGCCTTGTAATCATCCGGAATTTTAACGCCCAGCTGATCACAGATATCTTTGTTGTATTCTTTGGTTACGTTCGGTGCAGTCTCAATCTTCATGGTTGTAATATCCGCACCGTTTACTAAAATGTCATATGCCATTTCACCGGCCTTTTTTCCGATGTCATAATAACTGATGGAAAGCGTTGCCACCCGCATCCTTTACAGATACCTTCCTCTCCGGCAATAATCGGAGTTCCTGCCGGAAGTGCGATATTGTTGATTGCTTCTGTGTTCTGTGCCATGGTATTGTCTGTTGGAATGTAAATAACATCTGCATACTCGGTTGCACTCTGTACCACAGAACCGATATCATTGGAATCGGAAGCGGTAAACTCTTTGTAGCTGATACCGTCCTCATCCAGGTATTTTTCAAACTCGGTTGCCTGATATTTGAGTTTGCCTCTGCAGAGCAGTAAAAGTATTGCGACATGCTTTTGCATCCGGATAGAGCTCTACGAGCATATCCGCCTGCTGATCAAGCGGAGCCAGATCGGATGTACCGGAGATATTTCTGCCGGTTGTACCACCCAGTCACTGATCTCCAAAGCCGTTGCATAATCGGTAACGGAAGTTCCCAGAATCGGAATATCGGTTGTCGCTGCTGCACATGCCTGTAAAAAGCAGTGGTTGCATTTGCAAGAATCAGATCCACATTGGCAGATACGAAATTATTTGCAATTGTAGAAGCATTTGCCTGCTCGTTCTGTGCATTCTGGAGATCAAATTTTACATTGTCTCCCAGCTTTTCCTTTAAGACATCCTCAAATCCCTGTGTTGCCTGATCCAGTGCCGGATGCTCCAGCTGCTGGGGCAGATTCCGATGTTATATACTTTACCGGATGCACCTGCACTCTGTGTCCCGTCTTTTGCTGCATCTGCGGAATTTCCACAGGCGCCCAGGGATACCATCATGGCTGCTGCCACAGCAACCGACATTGCCTTTGTTTAATTTTTTTTCATAGTTGTTCCTCCATTTATATTTTATATAGTCAGATAGACTTTTAAGCCGCTTCCCGTCCTACTGGAAAGCGGCTCGTCCACTGCGTAATTACAGGAAAATATATTTGCAGATAAAAAGTACTGCAAGGATATACATCAGTGGAGTAATCTTCTTACGCTTGCCACAGATCAGATTGATCAGTACAAAAAGAGATTACACCAATGGCAATACCCTCTGCGATACTGTACATTAAAGGCATCGCAATGAGGCACAGATATGCAGGAACTGCATCTGTCAGATCCTCGAAATCAACCTTTACAATTGCGGATACCATCAGGAATCCGACGAAGATCAGAGCCGGTGCTGTTGCAAAGCCCGGAATTGCCGTAAAGATCGGTGCAAAGAAAATTGCAAGCAGGAATAATAATCCTGTAACGATGGATGCAAGACCTGTTCTGGCACCTGCCCCGACACCTGCAGAACTCTCTACGAATGTTGTCGTTGTAGACGTACCAAGGACTCGCACCTGCAGAAGTAGCAATTGCATCTGCCATCAGTGCCTGCTTTTACGTTCGGAAGTTTTCCATCTTCGTCTAACATGCCGGCCTTATCCGATACACCGATCAGTGTTCCGATCGTATCAAACATATCTACAAACAGGAAAGACAACATGACTACGATGAAGTTCATAATTCCGACTCCATGGAAATCTGCTGTAAAACACTGTCCGAAAGTCTCCCCGATTTTTTGAAAAATCAGTCATGGCAAATGTCGGATACAGAGAATAAAATCCAGCGTCTGCATCGATACGGTAAACACCCGCTGCCTGACAGATGATTCCAAGAATCCAGGTAGCCAGAATACCGATCAGAATAGATCCCTTGACTTTTTGATGTATAAAATTGCAGTAAGAAGCAGACCGATCAGTGCAAGTACTGCACAGATTCCTTCGGTATGCCAGTTATCTCTGAAATTTACATAAGATAACAATGTGGAATCGTTGTTTACAACGATATGTCCACCCTGCAATCCGATAAATGCGATGAACAGACCGATGCCGACGCTCACACCTTTCTTTAATGTGGTCGGAATTGCATTGAAAATTGCCTCACGCACATTGGTAAGAGAAAGGATAATAAAGATAATACCTTCGAAGAATACTGCCATCAGGGCTACCTTCCAGGAATATCCCATATTTCCGCATACGGTAAATGCAAAATATGCATTCAGTCCCATACCCGGTGCAAGTGCAAACGGATAATTTGCAAGGAGCGCCATTGCAAACGTACCGATAAAGGATGCCAGACAGGTTGCGATCAGCACTGCTGTCGGGTCCATTCCTGCCTGTGAAAGCAGATTCGGGTTTACAGCCAGGATATAAGCCATGGTCATAAACGTCGTAATACCGGCGATCACTTCTGTTTTCGCTGTGGTATTATTCTCTTTGAGCTTAAACATTTTCTCTAACATGTTCTCTCCTCCATATTTTATTGTTGTGTAAAAGCACCCTACTATTTTATCATAAAATAATTGAGAAATCCATTCAATTATTTATGTCTCCAGGTACTTCTTGAAAAGAGAACAAGCATCGGGAAAATTTCCAGTCTTCCGGCCAGCATGTCAAAAATCAGCACAAGTTTGGAAAACCAGGAATACACCGAAAAAATTACAGGTAGGTCCCACCACATCAAATCCCGGTCCGATATTGTTAAAGCACGCAGCAACCGCAGACACATTTGTTGTCATGGACAGTCCATCAATAGAAATCAAAAGAAAAACTTCCGACTAAAATCACACCGTAAGCCGCCAGATAGGTATTTGTATTATTTAATACATCCTCCCCGATCCGGTTTCCATTCATGCGCAACAACTTCCACACGCTGCGGGCTTAAAATTCTGCGGATATTTCTGCGCAGGTTTTTCAGAATCAGAAGAAGCCTTCCCATCTTAAGCCCTCCTGCCGTACTGCCTGCACAGGCACCGACAAACATCAGGCACAGCAACAGTGCTTTCGAAAATCCGGGCCAAAATCAAAGTCCGTGCTTGCAAACCCGGTCGTCGTCATGATAGAGGAAACCTGAAATGCCGCATGGCGGATCGTCTCTTTCCCAGGAGCCGTACAGTCCCCGGACATTGAACGTAATTAAAAAGAATACTGACCACAAATATGATGATATACAGCCGCAGTTCCTGATCTTTGAGCACTTCCTTTACATGCCGGACTAAAAGCAGATAATAACAGCTGAAGTTGATTCCAAACAAAAACATGAAGACCGTACATACATTCTGTATATATGGGCTGTATCCTGCAATACTGTCATTCCGGATTCCGAATCCACCTGTGCCGGCCGTTCCAAAAAGCGGTACATACGGCATCAAAAACCGGCATTTTTCCCAACAGGAGAAACAGGAAATTGATGAATGTCAGCACCATGTATATGACGTACAAAAATTCTTGCTGTTGTACGCATTTTCGGCACCAGCTTGTTCACATTCGGTCCCGGACTCTCCGCACGCAGCAGATGCATGGTATACCCTTTGCCTCTCTCTCCGTTCGGAGAAAGTGCCAGAAGAAATACAAGTACCCCCATGCCGCCCAGCCAGTGGCTGAAACTCCGCCAGTACATAATTCCGGGAGAAAGTGCTTCCACATCTCCCAGAATCGAAGAACCTGTGGTTGTAAATCCCGATACAATTTCAAACAGGGCATCGACAAAGTTTGGAATTTCCCTGGAAAAAACAAAAATGGCAGACACCCGAAAAAAACTGATTGCAATCCAGCTTCCGGCTACGCAGACCATCCCTTCCCTCGCAAAAAAAAACGACGGGTGGAATTTCTGCAAAAATAATACATTAAGGCACCAACTCCGGCAGTGATCAGAATGGACAGCCCAAACCCATAAACTGCTGCCCGGCTTCCGGTATACAGACTGATCAAAAGTGCCGGAACCATAAACCCTGCTTCCACAATTAAGATCTGGGAAAGAAATTTTCCCATCATTTTATAATTCATAGCATCCTCACTCGAAAATATCATTCAGCTGCAAAAGTGTCATCCCGCCCTTTGCAACGATAATCACGGAATTTCCAGCCTCATACATGGAATCTCCGTTTGGAATCTCCGTTTTACTTCCATGGCTGATACATGCGATCAGTATATTGCGTTTCAGGCGGATATTACGCAATGGTTCCCCGATATGTTTTTGTGTCGGCATCTACGACAAACTCAATGCCTCTGCCTGTCCTTCTGCAATATTGTGCAGTGTCAGTGCTGCACCTGTTGTATTCCGCATGGCACGGACATAACGGACAATCGTATTGCAGCAGAGTTCTTTCGGGCAGATCACACTGCCAAGTCCCAGACTGTCCCTGCATACTGTTATTTTCCATATGACCGACTTTCGTGATCACCTGTGGCACTCCACAGGTCTGCGCATACAGCGAAATAATCATATTCATTTCATCCATGCCGGTCATGGTTACAACGGCGTCACAATCATGGATGCCTTCACTTTCAAGCAGAAACTGACTGCTGGCATCCCCGTGTATGATACATACTTCCGGTGGAAGTTTGCCGGATAATTCTTCACAGCGCGCTTCATCCTGCTCAATCAGCAGCACACTGACACCTTCTTTTTGCCAGCCAGGTCGACAGATAATAACCGATTCTTCCGCCACCGCAGATAATTACACGCTTTGCCTTGTGCGTGATAATGCCAAGATTGCGCAGAAGCTGTGTCAGCATCTCAGCAGTTGCCGTAATAAACAGATGATCCCCCCCCGGAGAATAAAATGTCCGGATGGAATCTCCACAACCCCTCCGCGGCTCACTGCGCAGACAAGCACCTTGCATTTGACAACATTTTCCAGATTCATCAGTGCCACATCGCAGAGTTTACTTCCTTTTTGAATCCGCAGCTCCACGATTTCCACACGGCTTTTTGCAAACGTTTCCCTCTGCAGGAAGCCCGGATAGCGAATCAGCCGTTCAATCTCGCTCGCCGCCTGTTTTTCCGGATTCACCATAAGCGAAAGGGAATAGACATCCCGCATGGTAAAAAATCTGCTTGCCGTATTCGGGATTGCGGATTCTTGCAATGGTGTGAATTCTCGGATTCAGACCATGGGCAGTCATACCACAGAGCAGATTGACTTCATCCGAACTGGTGGCTGCAATGAGCAGATCCGCCTTTTTCACATCCGCACTCTCCAACACGCGCATGGAGGCACAGTTTCCCTGTACCCCCCATAACATCGTAACGCTCCACACTCGAATCCAGCACACGCTGGTTCGAATCGATCAAAGTCAGGTCATGTCCTGCCGCAGAAAGCTTCTGCGTCAGTGTGAGTCCGACCTTGCCATCACCGGCGATTATTATTTTCACAGATTTGTCCTCCGTTTATATTCTGTATTTAGACGTCCCACATTATAGCATATGGCATATAGAAATACAACCGAGGAGTTTTTAGTCTTTACTGCTTCTTATCCTCCTGATATTCCTCAAAACTGAGAATTACTTTAAACAGATCGCCGTCCATCTGCACCGCAATATTTCCATGCATCAGCTCGGTCAGGCTTTTTTGCGATAGAAAGCCCCAGTCCGTGTCCTTCCGTATTCCGGGAACTGTCTCCACGGACAAATCTTCCGAAAAGTTCCTCGCTGGTCATTTTCAGTCGATCCTTCGAAATATTGCGGAAGGTCATAATCACCATTCCGTGAAATTTTTCCAGCGTAACATACACACGTGTTCCCGGCTGTGCATACTACATATATTTCCCATCAGGTTGTCAATGATCCGCCACAAATGTCTGCCATCCACATAGATTTCAACGGGTGGTTGCGGACATTCTACAACCATCTCCAGCTTTGATTTGCCTCTGCCTTTTCTGAAAATTCCCCGACAATCTGTGTCAGAACGACCGTTGCATCACATACTTCCGGATTCACCGGAAGATTTCCGGTAGATGCTTTGGATGCCTCCATCAGATCCTCAATCAGTTTTTTCAGACGGTTGGACTGTCGGTCAAGCACCTCAATGTACTCCCGCATTGTTTCACTCTCTGTCGGCTCCTTTTTGATCAGATCCACATAGTTGATAATGGAAGTAAGCGGTGTTTTAATATCATGGGAGACATTGGTGATCAGTTCGGTACGAAACCGCTCACTCTTCATTTTTTTCTTCTACCGCCGCTGCAACTCCGGTCTGTACATTATTTAAATTTTCCGCATGTGTGCGCAGCTCATACATCATTTTTTCTGTATGGATCGGATGCGAATAATCACCTTTTGCAATCCGTTCCCCTCCGTCGAATATCTGTCGAAACTGCACCACAATCTTTAACAGTACGCCGTATTCCACAACTTTCCAGAGGAGATAGACCATGATAATTCCGCCATCCGCTCCGGCACACAGTAAAAGAAATGCTTCTATGAGGAAGACCACAAGAAATACAGCTGTGACTTTTACCGTCATAGACAGATTGGCCAAAAGTGCCAGCCTGATTTCATGCAGTTCTCTTTTATCCGGCGAAACGGGTTTAAAAGCAGACGCAAAAGCGTATAATGCCAGAATTTTCCTGCACGGATTCTTACAATGATACTGATCACATATTCATACACAATCAGTTCTGCCAGTGCAAAGGCAATTGTAAAAATGAAATACAGAATACGATTCCTGCATTCTGCATAAGCAGATCTCCCATATAAAGGCATACCATACCGCAGCCCAAAAAACGCAAGTCCTGAGATTCCTGTATAAATACCAAATGGTATACAGTCAATCCATCGAATCTGTACCGTATCAGAACCACGTTTCCATCCTGCCGATGCAAATAGAATGCCAAGAGAAAACACCCACACAAGAACAACTCAAAAGCAACCACAATCCCGAAATTTCCCGCACCTGTACCACAACGCCTGCAAGTGTGTGTGCTTTCTGGAAAAACTGTGTTTTCCCCGGAATCAATCACAATATGGGTTTCACCTCCGACTTCCGGTGAAAACAAAGAGGATACCGTAGCAGTGCTTCCCTTCAGGGAATCCGCTACCGTAAGATAAAGCGCGTATATTCCGTTGCTTCTTTCTCCTGATGTGGGATTATAATAAATACGACCCTGTTGATCTTCGTATGCAAATGAAAAATCCTGCCACTGGAATACCTTTGCTTTCGCATAGGTATCCGCAATGGATTCCTGCCGGATCGGGTAAATCCCATCCTTTTTTTTGACCATAAGTAACCTGCCTCTAACCCATCAAAATCAAACCGCAGCTCGGATGATTTTAAATACGGTTCGAGCTTACCTTTTTCAGCTGTTCTCCATTTTCCGCGCAATATCTGCCACCATCGTCCGATTCCCGGTAAGTATATTCCACATACGGTTCAAGATCCGACTCCTCTGGAACCGCGTAAAAAGAAAAGGAATTGATCCGAAACAGGGTATCGCCCGCATAACAATAAATCACACCATTATCATAGATAAAATGATCCACCTGCGTATAATGCTTGACTTTTTGCATGTACTGTCCCCTGTTTCTTCCAAGCAGCATATCCCAGAAAGAACGATCATTGGTATGAAACTCATTTTCATCTGTAAATTTCAGCCAGGCAAGTGCGTTTTCCTTATTTAAAGAGGTACCCGTGTAATTTCCACAGACAAGTTCGGTTTCTTTTTCATTCGGCTTGTTTTTTACAAGTGAATAAACGATATTTCCGTCATCAAATTTTTTCAGGGCATCTGCTTCGTCCTGTTCTTTTTGAAATGCCGGTAACCGCATCCCCATCCAGTACGCATAGCTTCTAAGCGCAGCTCCGTATCCAGTATTTTTTTCAATGTCTTTCTGTGAGCCCTGCCAATCACTGTTCATGCCTAATGTAACTGTCACCACACTGGTCACGGCCACAAAAAATCCGCTTACAATTGCAAGTACCATAGCCAGTAATCTGATGCCCTGCGATGATTTCCAGTTTTTGGACACATATTCCGGCTTTTTGGATTTTTTATCCTTTTTCTCATTCATTTTTCTACATCCTCCATCTTGTATCCCCGTCCCCATACGACTTTTTAAATAGCGTGGCTCCGCAGGATTATATTCGAGTTTTTCCCGAAGGTGCCGGATATGTACGGCTACCGTGTTTTCGACGCCGCACGGGCTGCCCTTCCACACGGCCTCATAAATCTGTTTCGGTGAATATACTTCCCCGGATGTTCCATCAGAAGTTTTAAAATATCGTACTCTGTTCTGGTCAGATTCACAGGTTCTCCGTCCAGAGTGACTTCCTTTAATTTATCATCCAGCTCGATGCCGCCGGCGGACAGTTTTGTCCTCACCTTCTGTCCGCTTCAAGCAGCATATACCGCCGGATCTGGGATTTCACTCTCGCCTGCAGTTCCACTGGATTGAATGGTTTCGTCACATAATCGTCCGCGCCCACGGTAAGTCCGAGTACCTTATCGGTATCCTCACTTTTGGCCGTCAGTAAGATCACCGGAACATTGGAAATTTCACGGATTTTGCACATTGCTTCTATCCGTCCATTTCGGCATCATAATATCCATCAGAACCAGCTGGATATCCTCCCGGTTTATAATTTTTAAGGCTTCCTTTCCGTTATAAGCCGAAAACACCTGGTATCCTTCACTTTTTATAATAAATCTGCAAAGCAGAAACAATATCCTTTTCATCGTCACAAACTAAAACATTATACATAAAAAACCGCCACCTCGTATTCATGATTAATCATGATACATTGTAGCGGTTTTTTCTTAATTTCAATGGGGCAAACCTTTAAGGTTTGCTTAAAATCAGGAATTATTCTTATTTTGATATCTTTTTCTTCTTTTAGCCATGCATCAACGCTCTCATACAGACGCTGCATTCCATCTTCAACAACCAGCTTGGAGGTAGCCACATTCACGCGCAAAAATCCTTCGCCTCCCCTGCCATACTGATTGCCTCCCGCTGACATACAGACCGCTGGTTTTGCGGATAAATTTTACAAACTGCCGGCCACTCTCCGTGATTTTGCGGCAGTCCAGCCACATGAGGTAAGTAGCATCTCCTGCAACCGGATGGATGAGTGGAATTTTCTCCTGCAGAAATTCCGTCACATACTGCTTGTTCTTTTCCACATATTCCCGCAGTTCATCAAGCCATTCTTCCCCATATTGGAAAGCGGCAATCGTTGCCTGAATTGCAAAAAGCGTTCGGTTCTGCTACTTCGTCGGTGTTGAGCTGTCTCCACATTCTGTGATGCAGAATCGAGTTTTCTGCATAGACGGCAGCCGTCTGCAGCCCTGCCAGATTAAATGTCTTCGTCGGCGCAATGCAGGTAACACTAATGTCCCTGCAGGTATCATCCACAGAGGCAAACGGAATGTATTCTGTACCGGGTTTTGTCAGATCACAGTGAATTTCATCCGAGACAACAATGACATCATACTGCTTACATAATGCCCCGATCCGCGCCAGCGTCTCACGATCCCAGATGTTTCCTGCCGGAATCTGCGGATTACACAAAATCATAAGCGTCGTCTGCGGATCTGCCAGCTGCTGTTCAAGTTTTTTTCCCAGTCTACACGATATTCTTTACCATCATAAAAGCAGTTCATTTTCCACGACATTTCTTCCGTTATTACGAATGGAATTGAAGAAATTATTATAGACAGGTGTCTGAATCAGCACATTTTCTGCCGGAGTCGTCAGTTTTCGGACAGCAGAAGAAAGTGCAGGGATTACTCCCGTTGTAAAGATCAGCTTCTTTGGGTCCATCCGAAAATGATGACGCTTTTCCCACCAGTTTACATAGCTGTCCGCCCATTCGTCCGGGATGACAGAATATCCATATACCGTGTGCTACGCGCTGTACCAGTGCCTCCTGCACTTCCGGCACCGTCTCAAAATCCATATCCGCCACCCACATCGGGAGCTCTTTGCGATCCACATCCCACTTGAGGGAATTTGTGCCTCTGCGGTTTGGTATTTTATCAAAATTATATTTCATAATCATCAGGTCTCCTTTTTCTGTCTCTCTATAATGCCTTATCATACCACTTCTGCATCATTTCTTCAATCATTGCAGTACCATCAGAAACGGAAAAAGAAGGGAAAAAATACCTCTTTTTCGGTATTTTTTCCCTTCTTTTTGTAAACAATCACCGGGCTGCAGCAGTCTGTTTTCAGCCTTCGGTCTTTGTTGTGCTCTCTTTTGGACTTATAATAATCCTCAAACTTCTGATTTGCAGCATCCAGTGTCTTCTGGCAGATGTCCGGAAGGTCTTTGCCCCATGCACCGGTTGCCTGCTTTGAATCCCTTCTGCATGGCAGTCTGCATCTTCTTCATCTTTTCCACATCATCTCCGGCAAGGGCACTTGCAAAATCAAATAATCTCTCTGATGTCTGCTTTACTCCGTAATAGCCATCTTCGGAGATATCCTTCTGCGCCTGCGCCTTTGTTGCTGCATCAACCGTGAAATCCCCTTTTGCAAAAACTTCCATATATCATCGCTGTTTGTTCCGTTTGCAACAGAAGAAGTAGCTGCCTGACCGGTCATCATTTTCTGCACAATGCTGATCAGCTGTTGCTGTCTGGACTGTGTATCCGCTTTCATCTGCTGTACGAGTGCTGCACGATCCTCAGCGCTCATCTTATTAATCGAATAGGTTGCTTTCTTATTGTCCTTGCTGCTGTCTGATTTATCATAGACTACACCGCTCTCATTTTTTCTTCCGTCTTTGCCGTGGAGTCCTTCTTTGCAGCCGTCTCATTTTTGGTCACCGCATCGTTTTTTATAGGATGCGTATACCTCTGTCTGCGTGTTTAACAAACCTGTTGTGTTTAC
>VOFK01002339.1_pt1 | contig 34575 bp, 31 predicted proteins | sample 5384121 | NCBI WGS metagenome assembly VOFK01 (sample SAMN12384730, study PRJNA508395) | human gut metagenome | isolation source: healthy gut J | host: Homo sapiens | reverse complement strand
CGTATTGCTGCCTTCCGAAGGCCTCTCCGAGAGAGGCGCCATCCGAGCGAAATCGAGGGGAAAAAGCCCAGCGCAGGTCGGAACGGAATTTCGACGAACCGTCGTAACGGAACGAGAACCTCGGCATAGTAGCGGTTGTCGTAGTCGTAGGGAGGCACGTCCGAAGAGCGAGAGGTGAGCGGGAGTGCGGGTCGTGGCCTCGGGCGTCACGGTCGAACTGCCCAGCACGGCCTCCGTACCGTCGCCCTTGATGCCCAGGTCGGGATCGGCCCACTTGAGCGAAAACCTTGGTTCGCCTCCGAGGTGTAGGACTCGTTCGAGGCACCAGGCAGCGCGGCCACGTGGTGCTTGCCGAAGGTGCGGTCGAAGTCGAGCATCAGCTGCGAGTTGATCAGGTAGGCACGCTGGTTCCAGTCCTCCGACTTGTCGTCGTTGTTGGCCGAGCGGCCGTCACCGATCGGGTTGCCCGCCGCATCGGTGTTGTAGAAGATCACCTCATGGGTGCGCGTGTAGCGGTGGTCGGCGAAGATGTCGGCACCCAGCACGCCGCGCAGTTTCAGGCCGTCGATGATCTTCACCTCGGCCGAGAGGTTGGCGTTCACGTAATCGTTGCGGTAACGGTTGTAACCGCCCTCCTGGAGCAGACCCAGCGAGTTGAAGTCCGTCAGCTTGTCGTTGAGCAGGTATTTGCCCGTGGCGGGATCGTACTGACGGTAATAATAGTAGGTCGGGATACGCGATGCGTTGGCAATGGCGTTGCCGTCGATCGTCGTCTTGCTGTTCTCGTGCGAATAGGAGAGCAGCGCCGTCACCTTCACGCGCTTGTATTCGGTCGTAAGGTTCGTACGGAAGTTGTAGCGCTGGCGTCCGTAGTCGGGGCCCACGTAGTTGCTCTCCTGGTCGAAGTAGCCTGCCGACACCATGTAGGTCGTGTTGGCGCCACCGCCCGACACGCTGACGTTGTAGTTCTGCTGCATGGCCGTCTGGAAGATCTCGTCCATGAAGAAAGTGCCGTTGCCGTGCGCCTTCAGGTCACGGATCTGCTCGGCCGTGAAGGCGGGTGCAAGACCGGCATTGGCCTTGGCGATGTTGAGCAGCGTGGCGTTCTGCCAACCTTCGACCGGCGTGTAGAGGACATCGGGCTGCTGCCAGCCGACCTGGGCCGTCAGTTCGACCGTCGGTGCCTGATTCAGCTTGCCCTTCTTGGTCGTCACGAGCAGCACGCCGTTGGCGGCACGCGAACCGTAGATGGCGGCCGTACCGGCATCCTTCAACACCGAGACATTCTCGATGTCCGAAGGATTGAGTTTGTTGAACGACGAGTTGTCGGAAACCAGTCCGTCGATGACGATCAGCGGCTGGTTGTTGTTCATCGTACCGATACCGCGGATGTTGATGTTGAGCTGGTTGTCGGCCGGGTCGTTGCTGCGCTGCTGGATAACGAGGCTGGGCGACGTACCCTGCAGCGCCTGCGTGAGGTTGGCCACCGAACGCTCGGCAATGGCCTCCGACTTGATCTGATCGACAGCGCCCACCGTGCTGCGGCGCGTCGTCGTACCGTAACCGATGACGATCACGTCGTCCACCAGCTGCGCATCTCGGCTAACGTCACGTCGAGCAGCGTCCGGTTGGCTACCGGAAGTGTCTGCGACACATAGCCGATGAACGAGAAGGTCAGCTCGGCATCGGGAGCGCAGGAGATTTCATAAGTTCCGTCGATTCCGGTCGAAGTTCCGGTCGTAGTGCCTTCGACAAGGACGGTGACGCCGAGCAGGGGCTGGCCTGCAGCGTCATTCACGGTACCCCGGACAGTTACCTTGCGGTCTTGTACCGAGGCACTTGCATCGGCTGCATCGGCTGCAAACCCAAGGGGGGGGGTGATCAGCAGCACCAAAACCGCCAGAATGATTTTGTGCCCAAGTTTAATCATAGGTATTGAAAGTTTGGTTAATGTTTGATAAAATGAAACGATCCTGTCCGAAGCGGAGGCTCCGGATACGGTCCGATTGTTTCAAAGATGAGACGGAAGGGAAACGACTGGAAAAGGCCGGTCGGCAGACATCCGACCGTAGACAAATCGGGTACGGTTTTTCTCCATAGGTTCGTGGTTTTAAGGTTTGGCAGATTTGGTGCGACAAAAGTAAAAAATTAGCCCCTTATCCTGAAAATGAAAAGCTCTTTCATTTTATCGGAGAGACATCGCCCCATACTATTTTGTCAGGAAATCATACTTTATCGCCGGGTACTCAAACGTACTTTTTACCCTCCCAGACAATTACACCGGGTTAATTCATACCAAATCGAGACAGATACAGCACAAAAACAGACAAATAGCAGTCAGCACGGTCCGAGCTTCGGCCGAAAACAGAGGATCAGAAGCGGCACCCGGCAGCCGCACGAAACCGGAGTTGCGCCAGAACGGCATCGGCCGACAGTCCGAAACGCCCCGCCCGTCACAACAGCCGCCCGTCACAACAGCCGCCCGACAACAGCCTCCGTCACAACAGCCTCCGTCACAACAGCCGCCCGGCGACTTGCGCCAGCCGGCCGACTCGGAATCCATACTGCGAAACGCGAAACAGAAAGCAGGGACAATCGCCCTGCAAAAGCGACGAGTTCGAGAGCCCAAAGCCAGACCGGCACCTCGGGATACACAAAAACAGGGAGTGCACAGATAAAACAGTGGCGCGGAAAACCTGCAGGTTTCCGCGCCACGAATCGCGCAATTATTGCGGTTCCGGAATCAGATAGCGCCCGAGATCAGGAAGACCGCGGCGACCGTCAGAATGGCGTACAGCTCGGGGAATGCAGCCAGAATCAGCGTCTTACCCATTACGTCGTGGCCGTTGCCGATCGCGGCGATACCGTTGGCGCAGATCCGTGCCTGATAGTAGGCCGAGAAGAGGCAGACGAATCCCGTCAGCAGGCCGGCGCCGAAGATGGCAGCACCCTGAAGCATGGTGATCGACTCCGTAAGGAAAGCCCTTGATGATGAAGTAGTTCACGAATCCGTAGAGACCTTGCGAACCGGGGATGGCGGCCAGAATCATGTAGCTACCGAAAGCGCCGCCGTTCTTTTTCATCGCTCCGACGGAGGCCTGTCCGGCAATCGAAGTACCGATACAGCTCGCTGCGCCCGAAAGGCCCACCATCAACGCTACGCCGATGTAGCCCAGAATAATTGCAGTTGTCATTTCCATAATGATTTGAAGATTTTTAGTTATTGATTTTCAGTTTGATCCATTTTGCGCAGCGGGTTGAATGTCCGCATCGACATTTCGAAACCCGCATTCTTGTAGAACTCCACGAACGTCAGACGCATCGGATGCACGAACGACGAGATGGTGGACATGAAGAGGTTGATGCCGTGGCCGATGAGCAGAATCGGCGTCATGATGAGCAGCCGCGTCACGATACCGGCGTCATCGGGGACGAAACCGCCGGCCAGGGAGTTGAAGACCGTGGCAAGCACACCGCCCGAAAGACCGATGGCGAAGAGTCGGATGTACGACAGCACGTCGGAGAGGATACCCGTAATATTATTATAAGTATCCCACAGCCCGACGCCCAGATTGAGGAAGGGGTTCTTGCCCGGCGAGTTGAAGAAGAGCATCAATACGGCGCCCAGACCGACCGTCGCATAGAAGGCCGGCGAGGAGGTCGTATAGAAGGGAATCACCCACGAGGGGTTGAGCATCGGCAGGCCTCCGGCCAGGCTTCCGGCCAGGATCACCAGCAGCCAGCCCAGCGAAGCGAGCGAATAGCGGAACCCGACAGTGGAGGAGATCATGACGATCTTGAGCACCATGCCGAACATGATCTGCACGAGGCCGATGGCCAGCGCGATCGAGAAGAACTGGCCCTGGAAGTCGTAGAACGGCACCGAGGGGAACCACTCCTTCATGCTGACACCGAAGAACGACCCGCAGAAGAGGCCGAAGACCACGGTCATCGCGCCGCACAGCGTGGCGAACCAGGCCGCCTGGCGCATCATGCCGGGACGGCGGTTCTTCGACAGCATCCAGGCGCCGAGCAGCGTGAGGATGGCTCCGTAGCCCGCATCGTTCAGGCAGATGCCGAAGAAGAGCATGTAGAACGGCGCGAAGAAGGGCGTAAGGTCCAGCGTCCCGTACTTCGGCCGGGCGTACATGTCGCCGACCAGCTCGAAGATGCGGGCGAACCGGTTGTTTTTCAGTTTGACAGGCGTATCGTCCTCCGGAGTCGGATCCGACTTGAGGTAGACGACGCCGGGATAGGCCTCCAGCAGCTCATCGACACGCGCCGAAGTCTCCTTCTCGGCCCAGCCCTCCATCACCACGAGCGTACCGTCGGCCGCCGGTTGTGCCGTGGCCTGCACCTGCACCTCCTGCAGCCGCTCGCGGAGCGAGGCGCCGTAGCGGGCCAGATCCCGTTCCGAAGCCGCCACGCGCGAGAATTCGCCGTCCAGCGCCCGGAGTTTCTCCCCGGCCCCGGCAATGCGGCGCTCGGCCTCGCGGACATCCATCTGCGGGGCCTTCATCTCCTGCGCATCAAGGTCCAGCTCCTCGCCCGGGGCCGTCACGACGACAAACCACACGGTCGAGTCGTTGCGCGAGATCTCGACTATCGTACGTCCTTCGCCCCACTCGGCCGCGGACTTGTCGAAGACGTTCTGCTGGGCCGAGAAGTAGCGCAGCACGATGCCTTCGCCGGCAAGCCGCCCGAGCCGCTCGGCATCGAACGCACCCCACGGGCGGAGCTCTTCGGCCGACTTCTCCAGCCGGCCGATCTCGGCATGCAGGGCCGCAGCATCGCGCTGGGCCGCCGCATAGTGTTCGTAGGCCTCCTCTCCCGAGGCGAACGGCCGGGCCGCCGCATCGCAGCGCTCCGCGTCCGAGCGGAACGTCCGCACGAACTCCAGGGCGCGGGTGCAGCCCTCGATATCGAGCAGCAGCTGGCGGTCCTCCTCGGAGGGCTCCCAGCCCTTGGTGGTGATGTCCACCAGCCCGAGTTCGCGCAGCCGCCCGATGAAATCGCCGCTTTGCGCCGCATAGAGCACAAAGTCGTATTTCGACATTTTAGCTATCATAACATCGCGCCCTCCCCGGCTGCCTGCTGTTTGGTTTTCACGATTTTCTGGGCCGACTTCGAGAGGTTCTCCTCGTCCTCCATGAAACGCTTGATCTTCCGGATGGCATCCTCATAGCCGGGAATCTGCACCTTTTCGTACAGGTTCACCTTCTGCGTGGTCTTGCGGCGGGCGAAGTCGAGCAACTCCATCCGCCGGCTGTAGACCTCGTATTCGATGCCGAGCCGGGCCAGCCGTTTCAACAGATCGACGCCGTCGGCGAACCACACCGGCGACGAGAAGAGGTCGTAGGGGACGCTCCTCGAAGAAGACCTCCTCGAGCACCGGGATGCGGACGCCGGCGATCTTCTGCGTTGCAAGCCCCACGTCGGAGACACGCAGCAGATCGACGTCGAACTCGCCCCAGAGTGCCGCCATGTAGTCGTACTCGGCCATCAATGCGTCGAGCCGACGGCGGTACTCACCCGCGGTGTCCTTCGCCTTCTTCACCTCCGAGCGCAGCGCCGACTCCTTGCTCTTGATCGTCGGCAGGGCCTTCTGCCGCATCTTGAGCTGTTGCCAGCTCGCCCAGCGAGGTTTTGTTGTATTGAAACTTAATTGCCATGTTCGTTCAGTTTTTCCGATTACCGCCGCCGCCGCCGGATCCGCCTGCCGTGCCGCTCCGCACGCGCAGATGCCGATCGTTCGGGCCGGGGCACAACCTGCGGAGTCTGCCGCCCGGCCAGCCCCCCTTTGATTCCGGGCCGCCGGGCCAGCGCCCCCCCTGCCGGCGTCAGGCCTCCTTCCAGTATTTGCGGATGAGCTCCTCCTTGATGCCGACCTCCTCTTTCGAGAAGTACTTGGCGAAGAGCCCCCACGCCGTGTCGAGCATCTCCGTGATGTCGATATTGACGTCGATGGCCAGCAGCTTCTCCGAGTAGTCGTGGGCGAACTTCAGGGCGCGCTCGTCGTAGTCCGACAGGTCGAAACCGTTCTCGAGCTTGGTCTTGGCGTTCGCGGCATCGGCGTAGAGACGCACACAGGCATTCATCACCTGCGGGTGGTCCTCGCGCGTCTTCTTGCCGATGACCAGCTGCTTCAGACGCGACAGCGAACGGAACGGGTCCACGATGACCTTGCCCGTATCGGAGTCGTTGCGCAGGAAGAGCTGACCCTCGGTGATGTAACCCGTGTTGTCGGGGATGGCGTGCGTGATGTCGCCGCCCGACAGGGTCGTCACGGCGATGATCGTGATCGAACCGCCGTTGGGCAACTGCACGGCCTTCTCGTAGATCTTCGCCAGGTCCGAATAGAGCGATCCGGGCATCGAGTCCTTCGACGGGATCTGATCCATACGGTTCGACACGATGGCCAGCGCATCGGCATAGAGCGTCATGTCGGTCAGCAGGACGAGCACCTTCTCGCCCTTGTCGACCGCGAAGTACTCGGCCGCGGTAAGCGCCATGTCGGGAACGAGCAGACGCTCCACGGGCGGGTTGTCGGTCGTATTGACGAACGACACGATGCGGTCGAGCGCACCGGCGTTCTCGAACACCGACTTGAAATACAGAAAGTCGTCGTTGGTAAGTCCCATGCCGCCCAGGGATGATCTTGTCGGCCTTGGCTCGCAGGGCCACATTGGCCATCACGGCGTTATAGGGCTGGTCGGGGTCGGCGAAGAAAGGGATCTTCTGCCCCGTCACGATCGTATTGTTCAGGTCGATGCCGGCAATACCGGTGGCGATCAGCTCCGAAGGCTGGATACGGCGGAATGGGTTTACCGTCGGGCCGCCGATCTCGCGCGCCTCGCCCTCGATGATCTCGCCGCCTTCGAGCGGTTCGCCGTAGGCATTGAAGAAGCGTCCCGCGAGGTTGTCCGACACGCGCAGCTTGGGAGGTTCGCCGTGGAAGACCACTTCCGAGTCGGTAGCCAGCCCCTCGGTACCTGCGAAAACCTGCAACGTCACGTTCTCGCCCATGATTTTCACCACCTGCGCCAGCTTGCCGCCGACGGTGGCCAGTTCGTCGTTGCCGACGCCCGTCGCGCGGAGCGTCACGGTCGCCTTGGTGATGTTGTCAATCTTGGTATATATCTTCTGAAATGCTCGTGTTGTCATAATTTCTCCCGCTTATTTGGTTTTTTCACTCACATACTCCTCGATCTGCTTCCGGTAGCCGTTGAACTTCTCCGACTGCCACTGCGAATAGTTCATCTGGCGGAAGAGGTTGATCAGACCCTTGAAGAACTGCGAGCACTCTTCGAAATCGGCGAACGCAAATTCCTGGTTGCAGATGCCCAACACCATCTTGTACATCATCTGCTGGCGTTCCATCGGGCAGTTGGCGTCGATGTCATCGAAAGCGTCCTGCTGGAGGATGACGAAGTCGATCAGCTCCGATTTCCAGAAACGTTCGTGGTACTCCACCGGCACGCCGTCGTCGCCCAGAATGTTGATCTGGTCGTTGGCCTCCTTACCGCGCTGCACGAGCGTCTTGCCCGTATAAACCTTATCCACCCAGCCCTTTTCGATGTGCTCGTCGAGGTACTCGCGATCTCGGGATATTCGAGGTATTTCGAGTAGGACTCCAGCGGGTCGATAGCCGGGTAACGCTTCGAATCGGCGCGGCCCTGCGAAAGGGGGCGTAGAAAACAGCGGGCGGCTTTCTTCGTCGATTCGGTCACCGGCTCCTTGAGGTTACCGCCGGCAGGCGACACCGTACCCAGGAAGGTCACCGAACCCGTCTTGCCGTTGCTCGCCGACCAGACCAGCCCGCGCATAGAAGTTCGAAATGATCGCCGAAAGATCGACCGGGAAGGCGTCCTGGCCCGGAAGCCCTCCAAACGGTTGGACATCTCGCGCAGCGCCTGCGCCCAACGCGAAGTCGAGTCGGCCATAACGAGCACCTTGAGGCCCATCGAACGGTAGTACTCGCCGATGGTCATACCCGTATAAACGGACGCCTCACGCGCCGCGACGGGCATGTTCGAAGTATTGCAGATGATGATGGTACGTTCCATGAGCTTTGTGACCCGTGCGGGGATCGACCAGGCTCAGGGAACTCCTTAAAAGATCTCGACCACCTCGTTGGCACGCTCGCCGCAGGCCACGATGATAATTACGTCGGCATCGGCCTGCTTCGAAATCGCATGCTGGAGCACCGTCTTGCCCGCACCGAAAGGCCCGGGATGAAGCCCGTACCGCCCTCGGCCAGCGGGTTGAAAAGTCGATGGCCCGCACGCCCGTCTCCATGACGCGCGAGGGGCGCGGCTTCTCCCGGTAACAGCGCACGGCCTGCTTCACGGGCCACCGCTGAACCATCGTAATATCGTGATCCCGGCCATCGGCATCGGTGATGACGGCGATCGTGTCCGTAACCTTGTACTCTCCGGTGGGCACGACGCTCTTGACCGTATAGGTTCCCTCCATCGTGAAGGGTACCATGATCTTGTGCTCGACCCACTCCTCCTGACCTGGCCCAGCCACGATGCGGCCGAAACCTTGTCGCCGGGCTTAGCCAGCGGCGAACTCCCACTTCTTCTCGAAGTCGATAGGGTCGGTGATCGAACCGCGCGCGATGAACAGACCGTCCATCTTCTCCAGGTCGTTCCCTGCAGACCGTCGTAGTTGCGCGAAAGAAGACCGGGAGCGAGCGTCGCTTCCAGCATGTGACCCTCGAATTCGACCTTTTCGCCGATCTTCAGTCCGCGGGTCGAGTCGAAAACCTGCACGTAGGCATTGTCGCCCACGACCTTGATGACCTCGGCCATCATCTTGGTATCCCCGCAGGAAACGTGACAGATTTCGTTCTGGCCGACAGGGCCGTCCGCCTTCACGATCACGATGTTCGAGATGATACCGTTTACTCGTCCTGTTGTTTTCATTATCTGTTTTATTGTTTATTGATCAAATCCTTGCCGTCCAGACTGGTCATCAGGCGGTGCAGCATTTCGCGCCCCTGCTTGTCGTCCAAACGGGTCCAGCGCGCCACGATGTTCACCTTCACCAGGTAAGCCAGCAGCGCGTTGATGTCGAAATAATCGAAAGTGGAAAGCCCTCGGCCTGGTTCCAGCGGATCGCGTCGATCTTGCGCTCCTTCTCCACCAGGTTGGTTTTCGTCGTTCACGGCAGCGATCACCGCCTCCAGATAGGGGACATCGCCCCGCAAGCCGAAATCGGCGGCCGACGAGCGTTTGAGCTGCTGCGAAGTTTCCTCCCCGCCCACGACAGACTGCTCGGCCGAACGTCCCGTAACGCGGGCTACGACGGCGGCAGAGATGTTGCGCAGGTTGCGGTCGAAATCGGCCCACTGGCGCAGGAAACGGCTTTTGGAGTGGGCGCACTCGTCGTAGTAGGCCGAGAAAAGAGCGTTCTCGAACGATCGGTCGGTGTCGATCCCGTCCTCGTTGTCGGCATCTTCATCGACGATGGCCGAATAGGAACGGACCACGGTCGCCATACGCGCCGGAAGCCGGTCGGGGTTCTTGGTCTGCTCCTCGATCTCTTCCCGCGAGAGGTTGCCCAGCGGGTTGTGCGCCGTGCGTCCCTTGCGGAAATTAACCAGGTTCTCGCAGTCGTAGTAACCGTAAAGCAGGCGCACGCAACGTGCGTCGCGGGCGGAAACCCCTTCGAGAATCTCCTCGATGATCGCCCGGGCGTTGAAGCCCTTGGTATCGGCATCGAGCGAATACTCCCGCAATCCGGCTACCAAACAGTAGTAATTCTTGTCGAACATGGCGCCCGGCTTAAGCGTTATACAGCATTTTATAGACCTTGTCGCGCAGGTACTCCTTCAACAGAGCGTCGAAATCCTGGTCCGAAAACGAAATGTAGTAGCCGCCGTCTTTGGCACCCACCTTGAATCCCGTCCTGACCTCCTTCGAATAACCCACCTCGACGCCTGCGGCCAGCAGCTCCTTCGCAGCGGCTTCGAACGTCGCTTCGAACGCCTTCTGTTCCGCCTCCGGCAGCAGGGCCTTCAACTGGTTCTTCGACGAATCGGCGCCGCTCCAGTTCTTGGCGACGGTAAGCAGCATCTGCTTTTACGAATTCGGGATCGAGCGTCGCGGCTTTCACGGCGGGAGCGGTGCTCTTGGCGATAATCATGGAGCCTGATCTCGGCTTTGATCTTCGAGAGGGCCTGCCCCCGCGAGCGAAATTTCGGTCATCGCGTTCTTCTCCACGTCCCGGCTTTGGTATTGGCTTTCGGCGAGATCTTCGCAGCCTGCGCCTCGGCCTCCTTCACGATCTTGGCCGCATTGGTCTTCGCTTCGGCCACCAGACGTTCCGCCTCGGCACGGCCTTTCTCCAGTCCCTCGTCGTAGAGCTTTGGGTTAACTGTTGAAGTTTGTTTTCCATAAGAATTTATGTTTATTATATTTGAATTTCTTATTCGTCACTCCATGACCTCGCGTCACGGATTCCGGGATGCAGCCCGGCCCCGCACCGACCCCGCCGACCGAAACGCACGGCATGGCACCGCTTTCCCCGCCGGCAAATCCGACTGCAGGCATTCGATCCGGGATCACCGGAATTCTTTCTTCCTCACCTCCATCTGAGACTCGATCGCAAGCGATCTCCCCCGACTCCGACCGGAAACATCGGAACTGTTCCCGAAATCACACTCCTCCGAATTAGTTCCTACAAATATATAAAAAAATCCATTTTAACCCACGCATATTCGGCGCATTTTTTTCGGATCGAACCATAAAAAAATCGTTTGGGACAACCAACGTCTTCATCTTGAAAAACCCTCCGAATGAAAATCCGAAGGAGCAATGGCTTATTCAAAATTCATCGCCCTGATGTTCGGGACGCAGCAGATCGGTGACTACCTTTACGGGCGAAAAAAGTCGTGATGGGGACTTCGACGAAGACCGTATTCCACCGGGCCATGGCACCGTTCCAAAGACCGGGCAGTTCCTGCGCGAGCAACTCGCGTCCGCCGTCCGACTTGCGGGAGATAAAACCCGTAGCGGGATCGACGAACTCCTGCAGATCGAAACGACCTCCTTTCGAGGTACGGAAGCGCAAACCAGATCCACCGGATTGAAATGGGTTGCCAAGCGCATCAATTCCCGCTTTTTCGGGAGCACGATCTGGTTCGATTCGGCGATCTGGAGCGTCTCAACCCGTCGGCCCCGGTCACCCAGAAGGGGCCGCCGCCCGGTTCGCCTTCGTTGCGCACCATGCCGCACACCCGGATCGGGCGGTCGAGCACCTGCCTCAAAAGAGCCGTGCCGTAATCCTTGGGCAGTTTCACGCAGAGTTCATTCTCGATGAACGCGGCGATGGGCTCCAACTCGGCACCCGGCACTTCGAGGGCCATGAGGTATTCAAAAATCCGCTCCTGCAATGCGAGCAACACTCCGGCCAGCGCTTTTTTATAAAGCACCGTATCGCCCGCCAGTGTCGGTAAAACATTGTCGATATTTTTTAACGAAGACTATGTCCGCATCGATCTTTCCCCCGATCGGCGCCCCGTGTCCCTGCAGGACGGAAGAAACGCAGCCGCCGTCTGCCCGTCGGAAAGGCGTACAGTCGGGATTCACGGCCAGCGTGTCGGTCGAAGGGTCCTGCACGGAGAAGGAGATGCGATACTTGACCCCGAAACTGGGATTCGTAACCCGGTATCTTTTCGGCCAGCAAGCTGGAAACGGGTCAGATGTTTCCGGGCGACGACGGTAAAGTGAATTCCTTCACCTCGCCTCCCCGCAGCGGCGTACTGCGCCCCTTCGACCAGATGCTCTTTTCGACGGGCTTTGCGCACCTCATCCCCATAGCGGTGGAACGACACCAGTCCCTTCGGGGTTTCCCCCGTAACGGAGCCCTTCGGCGACGATATTTTTCGACCGTCCGCGCCTCGTCGGCATCGTCACTCGACGATCGTCCCAGCCTGGGCCAGAAGGCGAAGTAGCGGCGGCGGTTGGCCAGCAACTCCCCGACTACAGCCGTACGGCGCCCCTCGCGGACGAACTCGAACAAATCCTTGAACATACGGGTCGCGGCGCCGAAGCGGGCACGAATTTCACCACCCGCAAAGCACCTTCGCACGGTCGTAACGCAGGCCGCCTGCTCACGCTGATCCCGGCAAAGACCAGCAATCCGAATCACCGTCGCCGTTAACGAAGCGGCCCGCGTCACGGGAAGAAAGGGAAAACCTTCCCGAAAATTCTTCAACTGGGTTTCGAGAGCCGCCGGCGTCAGGCCGTGCTCCTCCATTTGCACAAAATCCTCTTTCGTAAACATATCGAAACCGTTTATCAGTCACATTCATTCTCTTTCAGCAAGATCGGCGCCACATCGACCGACGCCCGACGAAGCGGGCGATAAAAACAGCGACTCCGCCCGTTTTTTCTCTTCACGCACACGGCGCCCTACCCGCCTGTTACAAAAGCTCCCTTCTCACTCGCATAGATCGAAACCGTTGAACGATCGTTCTCCTTGCCCGACACAACGCCCCACATCACTGACCGAAAACGGCGAACAGAGCCCTCTCCGCCGGGCAAAAGTCGTCCTCTCCTGCCTCACTCATCGGAAACATCGAACTACATTCTCTGTTTTCACGCCCGGCAGAACAAGGAAGTCGTTCTGCCCACGCTTGTCGAAAACATTCAAATTAACGAAATAATTCCTAACTTTGTAAATATGATACGAGAATTTAACAATCCCGAACTCGCCCTGCGCAACAGTTTCGTGGCGCAACGAGCGGCACGCCTCATCGAGTTCGACCGGACGGAAGATTTGCAGAAACTGCTTTCGAGAAAGCGGGCCTGATCCGTGGTACGTCCTCGGCGGAGGCAGCAACGTCCCTCTTCACGCAGGACCATCCCGGCACACCGCTGACCCCTGTGGGCACAAGGTATCCGCATCGTGGACGAACAGCCGGACTGCGGATGATCGAAGCCGACGCGGGCGTCGAGTGGGACGACCTGGTCGAATGGGCCGTGCAGCACGAACTGTGGGGATTGGAGAATCTCGCGCTCATCCCCGGCAAAGTCAGCCGCACCCGTCCAGAACATCGGAGCCTCACGGTTGCGAAGCGCCAAGGATGCGATCCGAACAGATGTTCTGCACAGAGACCTTCAACACGCTCGTGTCCTGAACAGAGAACAATGCGCGTTCGGGTACCGGGACAGCGTCTTCAAACGTGTCCCCGTGTAATCATCACTTCGGGTCCGCTTTGCGTTGAGCCGCACGCCCCGACCCCGCCTCGAATACGGGGACCTGGCCGCAGAGGTCGAAGCGCGGGGAGGCATCACGCTGCGCAACATCCGCGAGGCCGTTTGGATCTGCGATCCGCCGGGCCAAGCTGCCCGACCCTGCGGGTGACGGGCAACGCCGGGAAGAACCTCTTCAAGAATCCGGTCGTCGGCCGCGAGGAGCCGAACGCTTGCTCGGCACTTTATCCCCGATATGCCGCACTATCCGGCAGCCGACCCTTCGCAAGTCAAGCTGGCCGCAGGCTGGCTGATCGACCGCGCCGGACTGAAAGGCCACAGCGAAGGACGCGTGGGGATCCACCCCCGGCAGGCGCTGGTGATTATCAACCTCGGAGGCGCTACGGGTACGGAGATCGTCGCTTTCGCCCGCAAAAGTGCAGGAACAGGTAAAAGAAACGCTTCGGCGTGGAGATCGAACCCGAAGTCAATATATTATAAAACCGACAAGGCACTGCCTGAACCTACTGGACAATTTCAACGCTACATCCGCCGCAACGAGCTGGCAGCTCCGAGGATTTCATCCTGCTGACCGTTTCGGGCGGCGTGGACTCGATGGTCATGCCTCGCTCTTCGTGCGAAGCGGCTATCGCGTCGGCGTGGCCCACTGCAATTTCCAGCTGCGGGCGTGGAGAGCGAAGAGGACGAGGAACCTGTACGCCGCGAGGCGGGAGAAGTACGGCGTGCCCTGGTACAACAAACGCTTCGACACCAAAGGCGATGGAGCGCACGGGCGAATTGATGGAAATGGCCGCACGGCGGCTGCGCTACGCCTGGTTCGACGAATTGAGCCGCGAGCACGGTTACACGGTGGTAGCCATCGCCCACCACATCGACGACTCGATCGAAACCTTCTTCATCAACCTGTTGCGCGCGGCACCGGCCTGCGGGGTCTGACGGGGATCACCACCCATGCCGGGAAGCTGATCCGCCCGCTGATGTTCGCTTCGCGCAAGGACATCCTCGAATACGCCGTAGCACAACACATTCCCTACCGGGAAGATTCGTCGAACCGCTCGACCAAATACCTGCGCAACAAGATCCGCCTGGGACTCGTACCCCTGCATCAAGGAGATCAGCCCCAAGTTCACCGACCTGATGCGTCAGAACATCGGCCGTCTGACCGACGCGCAGCTCTTCATCAACCACGGCATCCAGCGCATCCGCGAAGAGGTCATCACCACCGAAAACGGGATCGACACGATCCACATCGACCGTATCGACCGGGCTTTCCCGCTGAATTTCGTAATCTTCGAACTGCTCAACTCGACCTATTCGTTCAAAGGCGACGTGTCGGACGCCCTGGTCAGGGCGCTGGAACAGAACTCCGGCACGGGCAAGCGGTTCTACTCCAAATCCCACGTGGCGTACATCGACCGGGGACGGATTATGGTAACCCTGATCCCGGCGGACGACCCCGCCAGGTGCAGGTCGAGGCGGGCGCCCTGCGCTGCTACTGCGGCAAATCGGTGCTCTTACTTCGAAATGCGACATCGACGATATCCAGGGCTTCGGCGTACCCGAACACACGCCCAGGTGGATGCCGACAAACTCAAATACCCCCTCACGGCGTGCCGCTGGCAGGAGGGGGACTGGTTCATTCCCTACGGCATGTCCGGCCGCAAGAAGGTCAGCGACTACCTGATCGACCATAAAGTCCCGCTGCCGGAGTAGGCACGGCAGTTCGTACTGCTTTCCGGGATGAGATCGTTGGCTCGTCGGGCGGCGCATCGACGACCGCTACCGGCTCACGGCCGAGACCGAAAACGTGCTGCGCATCACCAAAGAGATCATTTAAGCCATGGCGAAAAGCGGCGTAAAATTCAAAGATACGATGGCGGCCTACGACCGTCTCCCGAGGCGAAATCGCGGGACGGAAAAGTTCGCGCCCGTCTATCTGCTCATGGGCGAGGAGGCCTTCTTCATCGACGCTCTTCTGCGACCTGCTGGCCTCGACGATCCTCCAGGAGTCCGAACGGGCTTTCAACCAGCCTGACCGTCTATGGGCGGGACCGACGCGGGACAGGTGGTGAACCTCTGCCGGCAGATGCCGATGATGGGTTCGTACCAGGTGGTGATTCTCAAGGAGGCGCAGCAACTGCGCGGCCTCGACAAACTTCGCTATACACTTCGAAACCCTCGCCCACGACGATCCTGGATCGTCTGCCACAAGGAGAAGAACGTGGACAAGCGTTCGCGAAAGTACAAAGCATCGCAGCACGGTGCGGTGCTCGAATCGGTCCGGCCGCGCGACTACGAAGATCGGCCCCTGGCTCGCGCAGTTCGTCGCCTCGAAAGGCTGCGATCGACGCGAAAGCCCAGGCGATGCTGACCGACCCCACCTGGGCACCGACCTCGCCAAAATCTCCAACGAACTGGGCAAAAGCTGCTGCTCTCGCTGCCGGAAGGAACGAAGAAAATCACCGATGCACAATATCGAACAGAACATCGGCATCTCGAAGGGATTTCAATAACTTCGAACTCTGCAAGGCCGTCACGGAACAGAACCTCGAACAGGCCCCCTGCGCATCGCCGACCATTTCGCCCGCAACCCCAAAGACAACCCCCTGCTGGTAACGATTCTGGCCCTTTTCAATCAGTTCCGCGAAATTTTCCGCATCAACTACCTGCGGTGGCTCAGCTGCCACAGGGAAAGTTCTGTTTCCTCGGACACGGAACTCATGGGCATCCTGCGAATGAACAACGCCTACGCTCTGGGCGAATCCGAAGCAGACCTCGGCACGGTGGGACAAATCACGAGTGTTCCGCATCCTGCTGCTGCAAATCGAAGCATGAACGCGGGCGGTGCTCGGGACGGGGGAGCTGCTCCGCGAAATTGCTTCTCAAAATCTTTCTCCACACGGAACGCAATCCGTTGCGCACGGTAGTCCCGATGCCTGCACTGAAGGCACATACTCTGGACAGACGCTTCATAAATCCGGGGGACGCCCCCTCTGGCTCGACCGCCACACGGAACTGCTGGCTCGGCAACATACAAGAGTCTTCTGCCGCTGGCCCCCCTGACCTTCGCCGGCTGGAGTAGGTGATGCTTGCCTGCCTCGACGCCAACCGTCACCCCGTCGCAGGCTTCGCCCGTACGCATGGCCTTCACACCGGCGGGCGACCTGCTGCTGGTCCCGGAGCGGTATCCTTCTACGACAGGTATGCCCTGCGGTCGCGCGGCCCAGCTACCCGGCACAATGGTTTCGGCGTTCCCAAATACCCTCGGCACGCGAAGCAGCCTGCATGCTGGCTTTCGCGGCAGCGGTGACGGCGGACAACCGGCGGCGGAAGCGGACATTGAACGGGCGGCAGTCCGGACAGGCGTGCAAGCGGTGATCCGCTGCGACGGCGAGGGATTCGGCACGTATGCGGACGAAGCGCCCCTGTCTGCCGTGAGTGGTGCCCATACCCGCCCGCCCCGCCGAGTGTCGAACGGAATTGGCATGCCGGGCCGTCGGCTTCACCCGCCTGCTGGGCGGAAGTCGGCCGGGAGCAACTTGCCCACCGACGAAATTTTCTATGTCGTCACCGGGGCCTCACCTCGCTATCGGCTGCCGAAGGGGCAACTCACGCCGCAATCATCACCGAACGTATCGCCCGCGTCCTGAACAAATTATACTAACACATCCTGTCCATACAAACCGGACAGGTTTCCCTTTGTCCCACCCTATTTACAATACGCTTCACAAAAGATCGGAATACACTCGGCATAAAAAAGTTCAAAGCTCGTTTCATTCTGCACTCATTTTTCATTACTTTTTTGCAGAAAGTCGGGATACATTCGGCAACACCCCGATCCGTTTGTTGGATTCTGGCATTTTTTCATTACCTTTGCTCCCAATGTCACACACCATCGCCATTTTTCCGGGATCGTTCGATCCCTTTACCCGGAGCCATCAGGCACTCTCTGGACGATGCCCTGCGAATCTTCGACAAGGTCGTCATCGGCATCGGCAATAATGTTTCCAACGAGCAGGGACTGCTGCGCATCGAAGCCCGCAAACAACTCATCGAAGACACTATGCGGACAACCCCGGGTCGAGGTGAAATCTATACCCGTCTGACGGGCGACTTCGCCCGCGACCAGCATGCCTCGGCCATCATCCGCGGCGTGCGCAGCTTCCACCGATTTCGAATACGAACGGACGATGGAGGCGACCAACCACCGCCTGCATCCCGACATCATCACCGTGATGCTCTTCACGCCGCCCGACGTGGCCGACATCGCCTCTCGAGCACCGTACGCGAAGCGGCTTTCGGCCGCACGGTCGGCGGAGTTCCTGCCCCGCGGCATCGAATTGGAGAACTACCTCTGAATGCTAACCAAATCAAACGAAATAACGCTATGATGGAATTTACAGCCGAAATGATCGCCGGTTTTCTGGGCGGCGACATCGTCGGAGACAAAACGGTCAAGGTACACACCGTTTCCTCGATCGAGGAGGGCAAGGTCGGCTCGATGGCCTATCTGGTCAATCCGAAATACGAACCGTTCCTCTATACCACCGAAGCATCGATCGTACTGGTCGACCGCTCCTTCACGCCGCAGCGGGAGGTGAAGCCCACGCTCGTCAAGGTCGACGACGCCGGGGCGGCCGTGCTGCGGCTGCTGGAGATGTACAACGCCGCGCGTCCGCAGAAAAAGGGCGTCTCGGAACGGGCTTCGATCTCACCCGAAGCCTCATGAAGGGCGAAGTGCTACGTGGGTGACTTCCCTGCCGTGATCGAGGCGGGCGCACGCATCGGCGACGGCTGTCGGATCTACCCGCAGGTCTACGTCGGCGACGGCGTGGAGATCGGCGAGGGGACGACGCTCTACCCCGGCGTGAAGATCTACGAAGGGTGCCGCATCGGCAGCCGGTGCATCCTCCACGCGGGCGCCGTGATCGGTGCCGACGGTTTCGGGTTCGCCCCCAACGCCGAGGGCGGCTTCGACAAAATCCCGCAGCTGGGCAACGTCATTATCGAGGACGACGTCGAGATCGGGGCCAATACGTATCGACCGCAGCGTGAAAAAACCGATTCGACGATTATCCGCCGTGGCGTGAAACTGATAACCCATCCGCGTGGGACACAACGTGCAGATCGGTAGCGAGCACGTCTCGTCGGCGGCAGATGGGCATCGCGGGTTCGTCGAAGATCGGCGCCGCAATCAACCAGCCTCGCGGGGCAGGTCGGCATCGCGGACCACGTCGACCATCGGCGACAGGGTCATCGGCTCCAAAGCGGTCTCACGACAAAGACATTACCTGACGAGTACGTTTCGCTATCCGGCGTTGCTGCCCGGCATGCAATATCACCGCGCATCCGGCCATCTTCAGAACACCTGCCGACCTGGCACGCCGCGTGAGTCAGGCGGGAAAAAGCGAGACGCGGCCCTCGCGAAGAAGTAACGTCCCTGCACCGTGTCCAATCTCCCGACGACATACCGCATCATAAGATCGACCCCGGCACCAACTGTACGGGGTGCTGGAGGTGTTTGCGGACGGGTCTGATCGGTCGTGCTGCTTAATATCGACCCGCATTGTTGATGAAATTTATCCTGTGAAAAAGTTTCGCGCTACATTTTCGAGCGGTCGGTGCCCTCGTGGGACGAACAACAATGCCCCCTGCGAGGCTCGAATCGCCTCCTTCTTTCGGCGAACGTGCAGTCGATGTCCGCGCCTGGCCGGGCGGCGATGGCTGCGGCAAAGGAGCCGCGGACTGCAGGTATTCCTGGAATACGCCCCCACACGCATCAAACAGTGTAATGAGGCTCAGCCCTCATGAGACAGGTCGCGGCTCGTCAGCAGCATGTTTCACGATCGAACGTCCGCCCTGGCGACTGACGCTACGGACGGTATGGCCGTCGCCCCTGTGCCACCATTTCATGAGTTCGAAACCCATTGAACGGCGCCCCCCGGCGAAGATCGGTTCTAAAGGATGGCGGAGGCCGCAAGGCTGCCTCGGCAAAGGGCAAAGTTCGAGCCTGGGAACGGTTTTTGAAGGATAAATCCCCAGCGCGAAATCCGGCAAACGCCGCGAACACCCCAAAAAGACGAATCACAAACCGACCAAATAATCATTTAATCCTTTCTCAGCACTATGAAAAAAGCGTTAATAGGTCTTCTTGCCGCAGGCACCCTCGGATGCGGAGGCAATACCTACACCATCAGCGTCGGCAAATTGACCCGAATCACGGACTCCGTATTCCTGATGCAAGGCAATCCCGAAAACTGACCATCGTATCGGCAGCCGTCGCTGCGGACGGTACGTTCAAAATCAAAGGCACGATCGACCAGCCGACCTGGCCATCCTTACCAACCGCCAGGTATCGGATTCATCTTCCTCGAACTGAAAATCGACGTTAAACTGCGGATCTGGGCTACATCTCCAAGTCGGCGGCAATTGCTCGAACGAGATTTTCTTCCAGCCGATAAACGACTCCTTTGGGCATGCTTCGTGGGACAATTCCTGCGGCCATGCAAGAAAACGACATGGAGAAATTCGATCTCGCTGAACCAGGTAGCCACCTGGCATCATGCGCCGCGCTTTGACAACAACCCGACAACCTGGTCGGCGTTTACTTCTTCGAAACCCTAAACGAAATGGAACCGCAAAGAAGCCCGCGAAATCCTGAATAAATTCCCCGAACAGATGCAGAAAACTCCAGATCCTGACCGCCATCGCCAAATCGATCGCCGCCCAGGGAAAATACCGAAATCGGCAAGCCCCTATCTGGAAATCGCGCTGCCCGACTCCCTGGGCGAAACCGTTTCGGTGACACCCTCATCGGCCCCGGCAAATGGGTGCTGATCGACTTCTGGGCAACCTGGTGCAGTCCCTGCCGCGGCGAGTGCCCTATCTGAAGGAGGCGTTCAGGGAGTTTCGGCCCCCAAAGATTCAACATTTACGGCGTATCGCTCGACAACGATGCCGAGAGTTGAAAAATTCGCAAGGGAGATGACATTGGCCAACATGTCCGCGTCACCGGCGAAACGCCCCGATCGTCGAAAATTGCAGGTCCGCAGCATCCAGGCAACCTGATCTCGCGAAAAGAGCAGATCATTAACCAAGAGGCAGGGAGAGATGAGGCTCGCCGAACTGGTCAAGCGCATCCGGCAAAATCGTCAATTACCTGCTGGTTTCAGCCTGGGAATGTTTCCGGTCCCAGTCGGACACGACGGCAACGATGTTTCCACCGACAAACTCCCGGAAGAATCAGGGAACAAAGCACAGATACCTCAGTCGAGCATTATCAATGTATTACATATTCAAAAAGTACCACCTCTTACCAAAGATATAAAAATAAAAAGACTGGTAAATTTTACGACAAAATTATTTGCATAAGGCAATTTTCACACTACATTTTGCATTCGCAATTCGGCGCCGTAGCAATTGTGAATAAAACGCATCTGACTACGGATCAGAAGGTTACGGTTTGGAATCCTGTCGGCGTCACACTGAAAACCAGCCCGCAGCGTTGTAGGTGGCTGGTCTGTGGTCGTACACACAAGGTACACACAACTTGCGTCGAAACGCCGGTTGCATCCGATCCCTATACGCGCCGAATTCGGACAATATCCGGCGTTCCGCCTCTTTCTGTTGTTGCTCAGTATCGGCGTTCGCCGAGCCTCCGCTTCCTGCACCCGTACCCGTGCCCGGTCGTATTGCGCCCTTGCTTCCTTTTATTGCGTGTCATTTCTTGAGTCATAGTATTTTGTTGGTTGAGGGTCAAACGTCCAAAATTCGCCGTTTTTGTCCCATTCGCGGATAGTGGCACCCGCCCGGCATATACGCGGCATTGTGCCAGGCTGCGGCCTCGGTGGGGGCTGCTGCCCGCCAGCTCATAAACATCCTTATTTCCGTATGGTTTCTTAATAGCTGCAACTTGCCTGTTATCACGACTGATACGCCAATTTCATTATTTCATCTGCGCACTTTCATCAGGGATCTATAAATCCTCGCGTTTATCGTCGGCCTCCTGCCGTGTTATACTAGTAAATCATCGGCCATCTCGTGCAATTCTACCAGCCCACGACATAATGCCAAATATCCGGCGGTCACCTGTGACTTTTCACCCCTTTCAAATCTCTACTGTCATTGCTTATAAAAGTTTTCTCCCATTTTTAACACGTTCGTCTATTGTCGTCCCTTTGTTGATCGTTGGATCGTGCAAACAGTTATGGAACTCCAAGATACAGCCCCGATCGACAAAAAGCGAAAGCCGCATTTTTCAAATCTTTCTCCCGTATTGAACCGCCGCCCGATCTCCGCTAACAGGTCCTCGACGGTTACGATCCCCCTTGATTTGGATACGGGGAGGCGTGTTGTTGTTTCGTCTTCATTGTTTCGGGTATTGTTGGTAAGCCGTTGCGAAATTCTCTACCTTGAACGAGCGCCAGCCACCACCGGCCTCGACGTCGTAATACTTGACCGTGCGCCGTCATCCGGTCGGCCGGTGCCCGCGATCGTGGCCGCCGCTGGGTACAGCGTGCCGCCGCCCTGCGTATGTCCCGTCGGCTTTCTCGCCAGAGCGAACCGGCGACCCGCCCGCATACGCTGCGTCAGGCGGTAAAGGCTCAAGCGACAAAGGCTGGAATATTGACCTTGCCGTTGTCCGGGCAATCGTCCACGCCCGGCGCATAATCGTTTGCAAATCGTTTCTTTTTATTTGTCTGTATTGGTTTGGTTGTTTCGTTCTTCCTTGTTTCGGGTCGGGGCGGTGGTTGAGGCCGCCCCCGGTTCCCTTCGTTAGTTTAGCTTGCAAAAGCCTCTGCAATTTCCGGGTATTGGTTCCCTTGTTCATCCCTTACGGCCGCTACCGTCGTACTCTCTTTCTCTATTATTGTCCAGGCTCGAGACTGAATCCGGTAGTCCCCAACATCTCTCTGATTTCAGCCTTGCTTAGGCTCACAAAAGCCGTGAATCCCTCGTACTCGATTTCCGAAGCCTCATCCACTCCGTCACAGTGGTAGTTGATGTAGTTGGCGATCTCCTTTGCGAATTGATTGTAAGCAGTCGGTGTCATTGTTTGTAATGCTATTGGTTCTTATTTCTGACACAAATGTAATGCAATAAATTCACACTTACAAATATTTTGTAAACTTTTGCTTCACGAAATATATTTTTGTTATAGCTATCGCATTACGTTCGGGGAATTTGATTACATTTGTAGCGTGAACTTATACCGTTACATTATGGATATTAAAAAGTAATCAAGGCTAACGGACTAACCGTTAAGGGAGGTAGCCGAAAGAATGGGCATCACGCGCGAAGGGTTAAGTAATCACATCAACGGGAACCCCTCGGTACAGGTGCTCGAACGTATTGCCGCTGCTATTGGTTGCAGCGTGGGGGATTTTTTTCGCCCCGCAGCCATCGAACACGATCACCTGCCCGAAATGCGGGACGGTGCTGGAAGTCAAGGAAAGGGGGTAAGGTTATGACACAGAAAGATGCGATAAAACTATTTGAGGATAGGCAGGTACGTTCCGTGTGGGATTCCGAGGCCAAAAAGTGGTATATCTCCATTATTGACGTTATCGAGGTATTAACAGATAGCGCAAACCCCGCCGATACTGGGCGACCTCAAACGCAAGCTACAGGCCGAGGAAGTCAGTTGTACGAAAATATCGTACAACTCAAAATGAAGTCCTCGGACGGGAAAAGCTACAACACCGATGTGGCCGATGTCGAACAACTATTCCGGCTGATACAATCCATCCCATCACCAAAGGCGGAACCGTTCAAACAATGGTTAGCGCAATTAGGCCGGGAACGGCTGGAAGAAATCGATGATCCAGAGCAAGGTATTGAGCGCCTAATGGAGTATTACCACAGAAAAGGCTATTCGGCCAACTGGATAAATCAAAGGCTTAAATCCATCGAGGTACGCAAAGAGCTTACCGATGAATGGGCACGCCGCGGAATACAAAAAGGTCGGCAATACGCGATCCTTACCGATGTCATTACAGGGTTGGTCTGGTCTATCAACAAAAGCAGTACAAAACAATATAAAAGGGCTTAAAACCGAGAGCCTGCGGGATAACATGACTAACCTCGAATTAGTACTAAATATGCTTGCAGAAGCCTCAACAACCGAGATTTCTCAAAAAGGAAGAGCCCGAAACATTTGAGCATAGCAAGCAAATTGCACACCGGGGCGGCAAGGTTGCCGGTGCTGCTTTGCTCGGAAAGAACTTCTTGAGGCCCAGACCGGCCAAAAAAGTTGTTAGCCCGTTGAATGCTAAAAAGGCTCTCAAGAAATAATATTGTACTGTTATGGAACTGCAACCTATCCAAAGTAAGATTTACGAATACGGGGCCAATAGCGGGTGATGCTGGATAGGGTTTGGCGGAGTTGTACCATGACAACAAGTGCCACCAATCAGGCTGTAAAACGGAATAGTAAACGGTTCCCCGCCCGATTTTATGTTCCAGCTTACAAATCAGAATTTGCAAACTTGAAATCACAAATTGTGACATTACTGCTGGGTGGTATTCCGCAAATGCCGTATGCCTTTACCGAGCAGTACGCTCGGCTTGCTCAATAGCGACATTGCACAATGCAAATATAGCCATTATGCGGGCTTTCGTGGCGATGCGGAACTACATTACCACGACGACGCAGATAACGGCGGAACTGTCCGAAATACGGGCAAAAAGCGGCATTGTTGGAACGTGCTGACGAAGACAATGCCGAAGCGGTAAACGATCTTTCGGAAGATATGCGCAAAGAGCGACAACATTTATCAGGCTATCGCGGCGCTATCGATCAAGGTGCCGCAGGCTCGCAAGGTCGGCCAGCCGATAGGGTTCAAACGCACCGATGGCAAAAAAATAACCCGCTGCACCCTTTCGATGATAAATGCCCGTATTTCATATTGGCTTTGCATTTGACGGCGTTTCTCCCGCCGGACATAGAAAACATCAGCCGCACGAAGAAAAAACCGTAAAATCAAAAAGGGGATTGCAGGCACTTTGCCCGGCTCCGGTCGTTGAGGGCTGTGGGGTTGTTACTATCCACCCATCCAAAACGGCATCACCCGTACACAAGCACCCGGAAAGCAAATTCTAAGACAAATACATATATCACATTGAAATACAGTTATATGGCGTATTCATAACAAACACTTTAATACATCCGAGAAACTTCATTTAATGGAAGTATTTAATGTATTATATAATGCTTGCATGTTTATAAGTAATATTTATAATGCTTATAGGCTACATTAAAATAATCCTTATATACTACTTCAATAATATGTATTGAAATGTGGTAGTTTTTTAATGCTCTTCATCAATGCCATACATTAAATGGGACAAATCGCGTTATATTTTAAGCTGTGCCGCACATCGAACCGGCGACGACAATGCTGGGCGGCTATTTGGCCGCTTATTTATTTGAGTGGATAGATTATGCTCACCCAACAGCAGATAACCACCCAGAGGCAGATAAACAGGCAGCCTGGGTAAACAGCTTCTCCCCCACCCCTCGGCCGTATCTAATGTTCGCTATATTTTCGGACCGGCATTTTTTGGCAATTTTTGAAAACGTTTTCAGGAAACGGGATCGCGATTTGCGCGCGGGGGTAAAAAATCGGGTTTTTCCGCTTTGGCTTTCTGACAGTAAAAACAGTAAAAACGAAAGACGGGCGGGTAACCCGTCCGTCCTTTGTTTGCTATTTGTAACAAATGTTTTCTTAATAACCGTTCAATAACCGGCAACCGGGGTTCCAATACATCCGACCTGCTTGCGGGGCCGGGGTCCTGATTTGACCCCTGTACTTGTAAGCCGGTGATTTGCGGAACCCGTTCCAGACTGCCTTCCTCGCACTTGACGCTTGCCGGGGTGCGGCCCATTATTGCGGCTATCTCCTCGTTACTGTGGATCGGGGTACAGCCTACCGAGCCGGCGATTTCTTTCCGGTGTCCATTGTGGCGCAAGATATGGCAAAGGTATGGGCGTCTGATTTAATGACGCCTGCAAGTTACATTTACCCATGACGCGGTAACGCCCGACGGCGAATCTGTTAGTCATATAGAACGCTATTTTGTCGGCGGTGTGCTTCTATCACCCTGAATACAAAGGGGGCACACCGGAAACCGAAATCTGAAAGAACTCGGATGGCGTTCGTATTTGTTTCGTCCCGGTCTTTGGCTTCGGGTGCCTTTGAACACTTCGTAATAGGTCAGGGCGTCGGATGTGGTGCGCTTGTACATCCCGTTTTGCTCCTCGTTATGGGCGATTTTCGCCGCAAACTTATCGCCGAACTGTAAACTCATCCCGCAAAGGCGGGTAAAATGTCTGTTTTTTCATGGAGTGTTTGCCAGAAATTTCGATTTTTTCTTTGCGTTTTTGCAGGTATAGTTGATCCACCTGGCAGGAAAAAAGCCGTAAAAATCGGCTATTTTGAAACAGGCCATTTTGTCCGTCGGTCGAAGTTGAGGTGTCGTATCGGCGATCCGTTATCTGCCAGTTTCGTTGTGGCGAAACAGAATACTTCCGTAGCGCCTTCCCCTGTTTTGAGGACATAAAACACGCCTATCCCTTTGGTCGTCCAATCTCTCCGGGAGATTTCGGATAACTTATCGTTTCCCTCTTTCCCGTATGGCCGGACAGGGTCGGTGAAAATCACCATATCTGACATCCCTGTTCAGGATCGCTCCCGATTCCCGAAGGTGTGACAGTTGTGGTTTGGCGTCTTTCGGCCTCTTGAAGCTGGACTTAACAAAATGACCGGCTTTAAGTTCCTTTGCCAGCACTTTGGCCGCTGGCTCATCGGCTGCTCCCGCTCGCGGGTTGTTGCGTTTGTCGGAATCGGGGGCCGTCAGGCGCAGAGTAGTCGATAACGACCATGCACCGCCCCTGCCGTTCTGTGCTTGGCGCTGAATGGCAGGCATCGAAATAGAGGGGTATCGATTATCGTCACGGGCAACTCGCCCAACCGGACCGCACCCGGTTCTATGCGCTGCCAATCTCGGTACTTACCGCACCCGACGAGAACGCCCTCGCATCCCCAAGCCCCACAACGCCCACGGCCGCCGAGGCGCATCGCGGGCATCTCCAGCGAAAGATACACCGGAACACCGGCCCCCGGCTGCGGCTTGTGCAGGAAATGAAGCGCAACGGCCGTTTTACCCATCGCCGGACGTGCAGCAAGGATAACCAGGCCCGACCGCCCGCCAACCGCCCGTAATACGGTCCGCTATAGGACAAACCGGTAGATATTCCCGCATTCGCCCGCTGGTGGGCCTGCTGGCGTTCCAGGTCGGTCAGCGTATCCTGCATCATCGCCGATACTTCGGGCCGAAGCGATCCGCGACATCGCCGGTAATCCGTTCACCTCGACATTGCCCAATTCCATTAGGTCGGTCTAAGTTTCGGCTTTAAAGTTCGCCCCAAAGAAGAACAACGCGCCGCATATCAAACTCTACCACCTCCGGGCGTGGTTCAGTACCGGTAACCTCGATCCGACGGCTGCCGTAAGATCGGCAAGATAATCCGGAGAAATACCCGCTTTCACTTCCGGCGTAACTGTAACCAGGTCTGCATTTATTCCCCGGTCATCGAGTTTGCAAATAACATCGTAAATCCTCGCATTTTTGGGGATCATAAAATGCGTTGGAATAAACACCCCACCCTCGGCGACGTGGCTGCGGTTCAAAAACAGCTTTTTTTAGCGCACCCAATTCGAGTTCGAGGCGACCTGGATCCTCAGTCAGCCCCAGGAGGCGTTATCGTAGCAGTTCGGCCGTAATTTGTTTTCATTTTTGCTGTGTGGGTTTAGGGTATTAAATTCGGGGGTGCGGCGGTTCAATTACGCGCAGCGGCTTTCCAGTCTTTCATCGGGGTTTCTACCTGCCCGCCATCCGTTAACCGTGTAGTGGTCGATAAACTCATCGGGATTTACGTTCGTCAGTTTTTGTTCGGGAACAACACACGTAGCTCTTCGAAACGGAGCAACAAACGCCGTGCGTTTGTTGCGGCCTTGTGCGCGGCTTGTCCACTTTTACCTCGTTAGAGAGTTTCTTATCTATATCCTTATCATTGTCATTATCATTATCATTATCGGCATCCACCGCATTCGAGCGCATACGATTGCATCCGTTTGTATGCGACCGCATACGCTCGTTTTTCCCAACGTTTGTTCGCATTTTCGGAATTTTTATTGCATTACATCCGCATATTTAGCCCCGCGGTCTTATTTGAGCCTCGCATAAGTCCGAACATAGAGGCCAAAACATCTCTCTTTGGTCGGCTCTTTTCGCCGTATAGTACGTATCGTTTTACCGTATCGTCGATTTTAAGCCGCAAATCCGCCGGAAACGAGCAATAGCGCTCCGCCCAATCTGTAATACAAAAATTAGTTTTTCTTTCTGTTGCGTATTTGTCATTATTGCATCCCTCCTTCCGCCGCCTGCTTTGACCGGCTCCCCGCACGCCCTTCGCACCATTCGTCGGCGACGTCTTGCCGCAAATCGCGGATTACGCTGCGGGGACGCGGATAGCCAACGCTAGTAATATCGCCGAACGGAATACCGTCCGAAAGCAAAGTTATAAATCCTTTGTGCCGGTGATAGGAAAACAGAGGTAAACCTTACATTTGTGTCATTAGCCCCTATGAAGAGCTTTGCCCCCTGGCAGCCGCTTCGAGTGCTGGCGTTTTGATTCTGTACCATACCCGATAAGCTTACGGTTAGCACTTTCGCTTGAGCGCTTCCGCAACCCGGTTCCGCCTGTTTATTCGTTGCGCCGCCCATTCACGCAGCCTCCCAGAACACCAAACGACGGGGCCGAATTTAGCATAAAATTTCGTGCGTTCATGGGTAAGAATATACAAACTGCGCATGTCCCGATAACCCATGAAGCCAGGAATGGCAGAGTGGCGGTCATCGCATCGGCAAATCTCGAAGCATCCGCGATACTTGTGGCTTTTCTCACGTCTTGTAATCCTGCATTGCAAGTACTGCATCCGAAAATCGTCTTCTCAGGGTCTCCTCCTGTTCAACTACGTTTGTTCCCATAATATAATACGAAATTATTTGCTTTTATTTGTTGCAAAAAATCGTTTACCTCGGTAGCACTTTTAAACATTATTTCCGCAAAAGAAATTATCAATTTGCCTTTGCTGTGTGTTTTTTACATTACAAAAAATAAAATAAAAAATAAACGGAGAATATTTTTAATCTCCTCGTTTATAAAATCGTGGGCAATTGAACCCGCGAAATACGGTTGTTTACAGGCGGTTATTTCCAGCCGTCAGAATCAAAATAAGCCCCTTTCTTCCCGTTCGAAATTTCAGCCAAATACTCGGTCGTTTTTGAGGTGGTGGCCGAGGCTTTCGAGATATAGGCAATGTTAGCTCCTGCTCAGCTTCAACACCGTAGCGAACGAGTGCCGGGCAGTATAGGTCGAGATATTGCCAATACCGAGCCTTTCGCCTATCTCTTTCATGCGACGATTGATCGCACGGGTGAAATACATCGTTTTATGCTTCCGCCGCATCGCATCCTCCTGCCCACCGAGGATCGGAAAAATAAAGCTATCGGGCCGGGAGGGGTTGCCCCATCGGTTAATATTGCCTGCATCCGCTCCGTGACAACGACCCGGATTTCCCTTGCGGGTCTTGGTCGTCCGCTCGGTCTTTTGCCGGACAAAGCATATTTCACCGTTCACGATGTCCCGATACCTCAACTTTACGAAATCGGCAACGTTAATCCCGTTGCACAAGTAGAGGAACAGCCAATAATCGCGGTATTTGGCCGTTGCCTCGGTTTCCGTCCTCATAATTGGCTATCTGCCCTATTTGCTCCAAAGTAAGGGGCCAATTTACGCCCTTCGCCGGCTTGTATTTCATACTTATCCCGGCCGAACGGATATTGCGCATCCTCGATCGAGCCCAAACGTTTTTGCCTCGTTAAGAATTGCCCGAAGGTGGCGCAAATGTATCGCAATAGTCGTTTGTGTCTTGCCCTCTTTGCGCAAAAAAATCAGCATACCGCCCCCAGCCACGACACGGTGACCGCCTCAAAACGGATATGCGCCCCCAGCAAAGCGTTCCAAGCCTTTTCTGAACATTATCATATACAAGCATAGACCCAACACGCCCGGCTCTTTTTAAGTTCTTCTATTTTGCCCGGAACATCGTATTAACCGTATCGGACGCCGCACCCTTTAATCTATTGTTGAGAGCGTCGAGCGAGAACCCGCCAGACGCCGCCAACTCCTCAACGGCCGCCCGCACTATCTGGTAGCTGCTTTCGATGTCCTTGCGAACAGCTACGAGTGCGCGGGCCTTTGTAGCCGGCAATATTTCCCATTCTTCAGCGGTCAAATCTTTACCAGTAGTGTAATAACACAATCGCCTGCGATAAGTAACACGAATACGCACCGGAAACAAACCGTTTTTCTTTGGGTGGCTTGTATCAATCACGGCGGCAACGGTTACCCCGTCTTTCGAATAGTTCATTTGTTTATAAATTTATTCGGGTAAACAATTTCTAAACAAATATACGGATTTAATCGAAACCAACAAAAAAAAATAAATCGAAATAAAATAGCTATATTTGCATCTGAAAACCAGATGATTATAAACAAAATAAAAATCGCCGAAGATCGGCAAAAATAGCCGAATTATGCCTACGGATCAGAAGGTTACAGGTTTGAGTCCTGTCGGTGTCACAGTCATCGCAGCGACCTGTTTTTCTGGACAGGTCGCTTTTTGAGCTCGGCTGCACGACCATAGCGCAGTTGCCGATTCTCTCTTTCTCCGCCTTGTACTCCCTGCCGATTACACCCGGGAAATTTCGTCCTCCCATAAAATCCATACGGAACTTCGTCCGTACCGACGCGCCCGATCATAACAACTTTGAGATTCTTCGTCATGAAAAGCACCTGAAACGAATCGCCAAAACATCAATTCCTTCTTCCCCAAAAGAAGCACGAAGCCCCTCTCCAACGCAACTCTCGACAACAAAGCCCCCTCACCCTTTCCTGCCATTTATTTTATGCAATCCAAGGTACTTACTCAACAAGCACAATGCGATTCCGGGTTCACTCCTGGATCTAAATATACAATCCCAGCAAAATTTGAACTTTGGCTCCTTTCTTTTCGGAATTTTATAAATTTTAATGAATAGACCACACAGATTTCATTCAAATATTAAAATATAAGAATTAACAAATTTGGTAAAAATTTGCAAAAATCAATTCTTTTATTATATTTGGTAATAGTGCGCTCCTCCTTCTTTTACTAACTTAAAAAATCATGTTATGTTGAATTTCCCAAATCAAAGTTTCTCCTAACTATGGATTAACTTTACTACCGTACTCGCTGCAGTGAAGCGATGACAACATTGACGGAAGCTCTCCCAAATTCATCGAAATCGCAGAGCTCTCCCCGGAAGCAGACAAACGTTTCTTTCGATTAATTCTGACCAATGCTATCTCTCGATGGCCATAAGATCGAGACCGAGTTGGGAGAGATGACGCCGATTTCGTTTCGATAGAAAACCGAAGAAAAACGTCGAAAATAAGCGACCTGACCCCCGAAACCTCTTATAAGAAGGCGGCAGCGATCGCCTATAACGCCGACCAAAGTGCCCTTCGAATCCGGCCACCGCAACATTCACGACCCCGAAAACCGACCACGCCGGATCCCGACAAGGCAACCATCTCCATCGAAGAGGTGAAAGCCACCTATAATTCGGTAACCTTTACCCTGAAAACCGCCAATGCAGCCCGCTTCGGCTACAAAGGTCGATGTTCCCGACGGAACGGCCGAACTTACGTTCGTAAACGGCTCCGAAGGCGGCACCTATACAACCGACAACCTGGGAGGCGGCGACCGACTATCAAATCACCGCCGTCGCATATGACGAAACGGGCAGGCCGCCGATCCCCGTCACCCACGCATTCAAAACCGAAGCCCTTCCGACCGGCCCCGCCGTCGTTTCGATCGAAGAGGGTCGCTACGACCCACAGTTCGATCCGCTTCACCCTGAAACTCGCCAATGCGGTCCGGATCGCCTACAAGGTCGATGTCCCCGACGGAACAGCCGAAATGACCGTCGTCGAAAAGCCACAGCAATCGACCTTCCTGGTCGGCAGCCTCCAGGCGGAAACCGACTACGTATTGACAGTCGTAGCCTATAACGGCAAAGACGAACCGTCCGAACCCGCCACGCATTCGTTCACGACCCCCGCCTATACCGCATTCGCATTTGGATCGACGCCGTGGCGACCGCACACGGAATCTATCTCAAGGCCGACGTGGACACCGGCAAATTCCCGCTCTATTTCCTGAAAATTTTCGACCCGGACCTTACGGAATCCAGCGCCGATTTCGAAGAGCATTTCAGGTCGATTCCCGGGAGCAGTTCATCCATTACCTCGAAGTCGCCTCACTGACAGCGGGCCTCAAAAACCGCCTCGTTCGAAGAGTGGAACAAAACCCTGCTTTCGACCCGGTCGCAGCAAGTCCTTCTCTACGCCGCTCCCGTTGTCCGGCAAGGGGTCGATGTCGTCTGTGAAGACTACGGCGAAATCATCGAAATTCCGCTGACGATCCCGCCCGCGACGAACTCGGAGCAGGACAGGCCGCTGTCACGCTGGGCGAACCGCAGGTTGCGGGCAAAGAGTTGAGATCGCCCCTGACAAAACAGGACGGCGTCGTTTCCTACTATGCCGGCTATGCGACCAAGTCCGACGTCGAAGCCGCAGGCACCCCGGAACAATTCGTCCAGGCCGGACTGGATGCGAAGACCATGACTACGACATCACGGCCGACTTCCAAGGCACCTGGAAAACAGACCGGCTTTCGCCGGGCAGCGAATATTACTTCTTCTCGTTCGCATACGATGCCGAAGGCAAGTTGGGTCCCCTGCAATACAAGGAGTTCCACACGGAAGCCGCAGGCACCGACTACGATACGTCGCTCACGGTCGATATTGCCCTGAAGACCGCATCGTTCACCTCAGCGACTTTCTCCGTCAAACGGAACGGCTTCGAAAAAACTTTTGCTGCTTACAACTTCATCACCAAAGCCGATTTCGACCGCAAATACGGCGGCAATGCGGATACATACGTTCAACGAGAGTTGATCGGCAAAGAGAGTGGTTATCCGATAACGCTATACAGCGACAACGACATCAACGGATCCCGTTTGGCATACGATACGCAATACGTACTGATCGCCCCTGCCCGAAGCCGACAACGAAGACAGATACGGCGTTCCGACGGTGGTCGAGTTCGAAACCCCTCGGCTACGAAGCTACCGGCTCTGCGACGGCGACCATCGCGGTAAATTCGATCACGGACAATTACGGCGTATCTTTCTTATGCCTCGGTAACCGTAACCCCCGGAGCCGATTGCGCAGGTTACTATTACGCAATGATCGAAAAAACAGCCTACGATGCAGCAGCCAATCTCGGTGAAACGATCTGCAAACAAAACGGCGTAAAATACCGTGCCGCCACCGAAGACACGACGTTCTCCACCGACTACTATTTCGCAGAAAGCTATCTGGTCCTCATCCCGGTCGATAACAACGGGAAAATGTCGGCTCCGGTCACTTCGGAATTATTGACCACGAGCGCCAAATAAAAAGCAATCAAATAAACAAACACGCAGAACTCCCAACCTGTCCGAAACCTCGCTGCACGGGGTCCCCGTGACGAAGGGAGAGCCGGTTGGAAACACGTCGCTTTCAGCGGCAAAGGCACAACCGGAACATCGAGCACATAAATTATCAAAAAAACAACCCTAAAATAATCCCTATGTTTACAATCAGGGTAAGCCGCGATGATAGCGGATAAATGAAAAAAAGCTATCGAGATTTTTGGTTAGATTAAAAGCTGCAAAAACCTTTACTAACTAAAACGACGATAGCCATGAGAGAGCAAAGCAACAAAATTAGTTTCAGAGGACAAAAAGATTTATGTAGGAATCGACGTCCATTTGAAGAGTTGGTCGGTTACGGTCTTGTCCGAAACCTCCGTATTGAAGAAGTTTAGCCAGCATCCGAGCCCAGAAGCGTTGTACGGATTTTTAACTCGGGTTATCCGGGCGCCGAGTATCACTCGGTGTACGAAGCGGGCTTCTGCGGATTTTGGATACACGAGCGTCTGACGGCCTTAGGGATCGACAACATCGTGGTCAATCCGGCCGACGTGCCGACCAAGAGCAGCGAAAAGTTTGCGTAAGACCGACACCGTGGACAGCGGTAGGCGGCGCGGGTTTAAAACCAACGAGGTGAAAGGCATTTATACGCCGGACAGCGTATCGTTGGAGATGCGTTCCTGATAAGATTGAAGAACTCGATAACCAAAGACACGACCTTCGTCAGAAGAATCGGCTCAAGTCTCAACTTCGGTATTTAGGCATCGAGATTCCGCAGGAGTTTCTCACTCCGTTTTCCAACTGGTCGAAGCGCTTTTTTCGCCTGGTTGAAGGAGATAGAGACGCTCACCCCGAGCGGCCGTCAGGCCCTCGACATTCATATCCGGCATCTGGAAGAGTTACGCCGTCAGAAACTGGAGATGACACGGGCTTTACGGACATTGGCCAAGACGGATCGATTCCGCGAACCGCTGCGGTTGATTATGAGCGTTCCGGGGGTTTCGGGCAGGCTACGGAATGGCGTTCCTCTCCGGAGATATGCGACATAACCCGCTTCCGCAATGCCGAACAACTGGCTGCCTATATCGGAATGATCCCCGATGTGCCACCCAGCGGAGAAAAGATGGGACGGGGATATTACCATGCAAAAACACGCCGTTATGCGCTGTAACCTGATAGAAGCGGCATGGGTGGCGGTACGTCAAGACCCTGCGATGAACCTGTTCTATACGGAACAATGCAAACGGATGCCCAAGAGCAAAGCTATCGTAAAGGTCGCCCGCAAACTGGTAAACCGTCTATTCTTTGTGCTGAAACATCAGACCGAATATGTCAATAGTATCGTCGAGAAACCCTTCCGGTAAAACGGATTTTCCCAGAGAATACTACTAGTTGTTGCGGCGTTAACGTCGCCCATAATCTGCTCCTCTGGCGCTTTGTAAACTTCTTAAAGGGATATGCGGCAGGCGCACTGAAAATCTGTTTATCGAAGGATTTTTCGGGTTCTGAAATCTCGGCTTTCGAGGGAGAGAGCCAAAGGTGTTAACGCGATGTTGCTTCCCGCACCGGCTCGATCAAAAGGCCGGCGGAGGCCTCGTGCCTTTGACCTTTGCCGAGGAAGTTCACCAAGAAATGCAATACGCTGTAAATAAGATAAAAACAAATTAACCGAAAACTTTTGATCCAATTTTATTTTGGATTGT
>VOFK01000692.1_pt1 | contig 34585 bp, 53 predicted proteins | sample 5384121 | NCBI WGS metagenome assembly VOFK01 (sample SAMN12384730, study PRJNA508395) | human gut metagenome | isolation source: healthy gut J | host: Homo sapiens | reverse complement strand
GGCAGATATTATCGAGAGGTATTCGTTCTTTACTTTATAATAACGTATAAACCATATAGCACACCTCATTTTTGTTAATAATAACTTTGTTTTTTTGACTAAATCGTTACAATATGTATATGTTGTTATTAATTTGAACAGAGGTGGCAAAGTATGAGCAAAAAACAATAATCCGTTATATAAAGCTTTCCTGCAGGATCATACTGAAAACGGATCTCACTTCGAGGAGCTAAACCGAATATGTCAAGATCATGAACAGTTAGCCCAACAGATCAGCGAGCTATTGAGCAGGGCATTTTGACCCTGTCAAAAGCAGTGGAACAAATGGCAATTGAAAATACCACTGTATATGAGATATACGATCTTATAGAAAAAGCCACAGCAAATATCACGTTATGAGATCGATGCTTCCATCCGCTGCTGACAAAAATGAATATCTTCTTCGCAATCGAATACAGTTTGTAAAAATAAGGCTTTTTTACGATTAAGCGAATGGCTGACGTATGACAAGGGCAGTGATATGATGTCCGACGTGAACGTTCCTTTTCTATATTTGGTGACGAGAAAAAATTAGACGACCATTTAATTATTAGAAAAAGAATGGCATCACTATGATGTGCTTAAATTTTTAATAAACAATTGAAATAAAGCTTTTCCTTGATTATATTCTGCCCGTAAAAACAGAATGACATTGCTTATTTGCAAAAAACAAGGATAGTTCGGTTCAATATAAGACGCTTAATGGGCAGCTCCTGGCAGCCTGCTCGATATTTCATACCAAGATCGACGGAGTGATCTTTGGTCAGGGAATGACATTACACTCTCATATCCCGTACTGGCAGATAATATGAGCGTAAAATAATGATCTCAGCAGGTTAGAGTAATTACAAGATGAGAAAACAGTAGTGCATTTCGTGAATCTCATCAAATACTGGCTACAAAGAGACCAAACCCACAGAGATCCGTGAAATATTGCATAATGATGATGATAAAACCGATAATCTCATACTTATGGTATGTTATTATCATGGACAATACGCTGCCGCTATGGCGAGAACGCTTAACAGATGTACTGCAAAGCGAGGAAAGTGCGAAGATTTGAAACGTTCGATAGTCATGACGAAAATTCCATGAACAGGGCTCTCTGATCTTATTCGACAGCAAAGCGGAAGTTATGCAGCCCTGACAATGAAAGCCTATGAGTTTCTTTTCAGAACCAAAGATCGACAACAGCGAATGGACTTTTCTGTAAGCCGATTCAAGTTTAAGAGTTTATTAAGCGTGGCAACATGGCAAGCACTTCATGAAAGCCGTGAATTAGTTAGCAGAGTCAGAAATCTGAAAAAAAGAATGGACGACTTCGCCGCAAGCTGGTGTGATCAATATCTCTGAGGTATCGATCGATGAATGAAGATATCGTCGATCAGGTCAGAGATTCCTTTGAGAACGAAAACAAACAGCTCAGCGATATCCGCAGCCTTGTATCGGCAAAATTGCAGGCATTCGCAGTCGCTGAAATAAAAGAAAGACCGCCAAATATGTCAGACCGAAAAAGAGATACATGAGATCCTTGAAAACATTGATACTGTAATAAGCGAGCAAAAGCCGAGTATTTAACCAGAAATTCACACTATCTGAACTATATGCTGATCTTTTAGACGATAGCTTCTCTTATTTGCAGGCGGGTCACTTTGACATTGAACAGGAGTTACTGCTCCCATTGCAGAAAATGCAATTAAAAGATTCTAAAGATGTGGGAAAATTATTTGCACCGCTTTATCGTCCAGAATTTCCGCATCTGTTTGGTATTGATCTTTTTTACAGACGGCAAAATTCTTTAAGAGAGGTCAGCAGAGATGACGGTATAGATATCACAAGTGATGACACTGCTGAAAATGTGGCAGATATCAGAAACGAAAGATATGTTGAGATAATAAGAGGACTGCTGTCTTTTGCCGAAAACAGGGCGGTCTTTAATTTTAGCGAATATCTTGACACTGTATCTAAAACGCAGCTGCATGAACAAATGCAGGAAAAAAGCATTGCCTGACGTCATGCTGAAGCTCTATGGACTTGGAGAAATAGATATCGCAGGCTGGCGTTCGGCACAGCATGACATAATCGTTCCGTGGGAGAATTTGATCTCTCTTATTGTCTGAGCGAGCTTCCTGAAGAATCGGTACAAATGGAGTCGATAATGATATATAAACTCGATGATGTTATAACTTTATCTGATCATAAAAGGCGGACATATCGAGATGAATGATTTTAAAAGATCGAGGTGAGAAGATGAGGCCTGAAAGTCTGAAACTATTTGCAAAGCTTATGGAAAATGGTTACATTACCCGTGAGCAGTCCCCTGCGCATTATGAATATTATAATGATCCTGAAATTGCTTCTGAACTTGCGATCATGGAACAGGAGCTTGATTTCACTCTTTACAAAACGAACGGCAGACTTTATCTTTTGCCAGATCAAACAACGAATTATTTTCGCAGGATAACAATGATTTCCGCCGCAGCGTTGGCAATGAAAAGCTTGAAGAGCTTTATTTGCTGAATTATATGGCGATCTTTCTTTTACATGAGCTTTACGGCGGAAAAGGAAACACACTGCAAACAAGATATTACATCAAAGAATCAGATTTTTCTTTCCGAGTTCACAAAGCATTGTGAGCAGGTACGCTCTGAAGGAGAATCCTTAAAAATGCTTCAGCACAGTACAGCATAGATTTTTCTGCACCTTGCTGACAACTGGCTCGCAAAGCGTGGTGATGAATCCAACTCTATAGATACCAAACATGGCTGTTTCATGAAGATCATCAGAAAGTTTCGTGATGAGGAATTGCTGTATGACGCTGACGGTGTATGGAAACCAACGGTCAAGCTGAATGATCTTATGCCGTATTATTTATCTCAAACCCGCATTACTGAAATACACTCTATTCTTGAAGGAGGAAAACCAGATGCCAGCGATCCGTAAGATACAATTGTAAATTTCAGGTTCAACAATGGTGCAAAGCTGATACCAGACGAGATTTTCTGCACTGAGAACGCTGAAGGAAAACCCAATAGATACTCTTTTTAATCTGGATAACGGCGGAGGCAAGTCTGTTATCGTTCAGTTGTTGCTCCAGCCTATTTGCCCGAAGGCAAAAGTTCAGAATCGTAATATCAGCGATTATTTTCAGAAAGGCACGGATCATGCGTTTGTCTTGATTGAGTGGGCATTGGACGGATCACATAATAGTCTGCTCACAGGGATCGCACTGGCTGCAAGCACCACAGCAGATGACGAAAATGAGAGCAAGACCATTCGTTATTATACTTTCATACATGATTACACAAGAGCCGGCGACAAGCTCGATCTTATCAGTCTCCCTCTTTCACAGCGCACAGGCAGTCATATCCGCCCAATCTCTTTTTGACGAGCTTCGCAAAATATCTGCAAAACAGAAGGGTCGAATACTATCCTTCTGATTCATTGCGCCGTTATCAGAAGCGTTTAGAGAGAGGTCGGTATTTTCCATACCGAATGGGGAAAACATTCTTGTGCCGATCAATGCATTAGAAGGCGGCATTACAAAAGTTCTTTGAGGAATATAAAACGAGCGACAGATTACTTGACAAATTTATTATTCCTGGCGTTATGCCGAGCAACGATACGTCAACAAGATCCCTTGAAGAAATGTTTATCAACTATGCGGTCAGCTATGCCGGGCAGGAGAAAAATCTACTCTTAAAGTCGCAGATCAGGGATTTTACAGATAAGCTGCAGGGTATGCTTCAGCTAATAAAGGATATGTGGAACGCAGAAGATCAGAAGATACAATCTATACACCAATTGGCTGATCATTCATTTACACTTCAGCATCAAATCAAACTGAACAAAGAAAGACAACAACAGCTTGAAAAAAGCAATATCCGACTTAAAGACAAAACAGAAGCACATCAAAAACCGAAGCAGCATCAAAAGCTGTTTATCTTTCACAGGCTGATTTTGATAAATCAACCATATGGCTTGCAGAATGTAAACAGAAAAAAAGATGATGCCGAAAGTCAGTATGACAGGCTTGAACATAAAGTCAAGGCCCTGAACGCTGCCAAAAGAGTACAAGGAGCTTCTTAAACAGCAAAATGATGAGAAGGCATTGACTGCACAGATCAGAGAGCTTGACCAAGGAACGCAGGATTCCCATATACTTTCTTTTTAAAATATTCACTGTCTTTGCTAACAACAGAGCTGATAAGGCAGACTGAGGGCAAATTAAAACAGAAGGAAGCAACTAAAAAAGAACTGTCTGAAGCTTTGGATTCCATAAAGGAAGAGATCTCACGCCTTTAAAAAAGCAGCATGATCACGAGAATGACAGCTTAAATCAGGATATTGGTCAAAAAAAAGAGTTTGCTTGATCAGATCAACAAGGCTCTGGCAACGCTTGCTTTGCATATGTCTATTATGCTTGCCGGAAGCTTTTCTAAGAAAGACGCTGAGAGCATTCGTGCGGACTACGATGAGCAGCTCAGGCTTGCTGAGGAGAATATCAAAAAAAGTGCCGGCTTGAGGGAGAGCCGGCTTGAACAGAACGTGACGCTCAGGGATAATCAGATAAGCGAGCTTCACCGAACGCAAGAGGAATGTAAAGCCAAATTAAAGCAGCAGGAAGCAGAATTGAAAGAATATCAGCAAGCATATGATGCAGTTATTAAAGTCTTAGAGCATTTATCAATATCTAAAGACAGATTATTTACTGATGAGCCGTTATCAAGCCTTGAGCAAATACTTGCAAAGCTAAGAGAACAGCTTCGGCAAACGGAACGCTGTGCTGAATTGCTAAGCGAGCAGCTACGATGTATAAATGCGGGTCAGCTTCACCTCTCAAAAAACAGCTGTAAGCTTTTTGCAGGAATCAGGTATCGCTTATCAAACAGGCGAACAGTACCTAAATTTACAAAATGCAAAAATACGAGAAGATATCCTTACCGTCAATCCTCTCGTTGCTTATTCTGTGATCGTTGATTCTGAAAAGGAGAAGGTCAAATTGCTGTCACAATCGCCAGATTCTTGGTTATCGGCTGTTGTTCCAGTATATTCACGCTCTGAACTTGCGGATATGGCTGATGGAGATTGGAACGAGCCTGAACGGTTTATTTCTGCATATGATAAAGAATATTTTCAGGACGCATTTACTTATAAAGAAAAAATATACAGAAAAGACTTGGCGAAACACAAGCAGATAAAGATAATCTACAGCATCAGATATTGAATGGGAATCAGAACGCAGCATACTATCACAATTTACATACGCCGCAGATCATGAGCAGCAATTACAGGCAGGCATAGGGAAGCTTAAAGAAAAAGCTTCAGGAGATACAAACTAAGCTCTCCGGTTCTTGAGAAGCAAAAGAGCGAGATCAAAGCACGAGCAAAGGAAAATCGTCAAATAAGCGAAAAAGTCAAATATCAAAATCCCATATTGAAAAATAAACGATCCGAATTTGAGCGTATTTGTAAGATCATCTCACAATATGAGAGCGTTAGCGAAAAGATCATAGAATTGAAAACTATTTGCAGAGAGATCTCTGAACAAATAGATGGCATGCATCAGAAAAAAGAACAACTGAATAAGAGTATAACGGATAATGATATTCTTCTCCGTGACCTCCAGAATAAGCTGACCGATCATCAAAAACTGTCGCATGAGCTGAAAGACACACCGAAAGCAGAAAGACTTACAGAGGATCATTCGGTCATGCTCGAGGAATACCGACTTTATCTGGAGAATAATTCAGCTAATCGCAAAACGCTGCAGAAGCGACTGGAACAGGTGCAAGAAAGCATCGTTCATAAAGACAAATGATATCAAAAGATTCCATATAGAACCAACAGAATACAAAAAGCACAGAATATTCTGCCAACGCCTATAATGACACTGAACAACAGCTTGATCTGGCAAAAGAAGCAAACTCGCAGGCTTATGAGCAACATTCTCAAGCATCGAACTATCATACCAAAGTGAAAAATGATCTGGAACATGCTAAGAAAAAGCTAGCAGAACTCAATGCAGAGCTTTTGCCACGTTCTGAGGTTGGTTCTGATTTTGAACGCCGTATAAAAAGAATGTGAAAATAAATTAGAAGCAGCTGAGCGAGAAAGTGAAGAATGCAAAAGAAATTGAACGGTTTGAATATAAAATGGATATACATTGATAGATTCAAAAAATATCTCAAGCTTGATTTTACAGAGTATACTCCTAAAATATCAGAGATCCCGCAGGATACTGATAACTTGATCGATACAATAAAGCATTGCATCGATCAGCTGACACAAGCAGAGGGCAAAAGCAAAGAAATACCATAGCCGTGAACTTGAGCCATTCAGAAATACACATACTTTGTTTATGGGAACACTGGACGGCATTCTATCAGTGATCGACGACGATCATATCAAAGGGAGATAAATACTTTTACACTTTATGAACGAACAGAAAGCGATATCAAGCGTTATCAGGGATCGTATCGCTCAGCTTGCCGTTCAGCTTAAAGATGTTGAAGACAGCAGAAAGCAACTTTGTAGATCATTGCAAACAGCGTGCCGGACGTTTATATGATAATCTAAAAACACTGTCTGGTAGATCGGTCGTACAGATCGGTAACGTAAAAAACATATGATACAGATAGTTTTGCCTGAGATTGATCCAGACAGCGATCAGCCTTATAAAAGGATCGATCATTTCATAACTGAACAAGTCCAAAAGCATCTGTCTGAAACTACAACAGCAACGAAAACTCATAACGATCATCTTGATATCAGACGCCTCTTGAATTGCTACATTGGCAATGAGAACATTCCTATCAATGTATTTAAGATCGATAAAAATATTCAGAACTGCCGCTATCGTTCATGGCAGGACGCTCTGAAAGCAAACTCTCGGCGGAGAGAAACAATTTGTTGTTTTATTTTCTCTGATCGTATCCGTTATGAATTACACAAGAAGCCTTACAAACAATCTAAATTCAACAAGCGGCGTACTGATCCTTGATAATCCATTCGGACCGATCTCTTCGCCTCACCTTCTTGAGCCTATGTTCCGCATAGCAAGACATTTCCATATACAGCTGATCTGTCTTACGCATCTTGGAACTGCGGCTGTAACGAGCTTCTTTGATATGGTCTATCAGCTTCGTTTCAAAGAACCTTCCACTCTCAAATGTCGAAATACTTGAAGCAGAGGCAAAGCAACATATGGAACACGCTTTTTATTTATCTGAGCAGCTATCACTTTTCTGATAATTTTACGAAGGGACATTGCCAACGTTCGGCAATGTCCCTTTTTGTCTATCTATTCATAATGCCTTGAACTTCTCCACAAAACTTGAAACCCGCAGCCGAATTACTCGACCACGGGTTCGCTATAATTTATAAGTGGGATGGGGGCAATTTTATTGGGTAGTCACCTGTCATCTTTAAGGCTTAATCGTCCTGAAGTGCGTCATAACCCTCTTCATTCGTTCTGATCTTTACTACGTTCTCAATGTTGTATACAAAGATCTTTCCATCTCCGATATGACCTGTATAAAGGGGCTGCCTTTGCAGCATCTATAACTGCTCTTGTTGGTACCTTGCAAAATAACGACCTCGACCTTTACCTTTGGCAGCAGATTTGTTTCAACAACTGCGCCACGGTAATACTCAGGCTGTCCTTTCTGCATTCCGCAGCCAAGAACGTTCGTTACTGTAACACCTGTTACGTCGATGTCCTCCAAAGCTGTGATAAGATCGTTGAGCTTCTGCTGCTTGCAGATGATAGCGACCTTTGTCATCTTAGGTGTGCCGTCAGCAGACAGACGGTGCGTCTGTTGCATAAGATTCTACCTTGATAGCCTTCTCAACAGGAACTACAGGCTCTGTTGACTTGTCTACCTTTACAACGCTCTTTGCGTCATCCTTTGTATAGCTGAGTATTGCCTGTGACATTGCTGGTGCGAAGTCAGCGTAAGAAGATACAAGACCATGCTCTGTAACGTCAAGACCAAGGATCTCTTCCTGCTCGGAAGCTCTAAGACCGATCGTGTGCTTGATGATCTGGAATACGATAGTCATTGTGATAGCTACCCAAGCGATTACTGATACCATACCGAGAAGCTGGATACCAAGGAGATGTGCTCCACCGCCTGTGAAGAGTCCCTTTTTCACCGCAAAGTACCGTCTGAGAAAAAGACCCACTGCAATAGTACCCCCACATACCGTTGAGCATATGAACTCCGCAAGCACCAACTGGGTCATCTATCTTGAGTACCTGATCTATAAACTCTACACCTACAACTACGAGGATACCTGCAACGATACCGATTATAGCTGCTGATACTGGTGAAACTGTGTCGCATGGAGCTGTGATAGCTACCAAACCTGCAAGTGAAGCGTTAAGTGTCATTGAAACATCAGGCTTCTTGTACTTGATCCAAGTAAAAAAATCATTGTTGTGATAGTCGCAACTGCTGCTGCAAGGTTTGTTGTTACGAAAACCTTACCTGCAAGCGGGATAGCGTCGCCTTCCATTGAAGTTGTTGACGCACCATTGAATCCGAACCAGCAGAACCAAAGGATAAAAGCAGCCAAGTGCGCCCAGTGTAAAGCGAGTGACCTGGGATAGCCTTTGCCTTGCCGTTCTTGTCATACTTTCCGATACGAGGACCAAGGATAGCTGCGCCAACGAATGCTGCAACGCCGCCTGCCATATGTACGCAAGTTGAACCTGCGAAATCATGGAAGCCGAGGTCTGCAAGCCAGCCGCCGCCCCAGATCCAGTGAGCCTCGATAGGATAGACCAGAAGGCTTATAATTGCTGAATAGATACAATAAGAAATGAACTTTGTTCTTTTCTGCCATAGCTCCAGAAACGATAGTTGCTGCTGTTGCACAGAAAACTGTCTGGAAGATAAGGAAAGCAAAGAAAGGCACTCCGTCTGGAGCAGCTGAGGCATATGTAGAATCAGCTATTCCCTTATAAGCTCCGATAAACTTTCCGTCGCCAAACATTATACCGAAACCAAAGAGCCAAAACTCAGCGGAGTTCCGATACAGAAGTCCATCAGGTTTTTCATGATTATGTTACCTGCGTTTTTTTTCGCACGGGTGAAGCCCGTTTCAACCATTGCGAAAGCCTGCCTGCATAAAGAATACAAAGTGCAGCTCCCAACAGTACCCATATAGTATTGACGGCACTGAAGCCTGTGCTTTCAGCCAATACTGTTACAGTGTTTGTCATATCTTTTTCCTCCTAAAATACAAAAAAACGTGTATGACGACCAAAAGCCATTCGGCTCGGTCTGTCATACACTTCATTGTGCATTCCGTATATTATTGTAGCTGTAGGGGAACAAAATAGTAGATCTGTGGTTAGTTTGTTATAAAGTCCGTGTTATATTGAAAATTTGAATTGTCCCTTACTTAACGTAGAACAGCAGGTCGCTGTATGTTGGATAAGGCCAGTACTCCTTGCCTACCAGTGTTTCGATCTTATCAGCCGGAACTCTGAGAGCGCCCATATCTGCAAAGATAGTATCGTGGAAGAAGTTTGCCATTTCCTGTGTGTCCTCGATAGCGTGTACTTTCTGTACATCAGCTTCCAGTGTGCCAAGTGCCTTGTACATCTCAGTTACGAGAGCTGAAATTTCCTTAACGGTCTCTTCCTCAAATACAGTTTCAGCACCGCAGCTCTTTGCAAGCTCAGCAGTCTTTGTCGATATCCTTGATATGCTACTTAGCTGCAGCAGGAAGGATCTCCTTCTTAGCCATGTCGATCATTGTAAGAGCTTCGATATTGAGCGTCTTGCAATACTCGTCGAGGAGGATCTCAACTCTTGACTGAAGCTCAGCTTCTGTATAAAACACCGTACTTAGAGAATACGTCAACATTCTTTTTGTGCAAGGAATGCAGGAACAGCTTCAGGAGTTGACTTAAGGTTAAGAAGTCCTCTCTTTTCAGCTTCAACAGGCCACTCGTCTGAATAACCATTGCCGTTGAAGATGATGTTCTGATTTTCCTTGATAGTTCTCTTGATAAGATCGTCAAAAGAGCGTCCTGGAAGTTGTCAGCCTTTTCAAGCTCGTCAGCAAACTGATCGAGAACGTCAGCAACGATAGTGTTAAGAACTGTGTTAGGACCTGCTACTGAAAGCTTTGAACCAGGCATTCTGAACTCAAACTTATTGCCTGTGAATGCGAAAGGCGAAGTTCTGTTTCTGTCTGTTGTATCCTTGGGGAAGTGTGGCAGAACGTCAACACCGATCTCCATCTCAACTCTCTTGTCCTCATACTTAACGCCGTTTACGATAGCATCGAGAACGCCTGTAAGCTCGTCGCCAAGGAAGATAGAAATAATAGCCGGAGGAGCTTCGTTAGCTCCAAGTCTATGGTCGTTACCAGCAGAAGCAACTGAAGCTCTCAGGATATCCTGATAATCATTTACAGCCTTGATAACTGCTGTAAGGAACAGGAGGAACTGAGCGTTCTCAGCAGGTGTTTTACCAGGATCAAGGAGGTTTACACCTGTGTTTGTTGAGATAGACCAGTTGTTATGCTTACCGGAACCGTTGATGCCAGCGAATGGCTTCTCATGAAGCAGGCACTTGAAGCCGTGCTTTCTAGCTGTTCTCTTCATGATCTCCATTGTGAGCTGGTTGTGATCGGTGGCGATATTTGTTGTGCCATAGATAGAGCAAGCTCGTGCTGAGCAGGAGCAACCTCGTTATGCTTTGTTTTAGCGTAGATACCAAGTTTCCAGAGCTGCTCGTCAAGATCTTTCATGTAAGCCTGAACTCTTGTCTTGATAGTACCGAAATAGTGATCTTCAAGTTCCTGACCCCTTTAGCAGGTGCGCCGTAAAAGTGATCTGCCTGCAAGAATAAGATCCTCTCTCTTTGCATACATCTCTGTGTCTACAAGGAAGTATTCCTGCTCAGGACCAACGTTTGATGTAACTCTTGTTGCGTCTGAGCCGAACAAGCTTCAGAATTCTGAGAGCTGACTTATTGATAGCTTCCATTGAACGGAGAAGCGGAGTTTTCTTATCAAGAGCTTCGCCATTGTATGAACAACAGAAAGCAGTAGGAATACAAAAGTGCTTTTTCCTTAATGAATGCATATGATGTCGGGTCCCATGTTGTATAGCCTCTTGCCTCGAACGTTGCTCTCAATCCGCCTGAAGGGAAAGAAGAAGCATCAGGCTCGCCCTTTACAAGCTCTTTACCTGAGAACTCCATGATAACCTGACCGTCCTCAGTTGGTGAGATAAAGCTGTCGAGCTTTTTCTGCTGTAATACCTGTCATCGGCTGGAACCAGTGTGTGTAGTGGGTACAGCCCATTTCAACTGCCCAGTCCTTCATTGCGTTAGCAACGATGTTTGCAACCTCGATATCAAGTGGATCGCCGTTGTCGATAGTCTTCTTCAAAGCCTTGTATGTAGCCTTTGGAAGTCTTTCTTTCATCACTGATTCATTGAATACGTCTGAGCCGAAATATTCAGGAACGTTTGCCATATTGAATTCCTCCTATTATAAATTATAGTCTAAGAAAAAAAAAGACACTGCGAACCTAAGTGGTTCACAGCGCCTTTGCTGTTTACAGTTATGAGTATATACCTTTTGACCTCATTTGTCAAAGGCTTTTTTTAATTTTTATAGACTTTTTACAAATCGACGCAAAAATATTTGTTGAAACTTGTGAAAATCACATCCCGTGTCAATAAAATGCACATATTTTTGTAAAGAAATACATCAAACTGCTAAAATAGAGAAAAAAAGTGGGCGGCCCTAGGTCGCCCCTGCGATAATATCCTAAATATCTATATAATGATCCTTATCAGGTCTGTCTTTGAGCTCTTTTTTTTTATAAGCTTATTTACCTTTTTGAGCTTTGAGCCTGCGGTAAAAACAGCCGAAGATATTCGTCACACCTGAAACGAGCAGAGCGATACCAAGGACTATCATTGCAGTTTCGCCTAAAATAAGAGGGTCAAAAAGAAGAAGTATACCAACGAGAGTGGTAACAGCGGCTGAGATACAGCTTACGTTCCAGCTTTCTACACCTGCACGTCTAAGGTTAAGGGAGTCCTGAATGTTCACGATGCCGCTTATGAGCATATAAAGTCCGCAGACAACGGCAATGACTTTCGGGATAAAATCAGGTCTTATGATAATGAAAATGCCTATGGCGGCGAGGATGATCCCTCTCACAAGGCTTGAAGAATAGCTCTGGTCGTCTCTGCCCATGGCGAAGTATCTTATAAGCTCCACTGCACCAAATGCGGTGAAAAGTCCACCAATAACATAGCCTATGGCGGCGGTGAAGAAATTAGGGTCGATTATGAGCGCAATGCCCAGCACTACGCAGAATATAGACAATATCCAATAGCTTCTGAATACTTTTTGATATATTCCATTTTTATCTTTCCTTTCATGTTTTTATAATGCTGCAAGCTGGCGACTAGACGATGCGACCTCATGTCGCCCCCACAATTATTTGTGCAGTACAAGGGTGTTGCATTAATAAATGCACAGCGTGAAATGCCCGTCACGGAGAGTGACCGCCCCTACAATAACATTGCAGAAATTAGGCCGCGCCATTACAAATGTCATTTTGACGACTTTAGCTTTGCCGCCTTTATTACTTTCATTCGTGAGAACTCCCTCTGTCCTTTTCTTCAAGAGAAGGTCAGTAATGAATTTCACTATGCGTTCATTTCTTGGAATGATTATGTTTTGCAGGGCGTTTGCTCTGCGCTGTGTCTTTTTATGGCTACGGACAGTCTGTAGATACTGTTTTCCACCTCTGCGAGGACTGCTGTGGTCTGTTTTTACCTTTTTCAAAGGCAAGATAGGCTCTGTCAAGCTGAGAATCGGTCTGAGAAAAGCCGTATGTGACTTTCAGAGGGCGTTCTTTAAGGGTGACCTTTGGCAGCTCAACGCCCATGACGCTTCTTGTGCTTATCTCAACGCCTGTTTCAACAGGGATACAATTTGCATAAGGTGTAACAAGACCCATGGAGATATTTGCAAGCTGGAGTGCGCTGTAGGCTTCCTTGTAGGTGTCCTCAATGCTTCCTCTAAAAGCCCCCTGCTTTGTCAACAAGGCTCATAAGCTCTCTTATAAGGATATTTCTTTTTTCTGTCCAGAAGCTCATAGCCCAATGCGGCAAGTTTCAGAGCCTTTTATAAAGTATAAGATTTCCCTTTGTGGCAAAGACCTGCTGTTCAGCCATTGGTCACACCCTCTTTCTATTATATCACTGTATATAAATAAAGTCAGTAGGGGCAAACATTGTTCGCCCGATTTTTTATCATAATTGTTTTATGCGGTGCAAATATGTCGCATTAACAAAAGTGTAGCGTAAAATGCCCGTCACGGCGAGTGACCGCCCCTACATAATTATTTGTGCGGCACTGAATTTTAGTCCTCTGCAAAAAGTGCCTTAGCTTTTTCGGCACTGTAATAATGCTCCAGATGTTCTTCGTCAACACGATCAAGCTCTGATTTCGGCAGGGTGGAAAGCAAGCTCCAGCCTAGGTTCGAGAGTTTCATCTATGGTGCGGTTCACGTCAAAGCCTTGGTCGATAAAATGCTTTTCAAAAAGCGTACCGAATTTAAGATAGGCTTTATCGGTATCGGAAAGCTCCTCCTCACCGATAACGGAAGCAAGGCTTCTTGCGTCCTGCACCTTTGCATAGGCTGCAAAAAAGCTGATTCGACACCATTTGGTGGTCTTCCCTTGTATAGCCCTCGCCTATGCCGTCTTTCATAAGTCTTGAAAGGCTCGGCAGGATAGAAACAACAGCAGGATAAACGCCTGTTTGGTCGAGGTTTCTGTCAAGAACTATCTGCCCCTCGGTTTATATAGCCTGTAAGGTCAGGGACAGGGTGGGTGATATCGTCATTCGGCATGGTGAGAATAGGTATCTGCGTAACAGAGCCTTTTTGCTCCCTTTACTACGCCTGCTCTTTCATACATAGAGGCAAGGTCAGAATAAAGATAACCGGGATAACCCTTTCTTCCCGGTATCTCTCCCTTTGATGAGGAGAACTCTCGCAAGGCTTCGGCATAGGAAGTCATATCTGTGAGGATAACGAGAATGTGCATATCATGCTCAAAGGCAAGATATTCGGCACAAGTGAGGGCGCATCTTGGAGTGAGGATACGCTCTATGATAGGGTCGTTGGAGAGGTTTAAAAACATTGCTACCCTCTGCAAAACGCCTGTTTCCTCGAAACAGCGTTTGAAATAATCTGCAACGTCGTTTTTTTTTACGCCCATTGCTCCAAAAACTATTGCGAAATCCTGCCCGTTTTCGTCGGCGATTTTCGCTTGCCTAACTATCTGCACGGCGAGCTTGTTATGAGAAAGTCCTGAGCCTGAGAAGATAGGTAGTTTCTGACCTCTTATAAGGGTAGTAAGGGCGTCTATGGAGGATATTCCTGTGTTTATATAGTTTCTAGGATATGTTCTTGAAACAGGGTTAAGAGGCGAGCCGTTTATGTCACGGTACTTTTCGGGAAGATCTCTCCCAGACCCGTCGATAGGCTTTGCCTGCTCCGCTGAATATCCTGCCCAGCATTTCGGTAGACAATGCAAGCTCCATAGGCTTGCCCTGAAAGCTTGTGGTGGTATTAACAAGGGAAAGTCCTTTTGTTCCCTCGAAAACCTGCAAAACGGCTCTGTCTTTTTCCACCTCTACAACTCTTGCAAGGCGTCGTGTGCCGTCATCAAGCTTTATTTCTGCCATTTCGTCATAGGAAATGCCGCTTACATGGTCAAGTGCAACGAGCGGTCCGTTTATTTCGCTAAGACCGATATATTTTACGTTCACGCTCCTGCACCTCCTGTCAAAAGCCTCCATATCGGCTTTCATATTCTTTTCGTATTCGTCAAAAAGCTCTATTTTATCGTTCGGTATATCATACTTGACTTTGATAAGCTTTTTCTATCCAGCCGCAGTCTATTATTTTATCAACGTTCACGCCCTGTGAAAGTGCTTTCTTTGCAAGGGCATAGAAATCTGTGATAAGTTTCATCATGCGGTACTGCTTATCAAGGGGGGACGTAGGTATCGTCCTTATGATAGGCATTTTGCTGCAAAAAGCCCACTCTTACGGCTCTTGCAGTTTCGATAAGAAGCTTTTGATCGTCAGGGAGGACGTCAGTACCCATGAGCTTAACTATCTCCATAAGAGTATTTTCCTCAACGAGGATATTTGATATCTCCTGTCTGACTTTCATGAAGTTCTCATTGACGTTTTTATTATAATAATCGGCAAGGTCTTCTGCATACTCGGAATAGCTTGTGTTCCAGTTTATTGCAGGATAATGTCTTGCATAGGCGAGAGATTTATCAAGCGCCCAGAAGCAACGTACAAAAACGCTTTTTGTATTCTGTGTGACAGGCTCGGAAAAGTCAGAGCCTTGGGGGCGAAACTGCTCCGATTATAGTAACAGAGCCTTCCCTTGCCGCCCAGAGTTTCAACATAGCCTGCACGCTCATAGAACTCGGAAATTCGTGACGGCAGATAGGCAGGAAAACCTTCCTCGGCAGGCATTTCTTCAAGTCTGCCTGATATCTCACGGAGAGCTTCTGCCCAACGTGAGGTAGAGTCTCGCCATAATTGCGATATGATAACCCATATCACGATAATACTCGGCAAAGCGTGATACCGGTATAGATGGATGCTTCACGGGCGGCTACGGGCATATTTGAAGTATTCGCAATAAGCACCGTTCTGTCGGTAAGCGGTCTTTGTGTTTTTCGGGTCGATAAGCTCAGAGAATTCCTCAAGTACTTGAGTCATCTCGTTGCCGCGTTCACCGCAACCAATATACATGATAATATCCGCATCGGACCACTTAGCAAGCTGATGCTGAGTCATCGTCTTGCCTGTGCCGAAGCCCCCAGGGATAGCGGCTGTTCCGCCCTTTGCAACCGGCAGAATAGTATCAACGATACGCTGACCTGTTACCAACGGCTTTGTAATAGGCAGGCGGTTTTTTTGCATGGTCTTGATGTTCTGATAGGCCATTTCTGGCAGAGGGTAAGCTCCTCTACTGCACCGTTAGGGGCTTTTATTTTGCCACAACGTCATTTATTGTATAGTCGCCGTTTTCGGCAGTCCATATGACCTCTCCGCCTTTTGACAGAGGGAAAGCATACACTTATGTGTGATAGAAGTGGCGTTTCGGGGCAGGTGCAATAAATATCCCCTGCGGAAAGCTTATCCCCTGTTTTCACTGTCATTGTAACGGGATACTTTTTCTCTGTATCAAGCGAGCTTACGTCTGCACCGTCAGCGATAAATGCGCCTGAGACTTCTTCAAGCTTTTTGAGAGGTCTTTCTATGCCGTCGAAGATGTTATTTATTATACCGGGATAGAGGGTTGCGGACATTGGTGCGCCTGTTGAGGTAACAGGCTCGTCAGGCATAAGCCCTGTTGTGCCCTCATAGACCTGAATGGTGGTAAAATCGGACTGCACTCTTATGACCTCGCCGATAAGACGCTTTTTGCCCACATAGACCATTTCCTGCATGGCAAAGCTTTCGTATCTGCAACCTTTACTACAGGTCCGTTTACCGAATATATTTTATCCATAAAAAAACTCCTTATTACCCAAGCACAAGCTCGGCTTTTTCAGTAAAGGCTGAACGCTGCCCCTCAAATGCTGAATCAAAGGTATAATCAAGTGCTATACCCATATCCTCATAGACCATGAGCATACCGCCAAGCTCTATGGAATCTCGGCTTTTTACTTCAAAGTCTGCAAGGTCAGAGGCGTATTTCATATCCTCAGGTGAGAGGTAGATAACGCCCTTATGCTCGGGATAGGTCTGTTTGCATTTTTCGGCTTTTTCTTTTAGCCAAGACTTATAATCTCTGCTTGCTTTGAAAGTCGCAAGCCTGCTTTTTACGTTGTCAAAAACGCTGTCTATAAGCTTTTCTCTATGGCAAAGCACGTTTCTTTTTTTAGCTTCAAGCTGTTTTGAAGATATTTCCCTTATGGCTCTTGCCTCCTCGGTCTTATCTGCGGCGGCTTTTTTGAGTCTGCAAGGCTTTGTGCTTCTATTTTCGCCTGAGCAAAGCTCGTTTTCACGCTGTTTATCAGCGGATTCGGTTATGAGCTTTGCCTGCTTTTCAGCGTCCTCAAAGACAGCCTGCTTGAAGCGTTCAAGTTTTATCGTCTGATTTTCCATTACTAAACTCCTATCAAAATCACAGCTTTTATTCCCACTGCTTCTGCGAGATAGTGGGAAATGGTATCAGATATCTTTGATGTGGCATGGCGGTCTGGTATTTCAACTATGAGGGGGCGTTTCTCTTGTGAGCTTATAGTCATAGACCTTTTCTCTGCACTGCTTGACTGCAAGCTCTGTCATAAGCACAACGCCCACGTCTTTCATTTCCATAGCCTTATCAAGTGCGTTTGACACCTCCTCGGAGGTATGCACCACAACGCCCTCGATACCTGAAAGTCTCATGCCCATTTGGGTATCTATATTATCGCTGATAAGATAAAAATCTCATGTTAAATGCCCAATGCAGTGCCTACGTTTGAGATTATAAGGATAGCGATAAGAAGTCCATAGAGGGCGATACCTTCGCCAAGAACAACGAATAAGAGCCTTTACAAAGTTCTTAGGGTCTTCTGAGGTTGCACCGATAGCGGCTGGAGCGCCTGCGGCAACGGCTATGCCTGAACCTACGCAGGAAAATCCAACGGCGAGGGCTGCTGCCAGGTAGCCAAGGCCTGCGCCTGTTGAAAGGGCGGCCTTAACGCCCTCCTCGCTTGCGGCTGAAACAAAATTACCTACAGGGACGATAAGAGCGCAGAGCATTATGCCTGCAAATGTACAGAGATTACCGATAAAAGCACCCTTTGGCGATCTTCCGTTCTTTATTTTCTTTGCGGTGAAAATGAATGGTACACAAAAAGAAGTGCGACTGCTATAAGTGGGAGCAGGAAATAGATAAGCATAGTTTATTCCTCCAAAAAATTATTTTTACTTTAGATTTTACGAATTACATTTGTACGGGTATGGATAATGGTCGGGGTAAAATGCCCGTCACGGCGAGTGACCGAACGATGTTCGCCCCTACAAATGGTGTTACCTCATTTGTAGGGGACGGCCCCTCGACGTCCCGCTTGTTTGCGATTTAACGCTCTAAAATTAATATTGCAAATGAGCTGTTACTCCGTTTGTGCAGTAAATTTTACAACAACAGGCTCGAATGGTTTTCCGCCGCCCTCATAGAAGCGGGAGAATATCTCATAAAACTCAAGTCTGATTATCTGAATGGCAACTATCATGCCCTCCATTACCATTACAAACAGGTTGCCAAGCACAAGCACGAATGGCTGTGCGGCGGCGGAACACATTTCCATAAGGGTCATTACCACTAGCATCATGCCTGCGTGAGAGAGGACAAATCCGCCCACACGGAGAAATGACATAGTATTTGAAACATAGCTGAGCAGGAACTCGAACATTTCAAAGAAGTTCTCAACTATAAAGTTGCCCACGGTCATTTTTTCCTCGTCCTCGGACAAACGCCACTGTTTATACTTCACGGCAATAGAGAAAGGTGTTCGGCAGAATATGCACACCAATGGTATTACGATAAGGAAGATGACGAACGGTGTGGACATGACTTTTTACATCGAACATGAGCGTTCCCACAAGTCCTGCCGCAACGGAGCTGTAGAACACAAGTCCTGCAACGCCGTTACAGCCGAAAATGGCTTTTTCGTAGTCCTTATTTTTAAAGCCGATATAGATATTCAGTATCATTGAGATAACGATAAGTGCCACACCTATGGCAACGGCAGTTATGAGGATAAAATTCGTTTGCTTGAAAACCTTTAGGGGCAGGAAGTTAAGTCCTATATTCTCAAACACAGGGTCTAAAAGCTCTTCATAACCGAAGAACGAGCCATAGAGAGTACCGAATATCATACTTGATATGCCAAGGCGTGTGACAAGACCGCTTATTTTAGCACCCAGCTTTTTCTTTTAAGGCAAGTCCGCCAAGGACGATAAGAAGTCCTTGTCCCAAGTCGCCGAACATTATGCCGAAAAGCAGAGTATAGGTTATTGCCACGAAGGCTGTCGGGTTATAGCCTTTATACTCAGGCAGACCATACATTTCCACAAGCATTGTGAAAGGTCGGGTCAAAAGTTGTTTTTAAGCACTGTAGGCGGCTCACATGAGGCGTCTGCGTCAGGCGGCAGGTAGACCACTGACACTGAACGCATATCCTCGAAAGAGCTTATCAAAGCGGTCTTTTTCCTTTTCGGGGATAAAGCCTTTAAGATAAAACTTATCGTTTAGTGCGGCGGCATTTCGCCGCAGCAGGTCAAAAGGTATCGTGGATAAATCTCAGCTTTGAGAAAGCCTTTTGCAGTTCAGGCTCTGCTTTTTGCGGCAAGCTCGTTTATCTGCTCGTTTATCTTTGCGTTCTCAACTGTATCTGCGTCTATAGTTTGTTTTAGCTTTTCCAAGGCTTCGTCTGCGTCGCCTGATATCATAGGACGGTATCCGTATCCTTTCAAAATACATTGAGTGGAAGATATCATCAACACGCTGTTTATCACGTTCAGGGACGAAATACATTCCCCAGCAGAAGCTTTTTCCCGTTTCAAAGGGGACAAAGAAGAAATTCTCGTTATAATAGTCAAGCTTCGGCAGGTTATCCACAGGCAGCTTTCCGATACGGACGGAAACATACTTCATTGAGAAAAGCTGCTGAAAGTCGCTGTGCATACCTTTCAGGTGGTCTATTTGTCTGACCGCCCCTCCAAGCTCTGAGATACGCTGAGTAAGCTCCAGCCGCTTTGTATTAAGCTCGCTGAAAGGGGTATTATACTTTTCAAACATGGAGTTAAAATCCTGCGGAGCTGACAGGTCACAGTCGGTAAAATCAGTTTCCTTTAGAGTTATACCAAGCTGTGCGGAAAGCTGGGCAAGTTCTTTCAGAGGTCGGTCATACTCGTTTTCTCGCTGAGGGGCTTCATTGCGCTGTCAGGAGAATTGCCCGCAGGCTCGATATGAAAACAGCCGCTTTCACAGCACCTTTTCAGGGTCGCGTCAAGCTCGTCCATAAGACCTGCTATATTCACAAGGGACATTTTTTCTATAGCCAATCACATTATCTCCTTTCCTGAGAATTTACCGCTCAGGCGGTGATGATAAGATCCTTTTCAACTGCCGAGGGGTCGGCATTATATCTTATCGCTTCGATTATATGCACGATGTTCAAGGCTTCCGTACTGCACAGTTTCATAAAGGCATAGAGTGAAACTGGTGCGGCAGTGCTTTGAGCCAGTATATGGGAAAGATAGGCAAACTGAACTTCGGACTATACTTTCGATATATTCAGAGGTCTGTTTGCAACCCTTTGAATACTTTTGATCTTTTCACCCATTCGAGCATATCTTCGGGGCTTTCAAGCTCATAATACTTATCAAGTCTTTTAACTGAGCCTGTGCCTGTTTTTTATTCTTATCTGCCGTTTTTTTATCTCCTCGGAGGAGTAGCCAAAAAAGGCTTTCATACGGTAGGCGTTTATTATGTTAAGGCAATCTATCTCTCGGCTTATCATTTCTGAGAGCTGTTTGCTTTGCATTTCGGAAAAATCATGCTTTGCGGTATTTAAAAGCTCGGTATAATAGGCTGTTCTCAGCCTTAGCTCGCACTCGGTATAATCCGCTGAGCCGTCCTCCAAAGGCGGTATTTTCACCAGTATCTTATAATACGGTGTATTTCTTAGTATTTTAAGAAGCTGTTCATAGTTCTCGGCTCGGCTCATTTCAAGAAGGCTCACCTTTGAATGTTTTATGACATAGCCGGGAAGGTCGTTAAGGTAAGAATTATCAAGCCCTGAATTTATATTGTTTATCATGGACAGAATACATTCTATCTCCTTGCTTTTTTTATAAGGAAGTCATAAAAAGGCAGTTTATCAAGCTCCTGAAATCTGCACAGGCGCATATAGGTATTGAAATTCTCTCTTTGGAGAAGCGCCTCCCACAAAGCCTCTATGGACGGTATTAGGGTCAACGTCACGGAAAGCGTCTTTATATCTGGCTGAATGTGCAAGATAGTCTGCGGCTTCAGGGACTGTTCTTCGCATGAGCATTTCATGATAGTTCTCTTTAGTAAACATTCTGCCGTGGATATATTTTATTTTCGCCACTGTTCCGTTGGCAGACCAGCTGTCAAGCATATTTTTCAGCCCCTTTCACGGAGAATTTTTGCTCTACTTCGGAGAGATGATATTATCAAATATCTCATTCTCCCACTGAGTATGTTTTTCTTCAAATATTTTATCGAGAACCGTTGTTTTCTCGTTCTGTGCGGAAGTTATCTTTTCGCTTTCGGTATTTATACGCTCTGTGACCTCTTTGGCTTTCTGCGCTTTATAGGCTTCGGCTTCTTTCAGGGAGTTTTCTTTCAGCTCCTGCGCTTCTTTCACTGTGCGCTCCAGCAGTTCGCCGCTTTCCATATCTGCTTTTTCAAGCTTGCCCTGCAGCGGCTTTATCTGTTTGCAGTATTTCTGCTATCATATCCATATTATTCTCCCCCTTTCAGGCAGGATAGTTTCATAACATTAATTGTACACCTTTTTTGTATTAAATAGCAAGTTTGAAGGGGTACAAAGCCATACTTTTTATATATTTTGCACTATCTATATGACTTTTCTTTTGGACAAATTGCTCTATGTGTAATGATTTTAGTCAGAATACACATTTTATTTTTTACCCTGAATTTGAAAAATTAGTTGAATATCTGCGGTCAGGTCACTTGACAAAAAGGGGACAAAAGTGGTAAACTTGTATTTATCACGCACACATCTGTACTTTGGAGGTGGACTAAAATTGGAGAACGGGCAAAACAAACTTGTTATCGTAAGCTCTGAGGTGCTTCCTGACATTGTGCTAAAGGTGCTTGCCGCAAAGCGCATGAGGGCAAGGGGCGAAGTTTCCACCTCATCGGAAGCCTGCCGCAAGGTGGGGATATCGAGGAGCGCGCATACTACAAATACAAGGACTCCGTATTCAATTATGAAGAACAGCTCACAAACAACATCGTTTCGGTATACTGCATACTGAGAGATGAAAAGGGAGTGCTTTCCTCCATTATATCACGGCTTTACGAGCTGAACACGAATATTCTGACCATAAACCAGAATATCCCTATTGACTCGGTGGCGACGGTGACATTCTCGGTAAGATTTGAGCATGACGCACTTAGCACCAACGTGCTTACGGAGGAGCTTTCTAAAGTTCACGGCGTTGTGGAAGTCAAGATAATATCGGGAGAGTAAGGGTAAAATAAGATTTTAACAATATATAATTTATTAGGAATGAGGATTTTTTTATGTGTAAAGTAGCAGTTATCGGTTATGGCGTTGTAGGCTCTGGTACGGTAGAGCTTTTTATGAAAAACCGTGAATCTATCTCAAAAAAGGTCGGCAAGGAATGTGACATCAAGTACATTCTTGATCTGAGGGATTTCCCTGATTCTCCAATATTTGCAGACAAATGATAAAGGACTTCAACATCATTCTCAAGATGCCGAGGTAGAAGTAGTAGCCGAGGTAGTAGGCGGAACGACTTTCGCTTATGACTACACAAAGAAGCTTCTTGAACACGGCAAGAGCGTTGTTACATCAAACAAGGCGCTAGTTGCAGAAAAGGGAGCAGAGCTTTTAAAATAGCAAGGGAACACAACTGCAACTATCTGTTCGAGGCAAGCGTTGGCGGCGGTATACCTATCATCAGACCGCTTAACAAGTGTCTGGCAGGAAACGAGATACTTCAGATATCAGGTATCCTCAACGGCACAACAAACTTCATTCTTACAAAGATGATAAAAGAGCAGATGTCATTTGACGATGCTCTTAAAATGGCTCAGAAGCTTGGTTACGCTGAGGCTGACCCTACGGCTGACGTTGAGGGCGAGGACGCTTGCAGAAAGATCTGTATACTTGGCTCACTTGCATACGGCAAGCACATTTATCCTGAAATGGTACACTGCTCAGGCATAACAAAGATCACACTTGATGATGTGGAATATGCTGCAAACGCAGGATATGTTATAAAGCTTATAGGTTCTGTAAAGAAGCTTGATGACGGCAGAGTGAGTGCTATCGTTTGTCCTAGACTTGTGCCAAAGTCAAATCTTCTTGCGTCTGTTGATGATGTATACAATGCTATCAGTGTAACAGGCGACGGCGTTGGCGACGTTATGTTCTACGGACAGGGTGCAGGAAAGCTTCCTACAGCTTCAGCGGTAGTAGGCGACATTATCGATTGTCTGAAACATCATCACAGAGTGCTTGCTCTTACATGGGAAGATTGTGATGACAAGAACTTTGTTGCGCCATACAAGGATATGGACGTTTCAATGTATGTTCGCATAAAGGCTGAAAATGCTGAGGCTCTCAAGTCTTCTATTTCTGAGATGTTCGGAAAGCTCATGTATATAGAGCGTTCGGGCAGGACAGAGAACGAGCTTGCGTTTATCACGCCGAACATGAAAGAGGCTGACATTGACGCTAACCTGACTATCCGTTCACACTCCGCTGAGATCGCAAGCAAGATAAGGATATACTGATAAAAAACAAGCGGCGGATCAAAAACTCCGCCGCTTTACATATTTAATCACGATCATTTAGTTTGAGATATGCTATCCAAACATTGCCGTTCTCATTAATAGACATCAGAGCAAAAGGCTTGCCGTCCAAAGGTTCATTCTGATTATAATAGACCTTTGCATTATCACGAAAGAATGGTGACCCTAAAATTCTCTGTTAAGCCACTGCAATCAATGCATTGTGTTGTTTTTCCAACATACTTATAGTCTTTTAACTCGGCTGTATCAAAGATCAGTCTGTCTTCAGGATTGACCGCAGGATATACAGATCGCCCTCATAATACATATACAATGGACACATATCAGCTCCTCTGACCTCTGTTGTTTCCTCTGTGCTCTCCTCAGTTACAACACTCTCTGTTTTAACATATTCGGAGTCTATTCCGCTGTCATTTTTGCTTTTTGAACACGAGCAAAGACATACTGCCAGAAATGCCAGAATAATAACTGCTGTTTTTTTTTCATAATAAGTCCCCCTCAAAGAAATCAATTGCGTTTATTACAGTATGTTATTCACTGAGCAAATTCATATAATAGAGGGTGGTTTGTCCGTTTTCTTCAAAGGCAATTATAAACGGGTCGCTGTCATCTGCTTTGTCAGGGTCATGGTAGACCTTGGTGTTATCAGGCAGTGAAGTCACATCAAAGTCTGACTTCATATCACCGATGTTAAAAAATTCGTGGGTGTTTCCTACGAACTCATAGCCGTTCAGCCTTTCGGTCATCTTATCGTCTGTTGACATAAGAGTTTCTTCGGCTTTGTAAAGTGAGGTATATGTTTTGCCCTCATAGTACATATACGGCGGCGGAGTGTCTGCCACAAGCTCTGAGGTGGTTGGGGTGGTGGTCGTTGTTGAAACTGTTGTCACCGCTGTTGTTTCGGTCGGTTTTTTCGGACGAGTTGTTCTGTTCTTCGTTTTTACTGCATGAACAAAATGCACAGAGACACAATGCACACAGAGCGATAATTATTTTTCTATTCATTTGCTCGCCCCCTTTCTTTAACTAAAGGATAGCATAACATTGACTAATTGTCAATTGATGTAAAAAATACAATTTTAACTGCGCTTATTCGTACATTTTTACATATAAAGGAGTTTTCACCATGATAAAAAATACAGATACCTGCCACGTCGGCTAACCTTTACGCCGGTTTTTGACGCACTGGGTCTTGCGCTCACTTACTACAACTACATTGAAATGGAGGAGTGCGACAAGATAGACATTACGGCTGCGGACGGGCTTGACATTCCTACGGACGAGAGAAAACCTTATTTACATTTCTGCCAAAGACCTTTTTTGCGGTATGCGGAAAAAAGCTGGAGGGACTTAAACTTATACAGACAAGCAACATTCCTATGGCGAGGGACTTTTAGGCTCGTCCTCTGCCTGCATAATCGCAGGACTTGTGGGAGCAAACAAAATGCTTGGAGATCCCCTCACAAAGGACGACCTTGTTGACCTTGCGGCACAGATAGAGGGTCACCCTGACAACACTGCGCCTGCACTTCTTGGCGGAATTGTGACGGCGGTATTTGACGGAAGAAAGGTACACTGGGTAAAAGCAGGAGGTTTTCACAAAGCTGAAATTCGTGGCGATAATACCTGATTTTGAGCTGAAAACTGAGGAAGCGAGGGCTTGTCTGCCTAAGGAAGTTTCACACAAGGACGCAGTTTACAACCTTTCCCGTGCGGCGCTTTTCTCGGCTTCGCTTCTTACGGGCAAGTTTGAAAATCTGAAAACGGCAGTTGATGACAGGCTTCACCAGCCTTACAGAATGGCGCTTATACCCCGCTGCAAGGACGTTTTTTTGACATTGCGTACACTCATGGTGCTTATGCGGCATACATAAGCGGTGCAGGTCCAACTATCATGGCTATTGTAGACGAGAGCAATCAATATTTCGCAGGCAAGATGAAATTTTCTCTTGACAATGCAGGGCTTAAAGGCTGGCAGGTAAAGGAATTTCACATTGACAACGAGGGTACGAAGCTTATATGAACAGGTGCAAATGGTGCGACCTGAAAAATCCAAAGTATGTGGAATATCATGACAAGGAATGGGGCGTTCTCAGGACTGATGACAGCTATTTGTTTGAGATGCTTGTGCTGGAGTCTTTTCAGGCTGGGCTTTCGTGGGAGTGCATACTGAACAAGCGTGAGAATTTCCGCAGAGCTTATGATGAATTTGACCTTGATAAGGTCTGTGGATATGACGAAGAGAAGATCGCGGAGCTTTGCTCTGACAGTTCTATTGTGCGAAATAAGCTGAAAATTAGGGCGAGTATTTCTAATGCAAGAATATTTCGGGATATTGTGAAGGAGCATGGGAGCTTTTATGATTATCTTTGCAAGTTTACTGACGGAGAAATATTGTACGAGTGCGATAAAACTACCAACGAATGGTCCGATAGGATCTCTGCTGACTTGAAAAGCGTGGAATGAAGTTCGTGGGAAGCGTGATAATATATTCGTTTTTTTTGCAGGCGGTGGGAGTGATATATTCCCATGATAGGGAATGTGGACTTTATAGAGAAAAAAAGTAAAGATATAAGCAAAGCGGTGTCGGAGTGGAAACTCTGCACCGCTTTTTTCGTATTCTCATAAACAATGTAAAAAAACCGCCCCTGCACAATGTATACAGAGCGGCTGCATTTTTTCAATTTTTTTATTCCATAGGACAAATATTTTTGCGGTTTTCGGCTATCCTTTCGTCTATACCCCCCTACCTGCGGCTTAACAAGACTCGATGTTCCTGCAACAAACATTCTTGCACCTGCTTCGTAAAAAAGCTTTGCGGCAGTTCTCGTTTGACATATTGCCGTCAGTTTCTATGATGATGTCCTCGTGGCCGTTTTCGTCAAGCCACTTTCTAAGACGTCTTGCCTTATCCACCGTGTTAGGCACGAGCTTCTGTCCTGCAAAGCCAGGGTTTACCGTCATGACAAGCACACCGTCTATGAAGTCTACGGCTTCCTCTACCACGCAGATAGGTGTGCCGGGATTGATAGCCAAGATAGGCTTTGCACCGATAGAACGGAGATATTGCAGGCACTTTTGCGATATGTTTTGTGCTTTCATAATGCACTGCCGCATAATCGACCTCTCTGATATCAAACCACTGGAGGCCTTTCCTCAGGCTTTTCTATCATGAAATGAAAATCAAATGGGATATCCGTCAGATCACGGAGCTGTTTTTACATAATCAGGATAAAGTGTGAAATTCGGCACAAATGAGCCGTCCATTACGTCTATATGGAGATATTCGATATTGTTGCGCTTAAAAAGCGTCAAGATATTCCTTTATCTGTCCCAGATGGACGCACATCATTGAGACTGATATCATACCATTGTCCATACTGATCCTCCTGTTTCTATTCATCTTTTTTTATCTTCTGCTGTTATCCTCAGGCTCTATGCCCATGATAAGCTGGTCTATTACTCTGTCGGTGGACTTGCCGTCTGTATATTTGAAGTTCTTCTTTATGAAGCCATCCATTTTTTCAAACTCGTAATCCTTATCTCTGAGAGCGGTCATAAGCTCATCAAAATCGTGGACGATCTTACCAGGAACAAGCTCCTCATACGGCTCATAGAAATCTCTTTGTTGCTTCATAATACTTTTTGGTCGAAAGCAAAGAAAAGCATTGGCTTTTTAAGCAGTGACATCTCATATATGATAGAGCTGTAGTCTGTGATAAGCACGTCAACTATAAAGAGGATATCATTTACCTCTCTGTAGTCGGAGGCGTCAAGTATTCTGTGAGCATACTCGTCAGGTATTTCGATACGCCTTTTTACAAACGGGTGGAGCTTTTACGATAAGGACGGAATCCGTTTCATCAAGAAATTTGCCCCATGCTGTAAGGTCAAGCTTATCAAATGGGAAATGAGCATTATTTGCGTTATCTCCTCTGAAGGTCGGTGCATACATATAAACTGTTTTTGCAGTTTTGCACTCAGGGAAAACTTCCAGCATCTGCTCTCTTGTTTTGGCTTTATATTCATCGTCAAAGAAGATATCCGTTCTTGGGATACCCACAGGATAGAACTTCTTTTCGTCGATAGCGAAGCCCTCTGCATGGTGGAGCGCAGAATGATAGGAGCTTACAGGAACGTGGGTATAGCACTTATGCACCCTTGTATTGAACGGAGGTGCGCCCGGCTTGCCCAATCTTTCAAAGCCCAATGACTTGAACGCTCCGCAGGCGTGCCAAACCTGAAGCACCTTGACGTTCTTAGGATAATCCACAAGGTAGATGTCAGGATAATAATCATCTATAAGAATGATATCGGAGGTTGCAAGATAGTAGACGAACCTTATCATGGCAGGTATCGACCTATTGACAGTGATACTAGCTTTGAAGTCAACAATCTGAACTTATACTTGCTGTCAAGTCCTCTTTCTATCATGCGGTCATAGATGACCTTTTCGTTTCCGCCTCATCTCGGCTCTCGAACCGCTGGCAAAGAGGATGATATCCCCGTTTTTCTTAGCAAAATGCTTAAAGAACGAGAAAGCCTTTTTAAAAGCACCATATCTTTAAGCCGTAAACATCTCTTATGATAAGCTTCTTACGGTTTTTGAAGCTTCTTCTCAATACGCTTTGGCAAGGTCTGGGAAGGCTTAGGCACTTAATAGGTGACGGCAAGCTTATATTCGAGTGTATCCATATCGCTTGCAGACTCGGCATAGAAAAGGTTTTCTGCGCCTCGTCTGAGCTTGAAGTTCATAGGGTTCGCCTTTGTATCGTCCTCTATAGTTTCCACTTTATCGGATATGATACAAGGATACTCGTTCGTAAGCACCTGTTTTGACAGGCATCTGCCATCGTTATCATAGGTGAGCTTGAGAAGCGTACTGCCACTGAGGGGACATAATCCACTGTATCTGTTGATATCTGCGGTTTATTCATGCCCTTATACTTTGTGAATATTTTTAAGGGGCATAGTCGCCTGTGGCGATAGGGGCTTCGTTATTGGCGGACATTATATTCACTGTCAGATGAAAATGAGTTCCGCTTACTTCAAAATGCTGGGCAGGGAACATACAAGTTCTATCATGTGTGACAAATCTTGCTGACAAGTTTTTCAAGCTCGTCTTTTTCAAAGCCCACAAGCTCGCCCTCGATATGAAGGATAACTCTCTTTGAACTCTACTCTTGTAAGCTCTGCGAATTTTTTGTTTCTCTCTTTTTAATCTCTCAATAGTCTTTCTTCTGTTCCCCGTATATCTCTTCAAAATCGAGGAGTCATATTATCCATTTAAAACTATTCCTTACTTTCCGCCGCTTTTTATCTATCCCTCTCAACTTTCATTTCAGGTCTTGAAAAAAGCGACTACAGAATTTTTACTCAAATTTACAAACAACAGACTGTTTAATCGTCAAATGTGAACATTACCTTTAAGGTGAACTCGCCTGTGTTTCTGATAGCGGAGAATGCCTTTTTCGTTCTCCTCTATTGTGAATGTATGTGTGATAAGATCGGCAAAGTTTACGTCGCTATGCTCGAAAACTTCAAGGGCTTTCTTCCAATCGTTCACTCTGCTGTTATAGCTGGAATTCCATGAGCCTTTGACTGTTATCTGCTTCCTCAGTATTGACCAATAGATATTCTTAGGCAGGATAAGGTCTGTTGACGGGTTGCCAACGAGAACGATACTGCCAAGAGCGCCTGTTGACTCGATAGCGGAAGCGATAGCTTCGTTTGAGCCGACAGCTTCAAATGTTACGTCTGCTCCGTCGATACCTATTATCTTCTTCACCTGTGCAGGGAGGTCGTCAACGCTTGTATCAACAACGTCAAAGCCCAGCTTCTTTGCATACTCAAGCTTATTCTTTGAACGACCTGCGATAACCACCTTACCGGTCTTTGTTCTCTCTTTTTGCAAAGAGGGCTATCATAAAGCCTATTGTACCTGTGCCTATGATAACAACGTTCTGACCCTCTTTGATGTCACCGATATTTACAGCGTGCATTGAAACAACGGCAGGCTCGCAGAGCGCTGCAGTTTTATAATCGAGGGTATCGTCGAACGGAACTAAGTTCCATACTGGAACAACGAGGTACTCAGCCCATGCGCCGTCCTGTCTTGAACCGAAATAGCTATAGCCTGAGCATTGTGCATATTCCTCCATTTTGCAGGCTTTACAATGCTTGCAAGGGAGCATAGGGAACACGCAGGAACGTTTGCCGAGAAGGCTTTCGTCAACGTCATCGCCAACTGCAACTATCTGACCTGAAAACTCATGACCAGGTATGGTCGGGAAGTGGTAAGTTCCTGTTACAAAGCATCTTGGCATATCGCTTGAACAAATTCCGCACGCCTTTATTTTCAGCAATACGGTGCCTTTTTTCAAGCTTTGGCACGTCTACCTCAGTTACTCTCAGGTCGCCCACGCCATAAAGCACAAGTGCTTTCATCTTTTCGGGTATGTTTATTAAGCTTTTCATAAAAAGTCCTTTCTATTTACCGCCAAGCAGCGTTCTGACAATAAGCAGGTCGCTGTCTGTTGTTATCTTGAAATTAATAGCGTCGCCCCCTCTATAAGGTGGATAGGCTGGTTATTCATTGTGCATATCTGCGAAGTACCTGTGATGACTTTTTTCTGCTCCTCAGTGAGGTTATCCTGCATTTGGATAAAGTGGGCAAGGCGGAAGCTGTCGGGAGCTTGTCCGCTGTAAAGACTCGCTTCTGGCAGGGATGTCTTCAACATACTCTCCTCCCTTTGAATGGAGGATAGTATCTGCACATGGAAGTCCGCAGACGCAAGCACCGTATTCTGCGGCACAATCTATGGAATCGTTGAGTATCTTCTCTGTAACAAAAAGGTCTTACGGCATCGTGGATAACGATAACATCGTCATCATGAATTCCGTTATCATTTGTGATAGCGGTGGTGACATTATTTATAGTATCCATTCTTTTCCTTGCCGCCGAGAATTATCCCTTACCTTTTCGCTTTCAGGAATATTCTTTTTTCACCTGCTCGTTCATATAGTCCTCATAGTCCTTATGGACGGCGATATAGATATAATCAAATCTCTTTACCTTGAGCATATTTTCAAGGGGTATAGATTATGATCGGCTTACCTCCGATCTCGATAAACTGCTTTGGTATTTTCGAGCTTTTTAACTCTTGTACCTGATCCCCCCCTGCGAGCATTGCACCGTAAATCATAGACAAACTCCTTACTGATATTTATATTATAATAATGTATCTGACAAATAAATCATTGTGATACGCCGATAAAGTTTCGGCAGTCAACGGGCGAACGCTGTTCACCCCCACATAAATTAGTATTCGCTGTTTTTGTGACATAATATAATCGGCTATCGCTTTCGGTAGAACGGCCATCGCAAGCGCCCATAAATCTTTCTGTGAAATTAGAAATGACAGTAGGGTCGGCTTTTCCCTGCTTTATGGCGTTTATAAGCTCCTCATTGGTCTTAACTATTGGTCCCCGGGAGGAAGCTATAGTCATAGGGATAATAAAAAGCCTCTATAGTCATAAAACTGGTCAAGGTCAAAAGCGTAGAATATCATAGGTCTTTCAAAGAGCGAATATTCAAAAATAAGCGAAGAATAATCGGTTATGCACATATCGGCAGTAAAAAGAAGATCCTCGATAGGCATATGTTCTGTTATGTCAAAGGCGAAGTCCTGACAATCCTCGGGGATATCCCACTCTTTTTAACAAAGCCGTGTCTTTTTACAAGAAGCACCCACTCGCTGCCGAAATTCTCTTTAAGGGCTTTTATATCCAGCTTTTCGGGGATATAAGCCTTATCAGCGTCCCCACGATAGGTCGGGGCATAGAGCAGGACTCTTTTTATACTGTGCGTTCGGGCAATTCTTATAGAGATTTTCAAAAGGCTTTCACACGATTTTCCTCTTTAAAGAAAAAAAAGTCGGTACGAGATACGCCTATTGCCTGCACGCTATTATTATCAAGGTCAAAGCCGAAAGCTTCCTTGAAAGCCCATATGCACTCTTTACTGCTGACGGTACAAAGTGTATAGCTTGTATGGGCAGGGAACTTTCTCAATTCTTCCAGCGACTCGCCGAAAGAGAGGTCGGTGATACTTTCTCCCCACTTTTTGAAAGCTCCGCAGGAATGCCATGTTTGAATGACCTTTGTGTCTTTTCTGAACTTAAAAGCGCCGAACAGATTACAGGTATCGTTAAGCAAAAACGCAACCCACGTTTCCCATTAGCCAAGTAAGCTTCAGATATCTCAGCAGATAGCCCATTCCGCCCTTATTATTATGGACGTAATAGACCTGCGGATCAAGTCCTCTGGTCTTTATCTCCTCATAGATATAGCGGAAGCTATCCGTCAGCGTACCGCTTCTTATCTCGGCAAAGATGACCTTGTTTTTTCTCAAAAGGTCTAAGGCTTGACACTTTATAGCAAAGGGGATATACTCCTTTGAACATTATGATCTTGGCAGTGTTTCTGACCGCCTGTTTTAAACCGCTCATTTCTCACCCTACATTATATCATATTATGCGCCGTTTGTCTACACTTTAACAAATAACAGGACACTTGTGCGGCACATCTCACAAAAAAGCTTATTTTTCTGAGCTTTATTATGCTCATTTTAACGTATGCACAACGCTAAAAAAAAGTTCTCTTGTGTAGTATTATAGTGCAGAACAGGGAGAAGTGTCAAGGGGGTATTTGTAATTTTGTAAAATTATTTGAATAATGAAAGTGAGTGTGAAAAAAGGCTGTGAAATTTGATATATAACATTTAAAAGCACTCTATAATGTGCCAATTTCTGTATTGACAAAATTAACTTAATGTGATAATATATAGATAACTTTATAATGATAGGAGTATTTATTATGGAAAATAATTTTAAAAAAGCAAATTGTTGATGATATTGCTTTTAATCCAAAGTCAGTTCTCATATATAGACGATAAAAATACTAAAAAGACGAATATGCCTTTAATTATTGGGTTCTCAGTCGATTATATAGTTTAGATGAGGAACTCATTCCAAACAACGTCACTGACATTAAGGATAAAGGAATAGATTGTTGGGTACACTACGAAGATACAAAAGAGCTTTTCCTTATTCAGAATAAATATGACTCAGAAAATACTCCCGTTCCACGAGACAATGTTTCTGATTTTTCTGTATTCACCACTAAGAATTCTTTTGAAAGGAGAATACAGAAAGTCTCCTGAATTGCAAAAAATTTTTTTGATAGAGCCATATCAGATAGTGAATATAAAATTTGGTTACATTTTTATGTTACCAACGACTATACAAGTGAAGATATTGATACATTAATAGATAAATTTAATTTTGATAAAAATGATGATCCTCGTATAGAAGCGAGCATTTATGCAAAATACTCTACTTTAAAAGTGATATACAAAAGGATTTACTTTGGGGACAGATTTACAGAGAAAAAGCATTTTTCAGCTAAATTGCCTACAAGAAGAGCGGCTACATCTCTAGATGTTCGTCCTGATGACTATAAATTGGAGTGGATGATAGATTTAAGATATGTTTCTTGTCAATGTAGTTGACATATATGAAATATATAAACAGGCAATTGAAAAAAATTATGAATTATTTGAAGAAAATATTCGTGAATATCTTGGAACGCAAGGAATAAATAATGGAATTATTAAAACATTAAAAGATTCAGTTGACAGAGCTAACTTCTTTTACTACAACAATGGTATAACTATTATTTGTGAAAAAAATGTGAAACTATCAAAGGCACAGATGTTGACAAAGATGGAAAAAATATTTATGGATTTAAACTTGACAACCCTCAAATTGTAAATGGTTGTCAAACCGTAAACTCTATTGCTGAGGTTTTTGTCTCATTGTCCACAAAATAAGCTGTTTTCCGAATTTTTCAAAGGCATTCGTTCTCGTAAAAGTATTCGTCTTTGATGCTGATACAAAACAAAAACATCCTAACCTTGACGTTAATATTGTCAGGTACACAAATAGTCAAAACGCTATTAGTGACAAAGCTTTCGCTTCAAAGCACAATTATTTTCTCAATATTCAAAGCGAGTTTAAAACTAGAGGTCTTTTATTACTTGTTAAGCCAAGTGATAAAAATAAATTTAAAACAGAATATGATAATCCAGCTAAAAATGCAATAATTAAAACAAAGAGTAAAGACTTATTTGAATTTTTTGATATTAATTACAAAAATTTTACCTCTTCTGAAATTCCTCTTGAAAAACTTCTTAAAATAATATTGGCTTTTATTCATGACGGATTTGAAGCTTACAAAAAGAGAAGCAATGTTTTAAAAAACCAATAGTCCAGTTTATAAAAATTTCTCGCTTAATATTGAAGAATATTTAACTATTGACAATATGATTCGCCTTTTCTTTATGTATTTAAAAGCAGAAAATCAAAAAAAAGAATAATGATAAAAGGCATCCAATTCCTATTATTTGCTTAGCTTTATGGGTGTTTCATTTAAAAATAAAACTTTTTTGATGAAATTAATGAAAAACTTGATAAATTATTCTCGGACAAAACCATTTTTCTCGAAGTATATACTTTTTTTTTCGCAAAGTTAACAACAGCATATTCTAAAGAAATACATACGTGCAAATAATTCTGATTATAATGTTATGATCAAACAAGAAATAGATACTTCAATTTATAGACATTGTTTAAGTATGTTGCAAGACTTTTTGAATATCCAGATAATGTGAAATGGTTTATTGAAAGCTGAAAAAAGATCTCCTCCGACTTTAAGCTAAAATTTTTATACATAAATTTAAAGGCGCTGTAAAAAAACGCTTGCAAAAAAAAGACTGCAACCACCCCTGGAAAGTTAGCCCTTTTGTGGTATATAATAAGCAATACGTAAAACTGAAATCTGGAAGA